>Ga0256914_1002756_pt1 | contig 14446 bp, 12 predicted proteins | sample HulkmetaG_FD_191571 | JGI IMG/M metagenome (GOLD analysis project Ga0256914, IMG submission 191571) | Hydrothermal chimney microbial communities from Main Endeavour vent field at the Juan de Fuca Ridge, Pacific Ocean - Hulk | ecosystem: Environmental > Aquatic > Marine > Hydrothermal vents ... | reverse complement strand
AGATGGCCGAGGGATGGACCGGGGCACTCTGGCCCGACCGGTTCGAGGCCTGGTCCGCCGGAATCGAGACCCACGGCCTGAATCCCCTGGCCGTGAAGGTCATGGCCGAAGCGGGAGTGGACATCTCCGGCGGAAAGTCCAAGCACGTGGATAGCCTCCTCCACATCCCCTTCGACCTGGTGATCACGGTCTGCGATCACGCCCGGGAGCACTGCCCCCGTTTCCCGGGAAGGGCCAGGGTGGTGCACCGGAGTTTCGACGATCCCCCCCGCCTGGCGGCCGGTGCGAAGGACGAGGAGGAGGCTCTGGTCCACTACCGCCGGGTCCGGGACGAGATCCGGCGGTTCGTCCTCGAACTCCCGGCTCTTCTCCATCCCCGCGGGGGCTGAGGGCGCAGAAAGAGGAAGCCGCCCCTCCTGCGGGCCGGCGGCTCCAGGGGCACCGTCGACCTTCCGGAGCCTCGATCCCCCTCCATTCCCCCCTAGAAGCGGATGTCCAGGCCCACCACGAGGTTGGTCCCGGGCTCGTTCTGGCCCGAACCGTGGATCCTGTAGTCCTTGTTGCTCAGGTTCTCCACGGCGAGGGAGAGGATCATGTCCTTTTCGAATTCCCACCCCCCCCGGAGCCCGACGACCACGTAACCCGGCGTGCCGCCCGGGGGAATCCTCTGGGTATCCCCTTCGTCGCGGGTGCTCAGCTTGTCGGCCTTCGCGGCCCAGAGAACCAGGGCCTCGGCCCAGGCCTTCCGGCCGGGGGCATCCCAGCGGATCCCGAAATTCCCCGAAGGAGGCATGAGCCGGCTCAAGGGCTCCCGCTTCTTCACGGGGAGGGAGGTGGGATAGGTGTCCACCGCCCCGTAGAGCCAGGTCCCGGCGGCGAAGGCCCGCCAGCCCTCCAGGAACTCCCAGGACAGCCTTCCCTCGATTCCGTTCACGTAACCATCGCCGGCGTTCTCCTTGGTCACCTCCTGGTCGCCCGAGACGGTCCGCCCCGTGGGACGGCGGATGATCATGTCCCGGATCCAGGTGTAGAAGTAGGCCGCCTCGCCCCGGAAGGGGCCCTCCTCGAAGCGCCCCCCCAGTTCGAAGGTGAGGTAGTGTTCCGGATCCAGGCCCGGGGAAGGGGTCTCGATCTCATTACTCCTGGCCGTATCGAACCGGGTGAGGTCCGAGAGGTTGGGCGCGCGGAAGGCCTGGGAGAGGCCGGCATAGAGGGCCTCCCCGCCTCCGGCCGGCGCCCACGTGGTCCTCAGGCTTCCCACGACGGCATCGAACCTGTCCCCGATACCCATCCGGTTTCCCGTCACCGGGTCCTGGACGGCGTGGGCCTTGATCCTGTTCCACGTGTACCTTCCTCCGGCGGCCAGCGTGAAATCCCGGCCCAGGTCGATTTCGTCCCTGAGGAACAAGGCCAGGCTGGTATAGTCGGCGTCGTCGGCCACGGGGCCCTGGGTGGAAGACCCGTTGTATACGCCGTCTCGCCACTCCCGCTTGTAGGACTGGACGCCGTCCCGGTAGAACTCCACGCCCCACGTCCACTCCCCCGCTTCGGAGGGAGTGACCCCCTGGACCCAGGCGCCCCAGGTGTCCACCCGGAACCCCTGGATGTCGTGGCGGGCCTGGGCCGAACGGATCCTGTCCCGGCGGCGCTCCTCCTTCTGGGTGTGGAGGGAGATGCTGGCCGTGAAGGAAGAGAGGGCCGGCCCCAGGTCCCCCGCCCGGTATTGGAGGTAGGTCAGGTCCCGCTCCTGGTCCAGGCTCCTCTTGAGCTCGCTCCCCACGGTGGTCCCCTTCCAGCTCTTGCCGAAGACGGTCTTGTGGGTCCGCCATGCGTCGTTCTGTTTCAGATGCTGGTGAAGGAAGACGAGCTTCTCTTTCCGGGAGAGATGGTATTCGATCTTGGCGTCCCCGTCCCACTCGTCGTAGTCCGTGTGGGGCCACTTCCCGGTGGAACGCCCGCCCTGGAGGTCGCCGAAATACTTGATGTCGGCTCCAATGAGGAACCGGAGCCTTCCGTCCATCAGGGATCCCATGGCCTCCTGCCGGCCCAGGCGGGTGCGCTCCGCCGAGGCCCAGCGGAGGATCGTCCTCCCCCGGAAATGATTCCCCGGCCCCAGGTCGGCCAGGTCGGGGGTGAAGGCCAGGACGGCGCCCCCCACGGCGTCACTCCCGTAGAGGACCGACGCCGGTCCCTGCAAGAGCTCGATCCGGCCCAGGGAGAGGGGATCCAGGGTGCCGAAATACTGGTTGGGACCGCTGCGGAAGACGGAGTTGTTGAAGCGGATCCCGTCCACCATGAGGAGGGTCCTGTATCCCGTGAACCCCCGTATGTAGGGTGAGCCCTGGCCCCGGGAGGTCTTCTGGATCATCACGCCCGGCTCCTCCTCCAGGGCCTCGGGCAAGGTCCGGACCATTCGTTCGTCCAGGAGGAGACGCCTGGTGAGAAGACTCACCATGAAGGGGGTCTTCAACAGGGAGTTTTCCCTCCGGGCCGCCTGGATCTTGATCTCCTCCAGGGTTTTCCCGGCCCTCTTCTTTCGTGGAAGGCCCACTCCCTCTTCCTTTCCGGGTTTCTCTCCCCCCCCCTCCTGGGCCCAGGCGGAGCTCCAGGGGAAGAGAAGGACCAAGGACAACCCGACCACCGTCCGGGAAAGACGAAACATGTACTTCGACCTCCAGAGAACAGGGTTCCTGCGAAGGGGGAAAAGGCCGACACAACGACTCCCGGCGGGGGGAGGTTCAACAGCCTTGACATTTTTTTCCCCAACCCGGGCAATGGATCCATGAAAAAGAGCCTCCAGGACCGGGTTCTCATCGTGACCGGAGCCTCGGCGGGCATCGGCCGGGCCGCCGCCCTGGAGGCGGCCCTCAGGGGTGCCCGGGTGGTTCTCTCCGCCCGGCGGGAGGAGAAGCTCAGGGAGGCGGCCCGGGAGATCGAAGCCGGCGGCGGCGAGGCCCTGGTCCACAAGGCGGACGTCTCCTCCCGGGAAGAGGTGCAAGGCCTGGTGGACCGCTCCCTGGAGGCCTTCGGGAGGGTGGACGCCTTCCTGGCCAACGCGGGCTACGGGTTCCTCTGGCCGGCGGCGGACCTCTCGGAGGCAGACCACCGGAAGATCTTCGAAGTCAACTACTGGGGAACGGTCCACTGCATCGGGGCCATCGTCCCGGTCTTCCGCAAACAAGGTGAGGGACACCTCCTGGTGACCTCCAGTTTCGTGGGGAAGATCGGCCTTCCCTACTACGGACCTTACAGCGCCACCAAGGCCGCCCAGGACGCCCTGGTCACGGCCCTCCGGCTGGAGTTGGAGCCCGAGGGGATCCATGTGTCGGGGATCTACCCCATCGGCACGGCAACGGAGTTCCACCAGGTGAGCCGGAGCATCTCCGGGAGAGAAGGAGTCTTCCGGAACACCCCTTCCCTCTTCGTGCAGAGCGCCCGCCACGTGGGCAGGAAGATCGCCCGGTGCCTGGAACGGCCCGTCCCCGAAGTCTGGCCGAGCAGGCTCTCCCGCTTCCTCGCCGCCTTGGGAGTGCTCTCGCCGGGACTCACCCGGATCCTCCTTCGTCCCCACACAAAGAAATGCGCCCGAATCTGGCAAGGCAAACCCGAGGCATCATGAAGTCTTTCCCCCGGTTCCTCACTGCCGCTTCCACCCTCCTTCTCCTCCACGCCCCCGGCCGGAGCCTCGGTCCCCTGGGGGCGCCTCCCTACACCTTCGAGGGGAAAGCCCTGGTGGTCCGAAGCCACGGCTGGCTGAAGGAAAGGAAGGGATCCTCCTGGAAGGCCTTTTCCTGCAACCGCCCGGCGGCCTGGGCGGAACTCCGCCTTCCCCAGGGCATCCGGCCCGGGATCTATGCGGTGCGGCTCCTCCTCCGGGCCGGAACCCCCTGCCGAACCCGCTGGAGCCTGGACGGGATCCCTCTGGCCCGGGAGTTCGACGGACACCGGGCTTCCCGGGAGGCGGCCTGGTACGAAGGAGGCCCCCTTCGCCTGGGAAAGGGCCCCCATACCTTGAAGTTCGTCCTGACCTCCCGGTGTTCCCAGGAGATTCGCCTGGCCCAGGTGCGCCTGGAACCCGCTCCCGGGAAGAGGCCCTGCCCCGCCGGGGCCTTTTCCGGCCTGCCGTCCCCCCGGGAGTTCTCCGCCCTGGTCGAGAACCTGGTCCACAATGTATACCCCAAGGAGGCCAAAAAGGGTGGCCACCCGTATTTCTGGCCGAACCCCAAGAAACGAAAAAAAACGCCCCCGGAAGAAAGACCTCCCGCGGGGTGGGCCGGGAACACCCGGGACCTCTACTACCAGGGGAAACTCTTCTCCCCGGGAGACCCCAAGGGGAGGTGTTACTGTTGCGGCCTCACCTTCGAGGTCCTCTTCCGGGCCTGGAAGGCCTGGTGCAAAAAGAAGAAGAGGCCTTTCCAGGTGGATCACCTGGACTTCGACCAGTTGAAAGCCTTCCGGGCCCACTTCTTCGGCTCCAACGGGGACCTGAAATGCGCCGGAGGTGCCATCCCGGCCTGGGGCCTGGGCTTCGCCGTTCCACCCATGAAGGCCCGTCCCGGCGATTTCGTTCAATTCTGGCGCCTTCCCAAAAAGGGCCGTAGGCCGTCGGGACACTCGGTCATCTTCCTGGGGTGGGTGAAGGGGAGGGGCCGCCGTCCCAAGGCCCTCCGCTACTGGTCCACCCAGGGCGCCACAAAGGGCATCGGCGTGAGGGAGGAGAAGGTCGGCGGGCCGGGAGGAGTGGACCTCTCCCGGGTCTTCGCGGCCCGGGTGGGTTGGCCTCCCGACATCTGAAGGCCCGGGGAGGCCGGACCCGACTTTTTCTCCAGAATCCGAAAGGAGGGCCCGCAAGGCTCCCCCTCCGGGCGGGAAAAGGCCAGGAATGTCTAAATAAGATCCGCCTTTTCCTGGACCGGGGCTTGCAACGAATTTGTTGTTCCGGTCCAATAGATGTTACCCTTGTAAGGTCATCCCTTCTTTGCATTACTTTCCCATCACCCATTGTCTCCATCCGGAACAAAAGGCCGACTCCTTTCCCAGGGGAACCCAGGTCTTCCCCATGGAGGTCCCCTCCCCCCGAGAGAAGCACCATCTCATGGCTCCAAGGTGAACGAACACGCCCATCCCAGGACAGGGAGGTCCCCTCCGCAGTGACGGTCCCGGTCGATCCGCCCTGTCAGGACCAGGGCGTCTTCCCCCGTCCTTTTCTTCCAAGATTTCATTTCTTTCTTGTTTCCCTCTCGAAACAAAGGTTCCAAGAAAAGAGGTTCTCTCATGAAGAAAGCATTCCTTCTCGCCGCCGCTCTCGGAACGGCATCCCTCGCCTTCGGCCAGACGGGCCTCAACAGGGTGCGACTCATCAGCGCCGTCGACGGCTATGTCTACATCTTCCATTACACCTCCACGACCCACGGGGGGGAGATCATCCAGGGCTTCCCCAACGCCCACCTGGCCGGCTTCCGCCGGATCGACGGGATCTACGTGGCCTGCTACGACAAGGACAGGTCCACGCCCGAGCAGTTCGACATCTTCATCCGTCCCGACGACGGAAAAGGGAAACCCGACCTGACCAAGCCCCCCCTCTATACCTACAAGGCTTCCACCGCCAAGGGCACGGGGGCGGGCTGGGCTCCTCCCTACTACTTCACCTTCCCCAAGCCCTTCGTCGTTCCTCCGACCTTGAAGAACATCTGGATCGGTATCCACTTCGGCAAGGACAAGAGTTCCACGGACTACCCCATGTTCGCCGGCCTCAACAGGCACGGCACGGGCGGCCTCGCCGGGGTCATGGCCCGCAAGGGCGTGAAGAATCCCGGTTACGCCTACCACGTAAACTGGCAGAACGGCAAACCCACGAGCCTCGTCCTCAGCGACTGGCACTGGGTCTGGTATCCCAGCCTTCTCACCAAGGACCCCATTCTCAGGCCCTACATCAAGCTCAACGTGGACGTGAAGCCCCACGCCGGGAGCGGCTCCATCGCCAACAAGGAGCAGTACGGCCTGGGCGCCTTCTGGCCCGACATCAACAACGCCGAAGGGATTACGCCGGCCCGCTACGACTCCATCGGATGGATGGTTGACCAGCACAACGCCAAGAACAGCAAGAACACCCTTACGGCCTTCGTCTTCCTCAACAACCACCGGCTCAACAACCCGATCCCCTCTCCCTACGGACCCTGGTACCTGGCCTTCGGCGGCCCCTACGCCGCCCTGGGAGCCATCTGGTCGCCCCTGACCCAGGGCGCCTGGAAGACCCCGGCCATTGCCATTCCGCCTGCCGCCAGGCCCATCCTGGTGGGCACCTGGATCTACGCCCAGGCGGCCGTGGCGGAGACGGACAGTGCCATGAACCTGGTGGACCTGAAGCTCACCAACATGGTCGGCATGAGCCTCTGATCGGGACCCGACCTTCGAAAGCGAGGAAACCGGGGATCCGCCGGAAGGCGGGTCCCCGGTTTTTTTTTGCATCTCCAGGTCCTGTGCCGGCCGGTTCCGCCGCGGGGGCGGCGGCGACCCCGAAAGCCCCTCCCCTCCCCCCCCTGAAAGCCCGGAAAAATCCAAATTTCCCGGCCTCCGCCTCTATCGGGGACACCCCCTGAAATCCCCCTATCTTCCCGCCCCTCTCCCGGGGGAGCAAGGACCGTGAATGCTCCAGGCCGAACCAGGGACGGCCTTCGTTCGGGGACATCACCCGGGGAGATTCGCCGCCTTACGTTATGGGCCCGGACTTTTTCCGGTCCTAAGTAATTATTCCCTTTTTTTCCTCTTTTAAGGGGGTATAAAAAAAACGGGGAACGTGGAAAGAGATCTTCCCCCCCAATTCCGACAAGGAAGGACCGCCATGAAGAACGCCTGGATGCTCATCTCTCTCCTGGGAGTCCTCCCACCGGCCGCTCCGGCCCAGACGAGCCCGAACCGGCTCCGCCTCTTCGACAAGGCCACCAAGTACTTCGAAGGCTACCGCTTCACCGACACGAGCCACGGAGCGGAGATTCTCCAGGGATTCCCGGCTTCCCACTTCCAGGGACTCAGGACCATCGCGGGAGTGTCCTTCACCTTCTTCGACACCGACCGTTCCTTCGTGAAGGTCTTCGAAATCCTTCTCCGCCGGGGGGACGGAAAAGGAGGGCCCGATCTCTCCAAGCCCCCCCTCTTCTCCATGAAGGTCTCCACAAAGAAATTTTCCGGGGCGGGACCGGCCTACCCCTTCTCCTACCTCTTCCCCAAGCCCTTCCACGTGCCCGCCGGGACCAGGATCCTCTGGGTGGGCGTCCGGTTCGGGCCGGACCCCTCCCCCAGGTCCCAGGTCTGGTTCGGAGCCCTGGCGAAGAGGGGAAAGGGAGGAAGGCCGGGTGTCCTCTGCAGGAAAGGAGTGCCCAACCCCCGCCTGGCCTGGCAAGTCCCCTATTCCGGGGGGAAACCCCTCCAGCCCGTAACCTCCGACGACTACTGGGTCTGGACCATCGGGATCCTGACCACCGATCCCATCCTCCTCCCATATATCAAGCTCAATGCGGACCTCCAGCCCCACCAGGGGCCGTCCATCGCCGGAAAGGTCCTGACCGGCATGGCCGCCATGTGGCCCGACATCCGCAACGCCGAGGGCCTCGCCTCACCGGGCAGGCGGGACCTCCTGGGTTGGAAGGTCGTCCAGAACCTGAAGAAGTCCCAGGGCAACACCCTGACGGCCTTCGTCTTCCTCCAGGACCACCTGAAGGCCCCAGGCCCCTTCCAGACCCCCTACGGGCCCTGGTTCCTGGGCCTCGGAGGCCCTTTCGCCACCACTCCTCCCCTCTGGTCGCCTCTGACCAACGGCACCTGGTCCACCCCACCCATCCAGGTGCCCCCGGCGGCAGCCTCTCTCCTTGCAGGGACGCGGCTCTTCGCCCAGGCCGTCCTGTTGGAGACCGACCCCGCCATGAAGATCGTGGGAGTCTCCTTGTCCAACGCCGCCGCCATGGATCTTTGAGGGAGGCCCGGGAAGAAACCCGGCTCCTGTTCCCCCCGGGAGAACCGCCCCCCCGCGCTTTCCCTCCCAGGGATCCGCCATGGGCCGCTCCCCGTCCCGCCCCGGGCCGGGGAGGTCCCGGAGAAACGAAAAGGAGGAGGTGGGCCCGAAGGACCGCACCTCCTCCTCTCCAAGCCCCCCCGAGGCCGGGGGGGCGCCGCCTCTTTGCTACTGGCCGATCTGGCCCTCTCCGCCGTTGGACATGACGAAGCCCGCCGCGTTCGCCTTCTGGTCCAGGACCAAGGCCTGGTTGTAGAAGGCCGCTCCCAGCAGATAGGGACTGTTCGGGATGGAGAGCTTCAACTGGCCCTTTCCTCCCGTATTGGCCCCAACCAGGATGGTCACGGGCCCAAGGAGGAGCTTGCATCCCGTCATCCCCAGGGGAGTCAGGTCGAAGGGGAGCTTGATGGGGCCGAGCTTGTCCTTGTTGTAACCGGTCAGCACGAAGACCGGACCGGGCTTGGTGGGCAGGTTGGCCATCTCGAGGGTGAAGACCTTCCCGACTTTGGGCAGGCTTCCCTGGGCCGCAGCGAGAGTGGGGACGCCGGCCGTCCCTTTGCACCCTTCACCATAAGGACCGTAACTGGCCCAAGTGGGCCCTGCGTAGTAGATGGTCCCGTTCCAGACCCTGGGCTTGAAGGTGGAGCCGCTGAAGAAGCCCGCCTTGGAAAGACCGGCCTGCAAAGTCAGGTCGGAATTCTTGTAGGTCTGGTTGGTCCCGTTTCCATTGGTGTAGCCCATGGAGACGTCCTTGAAGAGGATGGAGATCCCGTAGGAGCCCGGGGCGAGGAAGAAATCGTCCACTTCCGCGTGGGAGGGAGTGTTCCGGGCCTTCCGAATACCCGTGCCCTGGGAGACCTTGATCCAGGCCTTGGCGTTGCCGTCCTTGCCCACGTAGGTCTGGGGAGTGAGGTAGATCTCGATGTGGAACTTGGTGGCCCCACTGGAGAGGTTCAGGTCCAGGGCGGTGATCCGGATGCCCTTGGGGTTGGTGACCTTGAGATCGAACATGTTCATCCACCCCGACCCCCCACCGTTGTTGGAGTTGAAGGTGGTGGTCAAAGACTGGGCCGGGAGGACGCAACCCAAACCCAGGAAGGCGGACAGAAGAAGGAGGGATCGTTTCAATCCGGTACGCATGGGGGCCTCCTGAAAAAATAGGGGGGAATGGAAGAAAAACACCTCGGGCGGGACCGGAAGGGGTCCCGAATGGAATTTTCTCTTATACCTGAGAGAAAAGGTTTTGTCATCCCCCTGAAGCCCTCTCATCGCCCGATCCCATGTTCGCTGCCGGTGGCGGGACCATTTCCCCGGGACGACTTCGTGAAAGGGCGGGGAAGACCGAGAAAGACTCCTCCCGTGGCGACCCTCGCTGAAGGGCGGGGAAGGATGGCCCTCCCTTGAAACCCGATCCTTGTGGAGAAGGCCTCCGGATCTCTTGCTCCTAAGGGTCTCCGCAGAGTTCCGCCAGGACACCGCCCGTGTCCTTGGGATGGAGGAAGAGGATCCGCGTTCCGTGGGCTCCCCGCCTGGGCTTCTCGTCCAGGAGGCGGATACCCTTCTCCCCCGCCAGGGCCGCCGTTCCCTCCAGGTCCCCTGTCCGGAAGGCCAGGTGGTGGATTCCGGGACCGCGTTTCTTCAGGAACCGGGCCACCGGGCCGTCTTCTCCCAGGGGTTCCAAGAGCTCGATCCGGACCTCCCCGGCCTGGAAGAAGGCGACACGGACCCCCTGGTCCGGGACCTCCTCGATTCCCCCGAAAGGAAGGCCCAGGACCTCCTCGTAGAAGGCCCTGGCCTTCTCGATGGATTCCACGGCGATTCCCACGTGGTCGATCTTCCGCCCTTCCCCGGCACTCATATCAACCTCCCTGGTATTCCCCGAAGACATCTCTCAGGACGCCGCAGATCTCCCCGATGGTGGCGTAGGCCTTCACCGCCTCCAGGATGGGAGGCATCAGGTTCGCCTCCTCGTCCAGGGCGGCGGCCCGGACGGCCTCCAGGGCCCGCTCCACGGCGGAGGAATCTCTCCGGGCCCTGACCTCCCCGAGTTTCTTCACCTGCCTCTCCCTCACGGCGGGATCCACCTGGAAGAGCTCCATCGCCGCCTCCTCCCCGGGAGAGACGAACTCGTTCACCCCCACGACGATCCGTTCCTTCTCCTCCACGCTCTTTCCGTAGAGGTAGGCCGACCGCTCGATCCGCCTCTGGACGTAACCCTTCTCGATCGCCGCCACCATCCCCCCCATCCTGTCGATCTCCTCCAGGATCCCCCGGGCCTCCTCTTCGATCCGGTCGGTCAATTCCTCCACGAGAAAGCTCCCGGCCAGGGGGTCCACCGTTCCGGTCACGCCCGATTCGTAGGCGATGATCTGCTGGGTCCTCAAGGCCAGTGTCACCGAATCCCTCGAAGGGAGGGCGAGGGCCTCGTCCTTGGAATTGGTGTGGAGGGACTGGGTGCCCCCGAGGACGGCCGCCAGGGCCTGGAGGGTCACCCTCACCACGTTGTTGTCCGGTTGCTGGGCCGTGAGGGTCACCCCTCCGGTCTGGGTGTGGAAGCGGAGCTTCATGCTCCTGGGATCCTTCGCCCCGAAACGCTCCTTCATGATCGAAGCGTAGAGCCTCCTGGCCGCCCTGAACTTGGCCACCTCCTCGAAGAGGTCCGTGTGGGCGGCGAAGAAGAAGGCCAGCCTGGGAGCGAACCGGTCAAGTTCCAGGCCCGCCTCGAGGGCCGTCTCCACGTAGCAGATCGCGTCGGCGAGAGTGAAGCCCACCTCCTCCGCCGCCGTGGCCCCCGCCTCCCGGGCGTGGTATCCGCTGATGGAGATGGTATTCCAGAGAGGGACCTTCTCCGCACAGAACTCGAAGATGTCCGCCACGATCCTGAGGCTCGGCCTGGGAGGAAAGATGTAGGTCCCCCGGGCGAAGTATTCCTTGAGCACGTCGTTCTGGATGGTACCCCTCAGCTTCTCCGCCGGGACGCCCTGCTTCTCCGCCACGGCGATGTACATGGCCAGGAGCACCGCCGCCGGGGAATTTATCGTCATCGACGTTGAAACACGGTCCAAGGGAATCCCTCGGAACAGGTCCTCCATGTCTGCCAGGGTGTCCACGGCCACCCCGACCTTCCCGACCTCCCCGAGGGCCAACTCGTGGTCCGAGTCGATCCCCACCTGGGTCGGAAGGTCGAAGGCCACGGAAAGGCCGGTGGATCCCTGCTCCAGGAGGTAGCGGTAACGCTCGTTGGATTCCTCGGCCGTGGAAAACCCGGCATACTGGCGCATGGTCCACAGGCGCCCCCGGTACATCGTCGGCTGCACCCCCCTGGTGAAGGGATACTCCCCCGGCATCCCGAGCTTTCCTGCGTAGTCCTCCAGGATTTCCCGGTCCGGGAGGTAGACCCGCTCCAAGGGAATCCCTGAAAGGGTCCGGAACTCCTCTTTCCGCTCCGGAGCCTTCTCCAGGGCCTTCCCGAGGGTCTCCCTCTCCCAGCGACGCTTCAGTTCCTCCAAGGGTTCGGGAATCATGTTCTTTCTCCTTCCTCTTTCCCGCCCCGGTCCAGGGCGTTCCTGAGGATTCGGAGGACCGCCTCGTCCAGGCCGGCCCTCCCCTCGAGGAGGTCCTCCAGGAGGCCCTCTTCGCCCTCCAGGGCACGGGCCAGCCTGGCGGAAGCCCGGTCCAGGACCAGGCGGCGGGCGTCTTCCCTCGCCGCCCGCCTCCGCCTCTCTTCGATGGGGCCCTTCAGCTCGGCCCTCCTCCTGTCCAGGGCCTCCAGGAACTCCTCCAGGCCCCGCCCACGGGCGGAAGAGACCAGGAGGACCGGGGGTCTTCCCCTGGGCCCGGGTTCCGAGAGGTCCAGGGCGGCCTCGATTTCCGAGGCCACCCGCTCCGCCCCGGGCAGGTCCGCCTTGTGGACGACGAAGAGGTCCGCCGCCTCCAGGAGGCCTGCCTTGAGCATCTGGATACCGTCACCCTGGCCCGGCGCCAGGAGGACCGCCGTGAGGTCCGCCACGGAAGCGGCGTCCACCTCGCTCTGTCCGACCCCGACCGTCTCCAGGAGGACCAGGTCCCAGCCCGTGGCCCCAAGGAGTCGTAGAACGGCCCTGATCCCGGGAGCGAGCCCGCCCAGGAGACCCCTGTTTGCGAAAGAACGGATGAAGACGCCCTCGTCCCCCGAGTGCTCCATCATCCGCACCCTGTCGCCCAGAAGCGCCCCGCCCGTGTAGGGAGAGGTGGGATCCACCGCCAGGACCGCGACCTTCCCGGCAGGATCCTTCCTCCTCGATTTTCCCACCAGGGCGGAGACGAAGGTGCTCTTTCCCACGCCGGGGGGCCCCGTCACGCCGAGGACAAGCCCGGGAAAGGGCCACTCCCCCTCTCCTTCCAGGAGGGCGGGCGCCAGGGAGGGATCGTCCTCCAGGAGTGTGACGAGCCTGGCCAGGGCCCGTTTGTCCCCCTTCCGGGCGGCCTGGAGAAGGTCCTTCACCGTTTCCCCTTCTCCGAAAGCAACCGCTTCAGCTCGGCCACGATCACCGCAGCGGGGGTTCCGGGGGTGAAGACGGCCTTCACGCCCATCTTCTTCAGTGCATCCACGTCCGCCGGCGGGATGGTTCCGCCTCCGAAGACCAGGATGTCCCGGGCGCCCCTCTCCTCCAGGAGATCCAGGACCTTCTTGAAGATCACCATGTGGGCCCCCGAAAGGAGGCTCAGGCCCAGGGCGTCCGCATCCTCCTGGAGAGCGGCCTCCACGATCTGCTCCGGGGTCCTGCGGATCCCCGTGTAGATCACTTCGAATCCGGCGTCCCGGAGGATGTGGGCCACGTAGCGGGCCCCCCTGTCGTGACCGTCCAGGCCCGCCTTGCCCAGGAGAATCCGGTATTTGGTCATGAATCCGCTCCGGATGAGGAGGGGGTTAGGGAAACCCCGCCGTTTCGTCCCCTTCCCTCCCGTCGAGGTAGAGTCTAAGGTCAGGCACGCCCCCCCTCAACCGAGACGGCCCAGCAACCTCTCCGCCCGGAGCCGCTCCTTCTCCCCGGGATGGAACAGGCGGAGGGCCTCCCGGGCCAGTTCCCGGGCCCGGTCCCTCTCCTTCCCCGAAGAGGCCAGCATCCCCGCCAGGGGGAGGAAGGCCTCCCTCTCCCCCAGGCGGACCAGCTCCTCCAGGACCTCCCGGGCCTCCTCCTTCCTCCCTCCCCGGGCGAGGCAGAGGGCACGCTCCAGGTCCTTTCCCGCTCTTCCGTATAGTATGGCCGCCTTCAGGGGGTCGGCCTTCTCCAGGCGGGCGGCGTGGGCCGCAAGGAGAGGGAGTGGCACGGCCCCCTCCCAGGGATCCCTCCCCAGACGGGCCAGGAGGGTCACCAGGGAGAGGACGTCCAGCTCGTTGTGCCGGAAGACCGGCTCCAGGTCCACGGCGTGCCCCCTGAGCCAATCCAGGTAGAGCCTGGGACACTCCGCCCCGGGAAGGTCGTCCCCGCGGAAGACTTCGAGAAGGCGCTCCTCCAGTGTCCTGAGGCGCACGTCGGGGAGCCTCTTCCTGTAGACACGCCTCGCCGAATGGAGAAGATCCAGGTGGGTCATGCGCCGCACCGCCTCGTCCATCCCGTGGAAGGCGAGCCTGTCGGCCAGCCTGTGCCGGTCGAAGGACTTCCCCGAGAAGGTGACCAGGACGCTGGCGCGGGAGAGGTCGCCGAGGATCCCCTCGAGAAAGGCCCTCTCCCCGCCGGGACTCTTCAAGAACCACCTCCGGAAGAGGAGGGATCCGTCCTCCAGGAACCGGGCCGTCCCGCAGAGGAAGACCATCGTCCCCGCCCCCCCCGCGAGCCCCGTGGTCTCCGTGTCGAGGAAGAGGGCTTCCCCGGCGGAGAACTCCGCCAGGGCAGGATCCCCGGCGAGGACGGCCAGGGCCCGGAAGGAAGCCGAAAGGGCCCCTTCCAGGCGGTCCCCGCCGTGACGGGTCCCGGGGGGGAGGACCTTCTCCTCCAGGAGGGGGTAGTCCCTCCCGCCGCCCCCCGGAAGGCGGTCCCCCGCAGGGCGATCCCCGCGGCCCCAGGAGCCCCCCCCCAGGATTCCGCGCAATCTATCCCTGGCCGAACGCATGGGAGGATTGTAACCGCCGGGCCCCTCACGACCGAAAAGGCCCGGGCCTTCGGGGAGGGCCGGAAGGGAGGAGTTCAGGACGGGACGGGTCCCAGGGGAAGAGGTTCCCTCTCCCACTGGCGGAGCTTGTTGCGGAGGGTGCGGTCCGTGAGGCCCAGCACCCTGGCTGCGGCGGCCTTGTTGCCCCCCTTGGCCCGCAAAGTGGCCAGGATGAGGCCTTTCTCCACCTCTGCCGCCGTCCTTCCCACCAGGTGGGCGTAAGGATCTTCCCCCACCTTCCGCCCCGGCCCGGACCGGCCGCCGGGCCCGCCCAGGACCAGGTCCACCAGGTCCCGGGTCACCACT
>Ga0256914_1002755_pt1 | contig 14448 bp, 11 predicted proteins | sample HulkmetaG_FD_191571 | JGI IMG/M metagenome (GOLD analysis project Ga0256914, IMG submission 191571) | Hydrothermal chimney microbial communities from Main Endeavour vent field at the Juan de Fuca Ridge, Pacific Ocean - Hulk | ecosystem: Environmental > Aquatic > Marine > Hydrothermal vents ... | reverse complement strand
GTTTTGTTTTCAATGAGTTTGTTTGCCAATTCGTCTGGTACTATTTCCGGTAAACCGAAATTTAAAAACAGAGCCAAAGCAACGGGTGTTGCCCCCAATATTATTTTTGTTTTTAATTTGACCTCTTTATACAAAGCAATTGCAATAAATATTGATGTCAGAAAAGGCAGAAAAACGGTAAAATAACTAATGGACAGCACATTGTATGTAAAAAATATTAAAAACAAACCGGCTGCTGAAACGGAGATAATAGTGGCAAGGGGTTCCCTCTTATAACTTTTCCTCATTCCTATTGAGAAAATAACGGTACTGAAACCGACGCTGTTTAGAAGTCCCGACAAAACATACATACTGTTGCCCGAAGCAAATATATCTTGTGTGTAAGCAATAAATACAATGAACAGACTTAAAATTATATACTTGAAAAACTTTTTTTGTGAAGCGAGGGCGTCGGATAAAAAATTAATGGAAACATAGGTTAAAACAAAGAGTAAATAGCGCAAAAGAAGTACCCTGTCGAAATCGAATTGAATCATTGTTTTTTGAATATAATTGGACAATAACGTTCCTGTTATGACGGTTCCCGATATTAACAGAAGGGCGGGGAAGAGGGTGTTGTACAGTTTTCGGAAATCAAGTTCGAAACTGAAATTTTTGGGAGGGAAGAGTGCAATAATAATTAATGGTATTATAAAATCGAGCCACGACGGGGCGGCAAGTAATCCGCGACCGTTGAAATTGCGAGGCGACAGATAGAAAACCGGGTCGTTTTTTGTGACAAATATGATAATTAAACGTAAAATTACAATTACACATAAAATTAATAAAACCTTTTTTTTCATAACTGATATTTTTTAAGTTGATATTTTCCTGGAGGAACAAAATTGTTTCAAAGGGGGATTGGTTTTTTTGCCTTTTACACAAACAAGGACAGTTAAGGAAAACGGCAATATAAAACCGTTGAAGAATTTTTCAGTGCTGATGTGCGTCAGCTGTTTTTTGTCTTGATTGCGGGGAAAGTAGTTGGCACCTCCCCCGCAACAAGAATTTTATAAAGGTAATGTTAATACCTGTGAACCGTATAACTCGAAACGGCCGCCTCTATGTCAATGTGTATTTTTTGTTTTGCCGTGTCGTAGTTAGGAGTTTTATAGTGTCCTTTTCCAACTTTGGTAAAACCTGAAAAGTTTTTTTCGGAGAGCACACTGCTGATTTTCATTTCGCATCCGGCATCTTTGGGAATATTAATTTCGAAAGATGATGCACCGGCATCAACGGTAACATCCGTTTCGGGATACAAATCCCCCAGTTTCAGGTCGAACGATGAAGCTCCGGCATCAATATTAAGTTCTTTTATTTTGAACTGTGACAAATCGTAATCTATCGAAGCGGCGCCTGCATCCAAGTCGATGGTCCAAACGGGAGAGGGATTAAGTTTCATGGTGATTTTATCGCCTTTGTCCCTCAACGAGGCAGTGTGGTTTTTAGTGTTGATTATTATGTCGGCATTATCTTCGAGAAATGTGCTTATATATTCGTAGTTAAATTTACCGCCGTGTTTTTCAAATTCCAACAGTTTGGCGGTGGTGTCTTTTATTTTGAAACTGCTTGCCGCAACATTTAGTTCGAGGTGTGCATTGTGTACACTTTTTTTGTTGGGTATGTCAAAGTTTTGGTCCGACTGGTATGTTACAAGGTCGTCGTCGTTGCCAAACCACGAACTGTCGTTGTAACCGTCGCTGTCGATTACTATCCAGGTGGAAATTCCCAGTATCACTACAATGAATATTATTTTGATAAATTCTTTTATGGGTAAAAGCGATATGCCCCAAAGGATGAATATTGCGGGCCAAACACGCACCAAACCGTGCCAGCTTAAATCTATCAAGCCAATATTTTTCAGAATGAACAATACGCCAATCAGGATCAAAATAAGACCCCATAATACATTTTTACTTTTCATGACTTTCGTTTTTTGATTTTAAATTTAAAATTTCGGGAAAAATGATTAATATTCCGGCAAATACGAGAATTAAGGGCCAGAACAGATGAATATTGTACCAAGGTATCAGGTTGTCGAACAAAAACAACAATCCTATAAAAATAAGGATGATTCCTGCAATGACAGAGCGCGACGTTTTTTGTTGAATATTTGACGTTTCGTTTTGAACCTGAGTTCCGTCTGTGTTACCAACGGGATTTTTTTCAGGCAAAACCGGGCGACCGGGTACCACTATCCACAGTATGATGTAAGCAAGCAGACCGCCACCGCTAAAAAGCAATAACATAACAAAAAGCAACCTGACTATAACGACGTCGATATCGAAGTACTCGCTCAGTCCTCCCGCAACGCCGCCGATTACTCTGTTTGTTACCGACCTGTAAAGTTTTTTTTGATTTTCCATAATTCTATTTTTTAATTAAATTTCTCGAGCAAAAATATGGTATGCCGCAGGCCGCCGGAAGGTAAAATCGGTAAACTAATGAAATTTGTCGGTAAACGGTGGAAACAAATATCTATATTTGCCGAAATTTTTTCAAAAAAACTGCAAAAGATGAAAAATTTTGTTGAAGAGCTGCGCTGGAGGGGCATGATACACGATGTAATGCCCGGTACCGAGGAGTATATGAACGAAAATTTAACGGCGGGATATGTGGGAATAGACCCTACCGCCGACTCGCTTCACATAGGGCACCTTGTAGGTGTTATGATGTTGAAACACCTGCAACTTTGCGGGCACAAACCGATAGCACTTGTGGGTGGAGCCACGGGTATGATAGGAGACCCCTCCGGAAAATCGCAAGAACGGAACTTGCTTACCGAAGAGACTTTAAGAAAAAACGAAGCCGGAATAAAAAAACAACTTGCAAAGTTTCTCGACTTTGAAAGCGACGAACCCAACCGCGCAATACTGGTAAACAATTACGACTGGATGAAAAATTTCTCGTTTTTGGAATTTATCCGCGACGTGGGTAAACACATTACCGTCAACTATATGATGGCAAAAGACTCGGTGAAAAAGCGTATCGGTGCCGATAGTCAAAACGGAATGTCGTTTACGGAATTTTCGTACCAACTGGTTCAGGGCTACGACTTTTTACACCTTTACAAAACCGAAAATTGCAAACTGCAAATGGGTGGCGCCGACCAGTGGGGAAATATTACCACCGGTACCGAACTTATTCGCCGCAAACTGGGACACGAAAATCAAGCATTTGCCCTTACCTGCCCTCTTATTACAAAATCTGACGGAACAAAATTCGGGAAAACCGAAAAAGGTAATATTTGGCTCGACCCCGATAAAACAAGTCCTTACGAATTTTACCAGTTCTGGCTTAATGTTTCGGACGAAGATGCCGAAAAGTATATTAAAATTTTTACCCTTTTGCCTCGGGAAGAGATAGAGGCTCTTATAGAAGAACATAAAAAAGCCCCCCATTTAAGACTTCTGCAAAAACGGCTTGCTAAGGAAATTACGGTTATCGTTCATTCCGAAGCCGATTATAACGCTGCTGTCGAAGCCTCTCAAATACTTTTCGGTAAAGGTACTGCCGAGATGCTTAAAAATTTGGACGAACGAACCCTCCTCGATGTTTTCAAAGGTGTTCCGCAAGCCGAAATTAACCGTGAAGAATTGGCAAACGGAATTGGATTACTCGATTTTCTGTCGTCAAAGGCAAAAGCCTTTAAATCGAACGGCGAAGCCCGCAGAATGTTGAAAGAGAATGCCGTTGCCATAAACAAGAAAAAAATAAAAGAGGATTATGAAATAGGCCTCAAAGACCTGTTAAACGGTAAATATATTCTTGTGCAAAAGGGAAAGAAAAACTATTTTCTGGTAAAAGCGGTTTAATAAATAAGAGAGGCTGCCCTTTATGAACAGCCTCCCCCTATTTTATCCCGCAGCTATTTTATCGGCATCAGGAAGTATCCCTTCCAATTGCGAAGGGTCGTGAATTATCACAGGAATGTGCTGCGAACATATCCAAAAACTCGTCTCTTTAAAATCAAACTTTAATAAAGGCACCTGCTCTTTGCCTTTTTGGCAGATGATACATTTCTGTTCGTTATTTCGCATTTTATTTAATGTTTGGTTAATAATTTGAAAAATATTCCATTATTTAACGTTTTGTTTTTAAACCCGTATCAACAATGCTGGAAAAACAACCTGAAAAAACAAAACAGAGTCTCTATACAAAATATAACCGTAAGATGCTCCGTCTGTTAAATAATTGTAGCTCAGCATTAATGCCATGGGCTAAAATACTACGCAAAGGTAGGATTTATTTTATTAACTTTAAGAAAAATATTTTGTTATAATTTTTCTTGATTTTGTATCTTGCAGGCAACTCAAAAAGAAAAACCCTGTCGGTACAAGTACCGGAAAAGTGGAATGGCTGAAAAGGAAAAAATAATTAAAGCTTGTAAAAAGGGCAAGAGAGGAGCGTTTACAAAATTGTATAACATGTATGCAAATAAAATGCTCGGAGTGTGTATGCGATATGCAAAATCGTTGGAAGAGGCTGAGGATATTCTTCAGGAGGGATTTATTAAGGTTTTTCAGAAAATAGATACATATGCGTTTCAAGGCTCTTTCGACGGCTGGATAAGGCGTGTGATGGTTAATACCGCCATTAACCACTACAATGCCAATAAGAAATATTATGAAAACGAATTGTATGCTTCCGACAGTAACGAAGAGGGTGACAGAACGGAGTTTCGGGAGGATGATAAAAATGAAATACAAATCCCTCCTCAAGTACTTATGTCAATGATTCAGCAATTGCCCGAAGGGTACAAAATGGTTTTTAACCTTTATGTTTTCGAAGGTATGACACATATGGAAATAGCATCTTTTTTGGGTATTTCGGAGAGCACTTCGAAAACCCAACTTTTAAAGGCGCGTAAGAAGTTGAAAAAAACAATAGAAGAAAAATACGGTATTAACACCAAAGCATAAAAATAAACAGATGAACGATAATAATATAGATAAACTGTTTAAAAACAACCTCGATAATATTGAGTACACCCCTTCCGGGAGGGTGTGGAAAGGTATTGAAAACAAGGTTGTTTTCAAGCCGTTTTACGTTATTTACAGGAAACAGTTGATCGCTGCCGCAGTTTTACTGATACTCATTACCACCGGATATTTTGTTGTTGATTTTAACGGTAACAGAACAGAAAAACAGAAACCTCTCCAAACGGTTAACTCCCGGACAACCTCAAACAAAAAACAGGCAAGCAATAACGGTATAAATAATGATGTGAACGATGGTGAAATAAACAACATTACTCATAAAAACGGCACGGATAAAACGGTTTCGAAAAATGAAGAATACAGGTTGACAATACAGAAAGAAAATAGCCCTGTCGCAAATAAGACCACACCGCAACAAAACAGCAGCCCTGAGAACGTTGACGGCTTACTTGAACAAACGGCTACAGTTCAACGGCAAAGCGGTGTAACGGATAATTTGCCAGCATTAAACATGAAAGGATTCTTCCTTGATTACGACTACAATTTAATGGATTATCAACCCACCTTCGAAGATGTACTTATGCCTTATCTGGAAAAGAGAAACAACATACACATTTGGACGGGAATATCGGGCTCGGCTTCCATGGTTTATTATCCGGGCATGCGCGATATGGCAAGTTATTCGGCAGGTGTTGACGCCGGAATAAAACTCGGCAAGTTTTATATTGCCTCCGGTACCGCTTATTCCCTTGTTAACGAAGAGGGTGAATACAAAATTGACTTTCAAAGTTACGACAGTATTGGCTATTACAACAAAGTGGTCTCTTTTGAAATTAATCCTCAAAATCCCCAACAGATTACTTACAAAACCGTTAAAGCTACCGTGTACGACAGTGTGGTTCACGTAAACATATTAAATCCACATTTCAAACACAAATATTTGAGCATACCTTTAAGGGTGGGATATAAATTTTTCGATAAAGAACATTTCTCGGCTTCAATAGAGACAGGAATGATTTTCTCGAAACTTTTGTCAAGCGATATTCCCGAACCCGAATTTAATAATCCCGATTTCAATGTTATTTCCGTTACACGCAAAACGCCTGACAGAAATACAATAAACTGGCAGTGGACATTAAGTTTGAATTTGGCATACAAAATTAATAACGGAATGTCGGTTTCAGTTGCTCCGGCATTCTCGAAATATGTATCAAATATTTACAACTCTGCCGATATGGTTTTGCCCTACACAATGGGAATACGTTTCGGAATCTATTACGATTTTTAAGATAAGACGATGAAAAAGAGATTTTACATATTCGTATTGTTGTTGTTTTTAGGCTTCAATGCCGCCTTTTCGCAACACGATGTTTATATACAAGGTTTAGTAACCGATCAAAATACAGGATATCCGGTTTTTGACTACCCCGTATTTATTTTAACCGACGATTCCATATATTTTAACCTGGTCTATACTTCACCCGACGGATTTTTTGCCGACACCGTTCCCTTTGTCTTTTCGGGAGGCATTAACGTATTTACATACGATTGCAACGGATATGAGCATTACAGCTATATTGAAGACCCGCATCCCGATTCCACATACTTTATCCATTTTGATTTTTGTATTGACACGTGTGATATTTTTGCCGATTTCACATATAGCATAGATACAAATAACCCTAATCTGGTTCATTTTACCGATTTGTCCATGGGCGAAGGAATTTCGCAATGGTATTGGGATTTTGGCGACGGCTACTTCTCTTCCGAACAAAACCCTTCCCACCTTTATCAAGAAGAGGGTTTATATTTCGTGGTGCTTACCGTTAGCGATTCGTCAGGGAATTGTTTCGACTACTATTCCGAGGAGGTTTTTATTGAAGATACTGTTTGGAATTGCAATGCCGATTTTTCCGTTGAACTCGATTCCATCAACAAAATACCTTACGTTTATTATTTTACCGATAAATCGGAAGGCAATATCACTTCTTGGGAGTGGGATTTCGGAGACGGCGCCTTTTCGTACGAGCAATCGCCGGTTCATATCTATTCCGCACCGGGAATCTATGAGGTTTGTCTTACCGTAATTTCGGAAAACGGAAATAACTATTGCGAAGATACCCGCTGTATGTATATAAATACCCCTTCTTATTACAATTTCGGAGGTCAGGTATTTGCGGGAGGATACCCCATAAATGTTGATGAAAACGACAGTAGCAACAAGGCAACGGCTTACCTTTACCGTCATTACAAAGGTTTGTGGCGTCTTGTTGACAAACGGGAATTTTGGCGTTTCGGCTATTACTGGTTTACAAACGAACTGGAAGGCGATTATATTATTAAGGTAGAACTTTTAGAGGGCTCACCGCTATTTAACGAATTTGCACCCGGTTATTTCGACGATAAAATATTATGGCAAAACAGTACCCTGTTCAGTCTGCAAAACCCGGAAGTTTTTGATGTAAATATCAAATTGAAACAACTTTCGTTATTACAATTGGGAACGGGAAGCGTTACCGGAGTTGTTTACAACGACGACAACTGTAACATCTTTTGTAATAATCATATTCCCGTCTATCTGTTTTCCGGCGATCAACTTTCAATGGTGAAATATACTGATGAAAACGGATTTTTCTATTTCGGCGACTTGCCGTACGGAAACTACAGGTTAACTGCCGAAATTACCGGTATGTATAGCGATAAACTCGATTTTACAATTGATGCACAGCATCAGGATGTGAAAGATGTGGAGTTAAGAACCTCGTGCTCAAATCCCGATTTTATAATGCCTCATAACACTACACCCTTTGCGCTGAATATTGAAAAGATATTCCCGTTACCTGCAAATCAATCGCTAACAGTCGAAATATTTTCGAAAAATAATAGACGCGTAATATTATCCCTTTATGATATTACCGGCAAAGTGATAAAAAGCTTTGAAAAGAATCTTTATGCCGGTAAAAACCTTTTGACATTTTCCACTGCGGAAATACCCGGCGGCTTGTATATGATGAAAATCGGTGAAGCCGGCAATAACGGTTTTGCCGCCGAAAAAATTATCGTTAAACATTAAATTTCCGGGCAACTTTTTCCTTTTTGCTTGTCTTTATACTGGAAACACACGGAAAGGGGACATAATTAAAAAATATGTCTAATTAAAATTTTCTAAAATGAAAAAAGTTATTTTAGGTTTGTTGTTAAGTGTAATTGGTGTTGTAAGTTCCGCTCAAACTTATCAGGTTACAATATCAGGAACCGTAACCGAAAAGGATACAGGTGTTCCGGTACCGGGACAGATGGTGGAACTTTGGACGGGCGACAGTTTGCAAGGCAATGTTTATCAAAACATTGTTTTTACCGATCAAAACGGCTTTTATGCCGATACTATGGATGTTGTTTCGGGAACTTCGGGCGAAGTATTTGCAGCCACTTACGATTGTGACGGTCAACTTTTGGAAAGTTCCCTTTACGGACCCTCCAACAGTAATGTGACGATGGATTTCAGTATTTGTACGGCCGGAGGGTACAATTGCCAGGCCGATTTTTGGTATTATTACGACAGTGTCGATTTACATACGGTACATTTTGTGGATGCCTCTGCCGGAAATCCCGACAGTTGGATGTGGGATTTCGGTGACGGAGCAACTTCTCAGGAACAAAATCCCGTTCATTTATATCCTTCGCAGGGTGAATATCTGGTGTCGTTAACAATAGGTTCCGACAGTTGTTCCAGTACTGTTCAACAGCTGGTTTATGTGGGAGACAGTACGGGATACGGCGATTGTCAAGCAATGTTTTTTGCATATCCCCAAGGAGGCGACTCTCTCGATTTTCTTACAATGCAATTTGTTGACATGAGTTTGGGTGCCAATGGAATGCCCCCTGCCAACTGGACGTGGGATTTCGGTGACGGAACATACTCAAACGAACAAAATCCGGTACATACATATGCACATGAGGGAACCTATAATGTTTGTCTCACCATATCCGATTCAGCCGGAAATTGTGAAGATACGTTTTGTTCCGGCGTGGAAGTTATAGGCTGGGGTTCAGGTTGTAATGCCATGTTCTTCTTTTATCCTTACGACTCGGTAAATACGGGTTTAACCTATCAGTTTGAAGACGGGTCGAATGGAAACCCCGATTCCTGGTACTGGGATTTTGGCGACGGAGCAAGTTCAACGGAACAAAACCCCGTTCATACCTTCAGTACCACCGGGGAGTATCAGGTATGTTTGACGATTTCAAACAGTCAGGATTCGTGTACAAGTTCTTTTTGTCAAACGGTTTGGGTGGAAGACGACCCGGGAGGATTCGATTGCCAATCGTGGTTTACTTACAATCTGTTACCCGACAGTGCGGGAAACAGCAACATTGTGGAGTTCCAGGCCTTTACCACGAGTCAATATGCGACGGCTTTTTACTGGGATTTCGGCGACGGAACAACAGGAGAAGGTCAAACTGTAAATCACACCTATGCTCAGCAGGGAATGTACCAAGTTTTGCTTACGGCTACTGATTCGTCGGGTTGTATTTCGGAATTTTCAGATTTTGTTTGGACGGGCGATTCCTCAAGTTTTACTATAAGCGGAGATGTCTATCTCGGCGACAGTTTGCTTGCCGACGATGCCACGGTTTATTTAATGACTTTCGATACTCTGGATTACGGATTGATAACTATAGATCAAACTACGGTTACGAACGGACATTACGAGTTTACCTCTGTGGGATTACAACATTGCATATATTTTGTACAGGCCGAACTGAACGAAAATTCGAGCTATTACGGAAATTATGCTCCCACCTATTTTGTTGATGCGCTCAACTGGGAAGATGCTTTTCCGGTATTCCCGCTCTTCAACAACGGAGAATATTACGACATATTTATGCAGAGTATAACAAACTCCACTGCGGGCAACGGAACAATTTCGGGTACGATAAACGGAAACCTGACAAGAGGATTTTTGTCAAATGTCGAAGTGCTTTTGCTCGACGGTAACGGTAATGTTGTGACTTATACCCGTTCAGACGGTAACGGCCGGTTCGTATTTGACAACCTTGCTTACGGAAATTATGTTTTATACACCGAAATAGTGGGTATTAAAACGGTTCCCGGACAAGTTACCCTGTCGGAAAACAATACTTCGGTTGATGTAACGGTAACTGTTGCAAACGGCGAAGCAATAATGGGTATGAAAGAAAACGGATATTATGTTAAAACGGTAAGTGATATCTATCCAAACCCCGTTACTTCCACGTCGAATTTGAATGTTTCCTTGAATAAGGCTACAGGGTTGAATATTACTATTGTAAACCAGTTTGGTCAGAAACTCAGCGGCAAAAATTACAGACTCAGAGAAGGTGCTAACCGCTTACAACTGGATGTGAAAAATTTGCCCGCAGGAATTTATTTCGTTAAAATAGTTCCCGACGACCAAGTAACAATAACACGTAAATTTGTGAAAACAAAATAAAAAAAACCCCTTTTCTGGTTATTTTGAAGCCTTCCCGGGTAATCCGGGGGGCTTTTTTTTGTTTTATTAATCTCCTTTTGGCGAAAACTGCATATATTTGTGAGGTTATTAAAACCGGTAACCGGAAAAAAACAATGTTAAAAGGGGTCGAACATATTAAAAACGGACTTGTACTATTATTAATATTAATTGCATATGTTCTTGGTGTTCAAGGATGCGACGATTTTGAACCGTCCGGAAACAACAATTTTATCATATCGTACGATTTACTAAAAACCAAAATTGTAGTAAGGTTTACTGATGCCAAGACCGGAGAGCTGTTAAGCAGGAAAGGTGTTAACGTAAAGGTTAACGGTGAGGCAAAAAACGGAGTTGTCGATATTTCGGGATTGATGCACAACACTTATAAGTCGGCTAACGGATTTTTAATATTGGCACTTATACCCGTTGAAGAGTATTCACCTTCGGAGACAAATCCCGTACGGTTTTCGTTGGAAGCCTCGTTAAGCGGTTATCTTACGGCAAGTAAAACCATTGTGTTGACGCGGGACGGCACCTATCACTACCAAATAGCAATGGCAAAGGTTGACGATTTGCCCGAAGGAATTTCCGAAGTATATAAAACAGGTGTGGGAACCATTGTTAACGACACCTTAACCGGTAAAGTTTCGGTGTCCACCCCCGGCCTTGAAGCGCGTTTGATTTTGCCTCCGAAAACAGTATTGCTCGATGCCCAAGGGATGCCTCTTGCCGGGCCGTTGAAGATATCGTTAAAATATTTCGGAAATACGAGCGATGCTCCCTTGTCGCTTTTTCCGGGAGGATTAATGTCGCCCGAAAACAGAGAAGGAGTTGTCAGCGACGGGATGTTCTTTACGGCAGGATATGTTTCGTTAAATATTACCGGTAACAACGGGAAAAAGGCGGCATCGTTTTCCAATGAAAAGCCCAGGCTCGAACTTCTTGTAGATAAAAATACCTTTAATCCGCAAACAGGCGCAAAAATAGAAACAGGCGATTTTATTCAGGTTTACGATTATGATTTTGAAACAGGAGTTTGGAATTATGAAAATAACGACACGATTTTAAATTACACGGGGATTCCGCCTGTCGGCGATTTTGTTGTAACCGCCCAAATATCGTCTGCCACCTATTTGGCTTTCAGCTGGTTTGAACCCGCAGATTGTTACAACGGCGCTAAAATAGTATTCGGTTCCGATTCCTCTTATTCATGTTTTAACGGTTTTGTTTCGGGAATATTAAGGCGGCAAACGGACAGTTCGTACGTTTGCTGGTTGGGAGGCGAAACAGGTAGTGGAGATACTTTAAGCATTAATTCCGTACCCTCTTCGCAGCCTCTGTTTATCGATTGGTTAACCGATAGTTGCAATAATATTTCGGTGTCTCCGGGGTCTAATCCCTTGTACATCGACAATTTGTGTTCCAACGAAGTCAATGTTGTCCCCGTTACTTTGACAGGTCCGGGTTTTAATGGCGTAACGGTAGAAATGAACGCACATTGTCCTAGCAATCCCGACATTGACATAAAACCCTCTTCGGGCATTTGGTATTATGCCCAGGATACACCGTTTTGTTGGCACTGGAGCAATATGAACAATGGAGTTTCAAAATTGTGCGGACTTGAATTGGGGCAAAATTATGTTGTGGGAACCTGTATGGACGGGCACTGGTATCAATGGAACTTTACCCTTGACGAATCTTTCTATTTTAAAATAGATTTCGACTTCTCTTCAAATATCTGTATGGGGGTTTTCGGCATGTAGGTTTGTCGTTTCGAAATTAGATGTACCTTGCCGGCATAAAAAATGTATTGATGAACAGTGATAAAATACTTATTGAGGAACATATTGTTGCCTGGGATAATATTTCGATGAATAATAACCTTTATTGGTCTGACCTGAACAGGATGTTTCAACAAGCGGCGGTCAATCATGCCGAAAATCTGGGTTTCGGATTTACTGATATCAGCAAAGAAAACATATCTTGGGTTTTGTTCAGATTACATATTGAGGTATTGCGATTGCCCGGGTGGAAAGAAAAGGTAATTGTAAAAACATGGCCTTCCGAAGTGAAAACCATTTCCGCTTTCAGGGAATTTGAGATGGTTTCAATAAGCGGCGAGCCCCTCTGTAATGCATCTTCCGAATGGATGATAATAGACATGAAAACACGAAAGCCGAGAAGAATTGATGAGTTTCATAAATTCGACGGCATTATGACAAAAAGAAAAACACTGTCGGTTCCCGTCCCCGGATATAGTGCAAAAGGCGGATTTGCCGATATCTTTACCGATGAAGTGCGCTTCTCAAATATGGATATGAACGGACATATGAATGCCAAACACTATTTCGTTTGGCTTGCAGATGCTTTTTATTTGAAATTCGGCAAAAGAGATGTCTCTTTTCTTTCAATGACATATTTTAACGAATGTTTGCTGGGCGAAAAAATAGTAATACAACAGTCTCTTGATTCTCCCGATGTGTTCAGAGGTATAAAACAAGAGTCGGGGAAAGTTGCATTTTTGGCGAAAACAAAATTGAAATAATTTTTACCGGTGAATCCGTTCGTTTTTTTAACGAACGGTGTAAGAGGAATAAAATTAAAATGTTGTAACCCAATGTGGTATTGTCCTTTTTGAATCTTGATACAGCCCCCATAAAACCTGCCCGAAACGGATAAAAAACAATAAATAAAGCGGTTTTTGACCACGATACCAAAGTGTTGATTATTCTTTGGGATATCAAAATCCCAATTCCTTGTATTGCTTATAAATTATTAATTCGCCGTTAATATTTTTCAAAAAAAAGGGGTAACGGTAGGTTGCTTTTTCCTACATTTGGACTTTTTTAAAAAATCATATTTATCAAACATAAAAATATGAATTTCGACCCCAAATCTAATTACGAAAAAACCAAAAAAAATACAGGATATGTTCCGCGAAGAGAGGCAAATCAGAAATTGTACGACAAACTGGGATTTATGTCGGGTTTGGAAGTTCATCAGCAACTTCTGACAAAAGAGAAACTGTTTTGTCATTGTCCTTCGGGTATATACAACAAAGACGATGATTACGATGCGGAACTGATACGCCACATGCGCCCAACATTAAGCGAACTTGGTGAATATGACGGTACCGCTCTTATGGAATTTAAAACCAGGAAAGAGATTGTTTACCGCATTAACAACGACAATGCCTGTACCTACGAAATTGATGATACTCCTCCCTTTCCGTTAAACCGCGAAGCTTTGGAAATAGCGTTGGAGATTTCGTTATTATCGAAACTTAACATTGTGGGCGAGGTGCACATTACCCGTAAACAATATCTCGACGGCAGTATTCCCACGGGATTTCAACGTACTGCAATACTTGGCGTGGAAGGTTCTTTTGAACTGCCGCACAAAACCATAAGGTTGATACAACTAAGTATCGAAGAAGATTCTTGCCGCGAAATTTCAGACATTGGCCACCGCAGGGTTTATAAAACCGACAGGTTGGGAATGCCTTTGATAGAAACCGTTACCTACCCCGATTGCACCAACCCCGGCGAAGTAAAACAGGCATGCGATTACATTCGCTTTTTAAACCGGAGTACAGGTAAAGTACGTACCGGTATGGGTGCTGCCCGTCAGGATGTAAATGTTAGCTGTAAAGGCGGAACACGCGTGGAGATTAAGGGCGTGGCTCATACCAAGTGGATACCCGAGCTGACACATAACGAAATGTTCCGCCAGTGGGCTCTGCTCTTGATAAGGAATGAGCTTAACAGACGCATGAAACCCGAAAATTGGAAAACGGAACATGTTGACATAAAAGGAAAAATATATCATCCTCTTTTTGCAGGCGCACAAAAAGTCATTGCCGTTAAATTAACGGGTTTCAAAGGTATTTTGTCGCACTTTACTCAACCGGGAAAAATGTTTGCCGACGAAATTGCCGACAGGCTAAAAGTTATAGCATGTCTCGAACGTCCCAA
>Ga0256914_1002754_pt1 | contig 14450 bp, 13 predicted proteins | sample HulkmetaG_FD_191571 | JGI IMG/M metagenome (GOLD analysis project Ga0256914, IMG submission 191571) | Hydrothermal chimney microbial communities from Main Endeavour vent field at the Juan de Fuca Ridge, Pacific Ocean - Hulk | ecosystem: Environmental > Aquatic > Marine > Hydrothermal vents ... | reverse complement strand
AGCCCTAATCCAGATGGCCATCTCCAGGAGCCGAGAATATTTGGCAGACTCCACTGGAGCGAAGATATGTGGTTGCCCCTCATCCTTGGCCAGTGCATTGAAAAAACTGGAAGAGTGGAACCACAGGCTGCCTATGCAGGTAAATCCAGCAACTGCGCAGATGTATATAGTCAACCCACTTTCCGGGCAATCCTTGGCCAATCTGTTCAGCACCCATCCACCTATTCAGGAAAGGATCAGGCGCTTGATGGAGATGGCACACCAGCCAGTAACTGGGTGAACTGGTTTCCCATAGCACTTACCACTGCCCTTGCCACTGCCTCTGGAGATGCTGTCTTAAAGGCGCGTTTCAGCTCCATGACCCCTCTTCAGATGGCAGTTGTGAGGGCAGTTTCACCTCTGCCCTTTTTGTTGCCAGTCCTTTTGCTTATTCCATGGCCTGAAGTCTCAAGTGAATTTTGGAAAACCATTTTGATGCTCTTGCCATTGGAATTGGGTGCCTTGACCCTATATATGAAGGCCCTTAAAAGTTCCCCTATCTCCTTGAGTATTCCCTTTTTGGCCTTTACGCCCGTCTTCATTGTATTGACTGGTTGGCTGATCCTTGGGGAAAAGGTTACGGCAGCAGGCCTTGCTGGCATACTCCTCACCGTGGCAGGAGCGTACATTTTGAACTTAAACAACTCAATGGGCTTTCTAGGTCCCTTCATGACAATCTTCAAAGAGACAGGGCCAATGCTGATGTTGATGGTGGCACTGCTCTATAGCGTGACTTCTGTCCTTGGCAAAAAGGCGGTTTTGTTGTCCAATCCCCTTTTCTTTGCATGTTTTTATTTTGTGATCATTGGAATAGCCACACCGGTCATGGCTCTTGGAGTGCACCTCTTTTCAAAAAAGGCTGGCTCTACTTTCGAAGCCTTGAAACCAAGGCTTGCATGGTGGGGAGTAGGCTTGTGCCAAACTTTGATGGTTCTTACCCACATGTGGGCCATCAGCCTTACCCAAGCCGCCTACATGATAGCAGTCAAAAGGACCAGCCTTCTATTCAGCGTTCTCTATGGAAAACTCATTTTTGGCGAAGAGCGTATTCCTGAACGCTTCGCAGGAACCAGCCTAATGGTGGCCGGAGTAGCAGTAATTATGCTGAAGGGTTAAACAAATGAAAATCGCCCTCATAGCTGCCCCTTGGCCACTTTTTAACCGCCCTTCCATTCAAATTGCATCGTTGAAGGCCTATATCAAGAAAGAGCTGCCGGAAATAGATGTGCGCTGTTATCACCCCTATCTAAAAAGTGCCTGCTACATCGGTTTTCCCACATACCATGCCGTTTCACAGTCCAACTTTGCCTCAGAGGCCATTGGCGCAGCCCTGCTTTTTCCTGAAACCTATGACCAGTGCCAAAAGATTTTTGACAAAAATTTGGCCAAACGTGGAGCGCGGAAGGTTCACTTTCATGTCGTCCTAGGCAGATTGAAAAAAGTATTGTCCAAGTTTGTGCTGCAAGCGAATTGGAACGACTTTCAAGCAGTTGGATTCACAGTATGCCTCAATCAGCTATCTGCCTCTTTGTGGCTCGCCAGTGAAATAAAGAAAATCAGCCCGGAGTGCAAGATAATCTTTGGAGGCTCAAACTGTTCCGGCAGGCTCGGGCGGTCACTATTGGAAAATTTCCATTTCATCGACTATGTCATCAATGGCGAAGGCGAAAAACCGTTGGCAAGCTTATTGAATTATTTGAATGGCTATACTGAAAAAGTTGAGGAAAAAGCAGGAATTTTGACAAAAAACAGTGATCCGGCCTTTGACAATGTCAAAAATCAAACAGATGACATCAATCACCTTCCCATCCCTGATTTTGATGACTATTTCAAAGAACTTGCCAGTCTCGATCCCAAAAACCGCTTTTTCCCGGAACTACCTGTGGAATTCTCCCGTGGCTGCTGGTGGCGCCGGTGTGCTTTTTGCAACCTGAACCTCCAATGGAAAAACTACAGGCAAAAAACACATAACAGGATGGCCCAAGAAATAGACAGCCTTGCCCAAAGATATGGCGTGTTGGATTTTGCCTTTATGGACAACGCCCTTCCAAAGACCCGCGCTCCGCAACTATTCAGACAGCTCCGAAAACATGGGCGCGATTACCATTTTTTTGCAGAGATAAGGGCTGCGCATACCCGGCAGGAAATGGCCGTCATGAGCAGGGCTGGCCTCAGGGATATACAGGTTGGAATAGAAGCACTCTCCACATCCCTTCTCAAAAGGCTTGAAAAAGGCACCAGCGTCTTTGACAACATAGCTGCCATGCGTCATGCTTTAGAGGCTGGTATCTCCCTGCAAGGCAACCTGATCATCCACTTTCCCGGCAGCACTGAAAAAGAAGTTGCTGAGACGTTGGCCAACCTTGAATATGTGTGGCCCTTCCAACCCCTAAAGACCGTGTCTTTTTGGCTTGGCTACGGAAGTCCTGTCCAAGAGAAACATGAAGAATTTGGAATATCAGGGATAAAGCCGCACCACTATTTTGCCCGCCTTTTTCCACAAAAGCTGTCTGAAAAGCTTTTCCCGATGGTGCTAGACTATAAAGGAGACAAAAAGCAGCAGCATCGGATATGGAAACCAGTGGAAACAATGGTGCGCAATTGGCAGAGAGACTGGAAAAAGTTGGTAAAGGAAGGGCCTCTGCTGTCGTACAGGGACGGCGGAAATTTTATGATTATTCGTCAGGTGCTTCCTGGAGGCCAGATTCTTTATCACCGGCTGACAGGAACCTCCAGAAAACTCTACATCCTGGCTACCGATTCCTGCGTTTTCCAAAACCTCGAGGCAGCCGCCCCAAAATTTACACCCGATCAAATAAGGGCTTTTGTGCAACAGATGGTGGGCAAAAAACTCATGTTTTGCGAAGGTCAGAGAATAATCAGCCTGGCAGTGAAAGAGTGCGGATACAAAATGCATAGGGACCTATAATATGAAACGAAGAAGCGGAATCTGGCTCAAACAGAAAAAGGACCTGATGATGCGCAACGTGCTCCGGGATTTCTGTAAGGGCAGGATACTGTTCAACAAGATAAGAAATGCAATAGATGCAAACATCGAGTGTTACTCAGACATGGAAGAATTGGTGGGTACAGACACGGAAAAAGGGATCTTGTGGAGATTGAAAGACACGTGCCACACACTTTGGCAGGACCATGATCCACAGCACAACCCCGAAGAGTTTCTCTTGGATTGGCTAATAGGAGCACTTTTCCACGAGGCCATGAAACTCAAAGAAGATATCTATCTGCTCGTAAGGTACAAGCCTGCCTTTGAAAAGGCTGCGTCCGTGGATGGTAGCCTCAAAATGTATGAAAAATGCAGGGATCTGTTTGAAACTGCCGAAAAGAATGTGCTCCATTCCTCTCGCAAGCTCCACTGTATGTTCGGCAAGGCAGGAGAGCAGTTGGAAACGGTGCTTAAAAGGGAAAAGCTCAATCCGTTGCTGATAAGGTTTTTAATCCAGAATGAGGAACTGATAAACAAGGCGTGGGGAGTGGATGGCTACTCCCGAAAACTCTTGACGGCCATGTTCCCCGAAGGCCTAGACAGGGCCTATTGCGTGGCAGGTGAAGGCTACATGGACGGAAGCTGGTACTCAGAAGCAAGGGCCGCCTTTGAAAAGGCCCTTGAGTTGAATCCGAAGTGTGTTGAAGCCTCCAGGGGGCTGAAACTCTTGGAAAAACGTATAAACGAAGTAAAACACATACTGAAACGTGAATATGAAGCTGCTCTTGCAAAAAATCTCAACGGCTGCCATGCAAAAAATGGGCTGCCCGACCCAAAATCGGATATTCAGGAGATTGTAGAGGGTAACGGCGAAAGCGCCTTCAACTGAGGGCTGCGTGCGACGCAATAATTGACTTTGCCAGTTCCTTGAGTTTAATCCTCTGGCGCCTGCTTTCCCTTTGTAGAAGCCTCATTGCCTCGTCTTCAGGGAGCTTGAGGTGCTTCATAACCAGCCCTTTGGCCCGTTCTATCAGTTTTCTTGCCTCAAGCTCTTCCGACAAGTTGTCAACCACACCTTCAAGGGCATTTATCTTTTGACCTGCACTGTACGCCAATTCCACTGCGGGAACCAGATCGTCAAGATGCACTGGCTTCACCAGGTAGCCAAGCACGCCGCAATGCTTTGCCTTTTGTATCAGGGACGATTCGGCATATGCCGTAACCAGCACAATAGGGATGAAACTGCCCTGCCTGTTTTCATTGATCATTCTGGCAGCATCTAGCCCGTTCAATTTGGGCATCTTGATGTCCATGAGGATCAAATCGGGTTGTAGGGCACTGCTCAATGATATTGCCTCTTCCCCATTGTTGGCAATGCCAACAACATTGTAGCCAGATTCCTGGAGTATGATTTGATAACCCCTGGCGATTGCAGGGTCATCTTCAGCTACAAGTATGGAGATAGAAGCGGGCACTGTTTGTTTCCCGTTACCGAGTTTGACGTGAGCATTTGGCTGGGGGACTAGGATTCGAACCTAGATAAGCAGATCCAGAGTCTGCTGTCCTGCCGTTAGACGATCCCCCAGCATTTCAAAAGCACTATTTTTATAAATGGAAACCGACTATAAGTCAATAATTGACTAATGCAAGGTTCATTTGACAATAAAGCTGGCATAACCAACTACACTGGAATAATCGCCTGTTACATCGCCAGATGTCGCATAAGCAACCAAGTCAGCCTCTTTTGCCCCCAATGCCAAGGAGGCTATTAAAGTCACAGTGGTTGGCATTATCCCGCACATGGAAATTCCATAAGACAAGACAGTATCGTAAAGGCCCTTTGGATCAAGGCTCATGACCTTTTCAATTGCCAGTCTGTCTTTGGCTTCAGCCTGTTCTTGAGGCTCATAGTGGGTCATATCCGTACTTGCCACAATCAAAACATCTGTTCCATAGGCTTGGATCGCAGCAGCAATGGCCTGGCCAATATCTTCGCACGCATCATAAGTTATATGGCTCAAACATATGGGCACGATCTCCAATTCCGGCTGTCTATATTGCAAGAAAGGTACTTGTACCTCCAAAGAGTGTTCATGCAAGTGGGCCTGGATATCCTCCATGAGGAATCTGGAATTGTCTAAAATGGCAGTTGCCAATTCATGATTTATTGGAACATTTCCCAAGGGCATGGCCCATATGCCTTCGGTCATTATTGCTGCGGCCGCTCCCAGGCCAGTGTGATTGGGCCCAAGGACTACAGCGGTTTTTGGTACCACGACCCTGGAATAAGCCTTGCCAGCCACACGGCCAGAATAAATGTAGCCTGCATGGGGTGATATGACTGCAAAGGCAGGTTCAGGAGACTTGACAGGGCCGATCAGTTTATCAAGCTCGTAGCTTAGCCTGATGGGATCACCAACGTAGAATTGGTTAGCCACTGCTGGTTGGCGCACAAATTTACTATTCATAGCTCTCTCCCCTTTTGGCACCATGAACTGGCTATAGTATACTATCTAATCTAAGTATGAATTTTGCCATGAAAAGAGTCAAGCAGCAGCGACAATCATTTCTTTCTGAGAAAATAGGCCATTTTCTTGCTCGGGAAGCGTGTTTGGCAGCCAACTCTAGAACCGAAAGGAATAAAGCCGCTGAGTTGAAAGCCAGATCCCTGCCCTTGGGGCGATATTCGGTCCATGTAAAAAAGGGCTATGACCTCTTTGACTTGGCCCAAAGGGCGATTGATGAGGCTGAAACATCTGGAAAAGACATTGTTTCTGGAAGTCTGTGGGCAGCAGATGAACTCACCCACGCCAAAGGCCGTTTCAACCGCACATGGCATGCCCCCCAAGGCGGTGCCTATTTTGTATTGGCTATCTACCCCAATCTTGAACGCAGCTATTGGTCATTGTACACGCTTGCCTGTGGTGTGGCCATTGCCCAAATCATTAGGGAATGGGGCTGTGATGCTGGGGTAAGGTGGATAAATGATGTGCTTTTACATGGGAAAAAGATTGCTGGAGTACTGACGAAGAGCTACCAGGCACGGCTTTCCCGCCAAACTTATCTCCTCTTGGGAATTGGTATAAATGTAAATACTGCGTCTTTCCCGGATCATCTGCCTGAAGCAGGGTCACTTTTTTTGGAAACCGGAAAGAGATGGCCTATTTGGGACCTGGCTTCTCATATAATTGCCAGATTGGGGTGGCTCATTGCCTCGGCAGAACAGTGGGAGGCAGAACAAATAAAAGGTTTAGATGAATGTGACACCCTTTGTAACCCCATTGTGTATGCCTGGAAGCGGTGCAATGTTACTTTGAAAAGACCGATTTCATTCGGATACAACATTGAACAGGAGGTGGAATTTACCGGTATTGCTCATTCTATGGAACAGGATGGAAGTTTGAATATAGTATTGGAATCAGGTGAAATGGTGAACATGAATTCAGGAGAAATTCGTTTTTTGTAGGAAGCCGCCGTCGTAACCGGCCTTTCCTTTTAAATGGATAAATTGTATCGACCTCAAAAATCCGAAATTTTTGAGCGGCTACTGCCTACCTTCCTGTTCACTCTTTTCAGTCCGTTGTTCTAGTTTATTTTTTAAAAAGGCCTCAATGAAGGGATCAATGGCCCCATCCAGCACGCCCTTCACATCCCCCACTTCAACACCGGTGCGATGGTCTTTAACCAGTTGGTAAGGATGAAGCACGTAAGAGCGTATCTGACTTCCCCAGGCAATTTCTTTTTTTTCACCATGGATCTTCTGTTTTTCCTTCTCCCTTTTCTCTTTTTCCATCTCAAAGAGCCTGGCTCTCAATATCTTCATGGCAATGGCCTTGTTTTTGTGCTGAGATCGTTCATTCTGACACTGCACAACTATGCCTGTAGGGATATGCGTTATCCGCACAGCCGAACTGGTCTTGTTCACATGCTGTCCACCAGCGCCGCTGGCCCTGTATGTGTCTATCCGCAGGTCCTTTTCATTTACATCCACTTGGATATTTTCATCCACTTCAGGGGCTACGAATACAGACGCAAACGAAGTGTGGCGCCTTCCAGAGGCATCGTAAGGCGAAATCCTCACGAGCCTGTGCACACCGGTTTCAGACTTCAAGTAACCATAAGCATAAGGTCCCTGGACCAAAAAGGTGGCGCTTTTGATGCCTGCTTCTTCCCCAGGCATGAGATCCAGCATCTGCACCTTCATATTGTGGGCCTCGCACCATCTCAAATACATCCTGAGAAGCATGTCAGCCCAGTCCTGGGAATCAGTACCGCCAGCCCCTGCATGAATGGTGACTATGGCATTGTTCCTGTCAAAAGGTTCGGCAAGAAGCTGGGCCAACTCTGCCTGGCTCACCTTTTTTTCCAGCTCTTTCAGTCCCTTTCTAAGTTCGGCAAGGGATGCCTCATCCTCTTCTTCCTGGATGAGTTCCAGCAATATAGTTAGCTCTTCGGCCTGCTCTTCCAACGACTCCAGGCCTTCCTGCTGATCGAGGAGCATTGCCCTTTCCTGCAATATTTCCTTGGATTCAGGCCTTTCCCAAAATCCCTCTTTCAGCATCTCCTTGTCTATTTTTTTGAGCCGTTCCTGAATATCTTCTTTTTCAAAGATACCCCCGCAGAAGCTCAATTCTCTTTTTGATGTCTTGTAGCCTCTTGGCAGCATCTTCCAGCTGAAGTGAAAATGTGGTTGTTTCCTTGTTCATATCGTTTTACCCCTTTTCGTTTTCAAACCTGTTGTCAGAAAAAATATAATAACAATTAATAAACATGCACACAAAAACCACCCCGGACCATGTTTGGCATAGAAGGTGATGTCGCTACAGAGCCTGGCCTCTCCTGCAATCCAGCCAGGTTCGAAAAGCTTGCTTGCGGCAACCCTTTGTCCCCAAGGTGCAATTATGGAACTCAGGCCTGTATTGGCAGCCCTGATTAGCCAACGCCTATTCTCTACAGCGCGGAATATGGCCATGGCTTCATGCTGGTAAGGCGCACCTGTATCGCCAAACCAGGCGTCATTGGTGATAACTGCTAATATGTTCGAGCCAGTGACCACGCTTTCAGCGGCAAGGTTGGGAAAGATACTTTCGAAACAGATCAAGGTGCCTATACATATCTTTTCCGAACACAACGGGGCAGGTGAATTGCCAGGCACAAACTCCCCTGCTGTGGGTAAGAACTTTTTGGCCCAGGAAGTCACCCAGCCCCACGGCATATATTCTCCAAAGGGAACTAAATGGCGCTTGTCATACCTGCTGACCACTTTGCCCTCAGGCGAAACAAGATATGCGCTGTTCAGGTAGGAGACATCGTTGCCACTCCCACGGACATAAGAAGGGCTTCCAAAAAGCAACATTATCTTTTCTCTCTCTGCAAAGGCAAGCACCTTTTTAGAGAATGGCCCACCCTCTTGGAAATAGAAAGGTGCCGCAGTTTCTGGCCATACCACCAGACGAAACGTATCATCGTCCATTTTTTTCAAGGCCTGGCTCGTAAGTTCAATATATTTTTCTATAGTGCTTTCCTGGTATGAGGGCTCCCATTTCAAATATTGTGGAACAGAAGCCTGTATGGCTGCTGCCTGCACCCGTGTTGAGCCTTTTTGTGCATACTCAATATCACCTATCCTGCCATTGCCCCAACTATATAAAACAGACAAGGTTGCTGCGGCTGCCACAAAACATGAAATTGCCTGGACAAAACGTTTCTTAAGGAAAGATTCTACCGCCCAGTGAAAAAGAACATTTACAAACACAATGAAGAACCCTAGCCCGTATATACCCCATATTTCAGCGCTTTGTATTAATGGCGCCTGTTCTGCCAAGCAGTAGGCTAGGCTTCCCCAGGGAAAGCCAGACAAAAAATGGCCCCTCACCCACTCTAGCAGCACCCACCACGCAGGCAAGACAGCCAATGCCGAAAGATGGACACAAGCATGTGTTCTTGCGTTGCCAAAGGTGTATGCAGCGGCTAACGACCATATCCCAAAATATAAGGCCAGGTAGCAGACCAGAAGACCTACCACCGGCCAGGCGGCCCATAGCGGCAGATTGCCATAGGTTGAAATCGTGGGGCCTATCCACCACAACAACAAGGCAAAAAAGGCGCATCCCGCAAAGAATCCCAGGCGAAATGCCTCAAAAGGCGAACCCCTTTTCAGTGCCAATAAAAGGGGAAGAAAGGCAATGAACACCATGTGGTAACACGCTGGCTTTGGAAAAGAGATAGCCAGCAATGTCCCTGTGGATAAGGCAAGAAACGAATACAGCAATAGGGCTGTCTCCTTTTCTTATTTGCAGATCCAGATGCCGTCCGACATCTCCAAACGGTTCTTTCAGCCATGGGTGTCATATGACCACAATATCTGACGCTCCGCAGGCTCCCGTTCCTTGGGAAGCCTTGGAGGAGGCCAATCCTTCAAGGTCATTTCCAAAAGTTCGCTTCTGCTTGGGATATTTTCCCAGCCATATGCTATCGCCTTCTTTTTCCGCACATCCAAGAGGCTGGAGTCATACAGGTTTGCCTGAACAGCCAAAGGCACGATATATTCTGGCTCCAGCAGCCTCGCTGCCGCCACTGTTCCTGATTCTCTCGTCACCACGGAACCAGGCCCCCCTCTAACAATCATCAGAGATTTGCCATCGATATGCACTGTCAGATCCACAAAGGCCAAAGCCTTTTGCCCCTCGCTTTCAACTAAAATCTCCCTATCAACCTGAAAATCGCCAATTTGGTAGCCCTTTTCCTCTACTAAATATTGTGCAATCTTCTGCTTTATCCGCTCCCTGTCAGTATCAAGCACCAATTTGCCCGTTAAGTAACAAGGGACCTTAGTGAAAACTGGCGGTTTGCATTGTTGAGCCATGATTTAAATACCTTCCTTTGTAATTTGAAGCTCACCTACTTTACTGTGTGAGACGGATATTGTCTAAATATAGAATTAGCGGCCTTTGTGGATGGCCTGTAAACAAATAAAGCCTGGTTATATTGGCCAGATTGAGATGCCTCTTGGTCCCAGATGTAAGCAGACCATTAAGCTCCACACAGATCTCATTCCAACCGCTTTTTACTAAAAAACTTTTGTTGACACGGTCTTCATAAGGAGGATAGTCCTCTTTGTCATCAATTCGTAAGGTTAAAGACAACTGACCTTTACCAGGATTAAATATGTCCACGCACATTTTGCCATAGTCAGACCAGTCGTGTTCAAAAGAGTTCGTACTCATTCCAGGATAGCTGCCCGGAGGATACATTTCCAGTTTGAGGGATTTTTTACCCTGGGATACAAATCGACGGTCAAGTCCATAAATAACGTGGCAATTCCAATTGAGCCTGTCTAGGTCCTCTTTGAATTCAAAATCAAAGAGTTTAAGCTCTTTGACGGCGTGTTGACGGCAATTTGCCAGCAACAGGACCACCGCCAACATTAGCAGCCATACAGTTGATTTAATGATCAAGTTGTCCTGCACTCCCATCTTCTTCACGGCCTGAACTCAAAAATCACGATTCTAGGCGGCACCCCGATTCTAAAAGGGAAACGGCGTGTAGTGCCAATACCAGGATTTATATATAAAAAGGCACCATTTCCTTTGGAAAAGAGGCCTTCGATGCCGGTCTCATCAGTCACCTGCTTATAACCTGCCAGTTTCCAAAGGAATACTGGCAGCCAAATTTGGCCTCCGTGGGTATCGCCAGACAGCACCAAAACGTGGTTTTTAATTGGCACAAACTTCCATATCCTTGGAAAATGGCTCAGGAGAATGAGAGGAGCCCCCTGTGCATCTTTCAGAAATTGCTCGATTATCGATGCTGCTTCTTCATCGCTTTCTAAATCTGGTGATATCCCGCCTAAAAAAAATGTGCCGCCAGGCCTTTTCATTTTGATTGTCTCATTTCTCAAAAAAAATGGATGGTTCCGTAACCGATGATAATTTCCGTGCGGATGACAGAAAAAACAGTGACCGCGGCCTGAAGACATGTCGGCATCTCCCAAAACAAAAAATACTCCACAGGGGGCCTTCAGTTGCTCAATAAACTTGATGGCGTTTTCAGGCCATACTTGCCACTGCGCTATATCACCGGTTACCAGGATCATGTCAGGCTTTAGCTGCTCAATCGCCTGCAAAACGGCCTCTTCTCTTTGCCCCATCTCACTGATGTGCAAATCGCTCAAATGAACTATTTTCAAGTCGCCCAAGACTTTGGAAAATTTTGGATCCTTAATAGTGACGCGTTCTATAGATATGGTATTGGGCTCGATAAAGTATCCGTAGATGAACGTTACCAAAAGAGTGAGTGCTACTGTGGACAAGAGCCCCACTTTATAATAGAAATATTTTTTATGTCTTATGATCTTCACCTTCTGTTTGGGAATGCTTCGATATCCAATTTACCAAGATGATTAAACCTAAGAAAGAACATATTGCAGTGGTCCTTAATGAACCAAGATATCCTGAAAATATCGGAGCCGCAGCACGGGCCATGAAGAACATGGGCTTCAACCAGTTGCTGGTGGTACGGCCTTACCGGTTTGATTTTGAAAAAATCGCAAAGATGGCCACCCACGAAGCCCTAGAAATAGTTGAGAGCTTGAAAACATTTGAAGACATTGAGGAGGCCCTGGCACCTTTTAACTACGTGGTGGGCACAACTGCGCGTACCGGCAGGCTCAGACGCCCTAACGGCAGCCCGCGTGACATGGCCGAGCATATTGTTCCAATCTCACAGGAAAACCAAATTGCATTGCTGTTCGGCTCAGAAAAGTGGGGCCTTACCAATGAAGACTTGAAATATTGCGACTATCTTGTCACCATTCCAACAGATGGTTTTGCTTCCATAAATCTTGCTCAAAGCGTTATGATACTTTGTTATGAAATAGCCATGGCTGAAAGGGAGGATTCACTTTTCCAGCCTAAAAGGGCCTCTGTACATGAGTTGGAAAACATGTACAGCCATTTGCAGGAAGTTTTTTTGGAAATAGGCTTTCTGAGGCCAGAAAATCCGGAATATTGGATGCGAAACGTACGCAGTCTGTTCAGCCGGGTGGGATTACTCTCAAAGGAGGTGCAGCTCATAAGAGGGCTTTGCAGGCAATTTCTTTGGTATGCGTCGAATAAAGACCAGAGCAGGCACCCGAAAGCAGCTGAAGAGCCCTGATCATGCATTCTCCCCAATCTTTGAAGTTATACCAGTTTGTACTGCTGCAAATCATGTTGGTGGTTCTCATCCCCTCCACCTATCTAGGGGCCTTTTCAAAAAAAGGCAACTCCTTTAAGGCCACAGTAATCGTTTCATCTCAAATCAGACCATACGTGGCTGCCTTGAATGGTTTCAAGCATGCCTTCAAAAAAGAATTTGAGCTGCTCGATCTTGGCAAGAATCCAGAATTCGTCCGCTACACATTGAAAAAGGAGAAGTTTGATCTCTATGTGGCCATTGGTCCCAGAGCAACCAAGCTTTTGTGGACCATAAATCCTGAAGGCATCAAATTGACACTCATGGTCCTGGATCCTGAATCGCTGCTTTTCGGGAACCGTGCATGTGGGATTAAGCTGCGAATCCCCATAGAGGAACAACTCTCTATTATTAAGATGAGGATAAGCCCCAAAAAGGGTGTTGGCCTTTTGTATACGCCTGATGAAAATGGACAACTTGTATCTCAGGCCATTGAAGTAGCTGGGGGGCTAGCCCTGCCTGTGAATGCGTATCCGGTGGAAAGTGCGCCTGAGATCAAGAAGACGCTACCCGAACTTTACAGAAACTGTGATGTACTGCTCTTCATTCCTGATCCCACAGTCATTTCAGAACCCATGGTCAGGTTTATAATAAAAGATGCCATATTCCATGGTGTGGCCTCTGTGGGATACAACCGCTTTTTCTACGACTCCGGTGCGGTAATGGCCTTCATTGTTGATTACGAGAAGGTGGGAGCTGAAGCTGCCCAAATGGCCGTTAGGGCCATTGAAACAGGTAAATGTAGGATGCTTGCTCCGCCTTACGAGGTTATCTGGAACGAAAAGGCGTGGAACTTCTTGCAAAAAGTCAAAGGCGGAACAGGAGGCCCGAAGTGATCAATCTTTCTTTCCAAAAGAGATTGCTCCTGGCCGTTGTGCTTCTACTTGTAGGCACGACGGTTGTTTTGAGCCTCGTAAGCACCTATTTTGCCTCTGAGTTCTTGATTACTAGGTTTAATGACAGGATGCAATTTTTGGCAAAATACTTGGCCTCAAATGCGGAGCTTGGCCTTTTAATCAGGGATGACAAAATGCTCGCAAGGCTCGCCTCCAACCTTCTTACAGAACCAGACGTGATTGCAGTCAAAATCAAGGACGCTAAAGGCGCAGATATCATCAGGCAAGAAAAAGGCAAGCTAAAACATTCAGGAACTATCGAAAGTGTTAGTGCGCCCATCTATTTGACACGCTCTGAAGAAGAACTTGTGTTTCTGGGAAGAGAAAAGGGTAGCGAACCGCTAGGGCATGTCGAGGTAGTATATACAACAGGAGGAATCAACACGCTAATGAAAAGGCTTCAGCTCATATTCCTCGCTACAGCCCTTGGTATAGCCTTGCTCGGCATTGCCATCTTCACCCTTTTTTCACGTTCCCTGGCAGCACCGCTAAAGTCTTTGGCAAAGGCATCAAGGACCATCGCAACCCATGGTGACATAGACGTCGACCTTGAAGTTGATGGAGGAAGCCTGCCAGAGACCAGAGAGTTGGCAGAGGCCTTCACCCATATGCTCAAGGCTATTGCAGATCACCAATCAAAGCTGGAAGAGGCATATCACGAGATGATGGAACAAAAGTCATTGGCAGAAATAGGCCACTTTGCCTTTTCCGTGGCCCACGAAATCAAAAATCCTTTGGGAATCATACAGGGTGCCTTGGATATTTTGAAAAAACCTGAGGCAGACGAGAAAATCAAAACCACCATGATTGGATATGTGGAAGATGAAATAAGGCGCCTAAACCGGATAATCCAAGACTTTCTGGCCTTTTCAAGGCCTCAAAAACTCCGGTTTGATGAAGTGGAGTTGAATCAGCTGGTCAGAGAACTCATTAGAAAAATGACACTGGAATGGAACGAAAAGGGCATCCAAATTGAGGATAAAACAGTCCAAAAACCAGCATATGCCAGGGCAGACGGGGATCTTTTCACCCAAGCCCTTTTGAATATTGCTCAAAATGCGTGTGAGGCTACAAGGCCGCCAGGCAAAGTCATTATGAGAACCACTGAAAAAGATGGCTGGTGGATGCTTGAGATCATTGATGAAGGTATTGGCATCAGCAATGAAGACAGGGAAAGGGTGTTTGAGCCTTTTTTTACCAAGAAGGACACCGGCACCGGACTTGGCCTGGCCTTTGCGAAAAAGATCGTTTCAGCCCATGGAGGCCAAATTTCCATTGAGGCCAACAAACCCAAAGGCACTGTGGTGCGGGTAGAGATACCAATTGCTGCAGCA
>Ga0256914_1002753_pt1 | contig 14457 bp, 12 predicted proteins | sample HulkmetaG_FD_191571 | JGI IMG/M metagenome (GOLD analysis project Ga0256914, IMG submission 191571) | Hydrothermal chimney microbial communities from Main Endeavour vent field at the Juan de Fuca Ridge, Pacific Ocean - Hulk | ecosystem: Environmental > Aquatic > Marine > Hydrothermal vents ... | reverse complement strand
TTCAAATATTCAAAAATTTCCTTTTCAGCTTGAGAAAGATTGTCTTTTTGGAGGTGATAAAGGGCCAAGGCCTTGATGATTTCTGGGGCATACAAGCGGGCTTCAGGATTTTCCTGGGCAAAGGAATAGACCTTTTCCAAGGGTTCACCAGCCTTGATCAACAGGCAAAGGGCCTGGGCTCTTTCCTTAAGACCACAAGGAGACTTCAGGATCTTTTGTCCTAATTGGAGGGTCTTGGCATAGAGCTTTCGGGCTAGGAAGATGCGCGCCGCTACTAGGTTGGCTTGACAGAGGGCCTTGTCTTGGGGGAATCTCTTTTGAAGAAGATTGATATACGTCAGGGCCTCATCATAAAGGCCTTTAGCCTCGTAACTCTCGGCCAAGATGAGCAGGGCTTGAGGGGTAAGGTCCTCTATATTCAACTTTTTCAAGGCCTCAATGGCCTTTTGATATTTTTTCTGTTCGTAAAAGATCTGTGCGGTGAGCAAGCGGGCCTTAACCATGATTTCTCGATCTTTGGGAAATCGTCTGGGGATCTCCTCTAAGACGGCCAAGGCCCCTTGGGCATCACCTTGCTGATAGAGCTCCTCAGCCTGCTTATACCACCAGAGCCCGCCCGCTTCCGAGGCCATGGCCGGTGTCATGGTGAGAAAGATGAGCAGGAGCACCAACATCGTTGTCCTTTAAAAGCAAAGGACATGCCCAAAAGGAGGCTTCAAAACCTGGGTGGCCGGAGTTTTAGGAGGGTATTTTTAGTTGGAGAGTTGCGGGTAAGTGTCGAAACTTTGACACTAAGACCTCTGTGGAGTCATGATCTTTTGCTTTTTCATCTTTTCGATCAGGGTGGTACGGTTGATGTTTAAGAGCTTGGCCGCACGGTTCTTGATCCAGCCGGTCTTGTCCAAGGCCTTTAAGATAAGTCTTTTTTCAAATTCGCTGACCAGGGCCGGTAGATTGATTCCTTCCTCCGGGATCTCAAGGTCATAAAAGCCATCAAATCTTATCTTATCGATCTTGCCGCGGATATATTCAGGGACATCTTCTGCCGTAAGCCTCTCTCCGGTGGCCAAAATGACCATGCGTTCGATGACATTTTCCAGTTCCCGGACGTTTCCCGGCCAATCGTGTTTCATCAAGAATTCCATGGCTTCATCGGTGATACCACTGATCTCTCGCCTCTTTTGTCGCGAAAACCTCTCCAAGAAATGTTCGATCAGGAGGGGGATGTCTTCTTTTCGTTCTCTAAGAGGAGGCAGGACGATGGGAATGACGTTCAGCCGATAATAGAGGTCTTCTCGGAAACGTCCTTCTCGGACCTCTTTTTCCAAATCTCGATTAGTGGCGGCGATGACCCGGATATCGACCTTGATCGAACGCGTTCCACCTACTCGCTCAAAAGAATGCTCCTGGAGGACGCGCAAGAGTTTTACCTGAAGCTTGGGGCTCATCTCAGAGATCTCGTCGAGGAAGATGGTTCCACCATGGGCCAGTTCAAAACGCCCAAGCCTGGTCTTGATGGCCCCGGTAAAGGCCCCCTTCTCGTGGCCAAAGAGCTCGCTCTCTAATAATTCTTCTGGGATAGCCCCACAATTTACCGGGATAAAAGGTCCTTGACACCGAGAACTGGCCTGATGGATGGCTCGAGCCACCAACTCTTTTCCGGTACCAGACTCTCCCAGGATGAGTACGGTGCTGTCGGTGTCGGCTACTTTTTCGATCAAAGAAAAGACCCGGCGCATGGCCTCACTCTTGCCCACGATCTCACCGTAACCCCACTCTTGCCAAAGCTTTCGACGGAGGTACTCGTTTTCGCGCCTAAGTCGCCTGGTCTCCAGGGCCTTCTCTAAGACCAACAAGATTTCGTCCCCGCGCACGGGTTTGGTCAGATAGTCATAGGCACCTTTTTTAATGGCCTCTACAGCCCCTTTGATGCTTCCGTGACCGGTAAGGATGATACAAATGGTCTCTGGGGTGTGTTCAACGATGTAATCCAAGACCTCGATTCCACTCACCTTGGGCATGGCCAAGTCAGTAATAACGACGTCGTAGAAATTTTCCTCCAGTTGACCGATGCCCGCCTCTCCGTCATAGACCGTTTCTACGTGATAACCCTCTTGTTGAAGGAGATCTTGAAGGATTTCGGCCTCTGTCGGATTGTCTTCGATGATCAAGATGGACTCGTTAGCCATCCATCCCTCGAAATTACTTGCATATTTTGGAGCAAAAAAATAACTTTACCTTGGGTCGGGTGTCAAACCCTTTCTGTCATAAAATTGACACTGAAGGAGGAAAAATTTGCCTACCCCTCCCCATCCCATCTTATACCGAGATTTGGTCAAAATGGCCCTTAAAGAAGATCTGGGCCACGGAGACATAACGACCAACGCCTTGATCCCAGAGGATCTCCGAGGCCAAGGGGTGATCAAGGCCAAACAGGAGTTGGTCCTTTGCGGTCTTGAGGTGGCTCGTTTGGTCTTTGAAGAGCTTGATCCTGATCTTGAATTCGAGGCCTTGAAAAGAGATGGAGACTGGCTTAAGCCAGGAGAGTTTGCCGCCCGTCTTTCAGGCCGAGTGAGTTCAATCCTCAAAGGAGAACGCGTAGCCCTCAACTTTCTTCAACACCTCTCCGGCGTAGCTACTTATACGCGTCGGTTTGTCGACTTGGTCTCCGATCTACCGGTCAAGATTATCGACACTAGAAAGACCTTACCAGGCTTTCGGGTCCTAGAAAAATATGCGGTCTTGATTGGCGGGGGGGCTAATCATCGTTTCGGGCTCTCCGACGGCGTGCTTATCAAAGACAACCATATCAAGGCCTGTGGTTCGGTGAAAGAGGCCCTGAGACGGGCCAAAGAGGGGGTCCCTCACGTCTATCGTGTCCAGATCGAGGTAAAGAGCCTGGAAGAGCTTGAAGAGGCCCTCTCCGCTGGGGCAGAGGCCATTCTCCTTGATAATATGGACCCTGTAACCCTGAAAGAGGCCGTTTCTTTGGCCCGCGCTAAGGGGAAGGAGGTGGTCCTTGAGGCCTCAGGCGGGGTGAGCCTTGAGAACGTACGCGCGGTGGCCGAAAGTGGAGTAGACCTCATCTCTATTGGTCGACTTACCCATTCTGCTCCGGCGGTGGACCTGAGCCTCAAGGTGATAGAGATCTTTTCTTGAAGATCAGGGGCCCCTTGGTATGATGCCTTACCAGGGCTCTGGAGCGGGAATTTGATCCTTAGTAAGGGGCCCAATGGTTACGCGGATGAAAACAAGGGAGGTCATCCATGGGACTTGACGAAGTCAAGATTAGCCGAGCCATTATTGATCGGTTTTTTCACAAACTGACCAATTATTTGGAAATGGATGTAGCCATAGTTGGGGCTGGGCCTTCTGGGCTTATGGCTGCTTATAAATTGGCCAGTCAAGGTTTTAAGGTCGCGGTCTACGAACGGCGAATGAGTATCGGCGGCGGTATATGGGGCGGGGGGATGATGTTTAACGAGATCGTCGTCCAAGAAGAAGGCGCTAGGCTCTTGCGGGAGATCGGCGTTCAGGTAGTGCCTTGGAATGATGAGGGCTACTATACCGCCGATGCGGTGGAGGTAGCCTGCCTCTTGGCGGCCAAGTGTATTCAAGCCGGGGCCAAGATATTCAACTTGATCATGGTCGAAGACGTCATGGTCCGGAATGAACGGGTGGTAGGATTGGTCCTTAATTGGACAGCAGCAGAGATGAGCGGGCTTCATGTAGATCCTTTGGCCGTTCGCACCAAATATGTGGTCGAGGCCACAGGGCATGAAACGGCTGTGCTCCAGGTGATGCAACGAAAACTCGGGGCCAAACTCAAGACCGAGACCGGGACCATCATGGGTGAGAAGTCTATGTGGGCCGAAGTAGCTGAAAGCCTCACTGTAAACTATACCCGTGAAGTATATCCTGGGGTCTTTGTTGCCGGAATGGCGGCCAATGCGACCTTTGGGGCCTATCGTATGGGGCCTATTTTCGGGGGAATGCTCCTTTCCGGAGAAAAGGTGGCCAGCCTTATTACCGAACGTCTGCGTTCCGAAGGCTAGCTTTAACAATGGTATGAACCGTAATTTCGGGGCTAAGAAAGTCCCTTTAGAGAAAATGGCCATAAGAAGAGAGCATTTGTAGTTAATGGGCTCTTATCGCTCATAAGTTTTGACAGTGCTGTTTGGCAAAAATTTCTTCCCTAAGCTAAGTTATAGCGGCACTATTTTTGTGGCTTTAGCCAGGAAAAAACTCTAAAAAGTCCAGGAGGTAGGAAAATGGCGGCTATTGTAGTAGGACACAAAAATCCGGACACTGATTCCATTTGTGCGGCCATTACCTTGGCCTATCTTAAGAGCAAGATGGGAGTTGAATGTAAGCCTGTAGCCCAAGGGGAATTGAACCCGGAAAGCAAGTTCGTCTTGGAAAAGTTCGGTTTTGAGGCCCCGGAGATCGTCACCGATGCCACGGGTCAGAAGATTTACTTGGTGGACCACAGCGATCGTTCTCAGAGCCTTGATAACTTAGATAAGGGCGAAATCCTGGGTATCGTTGATCACCACAAACTCGGTGATGTGACCACTCCGAACCCGATCGAAATATGGGTTTGGCCGGTAGGTTGTACCTGCACCGTGCTCAAGGGAATGTTTGATTTTTACGGGGTAGAGATCCCGAAGAACATCGCTGGAATCATGACCTGCGCCATTTTGAGTGACACGGTCATCTTTAAGTCTGCTACCTGTACCGACCAGGACAAAAAGGCGGCCGAAGAATTGGCCAAGATCGCGGGCATTGACGACCTCAAGGCCCTAGGCCTTGAGATGTTCAAGGTCAAGAGCGCCATAGAAGGGACCCCGATTCGTGATCTGGTCTATCGTGACTACAAAGACTTCAACATGAGCGGTAACAAGGTCGGTATTGGCCAGCTTGAGGTAGTTGATCTTTCCTTGCTTGATCCGGTAAAAGACGCCCTTTACGAAGAACTCCAAAAGATCAAGGGCGAAGGTGGTTATCACAGTATTTTCTTTATGCTCACCGACATTATGAAAGAGGGAACCGAGCTTCTCATTGTCTCTGATGATCCCGGTGTGGTGGAGAAGGCCTGGGGTGTGAAGCCCGAAGGTCGTTCAGTCTGGCTTGAAGGTGTTATGAGCCGTAAGAAGCAGGTCGTCCCCAATCTGGAAAAGGCCTTTGCCGGTTAAATAAAGGCTTTATCCCGAATAAGAAAGCCCTGCCTTTTGGCAGGGCTTTCTTATTTTACAGAGCTGAATAACCTAGGTTAAAAGGTCCGCCGACCGGTTTCTTTATAGTCCGGGGCCCAACTGTCATCTGAACCATGGAAATGACAATTACTGCAGGGGATAGGAGCCGGGCCACCACCGCCTCCCCTTCTCATCCCGCTCCTTCCTCCGCTGGACCGATGACCATGACACCAACCACATTGTCTCTTGGCATACGGGGCATCTGGACTCAGATGGTGAATATATTCGTTATTATCATTGTGACAGCGGGCACAGAGATATTTCCAATCCGTAGTGGTAAATTCGGTGATATTACCAGCCAAAAGATCGCCGTTTACCTCTTCGCGAATCAAAAAGGCATTGCTTGAGCCATGGGGTTCATGACAATCTAGACAAGAAACTACATACCCAGGCCCGTTGGTAAAGGGAGCATCGGTGTCAAGACCACCATCGGCTACGCCCTGGCCGTGTTTTTCGTGTTCCCAATCAATGGGTTTTAGATTGCGGCCAAGAGTTGAGCTATAAATGGTAGTCTGTGGATTATGGCAATCCGTACAGAAGGTCACATAGTCTGCCATCTTGGAACCATCTCCGCTTTCTGTCCCGGGTTCATAGAGGCCGTCGGCCCTTTTGGGCGCCTGATATTTGAGGCCATCTGAGCTTACATAGGCGGCCATGGTCTCGCTCTCTTCATCTCCCCAGACATTATTCTTTTCAGATGGAAGGGGACGGGTAACCGGGTTACCCAAGGGCTCTAAGGTCAGACGTTTTGCTACGTGGGGATTATGGCAACCGGTACAAGGATTAGAAGCTGATTTAAAACGTTCTGGCCATTTATCAGTAATGAGCGTCAGGATGTCCGCTAGGTTGTGGGAGGAACCCGTGGCCTGGAACATCTCGGCGATGGTCACCGGGCCTACTTCAAGACCACCGGCCCGACTGGCATAAGTGGGGTTTGCAAGGCCTCCTTCCTGTAAGGAGTCAGGGCCATGGCAGTAATAACAGAAATTTTCACTCTGACTGGAAAAGTTTTCCGCAAATAGGAGAAAGCCGTGGGGGCCATCTTGGGGGGTTGGTTCCACTCCGTTGATGCTGGCGTGCATTTCATGACAATGGGCGCAATTTCCCCGGGAATATTCGGAAAGCCCCTGTCGTTTTGTACCGTAATCGGAGTTGGCATGGGCGGAAGAGAGGTAAAGGGCTCCCTTTTCCGTATGACAAGTATTACACCCACCTTTTTCAGGATCTACTGGGTGGTGTTGGTAATCCCAACGCAAGATCTTGTCATAGGGAGAGGCATGGGCCCTGTGGCAGGAAAGACAAATGACCACGTCTTGCCCTGGCACCACCGCGGCGGGATCAAAGTTGTAGAGATCAGATCTTCCCACCGGGGCCATTAATTGATACGAACGATAATTCTTGTATTCTCCTCGATCAGGGATGACGATATCAGTAGGATGTCTAAGCCATGGAGAATGTCCTTGGCCGATCCCTATGCCATCGCCCCCTGGGAGGGTCCCCTGGTCATGGAAGCTCGGATGACATCGGGCACAGAGACTGCTTATGGTTTCTTCGGTGATCTGCCAATCTCCAAGCCCAAAGTAGGTGTTATGGCTGGTGGTCGAGAGGTCATGTTCCCAATCCCAATCCTCGATGCCCTTGATCCCAAAGAGGAAACGATAACTGGTGCCTACGCTGAGCCCTTGGGCTTCAACGTCTAAGGTCTCTGGTTTGAGACAGGAGTCATCTTCGTGATGGGCCCCGGAAATAGCCTCCCAGGTGCTCACGATGCCGTCGCCATCAAGGTCTCGGGAGGGGTCTTGTGAACCGTGACAACCAAAGGTCCCCCCACAGGAAACCTGCTGAGTCATCGTTCCACCGGGAGCTTGGGTAAGAACCGTGTCCGGTCCAACGATCCCGACCACATTATGACCTTTGGCCTCACCCTGGGTTACCCAGTAGAAATTGCCGCCGGCAAGAGAGACTTCAGGGGGCTGTTGATTAAAAACGATGGGAAAGATTTCATCTTTTAAGGTTTCGGTCCCTTCACTTTGATGACAGAGGAAACATAGACTCGTATCGTCGGCGAGCACTTGCGTTAAAAACAGGAGATTAAAGATCAAAAATGGGAGAAAAAACTTTTTTAAAAAGCTCATACTCGCCTCCTCAAGCGCTTTTCTCCTTTCTGGTCAAGATTTGTGTCTCTGTCAAGGAAGACTTCCCACCGATTTCTTGTCCTCGAGAATTTTATTTTTCAATCTCAAAAAATGCCTGTGTTTTATTTTTGATTTCATGCAAATGGATAAAGGTTTGCTAGGATGGATTCAGTCTGAAAGCCCGGCTTTCTTTAAGAGATCAAGGACTTCTTCCTCGGAAAGGTCATACCAATGTTGATAGGCATCAGCCACGGCAAAGAAGACCCCACCCCGCACGTTAGGGCAATAAATCTCGTCTACCAAGGGTGAGAGTTTAGAGATGGCCTTTTCCGAAGCGGTGGGTACGGCTACGACAATGCTTCGGGCGCCTTTGGAGGAAACCGTTTTTACCGCGGCCATCATGGTAAAACCCGAGGCCAGACCATCGTCCACCAGGATGACCGTTTGACCTTTGAGTTCGGGAAAAGGCCTATTCCCCCGAAAAAGACGATTTCTCTTCTCCAAGTCCTTCTTTTCTTTGGCAATCTGTTGAGCTATGGCCTCTTCGGTAAGGCCGGCATAAGCCACGAGTTCTTCATTAAGAAGGACCTGGCCGTCAAAGGAAATGGCTCCGAAACCGGCCTCCGGATTGTCTGGAAAATGGATCTTGCGCACGATAATGACTTCAAAGGGAAGTCTAAGTTCCTGGGCTACCACCAACCCTACCGGGACCCCGCCGGCGGGGATGGCCAGCACCAAGGTATCCGGGGCCTTTTGGTAACGGGGTTTCAAGATCTCTGCTAATACACGACCGGCGTCAAAACGATCCCGATAAACACGGATGCGGTTTGAGAGATCAGGCCTGATCAAGACTTCAGCCATTTTGCTCCCTCTTTAAGGTTTCATCAAAAAGGTAAGCATTCTTAAGAGGCTGCGTTAGCAAGGTACAGATTCAAGACGCAGACAATCCAATCAATCAGATCAAAACAGCCTGAAGAGCTGAAAATACCGCACGAGGTCCTTTGGAGGAGAAATCTCAGATAAGACCGATATTCTTTTTGAGTTCTCCTAATTGAAGACCGATGGCCACACACTTTTCTCCTTTCTCACAGGCCTCGATGTCTTCGCTTTCCAGGTGGGTCTTTAAGACCTTGCCGGCCTTTTCCAAGACCACCGCCCAGCTCTCGGCCTTTTCGTCGTATTCAACTTTGAGATTGATGCCACAGGCCCCGATATCGGGGTAAATTTCTTCGATCTTTTTACAAAGTTTTTCTGGATCAACCTTGGTTTGTCTTTCAATCATGGCCTACTCCTTTGGTGTATTTTATGGTCATACAGACTTAATACCCAAACTTTTTAGATCTTTAAGGATGTGGTGAAGACTAACAGAGAGGAGAATCAGGAGTCGAAGGAAAAACAATAATTACGAAATGAACTCTAAGGGGTCCGCGAACAAGGTGCCGGGGCCCGGAATCGAACCAGGGACACGCGGATTTTCAGTCCGCTGCTCTACCGACTGAGCTACCCCGGCTTGGGCGTTATAGTACGCAGAACTTCCCCACCTGTCAACCACCTGGTCTTCGTTAAGCTCTCATTTTGAAACGTAGTTTTTGAGATCCCCGATCCCTTTTATTCGTACTTCTATGAGGTCGCCGGGCTGTAAAGGTCCAATACCCGGCGGAGTGCCTGTGGCGATCACATCACCGGGGAAGAGGGTCATAATATGGGAAACGTAACTTATGATCTCGGGAACGGAGAAGACCAGTTCCTTGGTGGAAGAAGATTGGCGGCGTTCACCGTTGAGGAAGGCTTCTACTTTGAGATCACCCGGATCAAGCTCTGTTTCAATCCAAGGACCGATGGGGGCAAAGGTGTCAAACCCCTTGGCCCGGGTCCACTGACCGTCTTTTTGTTGCAAATCACGGGCGGTGACGTCATTGAAGCAGGTGTAGCCCAAGACATAATCAAGGGCAGTTTCGATAGAGACGTTTTTGGCCTTTTTGCCGATCACAATCGCTAGCTCTGCCTCGTAATCTACCCTTTTGCTCTGCGGGGGTAAAATGATCTTTTCCTCTGGACCAATCACGGCTGAAGGAGGTTTCAAGAACAAAAGAGGTTCTTCTGGAAGGGGCATCTTTAATTCTCGGGCATGGTCACGATAGTTAAGCCCTAAGGCAATTATTTTCGTAGGCTTACAAGGGGCGAGCAGCCTTGCCTGCGAAAGAGGAATCTCTTCTCCGGTCAATTCTATTTTTGGCCATGGAAAACCTCTAAGGACCTTGATCCTTTCCCCCTCGATCAGGCCGTAAAAGGGTTGACCTTTGAGACTAAATCTCCCGATACGCACTATTTAAGCCCTAATACATCGTGCATATCATAGACTCCGGGCTCCTTACCCACGATCCACATGGCGGCCCTCACCGCCCCCCGGGCAAAGGTATCCCGACTGGCTGCGCGATGGGTAAGCTCTATTCTCTCTCCTGGCCCAGCAAAGAGCACGGTGTGTTCCCCCACTATTTCTCCAGCACGAATAGTCTGAATGCCTATCTCTTTTCGGGGACGCTCGCCGATCATGCCTTCGCGACAAAAACGAAAGGTCGAGTCATCCCACCCAAGGGTCTTGGCAATCACGTTGGCCAGGGCAATAGCTGTTCCACTGGGGGCATCCTTTTTCATTCGGTGATGGGCTTCGATGATTTCTATATCAAAGCCCTCAGAAAGGACCTTAGTGGTCAACTCTACCAGTTTATAGAGGAGATTGATCCCCAGGCTCATATTATAGGCCTGGACCAAGGGGAAATGTTTTTTGGCTAATTCATGGACCTCGGCCAATTCCTCCTTACTAAAGCCGGTGGTCCCGATGACCATGGCCTTACCGTATTTGGCATTGAGGCGAGCGTGATTAAGAGAGGCCTCGTGAAAGGTGAAGTCAATGATCACCTCACCGCGATCGATGACCTTTTCCAGACTATCTTCGATAATAATCCCGGTCTGCGGGAGCCCGACCACTTCGCCGACGTCTTTGCCTACCGCTGGGTTTTCCGGGTGTTCAAAGGCTGCGGCCAATTCGATACCTTCGGTCTTAAATATATTGTGAATAATGCGTCCGCCCATGCGGCCTGCCGCCCCGGCAACAATAGCTTTAACCATTTTAAACCTCCTAATAACCCATATTTACCGGACTAAAAGATCTTTTCTTAAAGCCCTTCGGTACCTCAAAAAATGAGGCCGAAAATTGCTTTTGTTCCAGTTTTTTGATTTCTATAACCTTTCCTTCCTTATAGGTGATCTTTAATGGAAACCCGATTATTTCGGATCGAAAAAGATCTTGAGGAGTATCAATCAATTTAATCCCTAGGGAAGAGTTCATCATATCTCGTAGGTGATTCATAAATTGGGAAAAGGCCTGGTAAAAACAATTTTGGTCGATTTGTTCCAGGACTTTTTTGGAGATCCAGACCTCTGCCACGGGTTTCCCATTTTCCAATTCGAGATAGCTAGTCGCCGGATAACCTAGGATTGTGGCTCGCTGGTTAGTTGGCTTATAGGTGATATTTGGATCTTGGGGTCCTTTTTCCAGAAAGACGCTTGGATCAAGCCCCATACTTTTTAATTGTTGAAGTTGCTTTTTAAACGGCGCCATGGCCGCTTCTAATTCGTTTAAAGTCCCGCCGGTACAGATCTTTTCTTTGGGGTAAACGGTATAAAAGGTCCCTTTGTGGAGATCTACCAGCGCATAACCTTCCTCTGTTCCCAATTTAAAGAGTCCATCCTGACAAGCGAAGTAAAAATGGCCTGAGTTAGACTCCTCTAACTCTAAGAACATCCCTGCTAAGCAGGGATACACCCAACATAAATACAGAAGAATCCCACTGAGGATTAACCATCTTTTAGGCATAAACTGAGCCCAAAATTATTGATTTAAGAGTTTATAAGAAGCCAAAACTTCCTTGAGTTTTTCGACATTTGCTTCACTCATAGGCGCCAAGGGCAATCTTACCTCTGCCGAAGCAATCTTCCCCATCAGGGCCAAAGCCGTCTTGGCCGGCACGGGATTGGTCTCTAGAAACATGGCTTTAAACATAGGATAGAGCTTATAGTGCAATTTTTGGGCCTTGCTCCAATTACCTTTGAGACAAGCGTTCATCATTTCGGCCATCTGTTTGGGCAACACATTAGAGGTTACGGAAATGACCCCAACGCCTCCAAGGGCCATGGTGGGGAAGGCCGTAAAGTCATCGCCGGAAAAGACCAAAAACTTTGGTCCGCAGAGACGGATGATCTCGGTCACCTGTTTCATGCAGCCAGTGGCTTCTTTGATCCCGATGATATTTTTGATCTTGGCCAAGCGGGCCACAGTCTCCGGAGCCAAACTGACACTGGTTCGCCCGGGGACGTTGTAGAGAATGATCGGGACCTTTTTGACCGCCTCAGCCACGGCCTTGTAGTGTTGATAAAGTCCTTCCTGGGTGGGTTTGTTGTAGTAGGGGGTGACCATCAAGACGGCATCGACCCCGATATCTGCGGCCATCTGGGTCAATTCGATGGACTGGGCCGTATTATTGGTTCCTGTTCCGGCAATGACTGGGATACGACCGTTGACCGTCTCCACCGTGAGTTCATAAAGACGTTTCTTTTCTTCTTTGCTCAGGGTGGCTGATTCACCGGTGGTCCCTACCACCACGATGCCATGCGTTCCGTTCTTTAGGTGCCACTCCACCAATTCTCGGTAGGACTCCTCATCGACCTTACCATCTTTAAAAGGGGTCACGATGGCAACGATGGCACCTTGTAGGGTTTGGTTAGATTTGGTCTTTTTAGAACCACGTTTTTTGGCAGGCATAGTCCCTCCTTTTTCTGGTTTATTCTAAGGCTTCACGCGAAAGCGAAGCCCGATAGATTATCTTTGCCTCACCCTCTAAAAAGACCTTCTTAGCACTATTGCCTTCCAGAGAAAAGTAGACCTTTAGAACCTCACCTCCGGAAGTAATAATCTCAACCGGAGGGCTAACGAGACCCTTTAAGGTGGCAATAATAGCCGAGGCCACAGCTCCAGTCCCGCAGGCCAAGGTTTCGGCCTCCACCCCTCGTTCGTAAGTCCTTACTCTCAGGGCCTTTTCTTCTCTGGCGATGAAATTCACATTCGTCCCCGCCGGGGCAAAATGTTGGTGGGAACGGATAGCCCTCCCTAGAGACTCAACCGGGGCCTCTTTGATCTTCTCCCAAAACACCACCACATGAGGGACTCCGGTATTGATGTAGGATAGACTAAGTTCTTGGTCCTTGACCTTTATTTTCAGATCAAGGGCCAAGTCTTTGGGCTCAGTGAGTTGGATCTTTACCCTGGGCCCCAGGACTTCAGCCCGAATAAGACCAGCCAAGGTATCAAAGGCCAGGTTTTCAGGGGCCAGTCCCTCTAGGAAGGCAAATCTAGCCGCACATCGACCGCCGTTCCCGCACATCTCAGCCTCACTCCCGTCGGCGTTATAGAAACGCCACGAAAATTGAGCTTCAGGAGACCGAGGAGGTTCGATAAGAATGAGGCCATCAGCCCCTACCGAAAAGGCCCTTCGACAGAGGCGGCTGGCCAGGAAGGCACCTTCTTCGGGGCTTAAAGAAAGAGACCAGTTATTGATCAAGATAAAGTCGTTTCCCGAGGCAGACATCTTAGTAAATGGCAGATTATCGAACCTTTCTAAGGACATAAAGCTCCACTCCTCTTCTTTTTCCGTATAGCAAATTCTCCAGCAGTGTCTACTAGGAAAAATTTTTCCCTGGGGATGGCTTCAAGGCTTAAAAATGAGAAGGGCTAAGATCTGAATCACCATCAGATAATAATGTGAGGGACATCCATTTCACCAGCTTCAAAGGCCTTCACAAAGGCCTTAACCACCAAGGGGTCAAAATCTTTATTAGCGCCCTTGACGATGATTTCCTTGGCTTCAAAGGGAGACATGGCCTTGCGGTAGGGTCTATCACTAGTCAAGGCATCATAGACATCGGCCACGGCCAAGATCCTGGCCCCCAGGACTATTTCATCCCTTTTGCGAGGATGATAACCAGAACCATCGAATTTATCGTGATGGGCCAGGATAATAGGAATGACCCGACTAAGGGGGCCTTGTAGGGGTTCCAATATTTCACCGGCGTAAGAGACGTGTTTTTTGATCTCTTGGTATTCCTGTTCGGAGAGTTTGGCGGCCTTATAGAGTATCTCTCGACTGATCTTTAGTTTACCAATATCATGAAGGAGGCCAGCCACCCGAATATCCTCGATCATTTGTTCATCCAAGCCCATATAAGTGGCTATCTTGGCGGCATAGACAGAGACTCGATAGCAGTGGTTCTCGGTGTATTTGTCTTGGGAAATAAAGTGACGCAAAATCATGATTATTCCCTGATAAGTGCGCCGAAGCTCTTTGATCTTTTCTATGTATTTTTCATAAAGACTGCCCATTAAATAGGCCAAGATGAGAAGAGAACCACTCCAAGCCGTAAAATGGAGCCATTCCCCCTGGACACCCTGGTTATCATCAAAGATAGGAGTCTTGAGCCGGAGGAGGATGCCCACGATCAAGATGGACAAGAAGGCCGTTAATACCGCGTGCCGTCGCCCGAAGAAATAGGCAGAGAGCACGGTGGGTATGGTATAAAAGCCAAGGAGCATGTATTTAGAAGCCACCGCGTAGTTCAAAAGGGCGGCAAGGGAGACCAAGGTCAAAACAATCCACAGTTCTTTATTGACTTCCATTAACTGTCTAACTAGGAGTTGTCTCCAATGGCCTGGTTCCCTTTCATAGGGAGGTATTTCAGAAGATTCCGCAGGAGAGAAGACGATCGGTTCAAAATCTTCAGAGACTTCGGGTGATTCTTCCTTTGTAAGAGCTTGTTTTTGTGGTTGGGAAGCCTTTTCAATAGGGGGTGATTCCGAGGGGCTCTCCTCTGGGGGAGATTCTTTTTCTTGGTATCTCCGCTGGAGAACAAGGACCTTTGGTTTTTTCTTTTCGGTGGAAGGGATCTCTTTGGCTAAATTTTTTCCCTGGTGACCATTTTCTATAAATTTGGCCGAAGCCCCGAGGACATTGAGA
>Ga0256914_1002752_pt1 | contig 14458 bp, 16 predicted proteins | sample HulkmetaG_FD_191571 | JGI IMG/M metagenome (GOLD analysis project Ga0256914, IMG submission 191571) | Hydrothermal chimney microbial communities from Main Endeavour vent field at the Juan de Fuca Ridge, Pacific Ocean - Hulk | ecosystem: Environmental > Aquatic > Marine > Hydrothermal vents ... | reverse complement strand
GCTCAGATGGAGCGTCAAAGGGCGGCCATTCTTGAAAGGGCGGCCAAGGAGCTGCAAGAACTGGAGGCCCTTGCTTCACAGCTTGATGGAGTGGAAGTTACCCTGCCGGTGCGGGTGGGTGAGGAAGGAAAGCTTTATGGCTCTGTGACAGCCATGGATATTGCCAAGGCAGTGGAGGAACAAGGTTTTTCCCTGGATAAGAGAAAAATCCAGCTGGGGGAACCGATCAGAACATTGGGAGACTACGATGTGCAGGTTAAACTTGCACCAGATTTGGTGGCGATACTGAAGGTCCATGTTGTACCTTTAGAGGAACAGGAATAGCTGCTTTGAAACCAAACAGGCGGTTCAATGGCCATCAGCAATATAACTGGCAATAAGAAACAGGCTGGCTGGCGCCTGCCACCTCAAAACATCGAGGCGGAGCAGTGTGTGCTGGGAGGAATCCTCCTGGACAGTTCAGTGTTTCCCAAGATAATAGAGCTTTTGAGTCCAGACGACTTTTACAAAGAGGCCCATGCAGTCCTTTACAGAGCTTTACTTGACCTCTTTGATAGGAACGAGCCCCAGGATCTGGTAACTGTACACAATTACCTCAAGACCAAGGGACAACTTGACGCAGTAGGCGGGCCAGCCTATCTGGCAGAATTGTCTGAAACGCTGCCCATGGCCTTCAATGTGACAGCCTATGCCAAGATCGTACGTGACAAGGCAATCTTGAGGCGTCTTATTCAAAAGACCACTGCCATTGCTGAGATGGCCTATGAAGAAGCAGGCGAAGTGGACGACGTGCTTGAGGCTGCTGAGGCAGCCATATTTGAGGTTTCTCAGGCGAAGATAAACCAGTCCTTTGCTGCTATTAGGGGCATCTTGAAGAGCAGCATCAAAAAATTGGAAGACCTCTATGAGCGCAAGGAGCTAATAACTGGAATTCCCACAGGCTTTACGGAACTGGATAATATGACAGCAGGTTTCCAGCCTTCCGACCTCATTATTATTGCCGGGCGGCCAAGCATGGGAAAGACTGCCTTTGCGTTGAATATCGCCCAATATGCAGCCATTGAACATGGTGTTCCCGTGGCAATTTTCTCTCTGGAGATGTCAAAGGAGCAGCTGGCCCTGAGGATGCTTTGTTCAGAGGCAAAGGTAAATGCTCAAAAGGTCCGCACGGGCTTTCTTGCTGAATCCGACTGGCCTAAGTTGATCAGAGCAGCAAATCAATTGTTTGAAGCAAAAATTTTTATTGATGACACCCCCGCTCTTTCTGTGCTGGAAATGAGGGCCAAAGCGAGGCGACTCAAAAGCGAACATAACTTGGGTCTTGTGATAGTGGATTATTTGCAGCTTATGCGCGGCAGGCACAATGCAGAAAGACGGGAACAAGAAATCTCCGAAATCTCCCGGTCATTGAAGGCAATGGCCAAAGAGCTGAATGTGCCGGTTGTGGCTCTCTCACAGCTCAACAGAAAAGTGGAAGATCGTCCCAATAAAAGGCCTCAGATGTCTGATTTGCGTGAATCTGGAGCCATTGAACAGGATGCAGATGTGATCGCCTTTATCTATAGGGACGAGGTTTACCACAGGCCCAAGGAAGGCGAAGAGAACCCTAACAAGGGAATAGCTGAAATAATCGTTGGGAAACAGAGAAATGGTCCAACGGGAACCATTAAACTCTCTTTCTTGGCGCGTTACTCATGTTTTGCAAACCTTGCCAGGGAGCCAATTGAGCCCACAGAACCAGTTGCCCATTGATAAACTCATAGAGAGGCTTATTGAGCAAGCTGGTGTTCCTCCACGCCGTGAAGTCATTCACCAACTCAAACTATATTTTGAAGAGCTGCAAAAGTGGAACAAGGTCACGAATCTCACGGCAATAGATGATCCTGAAGAACTTGTTTTGAATTTTCTTGGAGATACGCTAACCATACTGAAATATATCCCCAAAGCTGCTTTAAATATGCTTGACATAGGTAGTGGAGCAGGGGTTCCTGGATTGATAGTGAAAGTTTTCAGGCCTGATCTCAAGGTGGTGCTGGTTGAAGCAACCAGGAAAAAAGTTTCTTTTTTGAAAACTGTCATAGTCACACTGGGTTTAAAGGGAATAACTGCAGAACATGGCCGTGTGGGGGAGGCTTGGGTACCAAAGAAAAGGCCAGAAGGAGGTTTTGATGTTATAACCGCAAGGGCATTGACATCGCTGGAACGACTCATTTTAATTGCAGCGCCGCTACTGTCCTCAAGGGGAATGATTTTGGCAATGAAAGGACCTAGAGGCGTTGCTGAAGCGCGCAAGGCAAAAAGTGTGATTCAGAAGCTTGGCCTGAACATAGAGATGGCCAAGGCCACTGTGCCTATCTTAAGACATGAGAGAACTATAATTCTTGTAAAAAAAATGGCTTGAAGAGCTAGATTGTCGGAAATTACAATATCTTGCACCGTTCGAAGCCTTTATTCAAAGAGGGCATCTACAAATTCATTGGGATCGAATGGACGCAAGTCTTCCATTTTTTCACCAATTCCAATGAATCTCACAGGAATCTGCAGCTCATTAACTATGCTAACTACTATGCCGCCTTTGGCAGTTCCATCCAACTTGGTGAGGGCTATGCCTGTAATAGGGGTGGCTTCATTGAAGAGCTTGGCTTGAGATAGAGCGTTCTGCCCGGTGGTGGCATCAAGCACCAGCAGTACCTCATGCGGGGCGTCTGGAATTTTTTTGCCCATAACCCTGCGGATCTTTTTTAGTTCCTCCATTAAATTGACTTTGGTATGAAGCCTCCCGGCTGTGTCTACGATTACCACATCGACGCCTCGTTTTATGGCAGCCTCCATGCCATCATAGGCAACTGCAGAGGGGTCTGAGTTGGGGCCATGCTTTATTACAGGCACATCAAGTCTTTTTCCCCATATTTCCAGCTGTTCTATTGCAGCGGCCCTGAATGTGTCGGCAGCCACAAGCAAAACTTTTTTGCCTTGCTGCTTTAAATAGTAGGCTAGTTTGGCGATGGTGGTGGTTTTGCCTACGCCATTTACACCAACAACCAGTACAACAAAAGGCCCTTCAGAGGTGTTGAACGTAAGATCACCAGCCGGCTGCCTGAGTTTGGTTTTGATGAGTTCTTTAATAGCATCTTTGAGAGCCTGTGGGTCTTCAAGCTCGTGCCTTTTTACTTTCAGGCGGACTTCATCAAAGATTTCTTGCACTGTAGCCACGCCCATGTCTGACATGACCAGGACCTCTTCCAGTTCTTCCAGCAATTCATCATCTATTTTTCTTTTACCAAGCAGCAGTTCATCCATTTGGCGGACAAAACCCTGCCGGGTCTTGTTCATCTTTTCCTTGAGACGTTTGAAAAAATTTGTTTTTCCCATGGGTATTTTTTCTTTTCTAATGATTTTTTGAAATAATTGGCCAATATGGCCTTGCGCTAACCACAAGTTATCTGATATTAAGTAGTTAGTTGATATTCTGCAACTTTTTAAGCAAAAGGGGTTTGGGAGTGAACAAGTCACAGCTTATTGAGATAATGGCGCAGGAATTAGGTGTTCACAGAAAAGTGGCTGAGAGCGTGGTCAAAGAGGTCTTCGACGCCATGACCGAGGCCTTGGTGAATGGCGAAGGGATAGAAATAAGGGGCTTTGGGAGTTTTAGTGTTAGGGAATATAGGGCATACACTGGCAGAAACCCAAAGACAGGTGAAAAAATTGCTGTTAAGCCCAAAAAACTTCCATTCTTCAAGGTTGGAAAAGAGCTTAGGGAGCGGGTGAAAGATAAGGTGGAGATCAAGGAATAAAGACAGTCCTATTCGATCTCCATTAAGTTGTATCCATGGCTCAACAGCAAGGCTGTTGTTACGCCTAAAATCGGTGTTAAACCACAAGAAGGGCTTTTCGCCTTTAAGATACATAGTTCAGGCTGCACCAGCTTTGCTATCTGCAATGCTGACTCGGCTCCCAATATGAATGCCATAGTTGCATCCTTGTCATCGGCCTTGGTCATAACCTTTGCCCTGCCTTCCACGACGTCTAATCCATCACCCCCCACAATTTGTGCTGGAGGCCGAGGAGTCGGTAAGCCGCCCAACTGTTCAGGACATATGGGCACAACGATATGTTGAGCAAGCCTTGAGGCCAATTTAGGCCTTGTTATGGTTTTGCCGTCGTAACGGCATGGTAGGCCCAAAAGACAGGCGCTTATTAACAGAGGCTTGCGTTTAGTAACAGAATTCTTCAACGAACCTTTGCCGTGATTTTTCAGTCAGTAAAAAGAACTGGATCTTCGTCTTCATCCCGCGGCTCGACTCTGCCGATTATTTTTGCATCTTCACCAAGTGCCCGGAGCTGGAACATGACATCCTGAACAATGTTTTCTGGAAATATAAGTACCATGCCAATTCCACAGTTAAAGGTACGAAACATTTCTTTTTCTGGGATATTGGCTTGTTTCTGAAGAAATTTGAAAATTGGATGCATTTCCCAGGAGGATTTCTCGATAACTGCCTTGCAAGTCTGAGGAAGAATTCTAGGGATGTTTTCCAATAGGCCTCCGCCTGTTATATGCACCATTCCATTTATTTTGTATTCCTTAAGGATACGGAAGACAGTATTCACATAAATTTTAGTCGGTGTGAGCAATATTTCCGCAAGCGGCTGCTCTCCAAGTTCAACCACTTTGTCTAATACGGTAAGCCCCATATCCTCAAAAAAAATCTTTCTGACCAAGGAAAAACCGTTGCTGTGCAGTCCGCTGGATGCCAATCCTACCAGGACGTTTCCCACCCCAATGTCAGAGCCATCTATTATCTTTTTCCTGTCCACTACACCTACTGAAAAGCCTGCAAGATCGTAATCCCCTTCTTTGTAAAGGCCTGGCATTTCAGCAGTCTCACCGCCAATCAGAGAGCAGTTGGCCTGTGTGCACCCTTCAGCAATACCTCTTATCACAGCCTCTCCGACCTCTGGATCAAGCTTGCCAGTTGAAAAGTAGTCAAGGAAAAAGAGCGGCTTTGCACCACACACGAGTATATCGTTTACGCACATGGCTACGAGATCAATGCCCACAGTATCATGTATGCCTGAATCAATGGCAATTTTGAGTTTTGTTCCCACGCCATCAGTTGATGAGACCAAGACTGGCTGTTCAAACTGGTCCACGTCCATTGCAAACATACCGGCAAAGCCGCCTATTTCTGTGAGCACGCCTTTTTTGAAGGTAGAGGCCACTATGGGTTTTATCTTTTCTACCAACAAGTTGGCCTTGTCTATGTCTACTCCTGCCTCAGCATACAGGTCTTTATTCATTACAATACTCCACTTTATCAAAAGGGTTCTTACAGCATTTGCTTCAAAGTGTTATAAAAAAACGTCTGTTAAAAACAGAATAAAACTAAATGGAAATACAACATTACCTAAGATGAGCATGGTTGACAATTCTGATCGGCAAAAAGATGGTGATGAAATCGACCTGATACCCCCAGGCATAGATTATCCCATTTTACAAAAGATCACGTGGGCTGATTCTCTTTTTAAAAGGTATGGAAAGCTTTTGGTGCAGGACGAAAGGATTAAGAAAGTGCTGCAACGCTATAAGGACGCCATAAGTTCCACTGCTGAATCAATGGAGGAAGTTGGTGTTTTTGCCGAGTGTTTCGATTGTGCTGTAAATGACGGCGGCAGTTGCTGTGGCAAAGGCATTGAAGCAAAGTTCACTGTAGCACTGCTTTTAATAAATCGGCTCCTAGGCAGCAGCCTGGCAAAGGAGCGCGAAGATCCAAAAGGATGCTGGTTCCTAGGGCCAAAAGGCTGCAAGATTGCAGCAAGGCATACAATTTGTGTAAATTATCTGTGCAAACGTCTGCAAGACAAGATCCCGCAGAAAAAGCTTAAGGTTTTGCAATGCTATATTGGAGCCGAGTCAGACGCGGCCTTTGCAGCAGAAGAGGAAATCAAAAGGTGGTTTCAAAAGAAGAAGACATAATGTGGATGAAACAAGCCTTGGTTTTGGCTCAAAAGGCGCTGGAAGCCGGAGAGTTTCCCGTTGGGTGCATACTTGTCTCCGGCAACAACATGGTGGGTTCAGGAGCTAGGCAACACAGTAGGCAAGAAGGTTTAAATGAACTCGACCATGGTGAGATTATGGCCATTCGTGATTGGTTGGCTAGGGGAGCTAAAAGGGACGGAATAGTGTGCGCTTATTGCACCATGGAGCCCTGTCTCATGTGCCTCGGCGCCTTGATCTTGAATGGAGTAAACAGGATTGTTTATGCCTACGAAGACGTCATGGGTGGAGCAGCAGGTCTCGACCGCAGCAAGCCTCTCAGTGCCGTCTGGAATGAGTCCTGCCCAGAAATATTGAATGGTCATCTATATCGCGCTGATACCATAGAGATAGTAGGCGGTATTTGCAGGGGCGAAAGCCTGGCGTTGTTCAAAAAATTTTTTAAAGACGAACGCAATTCCTACTGGAAGGGCAGTCTTCTTGCCAGATACACGATGAACGCAACTTGATCAGGGGAATCATTCATAACTTGTCATGGATATCAAAAAACGCACGGTTGAATTTAGACCTAACAGCAGAAATATTTTTTTTCACATACTTACCCAATGTAATCTAAGATGCATGCATTGTTACATAAATCCGGATCAACACGGGACTACTATCCTTGACAAAGAAACAATCTTCCAATGGTTGAGGCTCTTGGTCGAATCTGAAATAGATCTCAAGGACTTGCTAGGTCCACATGTTGCGCCAAAAGTCAACATACCAAAAAATCCTGGTGAAACCAATGTCATCTTCCTGGGTGGAGAGCCTACCATGAATCCCCACCTCCCACAGGCGATAAAAGAGGCCAAAAGATTAGGCTGCCGTTCTGTTACAGTGGATACAAATGGATTTTTGTTTCACGATTTTTTGAGCAGAGTCTCTCCTGACGATCTCGATTTTTTGAGTTTCAGCTTGGATGGAAGCACGCCTGAAACCAATGATCCGATACGCGGCAAAGGGGTCTTCGAGGTGTGCACCAACAATCTGCGCCATGCGGTTGGTAAGGGTTTTACTACCAGCTTGATTTTCACTGCAAGCAGAAGGAATATCCTCGACTTGCCCAATATGGCACCTTTGTTGGTAGATCTAGGGGTCAAACACTTTTTTATCCAGGTAATTGGCATTAGGGGCAGGTCTGCCCAGGAAGGAGATTCAGATCTGCAGGTTGATATGGATCAATGGAACCAGATTGTTCCGGCGGTTGCAGAAACTGTGGCAAAAAATGGGATAAGGGTCACCTATCCCAAGGTCTATTTGGATGAGCAAGAAGCTTTTGCCTGCGCAGGCCTGGTTGCAGACAATTACTTTGTGTTTCCCAATGGGCGTGTCTACAGGTGTCCTCTGTGCGAAGATTATCCAATCCATTCCCTGGAAATCAAAGGTGATCGCCTGGCGCCAAGGCCACCTGTCAGGGAGAGTGACCTCTTTCCATTGAACATCCCAGAGGGGTGCGTGCTGAACAAGATATTGCATCCAGGCAACATTCGATATGACGAACATGGCAGGCCCCAGAACAGGATCGCCTGCTGCATGCTCAAAGAAGAGGTGGCTTGAGAAGCCGTTCTATTTTCACAGGTTTGTCGATCAGTTGTTGGTCCACCATTATTTGTTCCGTCTGCCTCCACGCAGCCATATCGATCATGCCAGGCATGGCAACGCCATCTGGGAGGACGAGGGTCCTGGTTGCCCTTATTTGCTCTTCTAGGATAGGCTTTGGCGTTTCAGGAGCATATCTTTTTAGCAGGGCTACTGCATTTTCCAAATTCTCCTCAGATAGTGCATCAGCCCATGCCTTCAGCAGTGCCTTAACAAATCGTACCACCAGCTCAGGGTGTTGATCATATATTGCCTGCGAAGTCACAACGGAATTTGCAACAAATTTTATTCCATATCGAGTAGGGTCGAAAAAGCAGGCTTTCTCGCCTATCTTGGCCATTTTGTGACTCAGTAGAATACCCTGGGTGTTTCTATATACCGGCCAAAGATTGACCAGACCCTTCCAGAAGGGATTAAAGTCATAGTGAACTGCATAAAGATCTAAATTTTGTGGATCCAAATGATACTTTGACAGCAGAGCCAGCAGTATCGCCTCGTCATTTCCACCAAAGGTGACACCGATTCGGTATTTTTTAAGGTCTTGTGGAGAATTGATGTGGACTTGATCGCACCGGTAGATCCATTGTAAAGGATTTTTCTGGAAAAGTTGGGCAACAACTAATACAGGTGCCCCCTTGGCTGCTGCTCTTATCACCTGATCTGCTGACGCTACCCCAAAGTGAGCCCTGCCAAGTTCTAGATCCTTTATGGCATCTTGCTCAGGACCGCCTTCCTTTACTTCCACCGTGAGCCCTGCAAGCTCGAACACCCCTTTTTCCTTGGCCCAGATGTCTCCAACAACACTGGCGTTGAAGAGCCATTTAAGCCTGTAAACTATATGTTTGGGCTGGCTCTGGCCTTGGTCTCCCCCTTTTTGTCTTGTTGAATCACTGCATGACGTCAAGCAAAATACCAGAAACAAAAGCAAAAAGATGGAAAATCTCTTTTTGGTGAATGGGATTTTCATATGCCGATCATTCGCTTTTTGACCAACTTCCCGCACCCTTCCAGCAGGGACAAATAAATGGACGAGAAAAGACCTATCAAGAAGAGCGCTATCAAAATTTTCGCAAGGTTGCTCTGATAAAGGGCTTTTCTTATCACATAGCCTACTCCTTGAGTGGCTGCAAGAAATTCGGCCACTATGGTGCCAACCATGGCAGTGGTGCCGCTACCTACGATCACAGTGATAAGCTTATCAAGGTTTTCAAAAGTCCTGATCTTGAGTTCGAGGCTGATATTTAGACGGCCTGTAGCCTTGAAAAAGTGTTCCACTTCATCCACAGGTTGAGAAAAGATGCCTATGAAACTGAGGAGTAGCGGGAAATAACATATTAGGGAGGCTATTAACAATCTGGAGGCCAGTCCGTCTCCCAGAAAAAGAAATATGATTGGAGCAATGGCAACCACTGGATAAGCTTGCAAATTGAAGGCGGCCATCCTGGTCAAGTTTCCCGCCAATGTGGAAGATCTTCCAATAATAGCTACAAATGTGGCAAGCAGCACTGCGACAAAATGTCCTGCCACAGCCACAAGCATCGTGTTGGCAGCAGCCAGAAGATCCCTGATACCATCAGATGCCGCAACTTCAAGAAGTTCAAGTGGAGGAGGGACGAGATAGTCCGACAGTCCAAAGAAGTACTTGACACCCCATAGAGTCATGACTCCTGTAATATAGATGCCTAGAAACTGAAGGAACCGCTGTATAAATGGCATTGCTAGGCCTCCCCCGACCCTGCCATTTTAAGAAGGGAGAACACCATGCGTTCGACGTTCCGCGGATCGGTCTCCCCTCCCGCGTGTTCATCAAGCCCTGGCATTGTGAGCACCTTTGTAACGATTCCATCTGGAGTTTGGGGCAGAACGAAAATGATCTTGGAAAATTTGACCACTTCCAAAGCGTTGTGGGAGATGTACAGAAATGTCTTGTCTGGAAATAGCTTTTTGATCTCAAACAGGATCAGATTCCTTGTTGGTTCATCCACATTGGCAAGAATTTCATCACCTATGAGTAGATCAAAATCTTGTAAGATGTACCGTAGTACGTTTACCCTGTTCTTCTGTCCCATGGAAAGTCTCGCAAAACGGCGATCCATGTTTGCAGTGATGGAAAAACGTTCGGCTATTTCACGGCATAATCGCGCTTTTTGTGGAGGTGTCACTTGGGCAATGTGTTCTGAAACAGTCTGCCAGCCGGGTATACGTTCGTTGTTGTGGGAATACAACAGGGTAGCCGAATCCGATGTGGTTCTGTGGCCCGTGTAACCGGTGATATCACCGCTGGCAATTTTGGCGAGGGTGCTTTTGCCAACCCCGGAAAAGCCGAACAGTGAAAAAAAACCCGGGCCTTCCAAATCCCAATTAAGGTCTTGAAAGATGGGCTGGTCACTGTTTGGATAAGTATATGAGAGTTTGGAAAGGCGTAAGAACATAGCAGCCTATTTAAAGGCGGCCTTTGCGCAACCTCTCCATTTTTTTGCGCTTTTTCTCCCGCCTTTTTATGATTTGCTTTACCGTCTTGTTGAGTATTTCGTCTCTAAGTTTTACGATATCACTTTCACCGCCAAAGACTGCGTGTTTCAGATATTCAAAGGCAAACTGCATGAGGGCAACATCATCTTCTCGTATTTCGCGGATAAGAGAGGATTTTACTTCGTAAGTATCAAGAAACCGGCTTTCAAAAATGAAACGCCTGAACTGCTCCATGTTTGTGGTAGCCATGTAAAACAACTTTCGAGCCTGGGGCGGCATTTCGGTCTCTTCGCCAAAAGAGCGCTTCCGTAAAAGTAGTTCCAACCAACCCTTGTTCATGCTGTCATATAGATCCGCCTCCTGATCTGCACGCCACGAATCCACAGTCCATTCGTCCTGTTCTTCAAAACCCTTGCAGTGCTCTTCCTTGACCAAGAAAAAGAACTCCTCTTCCTCCGCTTTTTGCTGTTCTTGCTGTTTAAGGCTTGCGATTCCAATGGGATAGTAGCGGCAGCAGACTGGCCTGTCTGTGTAAATCTGGCATCCCTCATTGGTAACAAAAGGACATCTCCCATTTTCCTCTTCAAGCATTTTTAAGCGTGCTACTGGCACACCAGTAATGCCAAGCATTTCAGGCTGGGCATACAACTTCAGGAACAGGTCTGAATTCATGCCCAATCGATGCTTCATGCGTATGATATCATATGGGGTAAGGATGATGTTCATGTTGCGGCAGCAGCGTGTAAAACATGGAACACCTGGGTAACATTTGAAGCGAAATTTACTGTCCCTGCGCATTTTGACAGGCTGTACAGCACTTCCCGGCTTCCCCTTCTTGAGTGCTTTATCTATTCTTTTTTCCAAGTGGTCTAAGGGCATAAGCAAACGCTCCGTTATGTTTTTGGTTCACGAATAGATACTTTACCTGCGGTATTAGCTCAAGACTTTTTCAAAATAGGCTGGCGCGGCAGCTTCAAGCCTCTTCAACTCCTCCTTGGTGTTGGTACTCGCAAAACAAAGGCCGTGCGGGCAATAAGGAACCACATGTTTTTGGGAAATCTTGTAATAACTTGATTCTCCAAGAAGTTCATAAAGACTTAATTTTTTTTGTTGGAGTCTTTTTTCGATCAAGGGCAGCAACGATCGAGAGTAAATTGCATGCAATGGTTGAAGCTTGCCTTCATATTCAGGAATTGTGATCTGTTCCTCTCTTTTGAGACGCAGCATCCACTCGATTAGGCAGGGATTCAAAAGGGGCATATCACATCCAACAATCAAGATGCGTTCATCCTGGATGTTTTTTAAGGCGCTGTGAATGCCTGCAAGAGGGCCAAGTCCTTGATAGTGATCTGAAAATGTTGGGAAACCCAATTGACTGTACTTGTATCGGTTTGCAATGATGTAGATATCGGCTCCACTCTCAAAGCAGGCTTTTAAGACAAAATCTATTACCCTGCGTCCTAAAAAGGGTGCAAAGGCTTTTTCGCTCCCAAAGCGTGAACTTCTACCACCGGCCAAAATTGCAATGGATCTTGTGAAGAAATGCTCATTCTTTGTCATCTGTTTTTTGTCTTTTATGGGCATATGTGAGAAAATGTGTACATTTTTATTTTAAGTCCTATCGGTATAATTTTTCAATAAAATCAGCTAGCTAGGCCTGTCTATATTTTTCATGTTTATTTGCCAAATTTTATCTTTGCAAGAAAAACGTTTTGCCCTTGACATTTTCTGTTTGTGTTATATAAAATCCCGTGTACAATACTGAGTGGCGATTCATTCGTTTTTTCCGTGCAGTGAGAGAGGAGAGCATAGCCACCTTTTTCTAAAAAGCAAACCGTTTAACTCCCTGACGCCAGGGATTTATATACAAAAATTGCAAAATTCTTTAATCGAAAGGAGATATTCGTTATGGCGTTGGTAAATCCACATGGATCCAAAAAACAGTTGATGCCTTTGCTGCTAAAGGGTGCTGAGAGGGAGGACGAAATTGGCCGTGCCAAGGACATGAAGCGTGTAGATGTCAGTTCAAGGGTGTCAGGCGATATCCTGATGCTTGGCATGGGATCTTTTACACCACTTACTGGCTTCATGTGCAAGGCTGATTGGGAAGGCGTGATCGAGGACATGAAGCTGAGAAAAGATGATCCTGGTACATTTTGGCCTCTTCCGGTCACCCTGGACATAGATGAAGAGACCAGGAAGAATGTAAACGAGGGTGATGAAGTTGCCCTTTATGATAAAGAGACCGGTGAGCTTATGGCCACCATGAAGATCGAAGAGATTTATGAGCCAGACAAAAAGAAGGAGGCTGAACTCTGCTTCAAAGGAAATGGCCCAGATTCAGAAAAATTCTGGGATGTTGCCCTTGAGGAACATCCAGGTGTTCAGCAGGTCATGAACTCTGGCAAATATTATGTTGGTGGCCCTATTAAGGCTTTGTCAGAAAAAGACTTTGTGCAGAAATATGGTGAGCACTATATGCATCCATCTGTTTCAAGGCAGATCTTTGAGGATCGTGGCTGGAGCACAGTAGCAGCTTTCCAGACCAGGAACCCAATACACCGGTCCCACGAATTTCTTACGAAGATCGCCCAAGAAGTGCTGGATGGTGTCTTTATTCATGCTTTGGTGGGCAAGCTGAAACCTGGTGACATTCCAGGCGAAGTTAGGATGAAATGCTACAAGGCATTGATTGATAATTACTATAACGCAGAGCGTACCGTGCTTGGTGTGTATCCGTTGGAAATGCGCTATGGTGGACCCAAAGAGGCACTTCTTCACGGTGTGTTTAGGCAGAACCATGGATGTTCCCATTTGATAATCGGGCGTGATCATGCTGGTGTGGGTGATTTCTACGGGCTGTTTGAGGCGCAAGAAATTTATGACACACTGTGGGATGGTGCCTTGGAGCTTCAGCCATTGAAGATCGACTGGACATTCTGGTGTCACAAGTGTGAGGGAATGGCATCCCTAAAGACTTGCCCGCACAGCAAGGAAGACCGTGTGGTGGTGAGTGGAACCAAATTCCGCCGTCTCATGAGCGAAGGCAAGGTTGAAGAGGTGCCCAGGGAGTTCAGTCGTCCAGAAGTCTTGGAGATCCTCAAAGAATATTATGCAAATCCAGAGGCCAGAAAGGTCAAGATCAAAAAAGGTGCCTTTGAAGACCTTAAATAAAAAACAGGCAAAGGTTGCGGCTGTGCCGCAACCTTTATCTTTTAGGATGTGTTTTGGGAAAAACCTTTAAAAACATTCAGGAAAGGGGGTGTGAAACAGCAGAGGAGAGATCATTTCATGTCTTCAATTTTTGTGTTATCCACTTTAATTAAACTCACTCAGTAGGAGGTATACACATGCCAAGTTTTGTTAATCCGGAAAAATGTGATGGTTGTAAGGGCGGCGAAAAGACTGCCTGCATGTACATTTGTCCCAATGACCTTATGGTCTTGAACGCAGACGCAATGAGGGCCTATAACCAGGAACCAGATCAATGCTGGGAGTGCTACTCATGTGTGAAGATCTGCCCACAGGGTGCCATTGAAGTTCGTCATTATGCCGACATTGCTCCCATGGGTGGTTATGTCCAGCCTATGCGTGGTACAGACTCCATTATGTGGACCATCAAATTCCGTAATGGAAATATGAAGCGCTTCAAATTCCCGATCAGGACCACTCCAGAAGGCTCCATCAAGCCATACGAGGGCAAGCCAACCCCTGGTGCAGACCAGTTGGATAATGAGCTTTTGTTCACTGCATCCAACTACTATCCATCACCAGACAGGGCTACCTGCAAACCTTCTGATTTTGCCTAATAAGGCAAATTTGAATGTATAGGCTGATTAAATTTTAAGAATATTAAGGAGGATTTAATATGGCACTTCGCAATAAACCAACATGGGAACTTTTGGCTGAGCCAGATCTGTCCAAGGTTCCAGTAGAAGAAAAGCATTATGACGCACTCCTCGTCGGTGGTGGTATGGCCTGCTGCGGCGCTGCCTTTGAAATTGGTGCATGGCTTCCAGAGGGTGCTTCCTGTGCATTGGTGGACAAGGCTGCCCTTGAGCGTTCAGGTGCAGTAGCTCAGGGACTTTCAGCCATCAATACCTATATTGGCGAAAACACCCCTGCTGATTACGTTCGCATGGTCAGGAACGACTTGATGGGTGTTGTGCGTGAAGATTTGATCTTTGACCTCGGCCGTCACGTTGATGATTCCGTTCATCATTTTGAAGAATGGGGACTTCCCATTTGGAAGAAAGAAGGAAGTGAGGGCAAGAAGCTCATAGAAGGTGGTGTGCCTGTACGCACTGGTAAATGGCAGATCATGATCAATGGTGAATCATATAAATG
>Ga0256914_1002751_pt1 | contig 14459 bp, 13 predicted proteins | sample HulkmetaG_FD_191571 | JGI IMG/M metagenome (GOLD analysis project Ga0256914, IMG submission 191571) | Hydrothermal chimney microbial communities from Main Endeavour vent field at the Juan de Fuca Ridge, Pacific Ocean - Hulk | ecosystem: Environmental > Aquatic > Marine > Hydrothermal vents ... | reverse complement strand
ACCTCTCTTCTGGCGTGGCAGGGAAAGGAAAGAGCTGCACCATGTCGACAACCTCCTCCACCTCCTTTTCTATGGCCTGGTGAAACGGAACATCGAGTGAGCGAAAAAAATCTTATTTTTAGGTCGCCAACAAAAACAAACAAGCGATCATGAGAACACTGCTCGTCAGCTTCTTCCTCCTCTCGGCGTGGCTCCTGCATGCCCAGGAGGGAGATGTCATCCTCGGCAAATGGTACAACGAGGAGAAGGATGCCATCATCAACATCTACAAGGAGGATGGCAAATACACCGGCAAGATCGTCTGGCTGAAGGAGCCTTACGAGAACGGCAAGCCGAAGGTGGATGACAAGAACCCCGACCCCAAGCTGCAAAGCCGTCCCGTCATGGGGCTCAAGCTTTTCTGGGGATTCCATTACGATCCCGAGGAGAAGGAATGGGTCGACGGAAGGATCTATGACCCCAAGAGCGGCAATACCTACGACTGTTACATGTGGATGGAGGGCAACGACCTCAAGATCAAGGGGTATGTGCTGGGGATGAAGTTCCTGGGGCGCAAGACCACCTGGACGCGTGCCGAGTGAGGTGAGCGCCTGTCAGGTGCGGGAAAGGTCGATCCCCCTCCCTATTTCCATTCCCATTCGTATCCGCCGGGGACATCGCGGACGACGATGCCCAGCTCGCTGAGACGGTCGCGTATCCTGTCGGCCGTGGCGAAGTCTTTTTGTTTTTTTGCTTCCATCCGGATGCTGAGGACCAGGTCGATCAGCTTGTCGGTGATCTCCCCCGAGCCTTTTTCTTTCTCTTCTTCGCGGATGCCGAGGATCTCATGGACGAAAGTGTGATAGAGCTTTTTCATCTTCTCCAGGTCGTCGGCGGTGAGGCTGCCCTTGCCGGCGGCGAGGAGGTGGATCTGTTTGACCCCCTCGAAGAGGTGGGAGATGAGGACGGGGGTGTTGAGGTCGTCGTCCATGGCATCGTGGCAGCGCTGCTCCAAAGCGGCGACATCGTAGGTGGAGCTGTCGCCGGGGCGTATCTTTTCCAGCGTGGCCATGCCGTCGAGGAGACGCTCCAGCCCTTTTTCGGCGGCCTGGACAGCGCGGTTGGAGAAATCCAGGGTGCTGCGGTAGTGGGCCTGGAGGATGAAGAAACGGATGGTCATGGGCGAGTAAGCCCTCTCCAGCAGAGGATGATCGCCGGAGAAGATCTGGTTGAGCGAGATGGCATTGCCCAGCGACTTGCCCATCTTCTGCCCGTCGATGGTGATGAGGTTGTTGTGCATCCAGTATTTCACCGATTCTTTTCCCAGAGCGGCGGTCGACTGGGCGATCTCACACTCATGATGGGGGAAGAGAAGGTCCATGCCTCCGCCGTGGATGTCGAAGGTCTCACCCAGGTACTTGGTGCTCATCGTCGAACATTCGATGTGCCAGCCGGGATAGCCTTCGCCCCATTTGGAGGGCCATTTCATGATGTGGGTGGGGGAGGCTTTCTTCCAGAGAGCGAAGTCGTAGGGATGACGTTTCTCTTCCTGTCCTTCCAACTCGCGGGTGTTGCTGATCATCTCCTCCAGCTTGCGGCCCGAGAGCTTGCCGTAGTGGTGGTCGCGGTTGTATTTTTCCACGTCGAAATAGACCGAGCCGTTTACCTCGTAGGCGTAGCCGTTTTGCAGGATCTTCTCGGTGAAGATCTGCTGTTCGATGATATGGCCTGAGGCGTGGGGTTCGATGCTGGGCGGGAGGGTGTTGAGCTGCTCCATGTTGCGGTGGTAGCTGTTGGTGTACCGTTGTACCACCTCCATGGGCTCCAGCTGCTCCAGACGGGCCCTCTTGCCGATCTTGTCCTCGCCGCTGTCGGCGTCGTTCTCGAGATGACCGACGTCGGTGATGTTGCGTACATAACGCACCTTGTACCCCAGATGCTGCAGATAGCGGAACAGAACATCAAAGGTGATGGCCGCCCGGGCATGACCCAGATGGGCATCGCCGTATACGGTGGGGCCGCAAACATACATACCCACATGCGGGGGATGGATGGGTTGGAACTCCTCCTTGCGACGCGACAGCGAATTGTAGATCTTCAGCATGACAGAACACCCTCTTTTTGCAGTGGAAGTGCAAAATTACAAAAATACGGGGAACTCCTTTCTCCGGAATACCTGCTGAAATGACAGGCCTGACGGAACGTGACGGACGGAGGCTGAAAAGAAGACGTGCGTAGCCCCGGGGAGGATGTGGGAGGGGAGAAAAACAAAGGGATGCCGGCGCCGGGAACACTTTGTCCGCCACGGTGCGGAAGCTTAGCGAACAGGATGGTAAGGCTGAAAAAAATAAAGCCAGGTGTTGGATGACGCCTGGCTGCCCTCAGGGGTATATGTGGAAGATTGCCTGTACCTCATCATGCTCAAATAGCGTGCCAAAAGGGGAAGGATGCCGGGTGGGCGTGTTAAAAAAGGTTAAAGGGCAGGGACGAAGACGGCGCATACCGGGCGGGGGATGAAGATGTCGGTGCCGGTATGTACGAGGCTTCCGTCTTTTTTGCGGAGAAAGAGGGCCATGTTGTTGCTGTCCTGGTTGAGCACCAGCAGGTAGCGGCCGGTGGGGCCGAGGGTGAAGAAGCGGGGTGTCTTGCCGCCGCAGGGGTAGGTCTCTTTCATGACGGGACGGCCGTCGCGGCCGAGGGTGAAGAGCGCGATGCTGTTGTGGCCGCGGTTGGAAGCATAGAGAAAACGGCCGTCGGGGGTGACGACCACCTCGGCGCCCGTGTTGCCGGCAGGGTCGGCGCCGGGAGGCAGGAGCGAGACGGTCTCGCGCTGTTGCCAGGGACTGCCGGCATCGCTGCGGACGAAATGGACCAGCGCCGAGCCCATCTCCAGCAGGAGATACATGTGCAGGCCGTCGGGAGAGAAAGCCAGATGACGGGGTCCGCCCCCCGCAGGAGCGGCCAGGAAAGGCGGGTCGGCAGGCACAGGCTGCTGCGCTCCCCGCCACCCGTAGATGAACACCTTGTCGACACCCAGATCAGGGACATAGAGCAGATCACGCAAAGGATCGAACACCACCTGATGCGGGTGGGGACCGCGCTGGCGGGAGACATCAGGACCATGACCCTCATGGGCGACCAGGGCCGCCCGCTCGCCGATCTCGCCGTGCCGGACGGGGAAAAGCGAGATACTACCGCCGGTATAGTTGGCCGTGAGAAGAACCTTGCCCGCCTTGTCGAGGGTCAGATGACAGGGGTTTTCGCCCCCGGTGAGACGACCGGAGAGAAGGGTCAGCTCCCCCGTGGCCCGGTCGATGGCAAAGGAAGATACTGCACCGTGCCCATGGCCCTCCTCGTTGACGGTATAAAGATACCGGTCCTCCGGACCCACGATCAGAAAAGAGGGGTTGGTGATGCCTTTTCTGACCCCCTGATAGGTGATGGTGGCCGTGGCCGGATCGAAACGGTAGATGTAAATGCCCTTGCCGCCGTCCTTCCAGGTGGTGTAGGTGCCGACATACATCAGCCAGGTCTGACCCTGCACCCCGGCCAGCGGGGAGGATAACAGGACGAGAAGGGTCAGCAGGGAACGGAGGATCTTTTTCATGATGTTTGAGCTAAGTTCTTTTGTTCTCTTTCTTTCAGCAGCAGTGTGGCCACCTTCAAGTCGAAGGGGGTGGTGATCTTGATGTTCTCGCGTTCTCCTTCCACGAGGTGGATGGTGGTGCCGAGGGTTTCCACGACGGTGGCCTCGTCGGTGAAGGCGGGGCGGTAATCCTGGCGGAAGGCTTCTTTGAGGGTCTTTGCGGGGAAGATCTGGGGGGTTTGTATGGCGCGGAAGCGCTCTCTGTCGGCGGGGCGGCTGGTGTCGCCGGTGATTTCGCGCAGGCTGTCGGTGACGGCGACGGCGGGGACGGCGTTGCCGTGGCGGCGGGCTGCCCCGAAGAGACGATCCAGCAGGGCGGGGCTCACCAGGGGGCGGCTGGCGTCGTGCACGGCGATGAGCCCCTCGTCGCGGGCCAGGGCCAACCCCCGCTGCACCGAATGGAAACGGGTCTCGCCGCCCGTGGTGAGACGGTAGGCAAGGGACGGCGACAGCGTGGCCGCCAGACGCTGCCAGTGCTCCTGCCAGGCGGGGTGGATCACCACGATGAGCTCCAGCGAAGGATCATAGCGGTGGAAAGCCTGCAGTGTGCGCCACAGCACCGGCACCCCGTCGAGGAGGAGGAACTGTTTGGGCAGCCCGCCGCCCATGCGCCGGCCGGTGCCGCCCGCCACGATGATCACCGTGTCCCTGATGTCGCCGCTCACTGGTATTTGAAACGCTTGATGTTCTTCTTCGGGGTGCGCTGGAAATCTTCCTTCATGATCTCGATACGGTAGATCTGCATGTAGGAGGCCAGCTCGCGGTTCACCTCGCGGCGCAGCCGGTCCATCACGGCGGGCAGCTCCTCGTCGGTGAGGTTAAGGCGTTTCATCTCCTCCTGGTCGGGATAGACGAGGGCGACGATACGCCCTTCGCGGCTCACGGCGAGCGAGTCGGCCACCAGTGGCTGGTTGTTGAGCACGGCCTCGATCTCTTCGGGGTAGATGTTCTGCCCCGAGGGGCCGAGGATCATGTTCTTGGAGCGGCCGCGGATGAAGAGGTTCTGTTCCTCGTCCATGGTGCCCAGGTCGCCGGTGTGGAGCCAGCCGTCGTCGTCAAGGACCTGGCGTGTGGCTTCCTCGTTCTTGTAGTAGCCTTCCATGACGTTCTCGCCCCGCACCAGGATCTCGCCCGGCTCGTTGCGGGGGTTGGACGAGTCGATGCGCACCTCGAGGGTGTCGACGGGGCGGCCGCAGGAGAAGAGCTTGCGGTCGTTCCAGGGGGCATAGCTGATGAGCGGCCCGCATTCGGTCATGCCGTAACCCACGGTGAAAGGGACGCCGATGCGGTGGAAGAAGGTCTCGGCCTCGGGGTTGAAGGCCGCCCCGCCAATGACGATCTCGTGGAAATTGCCGCCGAAGACGTCGAGGATCTTTTTCCGGATGGAGCGGTGCAGCAGGGCACGCAGCCCCGGCACATGCAGCAGCACTTTCAGCACCGGCTTGTCGAGGGCCGGCATGATCTTCTTCTTGTAGATCTTTTCGATGACCAGCGGCACCGAGAGGATGAGGCGGGGACGTATCTCGGCGAACGCCTTGGTGATGATCTGTGGCGAAGGGGTGCGGGTGAGGAAGGTGATGTGGCATCCCAGGGTGAAGGGGAAGAGGAACTCGAAGGCACAGCCGTAAGCGTGGGCCAGGGGGAGGAAAGAGACGATGCGGTCGCCCGCTTCCAGCGGCATGTGGCGGTGGGCGAAACGCACGTTGGCAGCCAGCGAGTTGTGCGAAAGCATCACCCCCTTCGAGTTGCCCGTGGTGCCCGAAGTATAGCTGATGACCGCCAGCCGGTCGTTGGGGATCTCGGGAAGATCGAGGTCCTCACGCCGGTAACCTTCGGGATAACGGGCACGGAAACGCTCATCCCATCCCTCCACGAGCGAGGTCATCTGTTCGTCGCGGGAGAAGAGCAGAGAAAAATCCTCAACGGCGATGCCCGCACGGATACGGGGGAAAGTGTCCTGCTCGAGCGGCGCGAAAAGGCTCTTCTCGGCAAAGAGCAGAAGAGAGTCGGAATGGTCGAGCAGCTTCTGCACATCGACGGGCCGGAAATCGGGCAGCAAAGGCACGATGACCGCCCCGTAGGTGACGGCGGCCAGGTAGATCACCGCCCAGTGGACGGAGTTCTTGCCCAGCAGGGCGATCTTGTCGCCCTCCCTGATCCCCGCCTCACGGAACAAAAGATGCAGACGGGCGATGAGGGTGGCGATCTCACGGTAGGTGAAATCATCACCCTGGTAGTTGGAAAGGGCCTTGATGTCCCAGCCCTTCTCAATACCCTGGCGGATGTAACCTGTAAGTGTCTCTTTCAGCATGATATTGCGTTTTGGAGCTTCCTATCCGTAAACCGCACGGATGTCGGTATAGATCAGGATGTAGGAAGCGGCGATGAGCAGATGGATGATCGTGAAAAAATAGTTGTAAAGTGTCCTCCTCTTCCTGACCTTCTTGCGGGCGAGCATGACCCCGGAGGGGAAGATCATCGAGAAAAGGAGCGAGAAGAAAAGGAGGTTGGAGAAGTATTCTTCCAGTGAATACGGATAAAAAGCAAGGAAGAAGAGGAAAGCCATGAGGGTGAGGAGGTAGATGAGGTAGCTCAGTTTGAGCAGCAGGTAGGAGATCTTGTGGCGTGTGGGGGGCAGATAGGGACGCAGCAGCACGCCTGCGAGCGTGAAGATGATGGCTTCCGCGGTGATCATCAGGATGCGCAGAAAAATGTGTGCACCTCCGGCCATGGTTCGGACATTTTTTGCAAGATACGAAAAAATGGCGCCGGCGGGTGGGGATGTGTGGGGTGTTCAGGAGACCTTTTGTGTCTCCTGGTGGTTCTGCAGGTTCCACACCAGGGCGCTGGCGCCGAGGACGGCGGCATTCTGGGTGTTGAGCTTGGAGGGTAGGAGCTTGACCTTGCCCTTGTAGATGGAGAGGAGGTTCTGTTCCATATGGCGGCGGGTGGGCTCGAAGATAAGTTCGCCCGAGAGGGTGAGGCCGCCGAAGAGGAAGATGGCCTCGGGGTTGGTATGGGCCACTACGTCGGCCAGCTTGTATCCCAGCATTTTACCCGTATGTTCGAAGGCGGCCAGGGCGATGGGGTCGCCCTGCTTGGCGGCCTCGCTGATGTCGGCGGCGGTGAGCTCGTTGAAACTGTAGTCGCGCAGGACGCTCTCCTCGATCATGTCGCCCAGGAGCTTGAAGACGGTCCTCTTGATGCCGGTGGCCGAGACGTAGGTCTCGAGGCAGCCTTTCCTGCCGCAGGCACACTGACGGTTGCTCTCGCCGGGACGTATGGAGGTGTGGCCTATCTCGCCGGCGAAGCCGTCGGCACCGTAGAGGAGTTCGCCGTTGACGACGATGCCGCTGCCCAGACCCGTGCCGAGGGTGATCACCACGAAGTTCTTCATCCCCTTGGCGCCGCCGTAGATCATCTCGCCGATGGCGGCCGCATTGGCATCGTTGGTGACCACGATGGGCAGCGAGGTGTACTCGCGGAAAAGGTCGGCAAGGGGGATGATGCCCTTCCAGGGCAGGTCGGCAGCATACTCGATGGTGCCTTTGTTGATGTTGCCCATGGGGGCGCCGATGCCGATGCCCTCGACGATCACCTTCTCGTTGAGACGACGCAGAGCCAGACGTACTTTCTCGTTGAGGGCGGCCAGGAAAACCTCGATCTCGCCGTAGTCGCGGGTCTTCATCTTCCCCTCGGCCAGAAAATGACCTTTCTTGTCGACGATGCCGAACACCGTGTTGGTGCCTCCGATGTCGATGCCGATGGCAACGTGTTTTTTCATGGAACAGGTGTTGGTGACGGAAGCAAATGTAAGAAAAGTTCGGGTAAAAAAGAACCAAAAAAAGACCCCGCAAATTTGCGGGGCCTTCTTTTGTGCTGTGTGGTGGTAGACGGTTCAGTCGCCTGTGTATTCGTTACCCACCTTGCGGGCCCTTTCGGGTTTGTCGAGGTTGATGCCGAGGGCGATGCCGATCTCGACGAGGACGTTCCATCCTGCGGCCAGCTCCACGTAGTTGTTGTACTCGCCCCCGTCGGGGATGAGGATGGTGGGGAAGCTGGTCTGGCGGTGCGAGATGGCCACGACGGTCATGCCCACGCCCTGAACGAGCACCTCCTGGAACTTTTCCTCTTCGCTCTCGAAGGGGTCGACGACGATGACCACCTCGTCGGGGTTCATCACCTCCTCGATGCCGTGGGCGGCGTAGGTGCCTTCGAGGTAGTCGGATTTCTTGCGGGTGATCTCGTTGGTCTTGAGGGTGAGCTCTTCGGCGACGCCGGTGTTGCGTCCGGCGAAGTAGATCATCCCGGCGTTCTTCATCTTCTCGACGAGCGAGCTGTCGACGCTGAGGGACATGGCCTGTTCGACCTTGTCGGCCAGTTCGTCGAGGCCCTGCATCTTCTTGCCGGTAAGGTGGCGGAAGAGGCTGTCATAGAAGAGGCCTTGTTCGATGACCGATTTGGTGGCGGCCACGGCGTCCTCGTTGCCGCAGCCCAGCACGTGGGTGTCGTGGGCCAGCTCCTGCAGAGGGGTGCCGCTGTGGGCGGTGAGGCCGAAGCAGGCGGTATGGCCCTGCTGACGCAGATGCTTGAAGAGACGCACCACCTCCTTGGTCTTGCCCGAGTTGGAAGCGCCGAAGACGGCCAGGTCATCCAGCCGGTACTCCAGCGCCTGGGTGGCTCCCTCGGTGAAGAGGGCGAACGGACTGCCCTCCTTCATCGAAGCATAAATGGTCCGCTTGGCGGGGAAGATGCGACTGCTCCCTTCACCCGTCAGGAAAAGACCTTTCTTGCTGCGCACAGGCTGCACGAAACGCTCGGCAGCGGCGGGATCGAAACGGCGGATCACATCGGCCGTCTCCATCATCTCCCGCACCAGCGCATATTGCGAATATTTTTTCTCGTTGAGGTTCATGGCCGTACTGTTATTTGGTTTTGATGAATTCTTTCAGTTCTTCCTGGATGAGCGGGTCTTTCTGGAACCCTCCGCCCAGATGCTGCCAGAAAGGTTCGGCGTAGTCGACCCCCACCATCTGACCATAATTCACGTTGTTTTTCTTCATTTCTCCAAAGAAATCGTCCATTTTGTGCATGTGGCGCATCAGGTCCATCTGCGACTGGTGATGGGCGAGCATGTCCATCTTGGTGTCGATGGCGCTGGTGATGTCGACGAAGAAGGAGGGGGGAGCGATCTGGTTGCCGATGGGGTCGGACAGGGTGAGAGGAGCGGAGTGGTAGAGCAGGGGGGTGATCTCCAGCGGCTCCTCTTCCACCGGCACGTTGGGCAGCGAAGAGATCATGGCTGCCGACTCCACGATGTTGCAGGTGGTACGGTGGTCGCTGTGATAGTCCATGGGCAGGTGGGTGATGACGATACCTGCTTTCACCTTGCGGATGAGCGAGATGGTCTTCAGGCGCATCTCGGTGGTGTCGTACAGAAAGCCGTCGCGGCCGTCGAGGCAGTAATATTCGGCATCCAGGACGGCCGCAGCCTTGCGGGCCTCCTCCTTGCGCATGGCAATGGTCTTCTCCTCGGTGGAGTTGATGCCGCCCATGCCGCCGGCGGTCATCGTGGCGATGACGATCTTGTAGCCTTTGTCCTTGAGGAGCTTCAGCGTGCCGGCACAGAAAGCTTCGGTATCGTCGGGATGAGCGTGGAGCGAAAGCACCACTTTGTTGAAGTTGTGTTCCATTTTTTCTGTTTTTTAAGTTTGACGTTCTCAGGGTTTGATGGGACGCAGCCTGACGAACTCCGGCAGGGGTTCGGTCAGGGGTTCCATGTATTCGATGAATTTCTCGCTGACGAAGTTCCCCTCCTCGTTGAAGTATTCGAGGGGCATGGGTTTGGCTTTGACGGCCACCTCGTTGAGGGGCACCTGGCCGTATTCGATGGTGTAAGGATCGTTGGAGGTGCGTTTCATGGCGACCATCATGCCGCTGACGTCGTCGCGGGCCAGCTCGACAGCCTTGACGCCGCAGAGATAAGCCTCTTCGATGTCGCGTTCCACGACGCGGTCCTCGGCCGACATGATGAGCGATTCGGTGATCTGGAACTCACCGCGGAAGCCGAACTTCTCGGTGATCATCCGGTGCAGGTTGACGGCGACACTGGTGCCGCCCATGGCGCCGAATTCCACGTTGGAGAACTTGTCCTTCACACGGGAGGCGCTCACCGGCGTGCCGTCGGCATATTTGATGCCTTCGCCACAGACGATGGAGACCCAGCCGTATTTCCTGTACACCTTTTCGAAATCGGCCAGGAACTTCTCTTTGTCGAAGACGAACTCGGGTGCGTAGATCAGGTGGGGTGCATCGTCCTCATCCTTTTTGGCCATGGCGGTGGCGGCGGCCAGCCATCCGGCATCACGGCCGATGGTCTGGTAGATGACGAACTGGTCGACACGTTTCATGTCGCGGGCCAGGAAGCCGGCCTGCATGACGTTGAGGATGTTGGAGCGGGCGGCCGAGGCAAAGCCGGGGGTATGGTCGGTGCCGAAGAGGTCGTTGTCGACCGTCTTGGGGATGCCCACACCGATCATCTCATAACCGGCCTTGCGGCAGTACTGTTCCACGCGGTTGACCGTGTCCATCGAATCGTTGCCGCCGATGAGGAAAAAGTAGCGGATGTCATACTTCCGGAGCACTTCCAGGATGCGCGGGAAGTCCTCCTCCTGCACCTTGTGCCGTGTGGAGCCGAGGGCGGAGGAGGGGGTGCGCTTGAGCCCTTCGATGATCTCTTTGGGCTGTTTCCCCAGGTCGATGATCTCCTCGTTCATGAACCCCTCGATGCCGTAGTTCATGCCGTAGACATTGCGGATACCGGGTGTGCGGAGGGCTTCCTGCACCACGCCTGCCAGCGAGGCGTTGATGACGGCGGTGGGCCCTCCCGACTGTCCTATGATCGCATTCCCATGTTTCATCTTTTGTCGGTTTTAGAAATTACATTAGGTTCAAAACAAATCGAACCAAAGATACAAAAAAAGGGGCAAACGGCCAAACGGCAGGACCGGGGCCGTGGAGGTCAGACGAAACGGATCTCGCGGAAGAATTCGGGACGGTGGTAATCGGGCTGCGGGGTGTCGATGGGCTTCCAGGTGAGGTAGTGAGGTTTGGAGAGCTCATCGCCGCATTTGTAAAAGTTGGCACGGAAGGTCTTGCCCGAGAGATCCTCGTCGACGTGATGTTCGACGAACGAGGTGACGGGAAGGATCACCAGGAGGTCCCAGGAAAAATCACCCGTCTTTTCTTCGAAGGGGGCCACGCCGAGTGAGGGATAGCGTTTGATATGTTCGATCACCTCAGGTTGCAGCTTCTCCCGCGGCGAGCGGGAATGGCCTTTCTCGGCCAGACAGGTGCCGATGCAGTTGATCTCGAAATTGTAATAAAGGCTGTCGTCACCGGGAGCCACGAAGAACTCCACGCAGCTGTCCTTCCACACCGGGGCGTTGTCCTCGGTGAAACGGGCACGTATCACCGACTCCCGGACGTAATATTTGAGGACGATATATCCCGGTGACCAGGCGATGGCGAAATGCACTTCCGGTTTGTAGGAGAACTCGGGCCAGTTGACGATGCCGATCTCCTCGCGGGGGAGGGTGTCCATATGTTCCGACAGGCGTCCGGGGTCGCCGGTGGCGCTCTCGAAAGGTATACGGTTGATCAGGAGTGCTTCCATGGTGTTAAGCTTTTTCGATCTCTTTCCATGCCAGGGCGCTGGCGCCCAGGATGGCCGCATGGTTCTCCGGGATCTCGGAGGGAAGGATGCGGACGGTACCTTTGAAGATGGTCTGGAGTTTTTCGTTCACATATTTTTCGGTGGGTTCGAAGAGGTATTTTCCGGCGTTGGAGAGGCCGCCGAAGAGGAAGATGGCTTCGGGGCTGGAGAAAGCCACGGCGTTGACGATGGAGAGGGCGAGCATGTCGGCGGTGCGGTCGAAGGCTTCGAGGGCGATGGGGTCGCCCTCTTTTGCCGCGTCGGTGATCATCTTCGAGGTGAGCTCGTCGGCCGGCACCTTGCGCAGGGGGCTGGGGTCGCGACGTTGTGCCAGTAGCTCCTCGACGGTGCGGACAATGCCCGTGGCCGAGACGTAGGTCTCCAGACAGCCCTGACGGCCACAGCCACAGTCGCGTCCTCCGGGGACCATGATGATGTGGCCTATCTCGCCGGCAAAGCCGGTGGAGCCGTACAGCACCTCGCCGTTGATGACGATGCCGCTGCCCAGGCCGGTGCCGAGGGTGTAGACGATGAAGTTCTTCATCCCCCTGGCGCCGCCGTAGATCATCTCCCCGAGGGCGGCGGCGTTGGCGTCGTTGGTGAGCACCACCGGCACCTCCACATATTGCGACATCAGCTCGCACAGGGGGATCACCCCCTCCCAGATGAGGTTGGGCGGGTATTCGATGGTGCCGTGGTAATAGTTGCCGTTGGGGGCGCCGATGCCGATGGCGCGGAGCTCCACGCCGGCACCCGCCTCCTCCAGCGCAACGGTGAGGGCCCGGTGCAGGGCTTTCACGTAATCGTGGATGTCAGGATAGTCGGTGGTGGAGATCCTGTTCCGGGCCAGGATGTTGCCTTCCCGGTCGACCACACCCAGTACGGTGTTGGTACCGCCTATGTCGATGCCCAGGGTGACTGCTTTTTTCATAGATCTAAGGTGTTATGGCATATCTATGCGGGTTGGTTCACTTTTTTGGCTACGTATCGGGAGAGGAGGAGGATGTAAAGGATGGCGGCCAGGGGGACCAGCAGGCCGGTGCCGGTGTTGGTCAGGTCGGCCACCTTGCCCATCACGGGAGGCAGCACTGCCCCGCCGACGATGGCGGTGATCATCAGGCCGGAGAGCTCGTTGGTGCGCTCAGGCATCCTGTCGATGGTGATGGAAAAGATAAGGGGGAAGATGTTGGCGAAGCTGATGCCGATGAGCGAGATGCTGACGATGGCGAGGCTCTTGCCGCCGAAGAGCAGCAGCAACAGTCCGGCCACCGAGAAGAGCGAGGTGATCACCAGAAAACGGGAGGCCTTCATCCACGAGAGAATGACGGCACCCAGGAAGCGTCCCGTCATCAGCCAGAAGAAGAAAAGGCTCGTGCCCGCCAGTCCCAGCTTCTGGATGTCGATGCCGTACTTGTCCTCCAGGTAGAGGGGGATGCCCGAGCTCACCGACACCTCGGCGCCCACGTAGAGGAAGATGCCCAGGGTCATCAGCAGCACGAAAGGATTCTTCAGCAGTGCGAAGCTGGAACGGAAAGTGGCGGGATGGGAGTTGGGGTCTTTCTTCTCATGGATGGGGGTGGGCACCAGGATGGCCAGCGTGATGAGCAGTGAGATGGAGTAGATGGGAAAGATGATCTCCCAGCCGGCGTCGAGGTAACGGGCGGCGATGACGGGGATGAGAGGACCCGAGAGCGAGCCGATGGCCTTGACGAACTGGGCCAGCGAAAGGTTGCGGGAGTACTTCCCTTCGGGGGAGACATCCCGCATGATGGGGTTGCCGGCCACCTGCAGGATGGTGGCACCCGCCCCCAGCAAAAGCACCGTCAGCAGAAAAAGAGGATACGGGAAAGAGTCCGGATCATCGGCCTTCAGCCCGCCGATGATGGGGATCACCAGCCCGATGAGCGCTACCGACAGCCCCAGCACCATCACATGTTTCTTGCCTTTCTTGTCCTGATAGATCCCCATCGGTATGGAGAGCACCAGGAACATCAGCAGGCTGATGGAAGGGATGAGGGTGGCCAGGAAATTGGAAGTCTGGTAATGTTCCCGCACCAGCCCTACAAAAGGACCGACGGCATCGCCGAAACCCATGGCCAGAAAGGCCAGGAAAACCGCCGTCAGCTGGAGTGTGGACCTCTGTTTCATGGTTGTATGGTTAAATCGTTTTAGGGGATTCAAGGGCAAAAATAGGAATTTTATTGGACTTCCGATAAGCTTTTCTGGAGTATGCCGGGATGTTCTTGATGCAGGCGGAGGATGAGTTCGCCGAAGAGGGTGTTGGCCCAGGCGAACCACTTGCGGGTGAAGTGGGCGGGGTCGTCCTTGTGGAACGACTCGTGCATGAAGCCGGTGCCGGCGTTGGAGCGTACCAGCCACCGCAGGTTCTGCAGGATCTCCTCCTCGTCGTCGCTGGTGAGGGTGCGGGCCAGCAGGGCTAGCGGCCAGATCATGTTGCGGCCGGTGTGGGGGCTGCCGATGCCTTCGGCCGCCCGGCCCCGGAAAAACCAGGGATTGTCGTCGGAAAGAAGAAAACGCCGCGTGTTGCGGTAAACGGGATCATCGGTGGCTACCGCTCCCAGATAAGGCAGGGCCAGCAGGCTGGGTATGTTGCCGTCGTCCATGAAGAGGGCATTGCCGTAGCCGTCCACCTCGAAGGGATAGATCTTGCCGTAGGAGAGATGCTCGATGACGGCATATTTCCGCACGGCTCTCTCCACCTCATCGGCCAGGCTGGTGGCCTCGCGTGCCAGGTAGCTCTCGCCGGCGTGGTCGAGCATCTCCGTGAGCTGGCGCAGCGACCGCACGGCAAAAAGGTTGGAGGGGACCAGCCCCAGGTAGATCGTGGCGTCGTCGGAAGGACGGAAGACGGAGCAGATCATGCCGTTGGGGCGCCAGGGGTTGCCGTAGCCGTTGCCGGCGACGGTGTCGGTCTGGCGTGCCGTCACCCGCATGAAGGTGTAGGGGCCGGGGCCGTACCACCGCTGCTGCTCACGGAAGGTGCGCACCACCGCCCACATCGCCTGCTGCCACGGCTCGTCCATGAAGCTGCTGTCGCCTGTGGCCCGCCAAAAACCATACGCCAGACGGATGGGATAACAGAGCGAGTCGACCTCCCAT
>Ga0256914_1002750_pt1 | contig 14459 bp, 14 predicted proteins | sample HulkmetaG_FD_191571 | JGI IMG/M metagenome (GOLD analysis project Ga0256914, IMG submission 191571) | Hydrothermal chimney microbial communities from Main Endeavour vent field at the Juan de Fuca Ridge, Pacific Ocean - Hulk | ecosystem: Environmental > Aquatic > Marine > Hydrothermal vents ... | reverse complement strand
TATTGCAGCCGTGTCTGCTGTACCCACACCATGGAACAGATCTTAAAGCTTAAAGAGATCAATCCTGAGCTCGAGATCTTTGTCCTTTATCGAGATATTAGGACCTACGGGTGGCGGGAGGTCTTGTATCAAAAGGCCCGGGAGAAAGGGGCCCTTTTTATTCGCTATGATCTGGATCATCTCCCAGAGGTCCGGGTGCAAGAGAAAAGGCTAGAGGTCAAGACCTTTGACCATATCCTCAAGCGAGATCTGGTCTTTCAACCTGATCTCTTGGTCTTGGCCAACGGAATCGTGCCTGATGAATCGGCCAAAGATCTGGCCCAGCTCTTTAAATGCGCCACTACTCAGGAAGGTTTCATGCTTGAGGCCCACATGAAACTTCGCCCGGTAGACTTTGCCACCGAAGGGGTCTTTATGGCCGGGCTTTGTCATTACCCCAAAATGGCCGAAGAAAGCCTTTCTCAGGCCTTGGCTGCCGCGGCCAGGGCAGCCAATATCTTGGCCAAAGAAGAACTACCGGCAGAGAGTCTCATTGCTCAGGTTGATCCGCGCAAATGTGTGGCTTGCGGATTATGCGTGAGCATCTGTCCGTATCACGCCCCGAGTCTCAAAGAAGTAAGGCCCTTTGGTCTAGTCTCGGTCATAGACGAGGCCCTGTGTAAGGGGTGTGGTAATTGCGCTGCCGCCTGTCGTTCAGGGGCGATCAAGGTGAAAAACTTGGCCGAGGAAGAAATCCTCTCCGCCGTCGAAGGGGCCTTGGGCCGGGTGTGGAGTTAAGGGGGCTAATATGTGGGAACCGAAGATAATCGCCTTTTTGTGTAATTGGTGCAGTTATGCCGGGGCTGATCTGGCTGGTGTTTCCCGTCTGGCCTATCCACCCAGTATTCGCGTGGTACGGGTCCCTTGTTCCAGCCGTGTCTCACCGGCCATGATCCTTGACGCCCTAAAGGCTGGGGCAGACGGGGTCTTGGTCTCGGGTTGTCATCCCGGAGATTGTCATTATCAGACTGGAAACCTCTATGCCCGGCGCAGATTTTACTTGCTCAAAAAACTCCTTGAGTTCGTTGGCCTTGAACCAGACCGCGTCCACTTCGCCTGGATCTCGGCCTCGGAGGGCGATGTCTTTGCCAAGGTGGTCTCTGAAGTGACGGAAAGGGTCCGTGCCTTAGGGCCGAATCTCAAATTTCGGAAGGAGTTAAAGAGATGAATCTTACCGAGGCGGTTCGTCAAGCGGCCAGAGAGGTCCTTGAAAAAGGCCAGGCAGAGATAGTGCTCGGGTATACGAAAGGCTCATATCCCTGGCGAAATCGGGTCATTTATGTCTCTCGGCCTGAAGAGGTAGAAAGATTGGTCTGGCCGAGTTTTGGGGTGCTTTCTCTGGCCAATTATCTGCATAAGCTTAAGGGCAAAAAGGTAGCCCTCTTGGCCAATGGTTGCACGGCAAGGGCCGTAAACGTCCTCCTGCAAGAAGATCAGCTAAAGAGAGAAGATCTCTTTATCATCGGGGTACCCTGTCCGGGTATGCTTGATCCTTCTAAGGTAAGGAATCTGGCTCCTCAGTTGGTAGAAGATAATTTTAAAGATGAAGTTTTGATTGTAACTGACGATAATAAAGTAAAAATCAGACGTGAAGAACTTCTTAGGGCCAATTGTTTGGAGTGTCGGCACCCTACCCCACCGCTTTATGATGTACTTATTGAGGCTGAGCCCAAAGAGATCTCGAAAGATCCCTATCAATTGGTCTCGAAGATAGAAGAGAAAGATATCCCTTCTCGGTGGGAGTGGTTCACGAAAGAGATTGTCAGTCGGTGTCTGAGGTGTTATGCCTGTCGGCAGGCCTGTCCCTTATGCTATTGCCCTACCTGTTTTGTAGATGACTCACGGCCCCAATGGGTTGGAAAGACCAGAGACCTGATTGATACTGCCCTCTACCACCTGGTGCGCGCCTATCATTTGGCTGGTCGTTGTGTGGATTGCGGCTCTTGTGAAGCCGCCTGCCCCATGGACATTCCCTTAAGGCTCTTGACCAAAAAGCTCGAAAAAGAGGCCTTTACTGTCTTTAGCTATGAGGCTGGGCTTGATCCAGAGAGGCCTTTGCTGCTTCAGGACTTTGCCCCAGATGATCCCGAAGACTTCATGATCACCCACATCCTTAGACAGGAGGGCAAGATTTAACCGCGGAGGCCTTTATGCTTTATACCCTTCCTAAAACAGAACTTACCGGCTGGTTGGAGAAACTGGCCCAACAATACGAATTATTCGTTCCCGTTTCTCCCGATGGCTTTGACCGATACCAGGGGCAAGAGCTTTATTTAGAGGGTAAGACCAAGCTTTCGGCCAAGGAGTTCTTTCTCCCGGCCAGAGAAGAAATGCTTCGGTTTCAGGCCGTGCCCTCGGCCTTGCCGGAAAAGGTCACACCGCTTAGCCAGGAGGTAGTGGTCTTTGGCGTCAGGCCTTGTGATGCCAAGGGTATCGCCCTTATAGGTAAAGTCTTTGAGAGAGATGAATTTTTTAAGGCCCGTCGGGAAAGGACCTATCTTATTGGTTACCTCTGCCCTACCCCGGGGAGGGATTGTTTCTGCGGGGCCATGGGCGTAGACCCCTTCTCCGGCCAAGGGCTTGAGATCTTAGTCATCGAAAATGGTGAGAGATTTTTGATAAAGGCCTTTAGCGAAAAAGGAAGAGATTTGGTAACCCTTTCTCCGGCCAAAGAGGCCACTGAAGAAGAAAAAGAACTCTTTGACCAAAAAAAAGAGACCTTTTTGAGGCAGTTTAAGCCGGCGCCTGTCCTTGAGAAGCTGAAAGAAAAAGACCTCCTGGCCATCTATAAGGCCCCTTTTTGGGAAGAAATAGCCTTTTCGTGTCTTAACTGTGGGACTTGTACCTTCCTTTGCCCCACTTGTTATTGCTTTGATGTCCAAGACGAGGTGGTGGGGCAAGAAGGGGTAAGGGTGCGCCTCTGGGATGCCTGTATGTTTTCCCTGTATTCCCAACATGCCTCAGGGCATAATCCTCGCCGCCATCCTGCCGCCCGATTTCGTAATCGCTTCATGCATAAGTTCAAATATTTTCTCGATCTTTACGGTGAGCCCCTTTGCGTGGGCTGCGGGCGATGTCTTGAAGAATGCCCGGCTAATATCAATCTCTGGGAAGTAATTACCAAAATGGCTGAAGATTAAGCCGACTATGTCGTTTAAAGAAGATCCAAACGAAGAAAATCTTAAGAGAATAGCAGAAACAATTTGTAAAGAGGCCTTTTGGGGAGATTATAACTATACGGCTAAAGATATCTTGGAAATTATTTCTGATCCTTCAAGAGAAAAAGAACGTTTTTTTATCTTTCAAAAGGCACTATTTAATCTAAAAGAACCTTGGATTTTGACCAAAATTTTTTCTCACAAGGAAATACAGACATTTTTAAAACAAATAAGACCAAATCAAAAATTTGCCTGGCTTACGGAGCGAATTAAGATATGGCGTAATATTTTTCTTGGAGAAAGGAATGAACTCCTTAAGACAAAATGGAGATTCACATAGTTATTACCAAAAGATTTACCAACTCCAAGATTATATACTTGAGGTTATTTTTGCTAAAACCGACGAACATAGCTTTTATTTAACCGGTGGAACAGCTCTAAACCGTTTTTATTATCCGGTGCGTTATAGCGAAGATTTAGATTTTTTTACCAATGAAAACAATCTTTTTAGGGATGATTTACGCTTATTAATGGAAGAATTTAACAAAAAATCTTTGCCTTTTATTAGAGAAATTGATTCACGTGATTTTGTACGTCTAATTTTTTTTCCTGAAGAAGGAAAAGTAAAAGTTGATTTTGTCAATGATCGAGTTTTTAGATATGGGAAACCACAATATTTTAATCATAAACGAATAGATAATGTTTGGAATATTTTGGCAAATAAAATTTGTGCCGTAATTTCACGCGATGATCCCAAAGATGTGGCTGATATCTTGACTATTGCCACTAATGAAGAATTTGTTTGGCATGAAATAATCTCTATTGCCCAAAAAAAAGAAAATTTCGAAAGGGCCTTTCTTATAGAACGGTTAAAAAGTTTTCCTTTAGAACTTTTTGATACATGTCTATTTATTAACGAAGAAACAGGCGAAAAATATAAAAAGTTGCTCCCTATCTTGATAGAAGATCTTATACAAGGGGAAGAGAATTCTCTTAAAAAGTTTAACGATTAGGAGGCCGAAGATGGTCGCTGTCCCTGAGCTTAGTTTTCTCCCTTATCCGGCAAGGATAGAAAAGATAGTAGTGGAAACCGAAGATGGGCTCTTAAAGAGCTTTTATCTCCGATTGATAAACGAAGAAGATCGTAAGCAGTGGCGACATAAACCCGGACAATTTGCCATGCTTTCGGTCTTGGGAAAGGGCGAGTGTCCCATTGGCCTGGCCTCTTCTCCTTCGGAAGAGCTCCTCATGTTTACCGTCTTTCGCACGGGCCTGGTCACCGATGCCTTACATCGTTTACCCGAAGGGACCATCATCGGCCTCCGCGGTCCCATGGGGAACGGCTATCCGATAGAGGAATTTAAGGGTAAAAACGTGGTCCTTATTGCCGGCGGCTTTGCCGTGACCACCCTTCGAGCTACCTTGGTCTATCTCCTTGAACATCGGAAAGACTATGGCGAGATCACCATGATCTACGGGGCCCGAAATCCGGGGCTCTTGCTTTATAAAGAAGAACTGGCCCAATGGCAAAGACGTGAAGACCTAAATCTCTATCTCACCATTGATTGTCAAGTCCCGGGCTGGGAGGGGTTGGTAGGGTTTGTCCCCCAAATTACCGAGCAGGTAGCGCCTAAAAGCGAAAACGCGGTGGTCTTGGTCTGCGGCCCACCAATCATGATCAAGTTTACTCTGCCTATTTTGGAAAAATTGGGGTTTGGTCCGGAAGAGATCTATCTCTCCTTAGAAAACCGCATGCGTTGCGGGCTCGGGCTCTGCCATCACTGTAACGTTGGGCCGGTCTTGGTCTGCAAAGACGGGCCGGTCTTTACCTTGGCCGAGCTCAAGAACCTTCCCCCAGAATACTGAGCGTTTCCCTTAGGCCAAAGCTGGGCTATTCTCAGAGGCATGCCCGAGATCAAAGGTCTGGTCATTGGTGCTCCTTTTAGCGGGGCCGGGAAGACTCTCCTTTCTTGTGCTCTGATCAAGGCCTTCCGTGAACAGGGGTTTACTGTTTCTCCTTTTAAGGTAGGGCCGGATTATATCGACCCTGGGTATCTGACCAGAGCAGCGGGAAGGCCTTGTTATAATCTGGACCCTTGGATGGTCTCTGAAGCCGGGGTGAAAAGGAGTTTTGCCCGTGGGGCCAGGGGCGGGGAAATAGCCGTCGTGGAAGGGGTGATGGGGCTCTTTGACGGGGCTTGCGGGGAGGAGGGTTCTACTGCCCGGGTAGCTAAGCTCTTGAAGCTTCCGGTGCTCCTTGTCTTTCCGGCCCAAAAAGTGGCCGGGACCATTTCCGCCCTTGTCAAAGGGCTCTTTGAGTTCGATCCAGGACTCGAATTTATGGGGGTGGTGCTCACCAAGGTGGCCAGCCTCAGACATGAAAAGATGCTCCTTTCTGCCTTGGAGAAGACAGGCGTTCCGGTCCTTGGCGTTATTCCCCGTAAGGATGAATTCAAGCTTCCTGAAAGACACTTGGGCCTGGTCTTGGCTGAAGAAGTGGACTTTGAGGCCATCGATCTTTCTTCCTATTTGGACCTTGATCAAATCCTTGACCGGCTGGGGAAGATTATATTTGAAGATCTTTCCTGCCCTGAAAATCATCCTCGAGTGACCGTGGCCGTGGCTAGAGATGAGGCCTTTTCCTTTTATTATCAAGAGAATCTGGACCTTTTAGAAGAGGCTGGAGCCAGGCTTTGTTTCTTTTCTCCGCTGAGGGACCCTTTCCCCAAAGAGGCCCAAGCCCTCTATCTCGGTGGTGGATATCCTGAACTTTATGCCCGAAAACTCTCGGCCCGAGAAGGCCTTTTAAAGACCATGCGGGAGAAGATCAAGAGCGGGATGCCAGTCCTTGCCGAGTGTGGTGGCTTTATGTTTTTACAAAAGGAAATAAAGATTGAAGGAAAAAATTATCCTATGTTGGGTGTCCTTGACGGAGTGGCCGAATTATCCCCCGGCCTAAAGGCTCTGGGTTACCGCACAATAAAGACCCTGACCAAGAGCCCCCTTGGGCCAGAGGGTCTCCTCCTCCGGGGGCATGAGTTTCGTTACAGTACCCTGGCCCAAGAACTTTCCCGAGGTTTTGAGGTCTTCGATGCCTGGGGGGCGAGAAAACAGACCTTTGGGGTGGTTGAAGAGAGGCTCTTTGCCAGCTACGTTCATCTTCACTTTGGGAGTAATCCCCAAGTGACCCAATATTTGATAGACCAGGTATCGAGGGTCTAGGAGGAGATGATGCTCTTAATCCTTTTTTTGATATCTCTTCTAGCGTTACCGGTACAAGCCGCGGAGAAAAATCCCTTTTGGCAACTAGCTAAGGTCAAGGTCAATGCCTTTTTTAATGTCTCGGCCCATCAACTCAGCGGAGAGGCCCAGATCGAACTACCCCCCAGGCAGGTGGTCTGGATCAATGTTCAGAATTTGGCCCTTAAAAACGTATTACTGGCCTCAAAAAGACTCACCCCGGAAATAGAAAACGGGGCCTTTCGGGTCATGGCCACCTCTCCTGGGCAAGTCTTAAAGATTCGGTTTACCGCGCGGTTTGTCCGGGGGAAAAACCTGCTCTCCTCCAAAGGGATTGTCCTTACGGAAAATTGGTGCCCGAGTGTAAAGGGACTGGCCTTTTACGATCTACGGGTAGTTGTCCCCAAGAGATTTAAGGCCGTGGCCCCGGCGGATAAGATCTCGGTCAAACGCCGCCGGACAGCCTATTATCACTTCATCTTTCCCCATCCTTCCGGCCCGCCTCCGCTTATTGCCGGGCGATATTTTTATTTTGAAAAGAAAAGACACGGGCTGACCATAAGTGTTTATCTCCTGGAAAACGATCCCAAATTGGCCAGACTATACCAAGACAAGGCCTTGGCCTTTATCCGAAAGTACAGCAAGCTGTTCGGGCCTTATCCGTATAAACGCTTCGCCGTGGTCGAAAACATATTCGAGACTGGTTATGCCTTCCCTACCATGACCCTTTTAGGACGCGCCGTGTTGAGACTGCCCTTTATCCCGGATATCTCCCTGCGTCATGAGATACTGCATAACTGGTTTGGTAATGGTGTGTATGTGGATTGGGATAGGGGTAACTGGAGTGAAGGTCTGGTGACTTATCTAGCCGATCATCAACGGGCTGAGGAACACCATGAAGGGGCCTCTTATCGGCATCAGCTCTTGGTGAATTATCAGAGTTACGTATCCTTTGAGAAGGCCTTCCCCCTTAAGGACTTTCGAGGAAGATATGATCGGGCCTCTCAGGCCATTGGTTATGCCAAAGGGGCCATGTTCTTCCATATGTTACGCCGCGAGTTGGGGGATAAGGTCTTTTTTAAAGGGCTTAGGACCTTTTATGAGAAATATCTTTTTCAAACCGCCAGTTGGGAGGATCTGGAACACACCTTTGAAGGGGTCTGTCAGAGAGATCTTTCCGAATTTTTCAAACAGTGGCTCAACCGGGCTGGACTGCCTGAACTCTTTCTTTATCGCGAGAGGGTCATCCGGCTGAAAAAAGAAAAATATTTGGTAGGCCTTACCGTTACCCAGCGCGAGCCTTATTATCGGCTAAGGGTGCCCTTGGTCGTGGTCTCTGATAAAGAGACCAAACACCTAGAAGTAGAACTTTCTGGCCCGCGGACCAGGGTAGATGTAAAGATCTCCGGCCATCCAAAAGAGGCCCGGCTTGATCCGGATTATGACGTCGCCCGTCATCTCTCAGAATCGGAGTTCCCTCCGGTGATCTCTCGATTATTAGGGGCCAAGCAAGGACTGGTGATCCTGACCCGCAAACGCGAGATAAATATTTACCGACCGTTGATAAGTTTTCTCCGAGAACATCACTTTACCTTGGAGACCGACCCTATTGATCCGGAAAGCATCTTGCGCCCCATCGTCTATCTAGGAGAAGTCCCTCCCAAGCTTAGACCTTTGTTTGGGGAGATGAAAGGTGGAGATTTTTGCCTTGAAATTCAAGAAAACCCTATAGATCCAGATCTCATCATTGCCAGGGCCAAGGCCCAGGAGGCCCGAGAAATAGAAGCCGTCTTGCGGAAACTGCCCCATCTCGGTCGTTATCAGATGATATGTAGTCAAAAAGGGCAGATCACCCACAAGAAAGAGGCGATCTATGAACGAGGGATAAAGGTCCTTCTCTCTGGAGAGACAAGGGGCATAGCCCTTCACAGTCTTGAACCCTTAGAGGCCATTGCCCGGGCCGTGTCTCTGAGCAAGATTATCTTTTTGGGGGAAGAACACGATCGTTACGAGCATCACCTGGCCCAATTGGCAGTGATCAAGTGGCTTCACCAAAACAGACACAAAATCGCCATTGGGATGGAGATGTTCCAACGCCCCTTTCAACAGGTCTTGGATGATTATCTTGCCGGGCGGATTGACGAACTCGAATTCCTCAAGCGAAGTCAATATTTCAAGCGTTGGGGTTATAATTGGCGGATGTATAAGCCCATTTTGGACTATGCCCGGGAAGAAAAGATCCCAGTGGTGGCCCTTAACATACCACAGGAAATAACGGACAAAGTGGCCAAAAAAGGACTTAAGGCCCTCAGTGCAGAAGAAAGGGCCCAACTCCCTCAAATAGACTTCGAAAACCTGGCTTATAAAGAGTACCTACGCTGGGTCTATAAAAATCATCCGGAACAAAAGAAAGAGATCAAGGATTTTGAGTGTTTTTATCAGGCTCAATTGCTCTGGGATGAAGGTATGGCTGAAACCATTGCCTCTTATCTCAAAGAACACCCCGACTATCAGATGGTTGTCTTGGTGGGCAAGGCCCATGTGATGTACGGCTACGGTATCCCTTCCCGGGTAGCCCGCAGGGGATATGATTCCTACAGTATTGTCCTCCTTGGCGGTGAGGAGTCCTTAGAACCGGGAATGGCTGACTATGTCCTCTTCCCCAAACCCAAAGCCCCTCCCTTCTTTGCCCATTTAGGGGTTTTGGTTGAAGAGGGTTTTGGCGGCCTAAAGATAGAAAAGGTCTTCCCTCATGAACCAGCTGCCAAGGCTGGTCTCAGGAAGGGAGACGTGATCATCGAGGCCGATGGCCTTCCGATACGCAATGTGGCTGATCTTAAGTTGATCCTCTATCAGAAGAAACCAGAAGACAAGGTCAGACTTCGCCTCAAACGGGGTGGTTTTTTAAAGACCGTGGTGGTAGGGCCTTTTAAGGCCCCTCAAAAACCTTTTTAGGAGGAAGAGGTGCAAGCCTTTGTCGTAGATCATCTCAAAAAAGACGAATTAGAAAGGTTGCGGGGCATTATTAAAGACTTTGCCTATCCTTCGGCCCTGGATGATATCTTTTGGATCCCTATTCCAGAACATCTGCTTACACCCACGCAGGCGGCACACAAGGAATGTCAACCGCATTTCTTTGCCGTAGAATTTGGAGAGGACTTTATAAGCTTTGAATTCTTGGCCAGGACACACCAACGCATCCGGTGTGATTGTATCAGCCCGGCGACACCCCAACAAAAGGTCTATTTATTAGAACTGGCCAAGGAGATTTTTGCCAAGGCAGAGGTGGAGATGAAAAGCCATTAAGGGCGGGGGGACCCGCCCGTTCATCCTAACTGACGGCTTCTTCTAATTTGCTCCCTGGTTTGAATTTGACCACTTTGCGGGCTGGAATCTTGATTTGCTCTCCAGTACGGGGGTTACGACCCATTCTTTCCGCACGTTGAGAGACACTAAAGGTCCCAAAACCTACTAGGGTGACTTTGTCCCCCTCTTTTAAGGCCTCGGTCACCGCTTCCATGAAGGCATTTAAGGCCTTTTCCGCTGTAACTTTTGGCAAATCAGCAATCTCTGCCATTTTGGCCACCAATTCTGCCTTATTCATAAAGCCAACCTCCTTTTAATAAGTTCTAAATGGAGCTCGATGCCGTAGTTTCTTGATACTTAGGGGAAAATTACTCTAAGGTCAACCAAATTTTTGTTTGGGTTTAGGCCTTCAAAAAGAGAAGTTCCCTGGGGAAAAGGGTTAATCTCTCTGCCCCTTGAGAGGTAATCAAAAAGGTATCCTCAAGGCCGATCACTCCTATCCCGGGTAAATGGCACTTGGGCTCTAAGGCGATCACCATTCCGGGCTCAAAGGGCACCTTCACCTTGGGGGCCACCGGCGGCCATTCGTCTATTTCAAGCCCTACTCCATGGCCGATAAAGTTTACTCCCTCTTCACCATGGGCCATGAGGCACTTGCCAAGCCCCAGGGCCTCGGCTTGTTCCATGGCCTGGTGATAAAATTTTTCGATCAAAAGACCAGGGGACAATTCTTTTTCTAAAAAGCTTATCAAAGAGCAAATCTTTTTATAAAGATCTATTAAGTCCTGAGGGAGGCTTTCGCAAGCAAAAATCCTGGTCTGATCCACCATGTAACCTTCGTACCAGCCGGCATAATCAATCAAGATTAATTCGCCTTTCTTAAGCCTTTTTACCCCAGGCCCTTGGGGATAGCCCCATACTCCAGGGCCTCCCTGACCGGTGGTCAAGTAAGAGGGTACAGCCGCTGAGTCTCCGAAGAGCAAATGACCATAGGCCAATTCTTGGTGCCAAGCGTAGGTTCTGGTATAAGCCGGATGTCCTCTTTTTCGTAGTTCAGCCTCAAAAAGGCCGGCGGCTTCAAGTTCACTCATTCCTGGTCTTAATTTTGGCAAGAAGGCCTCTAGGGCCTCGGCCAACATAGAGGCCGCCTGCCGGAGACATTCTATTTCATAAGGAGACTTACGGGCCCTAAGAGCCCAAAGAAGGGGAGTCAGATCAGAAAGCTCGAATTCGGCAAGGAGGTCTTGATAATAAAAAAAGACGCGGGCCGGTAGACGGTCGTACTCAAGGCCTATCCTTTGGAGGCCTAAGTCCTTCAAAAAACCCGGTAGTTGACGCAGAGAACGAAAGGAGATGATCTCAGAGACCTTGGCTTCTTCTTTGGCCCGCCCCAAGGTCCGATAGACTAGGAGATAGCTCTCTTCTCTTTCGGTAACTACCAGATGGCCATCGACAAAGGTCCCGGAGAGATAAAATATGTTCAAAGGGTAACGGACTAAGGCCCCGTGAAGGCCCTTTTCTCTGAGTTTGGCCGCCAGAAGACGTAGGCGGGATCTAATTTCCTGGACACCCGGAGGCATAACCCAATCTTTCCGCTACCTTGAGGATGGTTTCGGCATAGGGTTGGCTATTATTGTAAGTCTTGATGACCTTGATCTTTTCTGGATACGAAAGCCCGGCCCGCCAGCCGTGTTTGGCCAAATAATTGGCCATACTGGCCAAGGCGTCTTCTAATTCAAAGAGATTTATCTGTCCGTCTTGGTCCCAATCTATCCCATAAGAAAGCACGCTTGAAGGGACAAATTGTGGCAGGCCAAAGGCCCCAAAGATAGAACCTTTGATGCTCAAGGGATCGAACTTTTCTCTCTGGGCCAGACGGAGTAAGGCACAGAGTTCATTAAAGGCCCAGCGGGCCCTTCGAGCCATAAAGGCCTTGAGCCTCTTTTCCTCCTCAGGAGTCAGATTTTCGGGTAAATATGGCCTTACCCTTTCCCAGTCGGCGGAAAGGGCCATGCTGGCCAAGACATTGAAAGTGCGATAACGACCGGTGTAATGGCCAAGATCGGTCTCCACCAAGAACATGGCCACCAAGATCTCTTTAGGTACACCGTATCTTTTTTCTAAGGAGAGCAAGAAGTCTTTATAATCGCGGAGAAAATTTTGGGCCTTGGCTATCCTTTCCGGGGCTAAGAAACGATCATAGGGGAGTTTGTATTCATCATGGAGTAGTTTACGGGGCATCACCTGGGGTAAGAATCGGGCCTCGGAGCGGTTCAAAAGGGCATCGATATAGCGGGGCTCAAATCCCCTGGCAATTAATTGATCACGCAAAGGAGCCAAAGGAGAAGCCCACACCCCCGTGGCCCACCCAAAAAAAAGGACCAAGGCAAGCCAATTTTTCATATAATACCGGCCTTAGAGAGAATACTTTTAAATTCGGCAAAAGTAATGGGTTTCTTTACGTAATAGGCGTAAGGTATAGCCGCTATTTTCTCCCGCGTTTCCGCGTTGACCAGGCCGGTGAGGAAAATAATCGGTCTTTCCCGGTCTTCTTCTCGGATACGACGGGCCAGTTCGTAACCATTTAATTTGGGGATTTTGATGTCTAAGAGATAAAGCACAAAAGGCCCTTCGGTGGAAAATTTGGCCAGCCCCATCTGACCATCTACCGCGATCACCGGTTCAAAACCTAACATGGAGACAAACTCGGACAAGATCTCTTGGATGCTCGGTTCATCTTCCACAATAAGGATCTTTTTCACCTAGCGCCCCTCCTGCCCTTTTATAAAAGCATTTTAACTTTAAAAAAGTTAGTTTTAAAAAGAATTTTTGATGCTTTGTGAAAGATAAATCTCGAATATGGAAGCTTTTATCATAAAAATTCGTAAAGGGAAAATTTTTTATTTCCAAAATTTTGGGTCGTGGTAATAAATATCTGAAAATGGGTTCGATAAAGGTCTCTCCTGATCTGGTCTCCTGGATGATCACCATCCGTCGGACTCTGCACCAATGGCCGGAGTTGGCCTACGAAGAGGTCCGTACAGCAAGACTTATATCGGACAAATTAAAAGAACTCTCTATCCCTCATCAGACAGGCCTGGCCAAGACCGGAGTGGTGGCTGAGTTAGGGAAAGAAGGTCCTTTGGTGGCCTTGCGTGCTGATATGGACGCCTTGCCCTTGTCCGAGGAGACCGGGCTTCCCTTTGCCTCTAAAGTCCCTGGAGTAATGCATGCTTGCGGACATGATGGTCACGTAGCCATGCTCCTTGGGGCTGCGGCCTTACTTTGCCAAGATCCTCCACCAGGGCGGGTAAGGTTCATCTTTCAGCCGGCAGAGGAAAAAGGAGCCGGGGCCAAGGCTATGATCAAAGAAGGGGTCCTAAAGGGGGTTTCGGCCATCTTTGGCGGCCATATTGATCGACACTTCAAGGTAGGAGAAATCGCCATTAACGAAGGCCTCATCTGTGCCTATACCGATAGTTTTTTCATTGAAATACAAGGCAAAGGCGGCCATGCGGCCTGGCCTCACGAGGCCGTGGATGCCATTGTCGTGGGCTCACTCCTAGTGATGAGTATTCAGACCATCGTCTCCAGAGAGGTAAATCCGGCCTATCCTTGTGTGGTAACCGTGGGACGTTTTACCGGAGGTTCGGCCCATAACGTCATCGCCGAAAAGGCCCTATTGGAAGGGACCATTCGTTCCACCCATAAGGAGGTCAGGGAACGGATCATTCAAGGGATTAAACGTATCTCTCGAGGGGTGGCCACCCTCCATCGGGCCCAAGTAAAGGTCAAGATCAAAGAAGGGTATCCTCCGGTGATCAATACCCCGGAAGAGGCCCAGTTGGCCAGAGAGGCAGCCTGTTTGGTGGTGGGTGAAGGAGGAGTAGTCCAACAGACTCACCCAAGCCTTGGAGGAGAGGACTTTGCCTTTTATCTCCAGAAGGTTCCGGGTTGTTTTGTCCGTTTAGGCGCGGTCAAGGCTGGGCTTGAGGGCATTCCAGCCCATAGTCCACGGTTTGATTTCGACGAAGGGGTATTACCCATCGGGGCGGCCTTTTTGGCCACTGTGGCCAGGCTTGCAATCCAAAGGTTGAGAGGAGAATAGATTAAACGGGTTCTGCCCTTTAAAGCCAGCAAACCCTTGAGCCTAGGGGTGGAGATAGAGCTCCAAGTGCTCGAAAAGGAAACCCTTGCCCTGTGCCCCAAAGGTCCTGGCCTTTACCAAAGGGCCCACAAATACCTAGGAGATTTGATCAAACCTGAGGCCTACCAGTCCATGATCGAACTGACTACCCCGGTCTGCAATGACCTGAAAGAGGTGAAGGAATTTTTCTCAAGCAAGCTCAAACTCCTGGCCACGCTGGCCGAAGAAGAAGGTTTGGTGCTTTGGGCGGCCAGTCTCCATCCTTTTTCCCTGGCCGAGGAACAGAAGGTCTGGGGAAAACCCCGCTATGAAAAGATATTTTCCGAATTACAGATGGTTGGACGGCGATTTATTGCCCAAGGCCTCCATATTCACCTGGGGATGCCTGATGCCCAAACGGCCATCATCGTTTATAATCAGCTTCGTCTTTATTTACCTTTACTCCTGGCCTTAAGTACCTCGTCCCCTTTTTATGAAGGCCAAGTCACCGGACTTTATTCCTACCGAAGCAAACTCTTTGAGGCCTTACCCTTGGCTGGTCTACCCCGGGCCTTTGCTTCTTGGGAAGA
>Ga0256914_1002749_pt1 | contig 14463 bp, 14 predicted proteins | sample HulkmetaG_FD_191571 | JGI IMG/M metagenome (GOLD analysis project Ga0256914, IMG submission 191571) | Hydrothermal chimney microbial communities from Main Endeavour vent field at the Juan de Fuca Ridge, Pacific Ocean - Hulk | ecosystem: Environmental > Aquatic > Marine > Hydrothermal vents ... | reverse complement strand
AGTGCAGCTGTTTGACCACCTCGCCGAAACGAAAGGGACGGCGGAAAAGACCGATTATCGCCTGAACAAGGAATATCCCCATTCTGCCGAGGTCCTGCAGGAGGTAGAGCCACCTGTCCCCCAAAAAGGCAAAGGGAACGAAAAACAGCGGCAGTTCCCGGTTATTTTCACTATTGCTCTGCACAGACTTCCACCCCGGGTTCAACGGTGAAGGGATAAACGGATCGACCAACGGATTGACGGAATCCCCAACAAGATAATACCAACTCCGTCTTTTTCAAGAAATAAGTCAGGGGAAAAAAGTGCGGCATCGCTTCCCCGCCGCAACCCGGGCCGTTTCTGAAGCTCTCGTCCGGAGCGCCATGGACCGGGGATCCGGCACGTCACAAACAAAAGGCACCCGGCCCTCCACGGGACGGGTGCCTCATATGATGGAGCCGATAAGCGGACTTGAACCGCTGACCTACTGATTACGAATCAGTTGCTCTACCAGCTGAGCTATATCGGCAACAGGGGCGTTGATGGGAGAGAAGCGATTATTTAACTTTCTTCATGTAGCAATTTTATGGTAGAGTGTCAAGATTATGGAATTGAAATTCATTGCCCTGATCTGGCTGACATTTCTTTTTCTGCCCCCGGAGTGGAGCCGGGCAGTGGACGACGTTATCCCCGCAGCCCCGGCGGAAAAGGGTTCAACCGGCAACTCCGGCTGCCGCGCCTGCCACCGGGTGGAACTGGATGAACATCACCGCCTGGACTGCCTTGTCTGCCACCGGGGAGGGAATGAAAACACCCGGGACAAGGAGCGGGCCCATGCCGGGATGGTCTTCAGGCCGGCCCACCCCGACGCCATGGAAAAGAGCTGCGGTGAATGCCATGGCGACCTTGTCCGCATGAACTCAAGCTCGCTGCACTTTACCCTGAAAAACGTCGTCAACCTGGTGCGGCATCATTTTGGAGCGAATGCCGACATCGAGGATCCCGGCCGGATACCCGAGATCAGCCGGCCCCGGACCCCCCTGGAACTGGCCGACGATATGCTGCGGCGCCGCTGCCTGCGATGCCACATCTCCACCGGTGGCGACGCCTACCCCCTGGTCCGTCGCGGAAGCGGTTGCGCCGCCTGCCACCTGCGATTTCGAAACGGCACAATGCAGAGCCACAAATTCCAGCGCCTGCCGGATGACAACCAATGCCTGAGCTGTCATTACGGCAACCGGGTGGGGGCCGACTATTACGGCCGCTTCGAACATGACTTCAACAACGAGTACCGGACACCCTATACCACCGGCGACGACTTTTTCCGTCCCTACGGAGTCGAATATCATCAATTGGTGCCGGATATCCACCGGCAGCGGGGGCTGGCCTGTATCGACTGCCATTCCGGGGCCTCTCTCATGGGAGACAGTCTGGCGGAAAAACCCTCCTGCTCCTCCTGCCATCCGGCAAAAGACGGGGAAGGCGGCGTCCTCATCGGCAAACTCAGCGGCGCAAACCATCCCCTCCCGCCGCGCCGCGATCCCGCCCACCGGAAATATGACGACAAGATCGCCTGCACTGTTTGTCATGCCGCCTGGAGCTTTCAGGATAACGGCGACCATCTTCTGCTCAGCCACAGCGACGACTTCGACCCCTGGACAAACCTTACGGTCCAGGGAAATGCCGAGCTGGAGGAGCTCCTGCTGCAGGCGGAAGAAGACGAGAGCGATGTGGAGGCGGTAATGACCGATATCCCCACCGGCGAAAAAAAACCGGGCATCTGGTATCGCGGATACGGCACCCGCCGCTGGGAAGAGATACCGGTGCGACGCGATGTTGACGGCATCATCAAGGTGTTCCGCCCCATCCTCGACCTGCATCTCTCAGCCGTTGACGGGCAAGGCAACGTCATCCTGGACGACTTCAGCCTTCCGGCCGCCGGCTATCTTCCCTACACACCCCATACCATCGGTCCGGCCGGTATCTACCATCGTCACCGTTTCGATCACCTCATCCCGGACAAGGCCGCCCAAAAGGAGATGAAATGAAGCCCGCTGTCCCGGCAAAACTCTTACTGATCCTGGTGTCCATGCTGCTTTCATCGGCCGGTTGCAGCAACTCGCATGTGATCACGCCCAAGTCGGCACGGATGCAGGGATCGGACGGCAAGGTCTCCTCCGCCGGAAAGCTGAAGGGCACCCAGAAGCCCTACCACGTCCATAACAAAACCTACTATCCCCTGCCGTCGGCCAAGGGATACCGGGAAAGCGGAATCGCCTCCTGGTACGGCCCGGACTTCCACGGCAGACAGACCTCAAGCGGCGAACGCTACGACATGCACGCCGAGACCGCGGCCCATAAAACCCTGCCCATGGGTACCATGCTGCTGGTAAAAAACAGGGAAAACGGCAAAAAAACCGTGGTGCGCGTCAACGACCGGGGCCCCTTTGTCAAAAACAGGATCATCGACCTCTCCTACGAATCGGCAAAAAAACTGGGAATTCTCGATCGGGGAACGGCCCGGGTGGAAATTATCGCCTTGGGCGAAACAGAGGGGGAGGCGCGGCAGCAAGGGGAAGAAACCGCTCCTCGCTTTAAAAAGATGCCGGACTTTGATCGCGGCAAATTTTATGTCCAGGTGGGAGCATACACCAACCGTGAAAACGCCGAACTGCTGGCGCGTTCATTCCTGCGCCGGGGACGCAACGTGGCGATCCAGACCTTCTTTACTCCGGATCGGACATTCTACCGGGTGCAGGTCTTTGCCGGAACCTCGTTAAAAACAGCCCGGCTCTATCAGCAGCAGCTCGCCGGAGAGAGATTTCCCGGCGCCTTTGTCATTGCCCGCTGAATGAATTTCTCTCAGACACCACCATCCCGCCGCTGCGGCAGCTAAATCACACCCTTCTTCTCGGCCCGACGGACGGCCTGGACAAAATCCCGGATCAGCTCCGCATCCTTGATACCGGGTTCGGTTTCAACACCGGAGTTGACATCCAGGGCATAGGGGCGGCAGATCTCAAGGGCCTCGGCAACCAGCTCCTGCCGGAGCCCGCCCGCCAGGATACAGGGTTTGCCCAGGTCAAGCCCGCCGATGCGGGACCAGTCAAAGGCAACCCCCGTCCCTCCGGCAACACCCTGCTTATAGCTATCCAGCAGGTAAGCCTGGACAAAGGGTTCGTAAGGGGCGATCTCCTCTGCGGAAAATCCCTCACCCACCCGGAATGCCTTGATGATCCGGCAGGGTGAGGCCAAACGGGCCAGGCGCTCGCAGTACTTGGGGGACTCCTTGCCGTGCAGCTGAACATGGCTGAGGCGACAGTAGCGGACAATGTCCTCCACCTCGCTCATCTCCTTGTCCACGAACACCCCCACACTGCTGACAAAGGGCGGCAGCCGGTTCAATATTTCCGCGGCCGAATCCGGATCGATGTTTCTCGGACTCCGCTCATAAAAGATAAAGCCAAGGGCATCCACACCGGCCTCGATTGCCGCCCCGGCATCCTCCGCTCTGGTGACACCGCACATCTTGATCCGTATTCGTTGTCTCATTGTCTGCCTGTCATGTATCGTGAAACTGTCGTACCATCCCGCTGCGGGATCCTGCCCGCATGAGCGCCTCACCGATCAGGGCTGCGGTGATGCCGGCCCGCTGCAGACGCCGTATATCGTCACGGCTGCGGATTCCCGATTCGCTGACCACGGGGATGTGATCCGGAATCTCCCGCTTCAGCCGGAATGTCGTCTCCAGGTCCACTGAAAAATCCCTGAGATTGCGATTGTTGATGCCGATCAGCCGGCTGCCCGCTTCCAGCGCCGCCTCGACTTCCCGCTCATCGTGGACTTCCACCAGCACGTCGAGTCCGGACTCCTCTGCCATCTGTCTGAAATCACGTAACTGACTGCGGTCAAGAACGGCAGCGATCAACAAAACGGCATCCGCTCCACAGAGAACGGACTCCCGGATCTGAATGGGATCGATAAGAAAGTCCTTGCGCAGCACCGGCAGATCCACGGCGGCACGCACCAGGGGAATATAGTGCAGGGCGCCCTGGAAAAAGGTAACATCGGTAAGAACGGACATGGCCCGGGCCCCTCCCCTCCGGTAACTTTCGGCAATGAGCACCGGATCGAAATCCGCCAGAATCACCCCCTTGGAGGGGGACGCCTTCTTGGCCTCGGCGATAACGGCCACGCCCGCGAATTCGGTCAGGGCCCGGGAAAAGCCCCGCGGCCCGTCCACCGGCCCCTCGGGTGGTGCCAGGCCCCGGCGTTTCAGCAGGGCGACCTCCTGCTGTTTTTTTTCAACAATGGTATCGAGTATCATTGTCCTTCCAATCAGGAATCCGCCCGGCCGGTCGCGGCGACGAGGCGGTCGAGCATATCCAGGGCGGCGCCGCTTGCAATGACCGAGCGGGCCAGCCGCACCCCCTCCTCCAGTCCCGTCGCCTTGCCGGCGGCCATTAAGGCGGCGCCGCTGTTGAGAAGGACCATATCCAGCCTGGCCCCCTCATCGCCGGCCAGCACATCCCGCAGCATCTGAGCCGACTCCCCGGCAGTGTCACCGCCGCGGATTTCCTCCATCCCGGCCCGCCGCAGTCCCACATCCTCCGGAGCAACCGTATAGTCAACCACCTTGCCCTGGTTCATCTCGGAGATATAGCTGGTTCCGGTGACGGTGAGCTCGTCGAGATTTCCCTCTCCCCAGACCACCAGAGCCCGGCGGCTGCCCAGACGCCCCAGCACCCGGGCCAGAACCCCGGTCAGCGAACGGTCGAAGACACCCATGACCTGAACATTGGCCCCGGCCGGATTGGTCATGGGGCCGAGTATGTTGAAAATGGTCCTGATACCGATTTCCCGGCGGGGACCGATGGCGTGTTTCATGGCCCCATGCAGCATGGGGGCAAAGAGAAAACCGATACCGATTTCCCTGATACAACTGCTCACCTGCTGCGGAGATATGTCGAGGTTGACTCCCAGGGCTTCGAGGACATCGGCGCTTCCGCAGGGGCTGGAGACGGCGCGATTGCCGTGCTTGGCCACCGGCACCCCGGCCCCGGCAACCACAAAGGCCGCAGCCGTGGAGACGTTGAAGGTGCCGGCCCCGTCCCCGCCGGTGCCGCAGGTGTCCACCAGCACCTCACCGGCGGCCATGTCCACCCCGCTGTCGATCCTGGTGGCCTTCCGGCGCATCACCTTGACGGCGCCGACGATTTCATCGATGCTTTCCCCCTTCATCCGCAAAGCGGTGATGAAGGCACCGATCTGGGCGGGCGTTGCCCCACCGCTCATGATCTCGTCCATAACCGCGACCATCTTCTCCTCACCCAGGTCGTCGCCGACCACCAGTTGCCCTATCGCTTCCCTGATCATTCCCTCGTTCCTCATCTTTCGTCTTTTACGCGCGGTTGCAGTAGTTTTGGCTCTTAACCGAAGAGCTGCGGATAATCATCCCGCAGAAAGGTATGCAGCATGGTAATGCCCGCCCGGGTCATGATCGATTCCGGGTGAAACTGCACGCCCTCAACTGCCAGGGTGGTATGCCGCAGACCCATCAACTCCCCCTGATCGGTATGGGCGGTTGCCAGAAGACAGTCGGGAAGGCTCTTCTCCTCCACCACCAGCGAGTGGTAGCGCATGCCCTCGAAGGGATTGTCCAGGCCGGTGAAGACCCCCTTGGCGTCATGAAATATGGAGCTGGTCTTACCGTGCATCACCCGATCGGCGCGGACCACCTTCCCTCCGAAAGCGGCACCGATGGCCTGATGCCCGAGACAGACGCCCAGTATGGGAATCCTGCCGCTGAAATGGATGATCGCCTCAATGGAGATCCCGGCTTCGTTGGGGGTGCAGGGGCCCGGCGAGATGAGCAGCCGATCCGGCCGCAGTTCCTCGAGACCGGCAATATCGATCTTGTCGTTGCGGAAGACCCTGATCTCCGGCTCCCGCCAGTCATCGCCCGCCCCCGGCGGCCTGGTGGCCAGGGTCTGGACAATGTTGTAGGTGAAGGAATCGTAATTATCGATAATGGCAATCACGGCTAGAATCCCTCTTCTGCCAGTTCCACAGCCCGGCGCAATCCCTTGGCCTTGTTGATGGTCTCTTCATATTCTCTTTCCGGAACCGAATCCGCGACAATGCCGGCGCCGGCCTGGATCCACAGATCATCGCCGCTGATCACAAAGGTCCGGATGGTGATACAGAAGTCCATGTTGCCGGAAAAACCGAAATACCCCACAGATCCGGCATAGGGACCGCGGCGTTCGGGTTCCAGCTCGTCGATGATCTCCATGGCCCTGATCTTGGGAGAGCCGCTCACCGTACCGGCGGGGAAACAGGCGGCCAGCACGTCGAACTGATCCCGGCCCGGCGCCAGTTCACCGTGCACATCGGAGACAATGTGCATGACATGGCTGTATCTCTCGATCACCAGCAGGTCCTGAACCCGCACACTGCCGCCCCGGGCCACCCGGCCCACGTCATTGCGTCCCAGGTCCACCAGCATGAGATGTTCGGCACATTCCTTGGGATCGGCGAGAAGTTCCCGTTCCAGGGCAAGATCCTCCTCCTCGGTACGTCCCCGCTTTCTGGTACCGGCAATGGGCCGCAGTTCGATACGCTCTCCATCAAGACGAACCAGTATCTCCGGCGAGGAGCCTATCTGGATCACATCTCCCAGTTTCAGGTAAAAGAGATAGGGACTGGGATTGATATGGCGCAGGGCCCGGTAAAGGGTAAAGGGCTGCAGCGAGGTTTTTGTGTGGAAACGCTGGGAGAGCACCACCTGAAAGATATCGCCGGCCAGAATGTACTCCCGGGCCCGCTCCACCATGGCGGCAAAGGACGCCTCATCGGAGTTCGAGGTGAAGACATGGGGCGCACACCCAGAGGAGCCCCGTCGCAGATATCCGGGAAGTGGAGACTCCAACCGCTTGATAACCTGCTCGATGGCCCCCACCGCCTCCCCATACAGTTCTTCAGCACTGCGGTGCGGATCGGGGCGGACGTTACAGACAATCGTCAGTTTCTGATCGACCCGGTCATGGATCAACACCAGACGCGGGATCATAAAAGAGGAATCCGGCAGGTCCAGGGATTCGTGGCGGTCCGGAATCTCCTCGATAAAACGCACCATATCATAGCCGAGATAGCCGACGGCGCCTCCGTAGAAACGCGGCAGCTCCGCCGACCGGTATGGATCGAAGCTCTCCAGCAGATGGCGGAGTTCCTCCAGGGGATTGCCGACGGTGAGGGTGGTGGTGGTTTCGGCCCCAAAGGTTCGGGTGGTAATGGTCCGCCCCGAGCTTTCAAAACTCACCAGAGGATCCAGGCCGATAAAGGAGTAGCGTCCCCATTTCTCGCCACCCTCCATGCTCTCGAAGAGAAAGGCGTGGGACTCCTGATCCGCGACCTTGGCAAAAAGGGTGAGGGGGGTATCCAGATCAGCGATGATTGTGCGGTAAACGGGTACCAGCCCATGGGAGGCGATGAACCTCTGAAAATTGGCTTGCGGAGGTGAATACATCTCTATCAGGCGGGATTGACGGGTAAAAACCGGGTCTCAAAAAACAAAAGCCATGGGCGAGACAGGCATCTCCCATGGCTTTGGCAGAAAAACAGGCGCGTGTTTTCGAAAATTTCCACAAGGATATATGGAAACGGATCGGACACGGGTATTGATCGCACTCTTCAGGCGAGTTGCCGGCCCGGTATCGGCTCTCACATCATATGGTATTCTGTTCCTCAGGCGGCTACCTGCATTTTGTTGACCCTTCTGGTCAGGCGTGAAACCTTGCGCGAAGCGGTTTTTTTATGGATCGATCCCTTGACCGCCGTCCGATGGATGACCGGAATCGCCATGCGGAGCTTGGCACGGGCCTCTTCTTCCAAACCGGCGGCAATAGCCTCCTCCACCCGACGTATGGCGGTTTTCATTCTCTTCTTGTTCATGCGATTGCGCATGCGTCGTATCTTGCTTTGCCTATCTCGCTTTATGGCAGACTTATGATTGGCCACAAAAATTCCTCCTCTCTACAACAAGCTGGTTATTATCGTAATCTTAAATTTTTTTAATAAATCGAAAAAGCGTGTAAATGTCAAGTGTAAATCTCGTTACTTTTGCATATCATAAGTTATTTCAAAGGAATATCACCTGGAGAAGCAACAGCGCCATCCACGCCCTTCTGCGGCCCGGCCGCGGGGTTGACGCCGACGGCGCCGGTGAAATCGGTGAGCTCGATGATCGCCTCCTCCAGCCTGGCTCCGGTAAGATCGGCACCGCTGAAATCAGCCTTATAAAGATCTGCGCCGCGCAGATCCGCCCCGCGCAGATCGGCGCCCCGGAAAACGGCCTTCTTCAGATTTGCCCGGCGGAGATCGATGCCGCGCAGATCCGCCCCCTCCAGGTCGGCCCTTTCCAGGTCCGCTCCCTTGAGCCCGGCCCCGGCCAGGTTCACGCCGCGCAGATTACACTCCAGACATCGGCCGCTGTCCAGCAACCGGGTCACGAGTTTTGCCGGATGGGGCTCTGCAGCGGCTTCCACCCTTTTGACGGTTCCGTAGCCGCTCCTGTTCCGGATGGTTTCGGTCCCGCTGCTCACTTTGCCGCTATCGCCCTGGGCCATCTTCTCCGGCTTTGCAGCGGCCGGAGACGGAACCGGCGCCACGGCCTCAAGGGTCGCCGCCATGGTCGTGGTGTCCCGGGGCCGCGGCTCTCCCTGATCCGCCGACACCTCCTTGACACCAGGCAACTCCGCAATCGCCGGCAATCTCTTGGAAACGCCTGCCGCCCCTTGCCGATCCCCGCCGGATTGGCCGGCCCTGTCGCCGCTTTCACCCTCCTTGCCGGGGCTAAAAATATTTTTCAGTACACCGAAAAATCCCCGGCTTTTCCCTGTCTTTTCGGCCTCAGATTCGGCGACGTCTGACTCCCCGGGCGTGGATGCAGGGCTGGACGCAGACGGCTCCTCCCGGAAATCCCCTTTCTGTGGCAGCGGTTCGTCGACCACGGCCTCTTCCAGGACTGGCAGCTGTTTTGGGGCCGAGGCCTGCGCGCTGTTGTCGGCAGCGGCAAGCCGGGGAGCAGTATCAAGGACCACGGTGGAGGCCTGGGGCGCCGGAACGTTCCGCTCCCGCCCGCCCTCCTTTTCCTGCTCAAGCGGGATATCCTGGGTATATGGAACATGCTTGGAGCGGGATTCCTTCTCGCGGAAAACCCGTTCCTCAACGCCGGCAAGTTCCTCTTCCCGATAGGGTCTCCTGGTGGTAATCTCGCCGTCCAGCTTGGCATCCCGGAGATAGGCCCCCTCAAGCAGTGCCCCGGTCAGATTGGCCCCGCGCAGATCGGCACCGGCAAGATCGGCACCACCCAGACCGGCACCCTGGAGATTGGCGTTTCGCAGATCGGCGCCGGAAAGATCGGCCAGAAAGAGTTTTGCACCGGCAAGATTGGCCCCCTGCAAATCGGCGCCGGAAAGATCCACCCGGTTGAGATCCGCACCGGCCAGATCACAGCCCGGGCAACCGTTATCGGCAATGAGACGCTGAAAATTATCCCGGACAACCGCCCGCGGCGAAACCATGCCCTGATCAGCGGCCCGCACCCCCATACCGGACGGCGAAAAACACCATACAAAACAGCACACAACAGCAAAAATCCCCTGCCTTGATCCAACTCCTTTCATTACCTTCCCCTTGTTCCTCCTCTCTTCTCGTTCCGGCATCACATTGCCTCCACTCTCCGACCACCTATACTCCAATCGGACCAAAAAGGCCAACAATCAGCGGTGGTTTCTCTCTTTTCCCCGGATCACTTCCCCGGGTTACTCCAGATTCCCAGCCGTTGCCGCCGGGCCGTTTCCTCAAGATGCAGCCAGTCCGCACAAAGGGGATATTCCCGGCAGTACCACCTGTATACCCGGGCCAGCCCGGCACGCAGCAGTTCAGCGTTGACCAGAATGTCTTCCACCCGCACCAGGGCCACGGTGCGACCGTATCGGTCGATATCCTTTTCGGTGATCAACACCCGGCGGTTGGCGGTCAGTGCGGCGGTGAACTCTCTGGCCTCGGCACTATGGGGCTGTCGATATTCAGGGGTATCAATGCCGTAGAGACGGATACGAACCCGTTTTTCACCGTGCATGACCTCTATGCTGTCTCCGTCGATCACCGCCGCAACCCGGCCGCTCCACTCCGAGGCGAAAGCCGAGCCGACAAGAAAAAATAGCAGCAGGCAACCAGGGAAAATAACGCATCTTTTTACTTCAGATTGCAATAATCCTCTCCATGCTTATTTGTAATGGTCCGTGCGGTTGTGATATTCTTAAAACGTCGAGATGCGTAAATAGCGGCCGATCCTGTCGCATCGCCGCTGCCGGTGACTATACCACGGCTGTAGATTCAGAGGGAAAAAAAGAAGAAAAAACCCTGCCCGTAACGGGCCGTCCGAGTGTTTGCGCCGCTCCGGTTTCCCGCCGGCGGCAATCCGGAAAAATCCGGAGCACCTGTGAACTGATCAAAAAATAAAAACACCCCGGAAGTGACAGACGACTTTCACGGCATAATCGGCAAGAGCCCCGGAATGCGGGCCCTGTTCGACCTGATCACCAAACTTGCCGAAGACGATATAAGCACTGTTCTCATCCAGGGAGAATCGGGAACGGGCAAGGAACTGGTGGCCAAGGCCATCCATGCCAGCAGCCCGCGGCGAGAGAACAACTTTGTACCGGTGAACTGCGCCGCCATCCCCGACGACCTCCTTGAAAGCGAGCTTTTCGGCTATGTCAAGGGCGCCTTTACCGGTGCCGCCAACAACAAGACCGGCCGTATCGAATATGCCCGGGGCGGCACCCTCTTCCTGGATGAGATCGGTGATATGAAACCCATCCTCCAGGCAAAGCTGCTGCGGGTGTTGCAGGAAAAGGAATTTGAACCGGTTGGCGGTCTCAAACCGGTCAAGATCGATGTCCGGGTCGTGGCCGCCACCCACCGCAATATCGAGAAACTTGTCAACGAGGGCCGTTTTCGGGAAGACCTCTATTACCGGCTCAGCGTGGTACCACTGATGATTCCGGCTCTGCGGGAGCGGCGGGAGGATATTCCGCTTTTGGTGAACTACTTTGTGAAAAACAGCAACGAACGCCGCAAAAACGGTCTGTTGGGTTTTGACGAATATGCCATGCAGGCGCTGGCGGAATACCGCTGGCGGGGAAATGTCCGGGAACTGGAAAACCTGGTGCAGCATATGGCCGTCCTCCATGCCGGGGCCGAAGTTACCCTGGAAGACCTGCCGGAAAAATACCGCGCCCATGTGGATGAAAAAGTGCTGACAGCCGCCCTGGACAAAAAAAAGAAGTCCCGCGGCGTTAACAGCTCATCCCGGCGCTCCGCAGGTACCCGGCCGGTGATTCCGGAAGTTCCCCTGCCTGAAAGCGAGAGTGTCGACTTCAAATCGCTGGTCAACGACTATGAAACCCAGCTTATCCTCCAGGCCCTTTTCAAGACCAACGGCAACAAAAAAGAGGCGGCGCGGCTGCTCAATCTCAAGCGCACCACCCTGCTGGAGAAGATCAAAAAGAAGAAGATCAGGGACCAGTGGAAGAACTGACCACGATTTTTTTCTATTTCAGCCGGTAAAACAGGGTGCCCAGATGTCGATGCGGTTTGAACAGGGGACAGATCCCGGTGAGAGATTCGGTGCCGCCGATGATGAGATAACCGTCCGGTTCCAGGGCGCCGGCCAGGCGCATGAAGAGTTTTTTCCTGTCCTCGGGTGAGAAGTAAATGGCGACATTGCGGCAGAAAATGATGTCGAATTTTCCCAGTCCGTTCACCGCGGACATGAGGTTGAACTTCCTGAAGCTGACCATGGCCCTGATTTCATCCCGGACAACCACGGATCCGCCGACCCGGGTAAAGTACTTGCTGAGATGGACGGGATCAAGACCGCGACTGATATCGAAACTGTCATAGCGCCCCCGGCTGGCCTTGGCAATGGCGCTGTCGGAGATATCCGTTCCCAGCAGCTTGATATTGTATCTGGTCGGATCGGGCAGCACCTCCCTGACGGTAATGGCAATGGAATAGACCTCCTGCCCGGTTGAACAGGCCGCGCTCCAGATACGGATGGGGATCCTGCCCCGCGGGGTGTCTTTGCTGCGTGCATCAATCACCTCCGGCAGGATCTTATGTTTGAGGAGCTTAAACGGGTTGCCGTCCCTGAAAAACAGGGTTTCGTTGGTGGATATGGCATCGACGATCCTGTTATCCATCTTCCCGGTGCGATCGGCCAGCGCCTTCCTGTAGAGCTCTGCGTAACTCGCGCAGCCAAACTCCTTGAGCAGGTCCTTTAACCTGGTTTCCACCAGATATTTCTTCGACTCTTCAAGGTGGATGCCGGAGAGTTTTTTGATATGTTGACTGATATCCCTGAATTCAGCGGCTGTTATTTTCATTTGGGACCATGGTGGTTGGTTGATACGCTTCTGATGATTTCTCCGGCAATCCGGTCCAGGGGAACGACAATATCGGCAATTTTTCTCTCCACCGGTTCCTTGGGCATACCGTAGACAACACAGCTTTTTTTGTCCTGGGCGATGATATAGGCGCCCTTGCGTTTGAGGAGTTCAAGCCCCTTGGTGCCGTCCTTCCCCATGCCGGTCATGATCACCGCCGTGGTACGACCCACATAGTAATCCCCCACCGACCTGAACAGATAATCCACCGCCGGCTTGCAGCTGTTTTCCGGTGGATCGTCGGTGATTTTGATTTTCCGGTTACGGCCGTCGGCACTGGCCGCCAGCTTCATCTGCTTTCCTCCCGGGGCGATATAGACCACGCCGGCCCGGATATCCTCGCCGTTTTCCGCCTCCTTGACCGTGAGGGCGCATTTGGCGTTGAGATTGGCCGCCAGGGAACGGGTAAAGACCGGGGGCATATGCTGAACAATCAATACGGGCACGCCAAGGTCGGGAGGCAACTGCGGCAGCATCATGGCCAGGGCGTTGGGTCCGCCGGTGGAAACACCGATGGTGACGATTTGCGAACCGTTGGTACGCCTGGAGAGGCTCATCCCGGAAAGCGCCGGTTTCGTCACAGCCGCAGACCCTTGAGGAGCAGTTCCCCTGTCGCGGCGGCGACCTGTCAGGGGCGAACGGGAAAGCAGCGGATTGCGGGTGCCGTTTTTCCGGGTGCCGATGCGGTCGCCGACGGGTACGGGGGTGCGGCGATAGGCCTGAACCAGAGGCGCCAGCAGCCCTTTGAGATGCCTCTTGTTCTCGGTAATGCTGCGCAACTGCGGCTTGGTTATGAAGTCAAATGCTCCCAGTTCCAGGGCCCGCATGGTCATCTCACCCCCTTCCATGGTCAGGGTGGAAACCATGATCACACCGATCCCGGGCGCAATGGATGCCAGATTCTCCAGCACCTCGATACCGTTCATCCGGGGCATCTCGATATCCAGAGTGAGCAGGTCGGGTCTCAGGGTCTTTATCTTGCTCAGGGCAATCTTTCCGTCATGGGCGACCCCGACGACTTCGACGCCGGGAAGGGCCGCAAGGGCATCACTGACGGCTTTGCGGTAGACAATGGTATCGTCGACAACGAGAACTCGTAATTTTTTCCCTGACATGATGTGGTGATCCGGGGTTATGACTTGTAATATTACCGGTGATGTTCCAGGTCCGTGAATACCTTCACCTTGACCGGCCCTCCTCCCCTCCCCGCAACCAGCGAAGACGAGGCACGACAACCAATTCCGATCCGGGACGGCACACGCCGCAAACCTTCCCTACCAACCCTGAGACCTGCGGCATGAACGGGTTGCGTCATATCAGGTATCCGGTTTCAGCAGGCGGTCGATATCGAGGATACCGATGAGACGGTCTTTGGTCTTGTAGACACCGGTGAAATACTTTCCCTGAATGCCCTTCATGTTGGTGGGCGGGGATTCGATCTTATCGGGATCGGCCATGGCCACGTCACTGATACTCTTGACCAGGAGTCCGATATGCTCCCCCGGCGTATTGACGATGATGTTGCGGGGATCGAGGCTGACATCGGTTTCCCCCAGGCCTAATTTTTTGCTCAGATCGATGATGGTAACGATCTGACCGCGCAGATTGAGAATCCCCCGCACATAGTCGGGGGCCTGCGGCACCTTGGTCATGTCCATAATCTTGTTGATCTCCTGGACCTTGAGAATATCCATGCCGCAGATGGCGTCATCGACATAAAAAGTGGACAGTTCGATGACGTTTTTATCGACCTGGTGATCTTTGTTCATGCTGTTCTCCATTGGATATCGAAGGGTGGATTCGGGAAGGTCTCCGTCCCTGGAGGTCCTCCCCTCATCCGGATTCATACCTTGAACTTGTTGACCAGACTGTCGAGCCCCTGGGCCAGGCTGCTGAGCTCCGAGGCGCTGTCGGCAAGCCGGTTGCTGACGGTGCTGAGCTCCCCGGTCTGAGACTTGACCTCGGTGAT
>Ga0256914_1002748_pt1 | contig 14465 bp, 15 predicted proteins | sample HulkmetaG_FD_191571 | JGI IMG/M metagenome (GOLD analysis project Ga0256914, IMG submission 191571) | Hydrothermal chimney microbial communities from Main Endeavour vent field at the Juan de Fuca Ridge, Pacific Ocean - Hulk | ecosystem: Environmental > Aquatic > Marine > Hydrothermal vents ... | reverse complement strand
ATCCGCGTTAAGGCCTGCGGTATCTGTGGCAGTGACCTTCACTTCGTTGAGACCGATGAGGACGGGTACATGATTTACCCGGGACTCACGCGCCTCCCAGTCGTCATCGGTCACGAGTTCAGCGGCGTGGTTGAGGAGGTGGGCCCTGAAGTTAAGCTCGTTAAGCCCGGAGACCTGGTCACGTCGGAGGAGATGTTCTGGTGCGGTGAGTGCACCGCGTGCAGGCTCGCCTACGTGAACCACTGCACCAGGCTGAACGACCCGGCCGACCTCGAGTTCGGCGAGTTAGGCTTCACACACGACGGCGCGATGGCTGAGTACGTCCTAATACCCTACGACAAGTACCTCTGGAAGATCGACTCCCTCGTCGAGACCTACGGGAGCGAGGAGAAGGCCTTCGAGGCCGGGAGCCTCGTGGAGCCCACCTCCGTCGCCTACCACGCCATGTTCAACCGTGCCGGGGGCTTCAAGCCCGGCGCATACGTCGTGGTGTGGGGTGCCGGACCAATAGGCCTCGCAGCCATATCCCTAGCTAAGGCTGCCGGAGCCGGTAAGGTAATAGCCTTCGAGGTAAGCCCCGTTAGGATCGAGCTAGCCAAGCAGGTTGGAGCTGACTACGTCTTCAACCCGGTCGAGCTAAGCAAGCAGGGTAAGGAGCCGTGGGAGAAGATACTTGATGTGACGGGAGGCGACGGTGCTGACCTGCAGGTCGAGGCCGCGGGAGCGCCGCAGCACACGCTACCTCAGATGCAGCGTAGCCTAGCCATAGGCGGTAAGATAGCGTGGATCGGTAGGGCGCCGAAGGAAGTGCCGATATACTTAGAGGTCTTCCAGGTGAGGAGGGGCCAGATCTTCGGCTCCCAGGGACACTCAGGCTGGGGAACCTTCAGGAACGTCATCAGGCTAATGGCGACCGGCAGGCTCGACATGACGAAGATAATAACCTCGCGCTTCAAGCTCGAGGACGCCCTCAAGGCCTTCGAGAGAGGCCACAAGCGCATCGACGGCAAGATAACCATAAAGATGGGTTAAGCCCTCCTGAGCAAGTAAGTAAAACCCACACCACGGTGTTTTCACCCACGCGCAAACACCTTAAGTTCCTCACGGCAAACCCATTACGGGTTACGTGCTTGCGCGCACTCATCATCTACGACTCAAGGCGTGAGGCCGGCGCAACCCGCACGATAGCTGAGCACATCGCCAACGCCTTAAGGGGCGAGGGCGTTGAAGCCACGCTCTGCAGGCCTAAGGACTCATGCCCGAACCCAAGGGACTTCGACTTAATCGTGGTGGGGACACCCATATACTACGAGCGCCCCATGAGGTCCGTGCTTGAATTCATAGACAGGAGTAACGGGTTAAGGGGGCTTAAGGTGGCGGTCTTCATAACGTGCTTCGCCGCCAGCAGGAAGATACCCTCACCCATAAGGAACGCGGTCATCAGGACGTACCTGAACTCCGTCTTGAAGCACGTGGAAGGGGAGGTAATAGCGTCTAAAGCCTTTAGAGGGTGGTTACGGGGCCCGGATCCCGCCGTGCTTAAGGAATGCTCTGAGTGGGGCGCGTCCCTAGCCAAGGCGCGGGCTGGGGGCGCGGGGAAGACCTAGCCCTTGGGCGTGCCGTCAGTTCACTCCTTATATGTAATGGGCTGAGGAACAAGTCATTAGGTGTTAAGCTCTTGAACACTGAACGCAAGCTCGTGAGGGATAAGGTACCCGAGCTAATAGCTAGGGACGGGCGCCTAGTTAGGGTGGTTAGGGCTTCAGGCGAGGAACTCTGCGACCTCCTCATCGCGAAGCTTAGGGAGGAGGTTGAGGAACTGAGTAAATCGCTCAGCGTTGAGGAAGTGGCTGACGTGCTGGAGGTGCTTGAAGCCATAGCGAGTAAGTGCTTGGGCGTGGAGTGGGGTGAGGTGCTTAGGGTTAAGGAAATCAAGAAGGCTGAGAGAGGAGGTTTTGAGGAGGGTCTCGTGGCTGAGTTCGTGAGGAACGATTAACGGCGTGCGAACCTTAACCTTAAAGGAAAAATAGGGGTGTGCGCGCCCCAGCGCCCTTAAACCACGTACTTCAGGTAGTTACCGGTTAAACCAAGCTTCCAGGCTATCCTTAAGGCCAACGCCGTGGCTTCCTTCTCGTACTTCCTCCTGAAGTCGTCGTGGCTCTCGTAGAGGTTCAGCACCTCCTCCCTTAAGTACCTCCTGCCCTTACTGTCCATCACTGCTTGGAAGACGAAGAAGTAGTGCCGGAACACGTCGGCCCTAGGGTCGTACTTCTTGCTCGGGTCCTTCATGGTCGCTGCCTCGTAGTCCCTAAGCATCCTCTCCAGGTGCGGCGAGTACAGGCCTGCTCTGGACTCGACATGCTGCTTGACGACCTCTATCACCTTATCGTAGATCTCCTCGTAAAGCTGCCTCGGCTTGCTCCCGGTCGGGAAGGACGCCATGATCTCCAGCAGTAGCTGGATGAACACACCTGACACCTTATACTTCAGTGAACCACCCGTAACCTCCCTGATAACGGCCCAAGTCCCTAACCCCTTATCGCTGTAGGGATGCGCGCCACTCCCGGAATGGAAGGAGAGGAGGGCGCCGTTCGCCTTAGCTATCGTGTCAAGAACCTCCACCCTAGCGGCAAGCTCCGCTAAGTTGCCGTCGAAGTCCTCACGCTTCTTGAACCCGACGTTGGGGGCTATGAAGTCCACGTCCACACCGACCCTCTTCAACTCCCTTAAGTAGAAGAGGAGTTCCTCCGGCCTCGTTGGTTGCGGAACCTCGTCGAGGGCTATCTCAACGCCGAAGGGCTTATCCTCCAGGTACTTGGCGGCGATGTCCCTAACCACCTTCACGTACTTGACGCTCTTCAGGAACTTCAGGGCTAACCTAACCACATCCTCCTCCCTGTACCTGACCTCGATGGCCCTCCCGCTACCCAGGAAGAACCTGAATGTCCTGCCCACGTACTCGCGCTTCAGAGCCCTCCTATCGTCCTCCTCAACCCTCTCCTCGTACATCGCCATTAGGTCCTCCTTACTCTTCGCGTCCACGCTCAGGTCTATGAGTTCGCACGTGTCTATGGTGACGAAGTCTACGCCGCCAGCCTCCTTAACCTCCTTGAACTCCCTCTCGATGTAGTTCAGGGACTTCCTGATCTCCTCCTCACTCAACCCGTACTCGAAGCCCCCGCCAGTGATCCTCTTTATCGCGCGTTCCGGGCTTGACATTAGGGATACGTGGTCAGCCTCCACCTGTATGAGGGCGTTTAACTCGTCCGCGTACTTCGTTGCCTTACCCACGTACTCGCTTATTGAGGTCCCGGTGTGCCCGAGCAGTATGTGTTCCCCGGACTTAATCACGTCAGTGGGTGCGGTCTCCCTATGGTAGGAGAGCATGAGCGTCCCGACCATGTCCCCGAGCTTGAAGGCCTTGATCACGGGCGGCGCCACAATGTCGGGTAACCTGATCCCGACTGCGAGGTGGGGCACCGCACCTAAGTATCTCCTAGCCATAACTCCCACCGACTCGGTGAAGCACTAATAACCAAGTCTCCATTAAGGATAAAAACATTAGTTGCTGTAGGGCACGGCGCTTAACGACTAGCTCGACTCACCGCAACCCTTAACGAGTTTAGCCAGCACATCATCACTAACGGTTAAGGCGAACTTACGCGTCCTGTAGTACTTCCTCACAACGTAGCTCTCGGTGTCGAGCTCGGCCCTAGACTCAAGCAGGCCCGCATTAACTAACTGCCTCAAATGCGCTATGAGTAAAGGCTTTGAGATCCCCAGCGCCTCCCTCAACTCCGTAGTGCTCCTCTCCCTCACGGCGCAGAGAGCGAGGATCTTAATCCTAGTTGGGTGCGCGAGAATCGAGAGTAGCTTAGAGAGCCTAGCCACAGCGTCCTCCCTGAACTCATCACTGCACTCACTCAACCTCAAGGCTCCTCCGTTAACTCCCTCCTTAACTCAACTATCTCCTTCCTAAGCTCCTTGATCTCCCTCATCAACTCCCTTAATTCGCTCCTTAACGCCTCAACATCACTTGACACTTCCTTCCTCTCAGACCTTGTCTCCAGGAGTATGAAGGTAGCTACGGCCACGGTCGACGCGGCTAAGATAATCACGACGGAGATCACGTCCTCCAGGATCACGGGTCAGCACCCCTCACCTAATCCTCACCCACTCAATAATTGTGTGGTTACCTAGGTAAATCTAGGTTTACCCGATAAAAGCGTTCCCCAAACTACGGTCGTGGCTGAGCCGCCCCGCATTTTCGATACTGTGCGTACCGTCTCAAGCTGGGCAGGTTGAACATAGCGTGAATAACTATGGGGATGGTGATGGATCCCGTAACAGCCCTGAAGAACCCGGCGACGACCCCCAACACGAAGGCCGAGGCAAGAACCGTGACCAGGCAGAACTTCCCCGAACTCTTAAAGGGCGCAACATGCATCAGCGAAAAGAGTAGGGCCGGAACAACCACTGAAACATGCAGACCAACGCCGCTCGCAAGCAAGTAACCCTCCACAAGACCCCGAAACAGGAGCTCCTCCCCCACGGGAGCCACAAGAAACACCAGCACCGCTAACTCCCACACACTCCCGAACTTCACGGGGGGCTTACACTCCTCAGCAACCTTCCTCAGCAGGGAGGTGGCTAAGGTTAACGCCAGAGCTATTAGACCGGCGCACGCGACACCCTCAGCCAAGGCTGTGGGCGGGGCTGAGACCGAGCCCAGCACGCTCGGCTCCCTAAGCACTAGGAAGGCCATGACCAGCGTGGTGACGACTATTAGCGCCTGAGTAAGCGCGCCTGAAGTAGCCTCCGACATTCCCTTAACGTGCTTAGCGACCAGACCAGTAATGCCGCTCGACAAGACAAGCACTAGGAGGGACATGCCGACAGCAACTAACACAGCAACCAGCATGTGCGCTGAAGTCACTATCGTGCCTACGCACGACGCTATGGAGCCTCCCAAGTTGAAGCACGAATGCGTAATTACCGCCGGCACTATCGACCCGGTCCTCACGCGCAGAGCACCAGCAATCACGCCCGCAACGAACGCCGCACACACCACGAGGACGCGCTGAGGTAGCGGAGCCGTGGAGAACGGCAGGAGGTGCGCAAGCGAGAATACCGCGGCAGACACAACCACGGAGACCCGAGGACCTGCTCCCTCCTCAAGCATGTAACCAAGTAGCACCCCTCTGAACAAGGTCTCCTCACACACCGGCGCCAAAACCAGCGCCACTAGGAGGTAGAGAGCAGCGTTCCCCACGATCCCAGGCACCGGGGGCTTGAAGCCCTGCGTGCTAACCAAGTGTAGCCCTACGTAGGCCATCGAAACAGCGATGGTCAACGACAGAATGAATGCCTTAACCATTACCGAGAGACTAACCCCACGAAAGCCCAAGGCACGATACCCTCGCTTGAGAACTAACCCCGCAATCACCACCGATAGAGCTAGGAAGAGCACCTGAGTAACCACGGCACCTAAGACAGCGCTCCCACCGAGAAAAGCAATCAACGCACCTACGGCAATGCTGGGCGTAAACACCGCTAACCACACCAGAACACCTTTAACGGCGACCGACACACGCCGACCTGCCTTAAGCCTGCCCTCATTCATTGCTGGATTACCTAGGTAAATCTAAATTTACCTATATAAAAGCATTTTGAGTTACCCAAGCAACACCACCTAACTAAGCGTGTATGAGCTTCAGAAGAGTTCAGCGAGCTCGCGCCTCATTCGATATGAATTAGTAGTGCGTGGCGGAGAAAAGGGAGGTTGCTCTTGTTAATTTGTTCGTGGCCGGCCTTATACTCCGTCTAGGAATAGCTGGTAGGCCCTTATGAGGACGGCTTTAGCGGCGTTGACTACCTCCATGGGGTGCTGGCCTTCCTCTGGCTTGACCTCGAAGCTCACGGCGCCGGAGTACTTGATGTCGTGCAACACCTTCAGCAGGTCAGCTAGCTCCTTCTCGGTGTTTATTGCTCCGGGCCTGTAGAAGCCGGGGTGCCAGTCTAGGAGCTTGTCCTCAACCTTCTTCGTGCACCCGACGTGTATGTGGCCTAGGAGGTCGGCGTAGGGCTTCAGGTCCTCCGGCTTCTCGCCAAGCATTGGGGCGTGGCTTAGGTCCCACATGAGCCACACGTTCTTATGCCCTAACGCCCTCACATCCTCTATTACCTTGGCTGAGAAGCCTATGGGGCCTAGGAGGCGCTTCTTGTCCCAAGAGTAGTCGAAGGTCTCGACGTATACGTTAGCTCCGTACTCGGCGGCCTTAGCAGCCATCGCAGAGAGCGTCTTTATGAGGGCCTCCCTAGCCTTCTCCCTCTCCGGACCCTCCACGTTGGGGCCGGAGCACAGTGCCACGGCCTTAACACCGCGCTTACCAGCGATCTCAGTGTCCTTAACCAGCACCTCCTCAGCCTTCTTCCTCTCCTCCTCGTTGAGGGCGTTGGGGTTGAACTTCCTGACAAGCACCTCGGGCTGAAGCCCCACAGCTATCTGGACGTCCCTGCCCGAGGCCTTAATGACGTTGACCAGCTTACTCCATTCGTGGTCCCCTATGGGGCCTATCTCGAGGAGGTCGAAGAACGGGTCCTCGACCAGCACCTTAACCTTGTCCGCGAACCCCTCATCGGTCCTCAGGAACTCGGGGAACACCATGAACGTCACGATGCCGACACGCCACGGGAACTTAGCCGCGAACTCCACACCACCTTTCACGTGGCCGACGTAGAGCACGGTTTAATCACCAAGTACGACTCGTGGGGAGGGAATAAATCCATTACCTTAATACGTTAGCGAGGCCAGATATGCGGTAAGGTCAAATAACATGTAACGCAATCTGTATTCGGTAGTCAGGCTTGTCGAGCGGCCTCAACGCTAACATCCTGCGTGAGAGGGCCCTATCGATGCTTGAGGGAGCTAAATGGAGATTCAATAGAGGGGAGTATGACCTCGCATGCTTTGAGGCTGAGCAGGCGGCGCAGCTATACGTGAAGTCCCTTCTGCTCAGGGTATGCGGGGTTGCTCCACGAGTACATAGGCTTTCAGAACTCCTGGGGCGGCTCTACAGCGCCTTGCGGGAGGATTTTGAGGATGTGGCGGGTGAACTAGCTAACTTCACCTCATCCTTCAGGCGAAGCGTTTGGTTCCTGGAGGAGTCGTACTATAGGGGGAGGTACGGGTACGTGGAGTACTCTAAGGAGGATGGGAGGGAGTGCATCGATACTGCTGAGAAGCTCATCAACCTGCTGAGGAGGGTGGAGGAGGTTGTCTCAAGAGGATAAGTACATGGTGAGGAGGTACCGTAGGCTCCTACGTTGGCGCCGTTACGTAGGAAGCATAGTTAAGGCCGCCAAGGAGGTTCTCGGTCCTGACACGCGGGTGTACGTGGTTGGAGGCGCGGCGGAGGGCAGGCTAACCGCGTTAAGCGACATCGACTTCGTGTTAGTCACGCCTAACGCCCCTCAATCCCTCAGGGATAGGGTTAGGCTGGCCATACTCGTGCGCGATAAGGCCGTAGAGCGTTACGGCCTCCCCATGGATTACCCTGTAGACCTACATATTTACAGGCCGGAGGAGTTTCGAGAGGCTAGGAAGCGCTACGGGGCGGTCATCGAGGTTGAGTAAGTGCCTTCGTTTACGGTGCCTCGCATCATTTATTATTCTCTGCGAATAATTCGCGTGGTGCCGTGATTGAGGAGGGAGGTTCTACTCGCCGTAGTCCTTACTGCTTTAGTGACCGCGTCGCTAGTTGCGGTAGTCGCCACGCGTCTTGCCGGCGGCACCCGAACCGTGACCGTTACGGTTACCTCGACGACTACTAAGTCGCTGACGATCACGTCGACACTCACAACCGTCAAGAGCCTCACCTCGACCAGGACGGTGACCGAGACCGTGGTTACGACCACGACTGAAGTAGTGACCACGTCTCCCTCCACAACGCCCACGGTGACAACGACCACGAAGCCCCGCACAACGCCTTCGTGGGCTTCCCGCCCGGCAGTCATGTACGAGAACCTCTACTCCCCTCCCGAGGGCTTCGAGAAGGCGTTGAGTATACTGGGCGAGTTAAGGCCCGGCATGGTCTGGTACTCACGCATGATCACGGGCTTCCCGCCAGTCCCTAACGCGTCCTCAGCGTACGTCATAGGGAGGGACGCTGGCCTAAGCGACGCTCAAGCAAGAAAGTTCGCGGCATGGGTTCAGAGCGAGAGGTACGACCTCGAAGACATTGGGAGGGAGGCTAAGGCCGTCGAGGAGTTAGGCGCGCTTTACTGCCCGTGCATCCTCGTGCAGAACCTTAGGGTGAGCTTCAACTACGACCCACTAACATTCAAACCCATGCCTAAGTCCGAGCTCGAGTCCATGGCCCTAGACTACTCCAAGTGGGGCCTACCTTACGACAGGGACAAGACCCAAGAGTACTTCAGGGAGAAGGCAGGGATACCTGCCGGCGCGGTGTTCCCGGACATAACTAATGAGGCGTACCAAGAGTACCTCCTAAGGAAGGTTAAGGCGCTGAAGGAGGCAGGCGTTAAGTGCGTGTGGCTTGACATGCTCTTCGCTCAAGCAAACATAGCTTACGCCATAACACACGACTACAACCACCCCGCAGTTAAGGAGGCGTACGAAGCGGCGGTGAGGGTCGTTAAGGAGATCAAGGCGATGGGCATGATCGTCGGCACGTGGGCTAACTGGGTCATCTACCCCTACGGCGACGCCCCGCCCGTCGACTTCGTCACTAAGACCGTGTCGAGGCAGGAAGTAATGGACGTGCACGTCAACATCACGGCGTGGGAGGAGGCGGTCTCAGCGATAAGGAGGAGGACAAACGCAACCATACTGATGGTCTTCGACTTCGGCCCCTCCGATAACACCCCCCTAGCGATATTCAGCCAGCGCCTAACGCCGCAGCAGCAGTCAGCCTTCCTCAGGAGCATGGGTGAGGCGTGCAGGAAGTTAGGCGTGGTGCCCGTCTACCCCGTCCACGGCGGGTGCATGGGCAGGGACGCGCAGAAACTCTCGTACGGCAAGTACCTGTACTACGACGCCCTCGCACCGGAGTTCAGGACGTACGAAACCATTAAGGAGTTAATGAGTGGGGGTTAAGCACGGATAATTAATTACGGTGAGCCCGACTAGAAGAGTGTGGGGTTAGGACGCGATGGGAGGAACCTTCAGCCTAGACGACCTGATCCCTGAGTGGGCAAGGAACTTCTACTCGAAACGCCTCCAAAGTATGGAGGAGCTATTCGGGGTCGAGAAACCGATCATAGGGATGGTTCACCTCATGCCCCTCCCCGGCTCACCCGCCTACGAAGGGTGGGGGATGGACGAGATCATCGAAGCCGCCCTAAGGGACGCTAAGGCCTTAATCGAGGGAGGGGTTGACGGCATAATAGTTGAGAACATGTGGGACCTCCCCTACTACTCCGGCGCCTCAAGAATACCTCCGGAGGAGATAGCCGCGCACGCCGTAGCGGCGAGGGAAGTGATTAAGGAGGTGGGGGTTCCGGCAGGCATAACCGTGATCCACAACGGCGGTAGGGTCGCGTTGGGGATAGCTAAGGCGGCTGGAGCGAAGTTCATTAGGGTATGCCTATACACGGGCGCCGCGGTATGGGACACTGGCGAGTTCGACCACGGGAACGCCGCCGACTTAATGAGGCTCAGGAAGCTGCTGCACGCGTGGGACATAAGGTTCTTCTGCGACATAGTTAAGAAGCACTCCGTAGTGTTCCCCGGCATAGACATCGAGACGCACGCAACGTGGGCGGACTTCTACATGGCTGACGCACTCATAGTGACGGGGACGATGACCGGCAGGCCCCCGACGAGGGAAGACGTCGTCAGAGCCAAGAAAGCCGCGCCGGGGAGACCGGTACTCATAGGCTCGGGCCTCAACCCAGGTAATGTTGAGGAGCTACTTAGCGTCGCGGACGGAGCTATTGTCGGCACGTACTTCAAGGTAAAGGGAATAACGCAGAACCCCGTAGACCCCGAGAGGGTAAGGAAACTCATGAGTAAGGTGAAGCAGGTCAGGTCAGCCGCTAAGAAGGCGTAGGGTTAGGTTCTTCAAGGATTGGCTTAATTGCCCGTGCCTACTCACGGGGAAAACACCGTCGGCACTTTTACTTCACCTCTTGGAAGCCAACTTAGCCGTAACAACCACGGCCAGCACAGCCACAACAGCGACCACTAATGCGGAGGAGTACGGGAAAGCCGCCTTACTTACCTCCCCACCACTTGCTTGCGATGACGTGGGTGCTTCAACCCCGCTTGAGTTCGTTTCCGTGCTGACTGCGGTGCTGGTTATCGTGCTGGTGCTTGTTGAGCTTGTTGAGGGCGTGCCTGTCGCTGTGCCCGTGTTTGTGCTTGTGCTTGGGTGGGTTGCCTGCGGTGGTTGTGTGGTTGTCGGCATTGACCTGGGTATGGTGAACTCTATGAGTATGTCCCTCCTCATTCCTTTGAAGAGGTCGCTCCCTATTACCAGCTTAATGGTTTTGTTGGCGTTTCCGGGCGGTAGGATTACCTTGGAGTACCCCTCATTCATTTCGCTTGGTGCGGGCACCAAACTGATGTTTATGGGGGCGTAATCGAACTTCGGCCCGATGAACTTGAGCGTCACGTCGGCCACCACCCTCTTCGAGTATATGTAGTAGAACCTGCCGGTAGCCATGGCGTAGATCGTCCTGTGAACCATCACGCCGACCTTACCTGAGGGGCTGCAGTTGCAGGGCACCTCCACCTCCACGGGCCTAAGCACGTACCTGTAGGTCACGTTAACCGTGAAGTCTTTGGGGCTTCCGTTGAACTTGATGTGCCACTTAAGCATCGGCAACACGCCGAGGACCGAATCATACTTGAAGGTCTTGACCCCGCCGCCAGGGACGTAGACCTCACCCTCCTTAACCACCTCGTACTTCACTGGGTGCCCGTTAACGCTCACCCACGCCTCACCATTACTGATGACCTCGGGAGGCACCGGGAAGTACATGTCAAGCTCCTTGAAACCCACGTTCCTGAACGGGTATATCCCCACCACAGTCACGGTAACGCCGTCCGCGCCAGGACCCTGCCTGAACGTCATGTATATGTACTCATGCTTAAGGATCACCGTAGGCACCGGTATGGGGTTAGAGTTAACGACTAATGACGCCCCCACCATCAACGCGAGGGCAAGTGAAGCCACGGTTAACCCCGCAATAGTGAATCTCCTCACGCAACTCACCGTCACTTACTCACCTACATGCTAGTTTAACCTAAGCGATCGAAAACCCGTTCCAGCTAATCGAACACCGCTAGGGTTAAAGGAATGGGTAAGCGGGTTACTCCTAGCGTGATACCCCCTCGACAGCGAAGCCCCCTAAGTAAGTGCAGGCGTAAGCACCCGCCCTATTCCCCTCCCTAGCCGCTTCCGTGAGCGATGCTCCCTTAATGAGGGACGCTATCGTCGCCGCGTTAAACGCGTCGCCAGCTCCGGTCGTGTCGATGGGTTCGTGAATCACTTCCTCCTGCTTAATGAGTTCCGTGCGGTAAGCCGTTATTACTGCGGAGCCCTCCCTCCCTAGCTTCATGAACGTTGCCGCGGCACCCAGCGACTTAGTTAGGTTCTGAACGCAGGTGATTAGGGGTTCCGAGCCGCAGAGCTCCGTCGCTTCAGCCTTATTCATGAAGACGTAGGTCACGAGCCCCTTAAGCCTCGGAAGGAAGTACCTCGCCTGCGTAGCTATACCCTCCAAGTCAACGCTAGTCGTTAAGCCCGCCCCAACTGCCTCACTAAGGAGGTTGAGGAGGGACTCGCCACGATCCCTGTTAAGGGCCATATACCCTGACGCGTGCACGTGATTAACCGACGTTACTACCTCTCCGCACTCCTCACGCGTTATCCTCAAGCACTCGTTAGCCCCCCTGTACCCGACGATAGCCTTCTCGCCGTTCGGTAAGAGCATTATCACCATGACGCCCGTTGACTCCCCCTCAACAACGCGCACGCGACTAGAGTCAATCCCCGCTTCCCTCAACCTGGTGGTTAGGTACTCACCCAGAACATCGTTCCCTATCGCAGCGATCAAAACCGCGCCAACACCTAACCTAACTAGGTGGGAGGCCGCGTTACCGGCAACCCCACCCGGACCCGTCCTAGCCGAGCGCGCAGCCACCGAAACATCAAGCCTAGGTAAGGTAGGCACCCTAAGGAATACATCGACGTTCAAATCACCAGCAACAGCAACCTCAAGTGAAGCCACCTAAAGCACCCAACAATAAGTGAGGGCCGCTTAAAATTAAGTGGTCGGGTGGTGGGGGCACCCGCGACCCCAACCTCACTTATTGGCCCTCCTGAACGCCTCCCTATGCTCCTCCCTCATGAGGAATTTCAGCCCGTAACGTTTCTTGAAGGGGAGTTTGAGGAGGTTCTTAAGTAGCGTCAGCGTCGGGTGTTTCGGAGGGCCTTCCGAGCTAGGCCTTACGGCGCCTGTCGGGCAGGCCTTCACGCACTCGAAGCACTTACGGCATAGTTCCGGCTTAACCATTACCGGCCTTAACCTGACCCTATACCCGAAATTGAGGAAAGGCGCCTTCATGGGTTTAAGCTCCCATATCCTCCACCCTTGAGGGCAGGCGGTAACGCACTCGGCCGCCCCGCCGCAGATAGGGTAGTAGATAGCTACGGGGGCTTCACGAAGCATCGCCTCGAACCACTCCCTCCAGTCCCTTACTCCCTCAGCGCGTTCGCTCTGCATGGTTTACGCCCTAACCTAAGGTTTCATTGCCTACTACCACGTAATAAGCGCTATTTAGTGTGGGAGTAGCGACGCGTAATGCAGGAACGCATTCACGTATGAGGAACTATCCATTAACGCCTTTCCGGCGGGCGCCGTCAAGTGATTGAAGACCAACGGCGCTAAGAGCCCCAGAGCCACGCACGCTATGGCTAGGAGCGTCAGCGCGGTGTACGTGGCTGCCCTGTTGTTGAGGCTCCTGATGCTTGAGGGGTTCTTCGGTTGCTTGACGCAAATGACGTAGAATAGCCGGAGGTACGCAACCATGCCGGGGACGTAGGCCGCTAGGAACGCTGCTAGGGCGGCGTAGTTCCCTACCTTAACGATGGCCGTGATTAACGCGTACTCACTCATGAACACGCCTAACGGCGGGATGCCGGCGAGCGTCAGTAGCGACAACCCAACCATAACCCCCACGAAGGGCCTGACGCGTCCGACACCCTCAAGGTCCTCCACCCTCCTAGACCCCACGCACGCTATGGCTAGGCCGGCAGACATGAAGAGCATCGCCTTAGCGGCGGCGTGCGTGATCATGTGGTAAGTGGCTGCGGCGGCGCCGAGCCACGTGGCTAGGCCGTAGCCCAGGGCGACGTACCCTATATTCATCACCGTGCTGTACGCGATTAACCTCTTCACATCCTTCTGGACATTCATTAGTAGTCCTCCGGCAATGGCTGAGGCCGCACCGACCGCTAGGAGGAACGTTGAGACGTAGCTAGTCAGCGGCTCGACCCCGAGGATCGTGTAGGCGAACCTGGCGATGGCGTAGACCCCTACGTTGACGACGAGCCCGGATAACAGCGCCGAAACGGGCGTTGGTGCTGAGGAATGCGCGTCAGGTAACCAGAAGTGATTGGGGAACAGCGCTGACTTATAGGTGAATGCGAAGAGAGCTAGCGCCATGAACACCCCCACCCCCACAGCCACGTTGCCGTAGCCGGGCCCCGTCAGCGGCGCCGTGAGGCCCGCTACCTTAGCATGCATGTCCGCCATGTTGAGCGTGCCTAAGGACCCGTAAGCGAAGACCGTGGCGGCGAAGTAAGCCGTCGTGGCTAACGCGCCGTAGACCGCGTACTTGAGGGACGCGGCTATGGCTACCTTATCGTCCCTTAAGTACGCTATTAAGGCGTAGGAGCTTATCGCGGTCACTTCAATCATGACGAAGAGGTTGAAGAAGTCACCCGTGTAGAAGCACCCGAGCATGCCTGCCTCCACGACCATCAGTAACGTGTAGTACACGTACAGCCTGCCGTCATCACTCATGTACCCGGCGCTGAAGGCAACTATCACCAGCATTAGGCAGGCGGTCAAGCACCCGAGCAACGCGCTAAGCGCGTCGACCTCATAGAAAATACCTAGGGGCGGAGGCCATCCCCCGAACCCGTAGACCGCGGGGACACCCCAAGCAATCACGTCGTGGAGGAGCTTAAGTGAGAGGAACGCCGTCGCTCCAGACGCGAGCAGCGTTAACGCTTCAAGCCCCCTCCTGCCACCACCAACCATACGTGCTAAGGGGATTACGAAGGCCGCCACGGCAGGCGTTAGGACGGTGAGTGCGGGAAGGACGGACCACGTGCATGACGCGTCGACCACGCGTATCACCTCAGTCAAACACCCTCCTAGCGTACTCCTCGAACCTCCTAGTTATCGCGTCACGGCACTTCTCAGGCTCA
>Ga0256914_1002747_pt1 | contig 14471 bp, 15 predicted proteins | sample HulkmetaG_FD_191571 | JGI IMG/M metagenome (GOLD analysis project Ga0256914, IMG submission 191571) | Hydrothermal chimney microbial communities from Main Endeavour vent field at the Juan de Fuca Ridge, Pacific Ocean - Hulk | ecosystem: Environmental > Aquatic > Marine > Hydrothermal vents ... | reverse complement strand
TGGTATTTAAAAAATATTTCAAAAAAGGTAACCGTTACCGTAGCCTTGGCGAAACCGTTTTTTGGTTGCCGGCCATTATTGTTTGGCTGTAACGGTTTTTGCCCTCTTGCTGACACCTGTTTGTATTTGCTTTAAATTGGAAGCTCTGTTTTGTGTATTGTACTTTTATATGCACCAAGAAGAAAGGAACATACTATTATTGCCTGACTCCGCATGAAAGAAATTAATGTATATTTGTTATCTTATTAAAAATGATTTGGTATGTTGAAAAAAGCGAAAGAGGCAGCCGAATATATCCGTAAAAGTGGTATTTATCAAGTGGAAACGGCAATAATATTGGGAACGGGTTTGGGAAAATTGGTAAACCGTTTGGACGTGGAAGTTGTTTTGGATTATAAAGATATTCCTCATTTTCCCGTTTCAACGGTCGAATTTCATTCGGGTAAATTATTGTTCGGTACTATTGAGGGTAAAAAGGTACTTGTGATGAACGGACGGTTTCATTATTACGAAGGTTACAGTTTAAAAGAGATAACATTTCCTGTAAGAGTGATGAAACTTTTGGGAGTAAAAAACCTGCTTGTCTCCAATGCGGCCGGTGCCGTTAATTTGTCGATGCCCCCGGCTTCGTTAATGGTAATTGACGACCATATTAACATGCTTCCCGGCAATCCGTTGGTGGGCAAAAATTATGATGAGTACGGTCCGCGTTTTCCCGATATGAGTCGCCCGTACGATCCCGAATTTATAGATATTATGGAAACGGTTGCCGAAAACGAAAATATTCCATTAAACAAAGGTGTTTATGTGGCATGGATTGGCCCCAGTTTGGAAACAAGAGCCGAATACCGTTTTATTAAGGTAATGGGTGCCGATGCCGTGGGAATGTCAACGGTTCCCGAAGTTATTGTCGCAAACCACCAGAATATGCGTGTTGCTGCCGTTTCGGTAATAACCGATATTTGTGACCCCGACAATCTTAAACCCGTTGATATAAACGATATTTTGAAAAACGCTGCCAAAGCCGAAAAAGATTTGATAAAACTTTTTCAAGGGCTTATTAAAAAGTTGTAATAAAAATAAACATTCTAACTTAATGTGTAACCCATGGCACTTAAATTAACTTTCCCTTCGCTTATTATTGATAGTATTGAAAAAAACAGAAACAGACCTGCACTGGCACTTGTAGGCGAAACCCCTATTACTTATGCCGAAATGCACAGCAGAATAAATTCGGTAATGGCTTTTCTCGAAAAACTCGGTATTGGTAAAAACGATAAGGTTGCCATATTGAGCACTAATATGCCGCACTGGGGTATTGCATATTTTAGCGTGGTTTTTACGGGTGCCGTTGTGGTGCCGTTGTTGCCCGATTTCAGTAACGACGAGATAAAAAACACCTTGAAACATTCGGGTGCAAAAGCCGTTTTCGTCTCAAAAGGATTAATCTCAAAATTGCCCGAAAGAGGAATCCCCGCTTTAAAATACAAGATAGCAATTGAAAACTTCGAACTTGCGGGGAGTGACGGAATAAGGTTCGAACATGGCGAAAAACCTAAGAAAAAATACATAATAGAAGAAGACGATTTGGCGGCAATAATTTATACCTCGGGAACAACGGGAAAGTCGAAAGGGGTTATGTTGACGCATAAAAACATATGTTTTAATGCGGTGAAATCAAGAACAATACAAACTATTTTGAATACCGACAGGTTTTTATCCGTTTTGCCGTTGTCGCATACTTACGAAAACACCATAGGTTTTGTTTTACCCTTAATTAACGGAGCTTCCGTCTATTATTTGGACAAAACCCCTTCTCCGTCGGTATTGATTCCCGCACTGCAAAAGGTTAAACCCACGGTGATGCTTACCGTACCGTTAATTATCGAAAAAATATACAAATCGAAAGTCTTACCCGCATTCAAAGAGAGCAAAATTTTAAATAAACTGTACGGATATACGCTGACAAGAAAAATTCTTAACCGAAAGGCCGGAAAAAAACTCATGAAAACTTTCGGTGGCGAGTTGAAATTTTTCGGTATCGGAGGTGCAAAACTCAATGAAGAGGTTGAAAAATTTTTGATAGAGGCTAAGTTCCCTTATGCCATAGGATACGGTTTGACGGAAACAGCTCCTTTGCTTGCCGGTTTCGGCCCGTTTAAAGGTAAATTGCAGTCGGCGGGAAAAGCTCTCGAAGGCGTCCAACTGAAAATTCATAATCCCGATAAAGAGAGCGGTGAAGGAGAAATACGTGCAAAAGGCGACAATGTTATGAAAGGTTACTATAAAGAGCCTTCGCTTACAAAACAGGTTATTACACCCGACGGCTGGTTCTGTACCGGTGATTTGGGAATTATTGACGAAGACGGTTTCCTCTTTATTAAGGGGCGATTGAAAAATGTTATTATCGGCTCGGGAGGAGAAAATATTTATCCGGAAGAGATAGAATCGGTGATAAATAATTTCAAACACGTTGTCGAATCCATTGTAATAGAGCAAAAAGGTAAACTTGTGGCGCTGGTTCATTTCGACAGAGACGATATTAAACGCAAATACAACGAAATAAAAGAGGGTATTGTCGATATCGAAACCAAATGTAAAGAGATTGTTAACGAGTTGAAAGATTTTGTTAATTCGAAAGTTAACAGATTTTCCAGAATCTCAAAAGTGGAACCCCATAAAGAGGAGTTCGTTAAAACGGCTACAAAAAAGATTAAGAGATTTTTATATAAAAAAGAGAAGGAGGTGTAATATGGATTTTACAAAACCCATGTTCAAGAACAAAGAGCTTGAAAACAGAGTGATTGTTGTGACGGGCGGAGGCTCGGGACTCGGCAAATCTATGAGCCGTTATTTTCTTGAACTCGGCGCAAAAGTGGTGATAACTTCACGTAAGTCGGAACGTCTCGAACAAACGGCGGAAGAATTGAAAACAATAACCGGAGGGGAAGTGTTGCCGGTGCAGTGCGATGTCCGTGACTACGGTCAGGTGCAAAAAATGCTGGAAACAGCAATAGGGAACTTCGGTAAGGTAGATACGCTTGTTAATAATGCCGCAGGTAACTTTATAAGTCCTACTGAACGCCTCTCGGCTCACGCTTTCGACACAATTATCGACATAGTTCTAAAGGGTTCGAAAAATTGTACATTGGCATTTGCCAAACATTGGATATCCGAGAAACAAAAAGCTGTGGTATTAAATATAGTGACAACTTACGCCTGGACGGGAAGCGCTTACGTTGTGCCGTCGGCAGCGGCAAAAGCGGGAGTGTTGGCAATGACCCGTTCGTTGGCGGTGGAATGGGCTAAGTATAACATCAGGTTGAATGCAATTGCCCCGGGACCTTTTCCCACAAAAGGTGCTTGGGACAGACTTTTGCCGGGCGATTTGAAAGAAAAATTCGATGTAACTAAAAAAGTCCCTCTGCGACGGGTAGGCGAACACCAGGAACTGGCTAACCTCGCCGCATACCTTATTTCCGACTTCTCGGCTTATATCAACGGCGAAGTTATTACCATCGACGGCGGAGAATGGTTGCAAGGAGCCGGCGAGTTTAACATGCTGGAAAAAATCCCCGCACATTTATGGGATATGCTGGAAAGTATGATTAAAAATAAAAAGTAACGGTAAATTTTTACAAAATCAAAAAGTAAGATATGCACCCGCAAACTGCAACGGCGAATTTTTACTTTACCAATCCGGCGACGAACTGCCGGAAGTGGATAAAACAATTTATTGAAAGCATTGAACGGACAAACAATAAACAATATTGAGATGAGAGTTTTTCATAACGATAAATTGTTGATACTGAATACCGGTGATTTTTCCGGTTATCCATCCAATTTCGCTTTGCGGATAAAAACGAAAAAAGAGCTTGCACGTTTTGTTAAAGGTTGGCTAAGTTTAAAAGAGTCGGAAGATATTATTGTTTTCGGCTATCAACAGGGCAATTTGCTCAAAGATTTTATTTCACTTTTTAAATTTGTCGAAGCTGCCGGAGGTGTTGTCAAAAACAATGACGGCGAAACCCTCTTTATTCGCAGGTGGGACATGTGGGATTTGCCGAAAGGGAAAATGGAAAAAGGAGAAACCCCCGAACAAACCGCTCTGCGCGAAGTAAAAGAGGAAACAGGTTTAAAAGAGGTTGATATAGTTCGAAAAATCACGGAAACATATCACATCTATTTCGATAAACCGCCCTACTATCTTAAACTGTCACATTGGTATTTGATGACAACAAAACAAAAAAACGGATTGATTCCCCAGATCGCCGAAGATATTACCGGAGTTGTTTGGCTGGACAGGGAACAGTGTAAAAAAGCCTTCTCCGAAACTTACCGCACTTTGCGCGATATGCTTGAAGATGAAGTTTGCTAATTTTTTTTAAAACAGTAAATTTTATGAAAATGAAAACTGCAATATTTCCCGGCTCGTTCGACCCCATTACTTTGGGGCACGTTTCGTTAATCAGGAGAGCAATACCCCTGTTCGACGAAATAATTGTTGCCATTGGGGTTAATTCCGAAAAAAAACAGATGTTCAAACCTGAACAGAGGCGCAAATGGATTGACGAAATATTTTTAAACGAACTGAAAGTTAAAACGGATATCTTTACCGGTCTTACCGTCGATTTTTGCCGGGAAAAAAAGGCTTCGTATATTTTGCGCGGGTTGCGTACAGCCGCCGATTTCGAATTTGAACGTAGTATAGGACAAATTAATAAAAAACTATATCCCGAAATAGATACCGTATTTTTACTTACCGAACCCGAATATACTCCCGTTTCCTCCTCAATAGTTCGCGAAGTGTTGAGGTACGGCGGCGACATAAGCTCTATGGTCCCCGGTGTGGTGCTGCGGGATGTTAAAAATAATTTGTAATATTGTTGTCGTTTCGGCAATAATTATGAATAGAAATTCGTACCCTTTTGTGCGTTACACCCTCTCTTTAATAAGCGGCATATTGCTTGTTTACTGTTTTCCCTTTGTTAACAAAATACCCTTGGCTTATCAGTTTGCTTTTCTCTTTATTGCTGTTGCCGTAACGCTGTTTTTCACCTTCTACCTTAAATCGTACCGTTATAGATGGCTGAACGGTTTGTTTGCAGGCTTGTCGTTTGCCCTTGCGGGTATTTTAATTACCGGAGTTAAACTAAACGGAAACCAAGACAAAAACTTCTTTGAAACAAAAAGGCTTTTTTTGGGTGAAATTGTTGCCGAACCCGCCCTCAACCAAGAGTCGGTAAAAGCAATGATGTCTGTTGCTCCTGTTGACGACAGCCTGAAAAAAATTGCCGCGCCCGTAAAAGCTCTCCTCTTTTTCAACAGAGACTCTATTTCCGAAAACTTGCGCCCTGGCGATATCCTTTTGTTTTATGCAAGTCTTCGTAGTCCCGAACCTCCGAAAAATCCCAACTCTTTTAACTATAAAAATTTTCTGAAACAAAAGGGAATTTACTACATTTCGTTCGTAAACACCGCTAATGTCATCAAAACGGGCAACTCCGGAAGATTTGTATATTTCCCTTACCGTCTTCGCAAGAAGCTTCTTAATGTCCTGAAAAATAACGGTATAACGGGGAAGGGGTTTTCGGTGGCATCGGCAATATTACTCGGTTACGATAAACTTATGGATGCATCTACCCTGCAAAACTATTCGGGCGCCGGAGCGGTACACGTTTTATGTGTATCGGGATTGCACGTGGGTATCATATATCTTGTTTTCGGATTCCTGTTCTCTTTCCTCCGGAAAACAAAAAAAGAGCGTATAATGAAAGCCGTTGTTTTATTGTTTATTATTTGGTTTTATGCTGTTATTACCGGACTGGCACCCTCCGTTTGGCGTGCTTCGGTTATGATATCACTTTTTATTGTTGGCAACAGTTTGAAGCGTGAATTAAACCCTTACAACACTCTTGCCGCATCGGCTTTTATTATGCTTTTTATAAATCCCTTGTTGCTTTTCGACGTGGGATTTCAACTGTCGTACGCAGCGGTATTGGGCATTTTGATATTTTACAAACCTGTCTATTCAATCTTTTATTTTCAAAACAAAATAGTTGACACGTTTTGGTCTGTAATTGCCGTCTCAATATCGGCACAGGCGGGAGCTTTTCCGCTTGCGGCGCACTATTTCCATACTTTTCCGCTATATTTTTTACTGACGAATTTGGCGGTTTTCGCTCTCGCATACGTCATCATTATTGCGGGTATGCTGTTTTTTATCTTCTCTCCCCTGAAATTCATCGCCTCAATTCTCGGAACGTTTCTCTCCTCAACGGTCTATTTAATGAACCTGATTGTAAAATTCGTTTCATCGTTACCCCATGCCCAACTACAAAACCTGTATTTCCCATGGTTTAAAACCGCAACCGTTTACGCACTGATGTTAACCCTCTTTTTCTGGCTCTGGAAAAAGAGGGCGGAATATTTGCGGTACATTCTTCTAAGCCTTCTGTTACTTGCCGGTTTTCAAACCGTTATCAAGTGGAAAAGACTGACGCATTCCGAATTAATAGTTTTCAATAGTCCCTGCGGTTGTGCCGTTGATGTAAATCGCGGCGAAAACCATCTGTTATTAACCGACTCGTCGCTTTTTTCCAACCCCCCGACTCTCAATTATGCGGTTTCGGGATATTTGTTGCATAACGGTTTGAACAAAAACCTGACGGTTCTCGATACGGGAAATTATAAAGGCGATTTTTTTATTTACCGCAATGGGTTTTTAGCGTTTAAAAACACAAAAATTTTTATTGCCGGAAACAAAACGGGATATTTCCCCCGTTTAAACCCTGTAGTTGGCGTCGATTTCCTTATTCTCAACGGCATGCCTCCCGCCAGGTTGAAACAGATTAAAAACAGCCTCGATTTTAAACATGTCGTTATTCCCGCATCCTATTCAAAATACCAAAGCAAAAAGGCGAAAGAAATATTAAAAAGTCTAAATGTTTCGTGTTATGATATTGCTTGCAACGGGGCTTTTGTCTTTCAAAACGGTAAACGGTAATTTGATAATAATATTCAGGGCGGCTTACGGGCTGTCCGCTAATAGTCCTCGGCGGCACCATTATTCAGCTACGGCGTTTTCAGGGGCTTCCTCACGTCAGCCCTGCCTCCGCCTGCTTCATTAATGCTGCCGCCTGCGGGCTGCCGCTTCCATCCCTGCCGCATCCTCCCCGCTGTTTATCAACACCCGCATCATGCAAGCTGCCTTTTTTACCTTTTCCGCTTCAATTGAAATAAAAGGATATTATTACTTAATTTTGCTGAAAAAAAATAATATGCGCATAGATATAATTACCATATTTCCCGAAATGTTTCAAGGACCTTTCGACCATTCTATCATTAAAAGGGCACGGCAAAAAAAACTTGTCGATATCCACCTTCACCAGCTACGCGACTTTGCCTCAGGCAAGCACAAAAAGGTTGACGATTATGCCTTTTCGGGAGGTGCCGGAATGGTAATGATGATAGAGCCGGTAGTAAAAGCCGTTGAATGGCTGCAAAGTCAACGAAAATACGACGAAATCATTTATACCAGTCCCGACGGCGAATTGCTCGACCAGCCTATGGCAAACAGCCTCTCCACTCTCGAAAACATAATTATCCTTTGCGGACATTACAAAGGTATTGACGAACGAATTCGCGAACATATTATAACTAAAGAGATTTCCATCGGCAATTATGTCCTTTCGGGAGGCGAACTCGCCGCCGCCGTCATTACCGATGCTTTGGTGAGGCTTATCCCGGGAGTGTTGGGAAACGAAGTGTCGGCTTTAACCGATTCGTTTCAAAACAACCTTTTGTCTCCACCGGTTTATACTCGACCACGCGATTTCAGAGGGTGGAAAGTCCCCGAAGTTCTCCTTTCCGGAAACGAACGCCTTATTGAAGAGTGGAAGTACGAACAAGCCTTAAAACGTACCGGCAAAAGAAGACCCGGACTGTTGCGCTGATTAAACCGTCTTTTGCAACCCGGGTTTTGTACAAAAAACACAAATACAAAACAGGTGGAGAGATTGACTAAAAATCCGGTAACATTTGATAAAACAAGCGTATCGGCGCAAACACGTAAGTTTTTATTAATAACAATGTTCAAAGGCTTTCCACGGAATACCCTGCCTGTTATTCTGTTTATATGTAAATGATGCCGGCAAACATATTGCTCTAAAAGAGAGTTACATGATTTTTAAATCCCGGTTGTCTTAAATAATCGAAAATTTCAACTAATATCTCCATATGTTAAATTCGCACCGAAAAAGCATTACCTTTGCCGCCCTGAATTATTAACGAAAGAATAGATTTTGAATTTTAACTCAATGGGCTTGTCGCCCGAACTTATCCGCGGGATTGCCTCCCTCGGGTTCGAAACTCCCACTCCCATCCAGCAGAAAGTTATTCCTGTTGTTCTTGAATCGGATAACGATATTGTGGGTCTGGCACAAACCGGAACGGGAAAAACCGCCGCTTTCGGATTGCCGGTAATAGAACATACCGATATCTCGGAAAACAATGTGCAGGCACTGATAATTACTCCCACAAGGGAGTTGTGTATTCAGATTGCCAACGATATGGAAAACTTTTCGAAGCATATTAAAGGTGTGAAAATTGCAGCTGTTTACGGAGGTGCCAATATTGACCTGCAAATTAAACAGTTAAGAAAGGGTGTGCATATTATTGCCGCCACACCCGGCAGAATGCTCGATTTGATAAAACGGAAGGTTGCCGATATATCACATATTAAAACGCTGGTACTTGACGAAGCCGACGAAATGCTTAATATGGGGTTTCGCGATGAACTCGATGCCATTTTGAAAAATGCACCGCAAGAGAGAAGAACTTTGCTCTTTTCGGCAACAATGCCTCGCGAAGTTGCACGTATTGCACAAAATTATATGCATAACCCGTTGGAAATTACCGTTGGCAAACAAAATTCAGGTGCCGAAAATGTACGTCATGTATATTATCGTGCACATGCCCGCGACCGCTATTTGGTTTTGAAACGTATAGCTGATATTAACCCCGACATTTACGGTATCGTTTTTTGCCGTACCAGACTCGAAACCAAAGAGGTTGCCGAAAAACTGATTAAAGACGGTTACAATGCCGACGCTTTGCACGGTGATTTGTCGCAGTCGCAACGCGATCAGGTTATGAAACGTTTCAGAAACCGCTCAATACAGATGCTGGTAGCTACCGACGTGGCAGCCCGAGGCTTGGATGTGAGCGATATTACGCACATTATTAATTATAACCTTCCGCAAGAACTCGAAATTTATACCCACCGCAGCGGACGTACCGGCAGGGCGGGAAAATCGGGAGTGTCCATTGCTATTATTAATTACAAAGAGGCAGGTAAAATAAAACAGATAGAAAAGGCATTAGGTAAAAAATTCGAGAAAAAACTTATCCCCACAGGTGACCAAATTTGTAAAAAACAACTTTTTAACCTTATTGACAAAATGGAAAGGGTTCAAGTGGACGAGGAACAGATAGCTCCTTTTATGGATACTGTTAACAAAAAATTGGAGTGGCTGTCAAAAGAGGAAATTATCAAACGGTTTGTCTCATTGGAGTTTAACCGTTTTACCGAATATTACAAAAATGCTCCCGACCTCAACAAAAAAGCCGAAAATGAAGAGAGAACAAACTCTAATCCGGTAAAAAAAGAACGCCGCCGTAACCGCGAAAAAGGAAATTTTGCCCCCCTTCTTGTAAATATCGGTAAAAAAGATGGTGTTTCACCTAAAAATATTATTGGTATTATTAACGACTATACGCGTAATCGTGATATTAACATTGGAGATATCAATATAAAAGAATCTTTTACGGTATTTGAAGTGGGCGAAAAATACAAAACCCGTGTCTTGAAATCGTTGAACGGCAAAAAATACAAAGGACGTAAATTGAGTGTGGATTTTGCCGCCAAACAGGAAAAAGGTAAAAATAAACATTGAAAAAATATTTTACCGCTTTCACGGTTCCGAAATGTTATCTGTAGCCGTTTACAGGCATTTTTAGTTTTTATTTGTTTGCTTTACAGCACGGCATTTCCGCTAACTATGCTTAAAAGTGAAAAAGGTGTTTGCTCCGAAATTCCAAATGGTAACAATTACCGTTGCTATGGCTTTGGCCAAATAAAAATTCATTTTTAGCTTTTCGTTCAACAACCAAATAATGAAAGTGTTAAGTGCCAATCCTATTAATGAAATCGCAAAAAATTCTGAATATTCAAGAATTACATCGGGATTGGTGCTTTTATAGGTCCATATCCGGTTTAAAAAATAGTTTGATGTGGCGGCAGTACTGAAACCTATGGCATTGGCAATAAATTTCGGAAAATGTATTCGCTCTTTAAAAAGCCATGTGAGTCCGAAATCGACAAACAAACCGCTGAAACCCACAGTGGCAAATTTGATGAATTTTGTTAAAAAGGCAATATTGAAAATGTTCTCTCCGCTCATTTTGTGGTGTAAAAAAATTGAAGTTAAAACTATATAAATGTCAATTTAAGTATAACCGTTGCCTTGAAAGAGATATGTTTAAAATCCGTTTTATGCTTCTTATTCCAACCAGGGATCCATATTGGTGTTTGTGCTGGCGTAAATATCGGTATTGGTATAACGCAGAATGGTTTTAATCATCTCTATCTCTGTTTTAACCTCTTTGTTTTCCGGTTCTTTCTCAAGAATGTGGTAATAATCGTTTAATGCTTTTCCGTACTCGTTCAGTTTGTAATAAATGGCAGCTCTTTTTTTATAAAGCTCAATGTTGTCCGGGTTTTTCTTTATATTCTCGTTTATCGTTGTCAACTCCTGTTTTATGTCGTTTTTTTCTGTCATTTTATCTTTTTTTTTCAGAGTGTAAAAATATTTAATTTCTTGTAAAAACAGGATTGTTCTCGTTTTCGGTAAGTCTGTCGTTATAGTAGTACCCGTCGTATTCGAACAATTTAAGATTGCCGGGATTTCCAATCCTGTTGGTTATTATGAATCTTGTCATCAATCCCCTTGCTTTTTTCGTGTATATGGTAACTGTTTTGTAACTGCCGTTTTTATACTCTTTAAATTCTGGAGTAATTATTTCGGCGTTAAGGTTTTTTACGTTTATGCTTTTGAAATATTCGTTCGAAGCCAGATTTACCAGAACATTATCCCCCTGTTTTACAATGGCCTTTTTTATGCTGTTTGTTATTGTCTCTTTCCAAAAGTCATACAAATTTTTAAAACCCGGCAATTCCCATCTCAAACCCATTTCCAACCGGTAAGGTTGTATCATGTCCAACGGCTTCAAAGTGCCGTAAAGTCCGCTCAAAATGACAAGGTGTTTTTGTGCGTACGAAATATCCGGAGCGGTAAGGGTTTGGGCGTCCAATCCGTGAAAAACTTCACCCTTGTATGCGAATATTGCTTGCAATGAATTTTTACGCGTAAAATTTGTACTCCATTGCTGAAAGCGTTCAAAATTTAAGAGGGCAAGTTTCGGGCTGATATTCATCAATTCCGCCAATTCTCTTACCGTTTTCTCTTTAAGTTTGTCAACAAGAATTTTGCTTTTGCCGGTATGTTCGGGCAAAGTAAAATTGCTTGTGGCGCTTTTTGCCTGAATATCAATCGTTTTTGTCGGCGAAAGTATTATAAGCATATGATTGTTTTTTTGTTACCACCATTTTTGAGCGCCGCCGGGCATAACGGTGAAAATCCTCTCTTCTTTGTTTGAATCTTTTTTTACAAGCCATAGAAGGGCGTTTCCGGGAACCGAAAATCTCAACGGCATATCCTTTTTTGCTTTGGCGGTTCCCAGTTTTTTCCACTCTTTGTCCCAATAGTAAAGTGTGTATGGAGTACCTTTTTTAAACGATGTTATCCTTATTTCGTCGGTGGCTTTTCGTGTTACCTTTTTTGTGGTGGAATACAATTTTACGTTTATTAATTTTGTGGTGTCCGGTTTCAATGGAATTTGTTTGCCGTTGTTGTCGAGAATAAATGGTTCTCCCGCGGGAATAAGCTTTCCGTTTTTGTAATATGCTGGCAAATACACTATGTCTCCTCCCATATCGCTGAAAAGAGCGCTGTTGTTTTCTATTTTCCCCCAGTGTATGGCTTTCCATTCACCCGAATTGAATACTGCCAAATATGCATAATTGATGCTGTCGGGTTGCGGGTAAGTAAAATCGACCTTTACTTGAAAAACGGGAATATATTCCTTTGTGACGTCAATATAGTTTTTGCCCGACAACCAACGCGGAACCTTTTCCCAATAAGGTTTTATCATGGCAAGGCAGTTGTTTTGCACGGCAAATGTTTTTCTGTAAACTTTTGCCTTTTTGTTGTTCAACCGGTATTCGCCGGGATTTGCTCCGTCGCCCATGAAAATTACCACTTTCCCGTTTCTGTCTATCAGAGCGTTCCATGCATGGTTGTTGCCGGTATTGGGCCAGGCGGGTGTGTAATCGCTCATTACCGCTATCCCTTGCGAACGCATTGCATAAATGGCAAGGTTTGTCATATCTTCGCACCTCCCACGTTTATATTCCAACATCTCGTCAAGACCCAAATCGGTGGGGTGCCTGTAAAATATCGGATCGAAAGAATACCACCGTTTTATTTCGTTGTTAATTAAAACGGCAGCCTCCACAGGGTCGCTTTTGTCGGTTATCGAGTCTGAAACCCAACCGTATTTTTCAAAAAAGTATTGACGCCACTCTTCCAACGGCTCATTGCTGCCACGGTACGGCAAAACATATTCGCAAAATTGATCGAACGTCAAAAAGTCAGACCATGGCTTTTCCCATGCCTCAAAAGCCAAATCAATGTTTGTTTTTAAAAAATCGTAACCGATGGATTGAATATCGTAAATTACGGTGTCGCGTATGTAATCCAGCTTGCCCCTTTTTTTCTCTGTCGAATCCCATGCCGCAACCATTGTTTTGTAATCGGGATACGATAATACGTCGAAATTTACCCTTTTACCCGAAGTGTCAACAAGTTTCGCTTTTACATAATAATGCCCCTCCATGTTGGCTATTAAAAAATATGCTGCTTTCAATTTTAACGAGTCGGCGGCGTTTGCTCTGTAATGCTCTATTAACTTCTCCAAAGTGGCCCTGTTGCCTTTGGCTTTTTGTAATGCCTGCTCCACTTTTTCGGGATAATCGTATCCGTTTTTACATGAATAGAGTATGGTTATTAATAAAAACAGTATGGATATAAACGGTTTGATACCTTTTGCTGCCATATTTTCACTTTTTGCAAAAATGATAAAAAATCATTTCGTTTTGTCCGTAGTTTTTGATATAAATTGTATTATTCCCCTCTTGCTATGCCAAAATACGGAAAATCAATGTGTTGTAAAAAATATTTAAAAAAATATTAAAAAAAACTTGACAAGTGAACGTTGTGGCTCTATATTTGCATAATGAACATATGTTCATAAAGGAACAAAAAAACAGTGTTTAACCAAATAAAAAAGGAGGTAAAAAATGCCAAGAGGTGACAGAACAGGTCCGTTGGGACAAGGCCCGATGACAGGGCGCGGACTCGGCGATTGTGCCGGAAACGAAAGAGGAGGTTGGTTCGGACGGGGTTTCGGTTACGGTAGAGGTTTTGGTGCCGGACGAGGTTTCGGACGCGGTTTCGGTCGCGGCTGGGGTTTTGGTTTCGGTGCCGTAAATCAGCCCGTTGATAAAGAAACCGAAAAATCGTGGCTCGATAACGCGATTGAAGGATTGAAGAACCAACTGAGAACCTTGGAAAACAGGCGTAAAGATTTTGAAGATTAAGCCTGTAAAAAACCAAACGTGGAAAAAGCGGGATGAAAATTCCCGCTTTTTTGTATCAAAGGGTTAATAATTCACAAAAAAGTTGAAACGTATGTTATTTTATTGTATATTTATACCCTTGAAAAGAAAAAGAGAAATGTCGAATTAAAATATAGAGTTATGTTTAAGTTAAGAAAATATCACGGAGACAGAGTCCAGTCGTTAACTTATGACGGTGACGACAAATCGTTTTCGGTTGGAATTTTGGCGCCCGGCGAATACGAATTCGGAGCTATAAAAAAAGAGGTGATTACCGTAACTTCAGGCGAAATTTCAGCCTGGGTTGAAGGCTGGGACAATTGGAAAACATATAAAACGGGCGAAACATTTGAGGTTGGAGCTCATAAAAATTTTAAACAAAAGGTTACCGATGTTAGTTCCTATATCTGTTTTTATGAATGATACACCGGTCTTTTAAGGGGTTTTTGGTTTTAAATTAATTTCATAATTTTTATTGCCGGATACGGAACAAATATGTGTTGTATCCGGTTTTTTTATTTTTCTTTCCCGCCGGTTGCACACCTAAAAAAACTCTACAAATTGGTATATAACAAAGCCGGTATAAACACTACATTCCTCTACATGGTTTGTTTAACAATGGTTAAAACAGTATGTTAGCTTGCATACGTTTGTTGTGTTGTTCCTGTTTTTA
>Ga0256914_1002746_pt1 | contig 14473 bp, 14 predicted proteins | sample HulkmetaG_FD_191571 | JGI IMG/M metagenome (GOLD analysis project Ga0256914, IMG submission 191571) | Hydrothermal chimney microbial communities from Main Endeavour vent field at the Juan de Fuca Ridge, Pacific Ocean - Hulk | ecosystem: Environmental > Aquatic > Marine > Hydrothermal vents ... | reverse complement strand
GCGACCCACTTGAACAACTTGAACATGGTCGTCCTCCCTTGTGCACTTCCAAGGAACTTGCCTTCGTTTGCCACAAGGGGGATTACGTTCCAATGAGGAAAAGATTCCGTAAGGAACAGAAAAAAACGGGACGGGGGGGCGTTCCGCCGAGGTTTCCGTCACTCCGGATGGACGTGGCGGGGAAGGCTACCTGCCCTTGAGCCCCAGGAAGGTGGACCGGAGGGCCTTCTCGGTGGCCGAATCCAGCTCTTCCCTGGGAAGGGGCCTCCCCTCCCGGGACTCCCTGATCTCCTGGACCTTCAAGGAACACCAGGGGCACCGGCCCGTCTCGACGTGGAAGGAGACGAAACCGGCCGGCCCCGGGGGCAGACCCCCTTCCACCCAGGCCCGAAGGAGGTCCTCGTGGGGGCAGGAGACCCGCTCCTCCCTCCAGATGAGGGCCACGTCCTGTTCGAAGACCTTGTCCCTTTCCTCTCTTTCCATCCGGGCCTCCTACATCGCTCCCGGCGCCCAGAGCCCGGGAAAGAGGGTCCGGGCGGGATCCTTCTCGCGAAGGCAGTCCCGGACCTTTCCAAGGGCCCGGAACTTGATTCCCGCCACGGCCCTCTCGCTCCCCACATGGAAAAGGCGGGCCGCGTCCTTGTTCTTTCCTCCCAGGACCAGGAGAAACTCCAGGACCTTGAGCTGCTCGAACTCGCCCTTCTCCCAAAGTGTCTCCACGAGCTTCTTCAGGCAAGCCGCCAGGGCCTTCCTCCTGCGGAGGTTCTCCTCCCAGGCGAGGGCGCTCTCCGCGGGAGAACGCCTCTCCGAGGGAAAACGGCCCAGGAAGCCTCCCTGGCTGGAGGATTCGCTCTCGTCGGGAGGGGTGGCCGGGAGAAGAACCTCCCTGTGCTTCCTCTTCCGGATCAGGTCCACAAGCCTGTTCCGGGCGATACCGAAGAGGAATTGGGCCGGGGTATACTCCAGCTTGAACCTCCCGATGGCCTGGAGGGCGCCGGTGAAGGTCTCCTGGACCAGGTCCTCGGCCGTATCCTTCTCCCCCGGTCCCAGGTGGCACAGGAAGTACCGGAAGAGCTGGGGGGAGAACTCCCTGACCAGGTCTTCCCAGGCCTTCTCGTCGCCGGCCTGGAGCAGGCGGATCCTTTCCTCGAGGGAGGTCATGCTCGTTCCATCAGAATGTAATCTTGAAAAGACTCTCCAGGACGCGTCCCAGCACCCGGATGAGGATACTCAAGACGAAGACCAGGACAAAGAGTTCCAGGGCGAAACCGAAGATTCTGAAACTCAACTTGAAGGTGATCCTGAGGAGCCTCCCCGGGAGGCCGAGGAACCAGTCCAGGAAGCCCGGCGCCTCCTCCCTCTCACCCCCGCCCTCCTCCCCTGGAAAGGGCCCTTCCACGGCTGCCTTCCTCCCCTTTCCGCCCGCTCCCTTCTTCCTCCCGACCCTGGTCCCGCCACTTCCTTTCCCGGAGGCCTCTTTCCGGGAAAAGGCGTAGAGGGGAAGGTCCGCACCGGCCCGGACCAGGGCCGACCCCATCTCCGAGGCCGAGGAATAACGGTCCCCCGGCTTCTTTGCCATGGCCCGGGAGACGACGGGCCTGAGACTCTTGGGAAATCCCCGGGGGAAACGAAGGGGCTCCTTCTCGTGCTTCCGCATGACCTCCCATTCCGATTCCCCGGAAAAGGGAGGCTTCCCCGTGACCGTCTCGAAGAGCACCACCCCCAGGGAGTAGATGTCGGACCTTTCGTCCCCCTTCCTGTCCAGGAGCTCGGGGGCCATGTAGAGGGGGGTCCCCCTGCCGAAGGAGAGGGTTCTCCGCGTGGCGGTGATGAGCCTGGCCAGGCCGTAGTCTCCCAGCCTGGGCCGCCCCCCCTTGAGAAAGATGTTGGCCGGCTTGATGTCGAAGTGGACGAAACCGTGGTCGTGGAGGGCCTGGACGCCGGAACAGACCTGGGCCAGGAGGCCCGCCGCCTCGGCCGGGGGAAGGGGTCCCTCCTCGCCGAGCTTCAGGGCGAGGGTTTCTTCCCCGGCGTAACCCATGACGATGTACGGGATCCCGTCCACCGAGCCCTGGTCCTCGATGCTCACCAGGTTGGGGTGGTCCAGTTGGGCCAGGTACTCCAGGGAACCCAGCTCCCTCATCACCGCCTCGCCGGTGACGGGGTCGTCCACCTTGAGGAACTTCACCGCCACGGGTCGCCCTACGGAGAGCTTCCTCGCCTTGTAGACCACGCCGAAGGTCCCGTGGCCGAGAAGGCCCAGGATCTGGTAGCCCTCCAGGAAGCCGGGCTCCCTCAGGTGGCGGTAGAAGTGTTCCCAGTCAGGTTGAGTCACGACGGCATCCTCGACCAGCACCTCCCCCCCTCTTCATACCACGAGCCAGAAGGCTCCGCATAGCCCGAGCCATGCCAGAAACGACAAGGCCTGGATTCGAAAAGTGAAATACCCCTTTGTAGCCCAATCCAGCCTCAGGGCCAGCAGCCAGGCTCCCAGGGCGGCGGCGGCGGCCCAGCCCAGCCTGAGAAGCCAGGTCCGGTCGGCCCTTCCCAGGCCCTTCCGGGCCCGGGCCAGGACCTTCCCGTCCCGATTCCAAAGCACCCAGGCCTTCCAGGCCGGCCCGGCCGGCCCGTTCCGGCGCTGGAGGAAGCTCCTTCTCTCCAGGCCCTCCAGAGTGAGGCTCCCCAGGAAGGTCCCCTTCCAGGGACGCCAGGGCAGAGACCTCTCCAGGAGGGAGAGCACCCTCGCCCGGGCCTTCTCCCGGGCCGAGGCCAGGGCCTCCCCGGGGCTTCCTTTCCACTCTCCCCCGGCCCGGAAAACCCCGGGGGGAAGATCCTCCCTGTATACCCAGGGAGCGGGAAGGATCCTCACCTCCAGAGGCTCCTGGAGAAAACCTGGACAAGAAAGTCGAAAACCATACCCGCCTCTTCCCCAGGGGAAGGCCGAAAAAACCAGCCGGAGGACTCCCTTCCCATCGCCACCGTGTGAGGCGGGATGGAATCCCCTCCTCTCGAGAACCTCGGCCAACCCCTCCAGCCCCAGGGAAGCCTCCTCCTCCAACCCCTCCCGAACCTCCTTCTCCACCAGCCAGGGACCGGGAGCCAGGGTGAGGACCTCCTCCTCCAGGACCCGGAAGAAGCCCCTCCCAAGGGCCTTCCCCCCCCGGTAGGGCCCGGGAAGGACTTCCAGGACCTCCGCCGGTGCGGCGAAGTCCCCTCCGGCGGATACCCGGGCCGGCAGGAGGAGGAAGAGGAAGAAGACCAGGAAACCCATGACCGCTCTCTCCTTTCAAAGGGAAGGAACCTGGATGACTTCGAAGGAAGGGAGCGATTATTCTCCCTCCGCCGGACCCGGGGACCTGGGATCCAAAAAGAGCAGGATCCCCCCGGCCCTCACCTTGCCGAAGCCGTCCAGGATTCCCTCCGCCCCCAAATCCCCCCAGTCGGTCTCGATGTTTTCCGAGGCCCGCAAGAGGAACCTGCCCCTGTCGTCCAGGGCGAGCTCCACCCTCTCACCGGCCCCAGGTATACGGATATGGGCATCCTCGTCGGGCCCGATGAGGAGGGCCCCGTCCCACCCGGGGACCTTCATCCATGCCACGCGGCGGCAACCCTCCACGTCGAAATCCCCCGGGAACTCGAGAAGGGCCGTCGCGGTCCTGCTTCCGGGCCTCCGGAACCGGACCTTCAAGGCGGGGCCGACGGCGAGGACCATGCCGTCCTCCAGTTCCCCCCGGTCCCTCTCCTCCCCGCCCGCATCCAGGGGAGCGCCGGAGAGGGAGCGGAAGCGGAAGGAGAGCCCCCTGTGGAAGCTCAGGGACCTGGTGAACTCCACCTCCTCCGAACCCAGCCGGGCGAGGACGGGCAGGTCCGCCTTCCCCCCTGCGGCGGACCCCAGGACCAGCCTCTCCCTGGGAAGGACCAGCAAGTCCCCCCTCCCGGCGACGCGCAGGTAGAACCCCTCCATCGGATTCCCCCGACCCTCCCCTCCTCCCGGCTCGGCCGACCCGGGCCGGACGGGAAAGGCCGGGTCGGCCGGAAGTCCCCAGCCCTCCCTGGCCGCCCCCAGGAGCCGGACTTCCCCCGGGGCTGCGCCTTCCCTAAGGGCCTTCCTGCAAAGTTCCCTCAAGCGGTCCGCCCCCGCGCGGAAGAGGGCCGGTGCGGACCGGCGCGGAAGGGGAAAGGAACCCCCCATGCGCTTGACCGAGACTCCGATCCCGGCACCTTCCGGGATCCCCTCCATCCCTTCCAGGAAGGCCGAAGCCGCGGCCAGTTCCTCCCGGGCCTTCTCCAGGCCCGGGACCTCCCGGTCCAACCCGGAGGCCTCCTCCAGGAGGGAGCGGCACCTCGCCAGGCCGGCCGAGTCCGCCGCCCCCGCCAGGGCCGAGGCGAAGGCCCCCATCTTCCAGAGGGCCATCCCGATCCGCCCGAAGGCATCGGCCAGGCCCTCCTCCCGTTTCTCCGAAGAGGAAACCACCTCCAGGAAGGCCTTGGCGGCCTTCCTGGGGAGGCCTTCCTCGAGAAGGCGGAAACCCTCCTGGAGGGATTCCTCCGAGGCTTCCAGGGCTTCCCGGGCGAGGGAACGGGCGATCTCTTCCGTTCGGGAGGTCAGGGCCCCTTCCGCCAGGGGATCCCCCGAGCCGGGAGAAGCCGGGAGGAGCCTGGAGAGCCACCTTCCCGCCTCCGGGCCCTCCCCCTCCTTCCAGCCCTCCTCCTCCAGCCAGGCCCGGGCCCCCCTCCTGGAGGGAGCCCCTTCCCCGATCCGCCCCGCCGCCTCTTCGGCCTTTCCCGCCGAGGCGGCATCCAGGCCCCGGGCCCAGCAGAGAAGCTCCAGGAAGGAAGCCTCCAGGGAGGCCGGAAGAGGAAGAGGTTCCAACCTCTCCAGGATCGCCAGGGCCTCCCGGAACCGGCCTCCCCCCAGGAGGCGGCCGGCCTCCTCCAAGGCCCGGGAGAGGAGAGGATCCAGGAGCCCCCTCGAGGCGGCCTCCTCCAGGAGGAGGGGATCCAGGCCGGCCAGGGCGCCCAGGATCCCGGCCCCCTCTTCCTCGCCGGCGGAAAGGGCCCGTAGGAAGGCCCGGAGCAGGGGCTCCTCCAAAGCCTTCTCCCGGTCCAGCCCGAGGAGCTCCCTCCACGCAGCGGCGGCGGCCAGCAAGTTCCCCTCCTCCAGGAAGTTCCGGACCTCGCCGGCCTTCCTCTCCCCCCTCTCCAGGGCCTTCCCGGCCCGGGCCCGAAGGGCTTCGGCCCAGCCGGCCTCTTCCCCACCGGCCTCCTCCAGGGCACGGCGGGGCAACCCGGCGGAAAGGAAGAACCGGGCCCTCTCCCCGGCATAGCGCCCTCTCTCCACCTGGGAACGAAGCTGTTCGCCGGCGGCCTTCAGATCCTCCGCCAAGGTGGCGTCCCCACCGGCACGGCCCAGGTCCCTGGCGGCTCCGGCCAGGTTGCCCCTCTCCAGGCGGTGCCTGGCCCGATCCAGGAGGGCTTCCCGGGCCTTCCGGCGGACCTCCCTGGCCCGCCGGTGCTCGGCGATCCTGGGATCCGAGGCCAGGCGGAGGGCCTCTTCCCAGAACCCCCGCTTCAGGGCCTCTTCGGCCTGGCGCAGTCGAACGGCCCGACGAAACATGGTTTCCTCCGTTGGGTGGGCGACCCTGGGATTTCGGCCGGAGGAAAGGGATATTCCGGCCCAGGTCTCACCCGGCGGGGCCGGAGAGGCCGACCAGGTCCTCCGATGTGAGGGATGTCCGGGCCTCCTCCAGGGCCTGCAAGGCCCGGGCCAGGAGGTCCCGGCCCCTATCGACGCCCGGGGAAGGAGCCTGGGCGATCCCTACGGGAGCCTTCCATCCCCCCGAGCGGGCCAGGAGCTCCCTGGCGTCGGGAAAGACCCGCCGCACCATGGCGGCCGCACCCTCGGGCGGGGTCCCGGGAAGGAGGAGGGCCAGGGATTCCTCTCCCCACCGGCCCAGGAGATCGATGTCCCGGGTCTCCGACAGGAGACGGCCGCTCAGGGAAAGGAGCAGTTCCAGGGGGGGAGGCCCGCTCCAGCCGGGAGGAGCCTCCAGGCGGAGGAGGACCAGGGTGAGGACCTGGTGGAACCGCCGGGCCCTCTTCACCTCCTCCTCGAGGCGAAGCTTCATGAAACCCTGGTGGAAGAGGCCGGTCTGGGGGTCCATGAGGGACTGGACCAGTTCCTGGGTGGAATCCTCCCAGCCCGAGAGCCCTTCCAGGACCCTCTTGGAGAAGACCTCCCGGTCCAGGGTGGCCTCCCTCTCCCGGAGGAGACCCTCCGTGCTGGGACGGACCCTGCCGGGCCCTTCCTCGCCGAGACAGGCCAGGAAATCCTCGGCCCGGAAAGGACGAAAGAGGACGGCCGCCCCTGCGAAGGTCGCCAGGGAACGGGCGGCCTTCTCCATGGACCGGTCGGCGAGAAGGAGGACCTTCGTCCGGGCCTTGCCTCTCAGGGCCAGGGCCCACTCGTAGGCGTTGGGCCTTCCCATGCGGGTGTCCAGGACGAACAGGGTGTCCTCCCCTTCCAGGGACTCCCCCGGCCTGGGCCCGCCTTCCCAGGAGATGGCCCTGAGCCCGGCCTTCCGGACCAGCCCCGCCAGGAGATCGAACTCCTCCTTCTCCGGGAGGACCAGGACCACCCATCCACCTTCGGCCATCGTTCTCTCACCCCCTCCCGAAAAAAGGCCGCGGTTCCCCCTTCTCAGGACTTGGAGAGCTCGTCCAGGACCTCCTGGGGGAAATCGGCGTCCGTATAGGCGTTCTCCACGTCGTCGTGCTCTTCCAGGTCTTCCAGGAGGCCGATCAGCTTGCGGGCCGTGTCCTTGTCCACGGTCACCATGGTCTTCGGCACGTAGCTGATCTCGGCCTGAACCAGGGAGATCCCCCTCTCCCCCAGGGTCTTCTCCAGGGCCCCCTTGACGGCGATGAAGTCCCCCGGGTCGCTGGTGATCTGGAACTGGTCACCGTCCCGTTTCAGGTCTTCCGCACCCGACTCCAGGGCGATCTCCATGAGGGTGTCCTCGTCCACGGCGTCGGCGGCAACGACGAAGAGCCCCTTGCGCTCGAACCGATACGAGACGGAACCCGAAGCGGCCATGCTCCCCCCCCGCTTCTCGAAGATCTTCCGGATCTCCGGGGCGGTCCGGTTCCTGTTGTCCGTAAGAATCTCCATGAGGATCCCCACGCCGCCGGGCCCGTAACCCTCGTAGAGGATCTCCTCGTAGTTCTGGCTGTCGTCCTGGCCCGACCCTCTCTTGATGGCCCGCTCGATGTTGTCCTTGGGCATGTTCGCGGCCCGGGCCTTCTCGATGGCGTACTTGAGCTTCAGGTTGGCGTCGGGATCGGGGCCCCCGTGGCGGACGGCGGTGATGATCATCTTGGCGATCTTGGAGAAGAGCTTCCCCCTCTTGGCGTCCACCACCGCCTTCTTGTGCTTGATCCCGGCCCAATGCGAATGACCTGCCATAGGCGCGCTCCCGTTCCTTGCAAAAAGTCCATTCTACAGGAGGTTTGCCGGCCTTGGAAGCGAAGTTCCGCCCGGGCCGGAGGGGGAAGGCACGTACGCAGGAGAGGCCGGGTCCGGGCCCGGCCTCTCTCGTTCCGGAGGGTCTCCCTTCGAAGGAAGAGAGCCTACCGCTTGGAGTACTGGGTGGCCTTCCTGGCCTTGTGGAGGCCGTACTTCTTGCGCTCCACCATCCTGCTGTCCCGGCTGAGGTGTCCGCCCGCCCGGAGGATGCCTTCCAGGGCGGGGTTCTCCGAGCGGAGGGCCCGGGCGATGCCCAGGCGGATGGCTCCGGCCTGGCCCGTGGGGCCCCCACCTTCCACGCGGACATGGACGTCGTATTTGTCCCGAACACCGGCCGCTTCCAGGGGACCGACCACGTCCAACCTGTCCTGGAGGCGGGTGAAGAACTGGTCGTAGGGCTTGCCGTTCACGACGATGGCCCCGGTCCCCGCCTTGATCCGGACCCGGGCCACGGAGGTCTTCCGCCGCCCGATCCCGGCGATCCAGCCGCCGGGAAGCTTCTTGACCCGGATCTCCTTGAGAGGCTCGGTCTCGGGGCTCTCGGCCCCACCCTGGGTCTCTTCCGTCTTGGGGGCCAGGTCGGCCAGACTGGTCTTGACTTCTTCTTCCGTCACCTTGCTAGATCTCCATCTCCTTGGGGTTCTGGGCCGCATGGGGATGTTCCGGCCCGGGGTAAACCCTCAGTTTCTTGAGCATGAGGCGTCCCAGGTTGGTCTTGGGAAGCATGAGCCGCACGGCGTGGCGGACCACCTTCTCGGGATCCCGCTTCACCTGGATCTCGAAGGGGATCTCCTTGCGGCCGCCGGGATAGCCGGAATACCTCTGGTAGACCTTTGCGGCGGCCTTCTTTCCCGAGAGGCGGACCTTGGACGCGTTGATGACGATCACCCCCGCCCCGGTATCCACGTGGGGGGTCCATTCGGGACGATCCTTGCCCATGAGCCGGAGGGCGATCTTCACGGCCATCCTGCCCAAGGGGTAACGGGAGGCGTCCACGATGTACCACTCCCGGACCTGTTCCTCCCGGCGGGCCATGGTGGTCTTCCACATGCCGTTTGCTCCTGGTCGAGACACACTCCCCCTTCCTCCCGGAAGGAGGGATCTTTTCTTGGAAAGAGAAGGGGGGAGCATACCTTCCGGCCCATCCTTGTCAACAGGGGACCGGGCCGGAATTTTTCAGCGGCCCTCCTCCCTTCCCGAGGCCAGAGTGAGCCACTGGTCCCATCGGAGTTCCCACCGGAGGTCCGCCGCCAGGACCCCTTCGAAGCCGGGATAGCGGGCCAGGATCTTCCGGGCCACGTCGATCTTCTTGGAAAGGGGGATGTTCCCGAAAGGGCTGAAAGGAGACCGGTCCCACTCGAGGATCACCCTGTGGCCGTCCGCCCCGGCCAGGACGATCCGGATCTCGGCCCGTTCTCCGTCGGCCAGGAGGCGGTAGCCCAGGTTGGAGAGGTCCACCGCCAGGAAGGGAAACTTCCCTCCCAGGGCGGGAAGGAAGGAACGCTCCACCTCCCAGGCCACGGCCGCCCCCGCCCGGAAGGCCTCCTTGCGGGCCTGGGGGTCCCGGGGAAGGCCCTCCAGGCAGGGAAGGGCCCCTTTCACCCCGGAAAGGGGAAAGGGAAGGAGGCGGCCCCAGGCGTCCAGGAGGTGGGCCCTGCCCGAAGGGTCCCGGAAGAAGGCCACGGGCCGGGGTATCTCCAGGACGAGCCGGACCTGGGAGGGAAGGAGCCTCTCGGCCCGGCACTTCCGGGCCACTCCCTGGGCCCGGATCCTCCGGAGGGCCACCTCGAGGGGAAGGGACTGGAAGACCTGGAAAGGCCCGGGAAAGGCCCCTTCGACGAGGCGGACCAGCTGGGCCCTCCCGATGGGCCCCATCCAGGCCGGCACCCGCTCCAGGCGGGTCACCCGGGGAAGGACCTGGTATTCCGGGCGGGCCGCCACGGCCCCCTTGAGAAGACGGAGTCCCACCAGGACGAGGAGACCCCCGCCCGCCAGGAGAAGGCCCCAGAAGAAGGCCTTCCTTCCCTCCCTGGACCAACCGCCCAAAAGGCCCTCCCTTCACCCAAACATCCGGCCGGGCGGGGAAAGGCCCCGCCCGGCCCGGCCGCCCAGCGGGGCGAGGCCGAAGGAGAACTAGTTGAGGCGCGTCACCTGGGGCTTCTCGGGCTCCTTGCGGATCGGCCCGGACGTTCCCTTGGCCTTGGCTCCTTCGGCATCCTCGATGAAGAGCTCCAGGGTCGTGAGGATGCTCTCCGCCAGGTCACGGTCCAGGGAGACCGTCTTCTCCCCCGAAGCGAGCTCGATCTCGTGGGAGAGGAGGCGGGCCGTCACCTTGAGCTGGGAGAGACGCCTTTCCACCATCTTGGCCAGTCCGATAGGGTCGGTTGCTTTGTCCATGGGAATGCCTCCCGGGTTGGATTCTATGAGGATCATGGGTCGTTCGATGGGACCTTCCCGTCGCGGCCCGCATCCTACCCCCTGGCCGAAGGACCCTGCAAGGCAGGTCTTCCTTGCTCCTCCCGGGGGCTCCCACTAGGCTCTCCAGGCTCATGACCAGGAAATTCAAGGGCTTTGTTCTCAACGATTTCCAGGAAAAGGCCGTCCAGGCCATCCTGGAGGGAAAATCCGTACTGGTCTCCGCCCCGACGGGAGCGGGAAAGACCCTGGTGGCGGAATTCGCCATCCACCAGGCCCTGAAGGAGGGCAAGAAGGTGATCTACACCGCCCCCATCAAGGCCCTGAGCAACCAGAAGTACCGGGACTTCCGGGACGATCCCGAGGTGGAAGTGGGCCTCATGACGGGGGACGTGACCCTCCAGCCCAACGCCCCGCTCCTCATCATGACCACAGAGATCTTCAGGAACACCCTCTTCGAAGATCCCAAGCGGGTGGAGGACGTGGCCTGGGTCATCTTCGACGAGATCCACTATATGGACGACCCGGAGAGGGGCACCGTCTGGGAGGAATCCCTCATGTTCGCCCCGGAGAACATCCGGTTCATCTGTCTCTCCGCCACGGTGGCCAATCTCCAGGAGTTCGGCGAGTGGATCCGGTCCATCCGCAAGGCGGACCTGGAGATCATCCACAGCTCGCGCCGCCCCGTGCCCCTCCACCACAGGCTCTACCACAGGGCGGCGGGGGTCTTCGACCTCTCCAAGCTCCAGGCGGCCCGCCGGAAGGCCACGGGAAACCGCAAGAGGGGCAGGCCCCCGAGGAAGGCCCAGGGCGGGATCCACCAGGCCAGCGTGGAGCTCCTGGACTACATCCAGCAGAGGAAACTCCTTCCCGTCCTCTACTTCTGCTTCTCCCGCAGGGAGTGCGAGATCAAGGCCGAGCGCAACGCCGCCAGGCGCCGCCTCCTCTCGGGAAGCGAGCGCAAGAGGATGGAGGAACTCTTCGACCGGATCTGCGCCCTCTACCAGCTCGACTGGAAATCCGACCCGGAGCTCCGCTACATCCGGGACCGGGCCCTGAAGGGCATGGCCTTCCACCACGCCGGCATGCTCCCCATCCACAAGGAGATCGTGGAGCGCCTCTTCACCTCGGGCCTCATCAAGATGCTCTTCACCACCGAGACCTTCGCCCTGGGGGTGAACATGCCCGCCAGGACGGTGGCCTTCAACCAGATCCGGAAGTTCGACGGGATCTCGGTGGACTTCCTGAAGACCAGGGACTACCTCCAGATGGCCGGAAGGGCGGGACGCCAGGGCATCGACAAGGAGGGCATGGTCTTCTCCATCCTGGACACGGACGACCTCTTCGAGGCCCCCCTGAAGCGCATCATCCAGGGGAAGGTGGAACCCATCCGCTCCCACTTCAACCTTTCCTACTCCACCATCCTCAATCTCTATTCCCGCCTGGGGCCCAACCTGGTGAAGGCCTACGAGAGGTCCTTCGCCCACTTCCAGGCGGAAAAACGGGGAAAGAAATACGGCGAGAGGGCCCACCGCAGGATGGTGGCATCCATCGTGGCCAAGATCCAGGTCCTCCGGGAGGCGGGCTACATCGACGACGAGGGCCTCCTGGACCGGGGAAAGGTGGCATCCAAGATCAACGGCTACGAGATCCAGATCACGGAACTCCTCTTCCACGGGCTCCTGGACCGGATGGACATCGACCAGCTCAACGCTGTCTTCGGGTCCATCGTATACGAGGCGCGGCGGGGGGACACGACCTACAGGCATCCCGGAGGCGTCCTGAAGGGCCTGGAGACCAAGGTGGCCCGGGCCATAGACCGCTTCCGGGCCATCGAGGCGGCCCACGGGATCAGGGAGCCCATCAAGGCCCCGGATTTCGACCTGGCGCCCGCCCTGGCGGCATGGAGCAGGGGAGTGGACTTCCCCGAACTGGCCCGCTACACCTCGGTCACGCCGGGGGACCTGGTCCGGACCATCCGCATGGCCGTCCAGATGCTGCGCCAGCTCAGGAAGTGCCTCTCCGGGGACTACCCCCTGAGGGACCGCCTGGCCGAGGCCCTGGTCTGCATCAACAGGGACGTGGTGGACGCCAAGCGCCAGCTCGAACTGGGCTAGGAGGGCGTCCCCGCCGATCTACCCCTTTTCCTTCCCCCCCGCCCTCTCCAGGGCCTCCAGGAGCTTCTCCGGGCCCAGGCCTGTCTTCTCCCCCAAGGCCCGGCGGATCACACCGGCCGGGGAGAGACCGTACCGCCCTGCCAGCCCGGCCAGGGTCTCCTCCCTCCCGGCGGGAGTGAACCCGGCAGCCTCCAGTTTCTTGCGGAACTCCGGAAATCCCAAGCCGTAGGCCCCCGCCAGCTCTCCCAGGGGGATCTTCTCCGCACCGTCCCAGGGAGGAGAAGAGGCCCCCACTCCCTTCCACACCTCCTTCTTGAACCAGCCGTGGCCTGCAGGGATCCAGGAGACGGGAGGGACCTTCCCCAGGGTCCCGGCCCAGAAGAGAAGGACAAGGAGCAGGGCGGTCCCTCCTTCCAGGGCGCCCTTTCCGAAAGAGGCGGCGGCCTTCCGGAAATAGCCCGCCAGGGCCTTCCCGTTGAACCAGAGGTGGGCCGCCGCGGCGGCGAGGAAGAGGAGGGAGAGGGACATGTGGGTCCCCTCCCACCCCTCCTTGGAAAGGCCGAGGAAGGTCCAATCCGTCCAGTGGGCCAGGGCCCCCTTGGGCTTGATGTAACAGAAGATCCCCGTCACCGTGCAGGAGAGAAAGGAGAAGAAGAGCAAGAAGCTCGTGAATCGCCTTCCCTCGAAGGACCTCCGCCCGTTCCGGCCTTCTTCCATAGTCGGTCCACCTCCACCGGACTCCCCCCCGACCCCGCCTCCCTTTCCTGGGGACGAGTCTTCCTTGTTTTCAAGCCTGCCGCCGAAGAGATAGGATCCTTTCTTCTCTTGATCTCCCCAGGACCCGGCCCGAAAGGATACGACCATGGCAGGAAAGAAGAGGCCCTTCCCCTGGTTCACCGGCATGGAGCACCTTCCCCGAGGACTGGCGAAGGCGGCGGAGGTGGCCGTCGGGGAGGTACTCCGGGTGAAGCCCGAGGAACGGGTGCTCCTGGTGACCAACCCCGAGCCGGACGTCCTGGCCGTCTCCCGGGCGCTTTACGACGAGGCGGCCCGGGCCGGAGCCCGCCCCCTCCTCCTGGTCCAGCCCAGGCGGACCTCCCTGGAGAACGCCCACGACGGGGTGATCCACGCCCTCCGCTCCGAGCCCGAAGTGATCCTCTCCATCAGCGCCGACAAGCTCGGCAAGGACCCCTTCGGCCTGGTGAAGCCCTATCGGTTTCCCGGAACCAAGGGTTCCTGGACCCACATCTTCAACGCCCTCCTCGGCGCCGGAAAAAGCCGTTCCTTCTGGACTCCATCCATCACGGCGGAAATGTTCGCCCGGACCGTTCCGGTGGACTACAGGGCCATGGGCGATACGGCCCGGCGCCTCAAGCGGATCCTGGACCGGGCTTCCCGGATCCGCATCACCTCCCCGGCGGGCACGGACGTGGAGATCGGCCTGGAAGGAAGGAAGACCTTCCTCGACACAGGGGCCCTCTGGAAGAAGGGCGCCGGGGGAAACCTTCCCGCCGGTGAGGTCTTCATCTCCCCGGCCAACTACGACGCCCGGGGGATCATCGTCTTCGACGGGTCCGTCTCCGTGGCCGACGGGGGAAGCGCCTTCCTTCCCCGGCGGCCCGTGCGGGTCCACGTGGAGGGTGGGCTGGTCCGCCGGGTCGAGGGCGGGGCCGGGGCCCGCCGCCTGGAGCGGTCCCTCCGGCTCGGCGAGGAAGCGGCCCACCGGATGAAAGGCAAGAAGGGCTGGAGCCGGGCCAAGATCGAGCGCTACGCCACCAACGCCCGCCACCTGGGCGAGGTGGGAATCGGGCTCAACCCCAAGGCGAGGATCACCGGGAACATGCTGGAGGACGAAAAGGTCCTGGGTACGTGCCACGTGGCGATCGGCACCAACTACGACGAGGACGCCCAGGCCTTCATCCACCTGGATTGCCTTGTCCGGAAACCCACCATCCTGGTCCGGGGAAGCAGGGGGGAGAGGCCCATCATGGTGGAGGGGAAGATCCTCCCCTGAGGAAGGGGGAAGGCCGGCGGCCCCTCAGGGCCTCTTTCCTTTCCCTCCCTTCCCCTCCAGCCAGGGGAGGGCCTTGACCAGGGTGTCCCACACCCTGGCGGGGACCTGGAAGACCAGGGGATCGGACTGGTCGCTGGCGGCGAGAACCAGGTTCCCCTCCTTCAGGAGGGTGAGCCTTCCCACGATCCTGCCGGGTTCCTTGGAGGCCGGGTCCAAGGGGAAGGCGTGGAACCGGAAGACCAGGGCCTCCTCCGAGTCCTCGACCCGGGCCGGCTCGTCGGAGACGGCCTTGATCCCAGAGAGATCGGTCAGGGTGTCCACCAGGTCCAGGAAGGCCTCCCCGGCGGGAGCGCCCTTCCCGTCATGGTATTCGCCCGTTTGGGTATCCAGGTCCCAGCGCAA
>Ga0256914_1002745_pt1 | contig 14474 bp, 12 predicted proteins | sample HulkmetaG_FD_191571 | JGI IMG/M metagenome (GOLD analysis project Ga0256914, IMG submission 191571) | Hydrothermal chimney microbial communities from Main Endeavour vent field at the Juan de Fuca Ridge, Pacific Ocean - Hulk | ecosystem: Environmental > Aquatic > Marine > Hydrothermal vents ... | reverse complement strand
CCACAAACACCCCCACGCCACCGCCCCCCATCATACCTGTTATCCACCCCAAGAGCATCGCGGTGGACGGCAACACCAACACCCTCTACATTTCCAGCCGCACCGCCAACCGCCTTTACGTCATCAACGCCGGCAACAACTCAGTCATCACCCAGGTGGCAGTGGGCGCAACGCCCTACGGCGTCGACGTCAATCTGGCAACACAGAAAGCATACGTCGCCAACGTGGACAGCGACAGCATATCGGTCATCGACATGGCCTCCAATACAGTCGTCGCCACTATTCCTCTGGGAGCAGGAAGCGAGCCGTTGCAAGTCGCAGTCAATCCCGACTCCAACAAAATCTACGTGACCCTGCACGGCTCCAATCAACTCGCGGTCATCGACGGAACCACAAACACAGTCGTGAAAAAGATACCCAACCTGCCGGGCGCCTTCGACGTCATCGTCAATCGGCCCGACAACCAGATCTATGTCAGCGCCCGGGATGCGCACTTCGTCAGCATCATCGACGGCGTCACCGACAGCGAGAAGACGCGACTATCGCCGGGCGGCGAAACATACGCCCTGGCCTTCGATGACACCCTCAAACAACTTTATGTCATCATCGATCCCGACGGTCCCCTCTACCTGCTGGATCAGCCCCAGAACAGCCTCTATCTTCCGCTGCCCGATCTCATCGGCCAGGACGAGCCCAATCCCAACGTGGTCATCATCTTCGAAGTCAAGCCCAACTACGACTTCGGGCGGCGCGGCTATCGCATGGCCGGCCAGGCCGGCCCCCAGGGGGGCGTCGGCATCGCGGCCAATCCCGCCACAGGCAACTTCTTCATCAGCAACTCGGCCGAAAACAGCCTGACCATCTTCGACGGCGCCTCATTGGTGATGCACGCCACCCTGCCCATGGATGGCGATCCGGGCGACGTGGCCGTCAATCCCGCGTCCAACCGGGTGTATGTCAGCAACCGCTCCGCCGATATCGTGCGCATGTTCATCGACAGTTGGTAATCGCACCATCCATGCCCGATCTCAGCCAACGACTCGCAAAAATCCTGAACCAACGCCCACACAGCATCACGCCCCTCAGCGGCGGCTGTGTGGGCGAAGTCTATCGCGTGACATTGCCAGACGGACGGCGCTTTGTGGCCAAAGTGGATGACAGCGCCCGCGCGACGTTGGAACGGGAAGGCTGGATGCTGCGATATCTGGCCGAACACAGCCAGCTGCCCACGCCCAAAGTGGTGTATAGCGCGCCAGACCTGCTGGTGATGAGCTTCGTGCCCGGCGGCGGCCTAGACCCGAGCGCGGAACCCCATGCCGCCGAACTTCTCGCCAGCTTACACCGGACGACAGCCCCGGCCTATGGCCTGGAGGCCGATACCCTCATCGGGGGCCTGCATCAGCCCAACCCCTGGACCGCAAGCTGGATCGACTTCTTCCGCGAACATCGGCTGCGCTTCATGGCCCGCACCGCGCACGACGCCGGACATCTGCCCGCCCGGGACCTGGCCCGCATCGAAAAGCTGGCCGGACGGCTGGCGCGTTGGCTGGATGAACCCCCCGCGCCCGCCCTCATCCACGGCGATGTATGGAGCGGCAACGTGTTGGCGCAAAACGGACGCATCACCGGCTTTCTGGACCCGGCCATCTACTACGCCGATCCGGAGATGGAACTGGCCTTCATCACCCTATTTCACACCTTCGGCGACACCTTCTTCCGTCGGTACGATGCGCTCCACGGCATCCGCCCCGGCTTCTGGGAAGCGCGCCGCGATCTATACAACCTCTATCCCCTGCTGGTGCATGTGCGACTCTTCGGCCACGGTTATGTGGCATCCGTGCAACGCACCCTCACCCGCTTCGGCGTCTGAGCCCATCCCTTACGCGCCTACCCAACCCCGGCCGCACAGGAGCGTCACTGAACCCGGGCCAGCTCCACCACCAGCATATCCAGAGCCAGATTCGCCTCCAGCCTGCCCGTCTTGATGGCGACGTCGGTTTCCAACAGCCGATCGTAAATGGTTTCCAACTGGCGAGGCGTGTAGTTGCGACACTGAGCCATGGCCTTCTGGGTGGGATAAGGATGCAAACGCAGTGCAGACGCTATCTCATCCTTGCGCATCCCCCGCCCCATATAATCCTTCACCTGCAGCAGGATGCGGTACTGCCGCACGATCATCGTCAGCAAATAGAGGGGATGCGCGCCCTGACTGCGCATCTGCGCCAGCAAACGGAAAGCAGTGGCGGTGCGGCGATGGCCCAGCGCATCCACCATATCGAAGATGCTGGCCTCTCGGGCGTAAGGGCACATCACAGCCAGATCCGCCTTGGTGATAACACGATCGCCCGCATAAAGAGCCAGCTTCTCCAATTCGCTATCGATAATGCGCAGGTGGGGACCGATGAAAGTCGCCAAGTCCTGAGCCACGCCCTGCGCCAGGCGGATGTTTTTGGAGCGGGCGCGACGAGACGTCCAGGCCGCCAGTTCGCCCTTACGGAGCTGGGGCGTGGTGAACAGCTGCACATCGCCCCCTTCGCCCAAATTGCCCACCGCTTTCAGCACGGGATTGCGAGACGGCAGCTTCTTGCCCTCGTTCAGCACCAGCGTGGTGGTTTCGGGGATGTTGGGGAGATAGTTCACCAACCAATCGAGAAAATCCTTGCCCCCACGTCCCCGCTGGCCATCGGGACCTTTGCTCTTTTCCAACCGCGTTAAAAGATCGTTGATGACGACCAGCCGAAAATCCCCCAAAAAGGGCGGCACATCGCAATGATGCTGCAGATCGTCCGGGGTGAGTCCTCGCCCCTCCAGCGTCACGGTGTTCATCTCCGCCAGATCACCCAACCGGGCCCTGAGAGCGGCGATGCGTTCGCTGCGCCCGAACTCTTCATCGCCATGGAAAAGATGGATCATGCCTCATCCCCCTGGCAACCGCGGCGGACGATCATAGACGATGCCCACCCAATGATACACGCGTTTGCCCATCTGCTTGCGCTGGATCTCCCGGATCTGAGCGTTGGAGAAATCCGCATCGGTGGTCACCCTGGCCTGAAGCCGCAGTCCCACCACCTGCCCCAGCACCACGCCGATGAGGGCCCCCAGCACGCCCGCCGGAATCTGCTCTGCGAGGCCGCGACGTCGCGTGCCCGTGGTCGCCAACATGGTGCCGCCCGCGGCCAACACCGCGGAAGAGATCATATTCGTGCCGCAGTTGGGATGAATAGCCAGTTGACGTTCGCCGCCCTGGATGCGGTTGATGGCCTCCTGCACAGCCTCATGCAGAGCCTCGGTGGGGATGTCGCCATAGATGTAAAAACCGCGACTATTCGAACGTCCGGCAATACTGACATAGGGCAACATGCGGCTGAGAATATGGATGGCGCCATGTTCGATGGCGTGATTCCAGCGGATGAGATGGAAGAAATTGACGATGGACTCTTTCATGGGGTTATTTTACCACAACTTCCGCCCCGCCGATGACTCGTGCCCGGCCATTTCGAGCATTTTCTGCAGGGTCAGAGCATTGTCGATGGCCGCCCCCGCGGCGGTGTTGTTGAAGATGCACCACGTGATCGCTTGCCGCGACCAATGAAGCAGATTATCCGCCATATCCTCCAGAAACGAAGGCGAATAGGCCGAGTGGTAAAGCTCGGGGAAGCCATGAAGCCGGACATAGACCAACGCTTGCCAGCCGCCCGGCGTTGCGCCCGCGTCCACGGGAGCGGGATCCACCGCGGCCCGGGCCACGCGATAGCTCTTCAGCAACGCCTCGGCCTCGGGCGTAAACCAGGAGGCATTGCGCGGCTCGCACGCCACCTGACCGGCAAATCGCTCTCGCAGATAGCGGAAGAACGCGGCCGCCACATCGGCTTCGAAGAGCAGACTCGGCGGCAATTGCACCAGCAGCAACCCCAGCTTCTCGCCCAACTGCGTCACGCCCGCCAGAAAATCATCCAGCAGCTGAGGTTGACGCAGGCGTTTGTAGTGGGTAATGCTGCGATGCACCTTGACCGAAAATCGGAAATGTGCGGGAGTGGAGGCGGCCCAGCGCGCGTAAGTCGCGGGGCGGTGAAAACGATAAAAGGACGTATTGATCTCCACCGCGGGCAAAACCCGGGCGTAACGCTGCAAATGCGCGCCCTCGCCCGGAAACGCCGCGGCGTGCTGCCAGGGAATAGACCAGCCAGCGCTGCCGACATAGATCATAACAGCCTCCTTACACGCTTCGTAATACCGAGATGAGAAAGCCCAACACCACAAGCGTCGCTCTCACGTTTGCGCACAACTCGAACGCCTCGGGCCTCTGCTGCGCCCATGCGAATGAGCTGATTGACAACGCCAGTCGCATCCATCCGCACCGATGCGATATACAACCGCACCAGATTCAGAGGGTCGGCATCGGTGAGATGCCCGACCATGCCGAAATCCATAGCGCCAATGACATTGCCCGGCATCACAAAAAAATTGCCTGGGTGCGGGTCCGCATGGAAGAAACCATCCACCATCACCTTCTTGATGATGCGGGCAGCCGTCAGTCGAAAGTGCTGGGCGGGCGTCAGCTGACTCTGCTCTCGCCCCCTGCGGACAAGGCGCACAGGCGCCAGCAGCGCGCGTTCGACCCCCATCTGCTCCAGCATGGAATCGAAGCCATGCCGGGCAAAGATGGCGATGATCTGCCGATATCGGGGCAGATTCTGAACGCATCGGACCGTGGTGAACATGGCGCACATCCGAACTGAGCGAGTCGTCCGCGATGACTCCCATATCGTGAGCCGCGCCGAATCGATCTACACTATTATACCTCATAAAGCCCACCCGTGCGCGGCGAGATGCGCCGCGTGGACGCGTTTCAAATTGAAACGAACCCCGCCGCACAGCGTTTTTCGAAGCGCATCTCGTTGGATTCGCTCAGTTTGACACAACCTATCGCTGGGTGTATGATTGAGCATAGTTATTGGCTATGCGAATAACCCACTCTCCCCCAACCATCTCATGCCACCCGAAGACCTTTTCAGCCAAACCAACCAGGATATCGATCCTGGCAAACCGCCGGAGCCAGTCGGAAACATTCCGCTATCCATCAGCGAAAACAGCAAATTGACCGCGGCCGACGCCCCCTATCGCAGCTATTTGCGGCAGCAAGGCAAGGCGGAGAGCACCATCAAAGCGTTTGCTGGCGACATCAACCTCCTACGACGCTATTTCGTAGAGCGAAACGAAAATCCAGCCCTGGGCGCAATCACCACAGAAATGCTGGAAGGATTCCTTTACTGGCTGTGCCACGAAAGGAAGAACAAACAAGGGGAAGTGATGGGCTGCAAACCCAAAAGCTACGCCCGCCGGGTGACTTCGCTCAAATCATTCTTTGGATGGCTATTCGAAACAGGCGTCATCACAACCAATCCCGCCGCCGCCGTGGTGCAAAAAAGCGCCCGCGCGCCGCTGCCCCGCATCCTCACCGATGCAGAGGTGGATCGGCTAAACCGCACCGCCCGCGACATGCTCTGGTCGCCGCGTAAACCTGACGCCCGCCCCTATCTGCTGGTCACCATCCTGCTGCAAACAGGCATGAAGAAGAGCGAAGTAATGAAGCTGGAACTGGCCGATATCGACGCGTCCAACCCCAACGAGCCGGTCGTGACGGTGCGATACAGCGATCCTCGCTACGCGCACAAAGAACGCAGACTCTTCCTGGGACCCGGCTTCACGCCCATCTTCCGGCAATATCTAAACAAATACCGCCCCGAGAAAAATCTCTTCGAGTGCAGCCCCCGCAATCTGGAATATGTACTCTCCGATCTGGCCGAAGCCGCGGGCATCGAACGCAGCCACATCTCCTTCGAGATTCTACGATGGACGTCGGCAGTGCGGTCATATCGCTTCGGAATGCCGCCAGAGGCGCTGCGGCAAAAGATGGGACTGAGCGAAATCAGTTGGCGAGAGACCTTCGACAAAATCAAAAAACTGGCGTCGCCGGGCATATAACTGGACAAAATCTCCAGATTCGTGGAAGATAGGGCCATGCCAGACGCTACAACCATCACCCTCGCCGATTCGCGTACAAGGCGCACCCTGCACCGCTGCGGCAGCCTCGCCACCGCGGCCCGTCGCGCGGCCTGGGCGCGGACGCCCGATGCGGACGAGCTGAAGCAGCGCGCCATCGCGGCCCGCGACCAGGTTTTAGCCGACCTGCCCGGACATCTCGCCCGGCTGGAAGCAACAGCCCGGGCCCATGGCGTCGTGGTGCAGCGCGCCCAAAGCGCACAAGAAGCCAATCGCCACATCATCCACACCATGCGGGAGCTGGGCGTCACCGACGCCTTGCGCAACCACCATCCCCTCCTATACGAGATTCAGGTGGATCGGGCGGCCAAAGCCAACGGCATCCAGCTCACGCCCTTGCACCCTGGCGATCATCTGACGCAACTGGCCGATGAAACCCCCGGCCATCCCATCTGGCCGGCGGGCCACCTAACAGTGGAGGCCATCAGCGGCGCCTTGCAGGAAAAATGGCGCGTCCCCGAAACCTACAACCCCGACCATCTGGCCAGCACCGTGCGCATGCCCCTGCGCCGGACGCTGCTGCGGACCCACACTGCCATCCTCGGCGTCGATTTCGCAGCAGTTCAGGAGGGCGTTTTCACGCTCATGGACAACGACGGGCACAACGCCAGCCTCGCGGGCCTGGCCCGGCACATCATCCTCCTCCTCAGCATCGAACAGATTGCCGCCACGCTGGATGACCTGGACGCGTTGGTGCAAGTCTTCGCCCTCAGCGCCTGGGGACGCGTCCTGCCCGCTTATGTCACGCAGCTGCAACGCCCCGCCCCCCCCGAAATCGACGGCCCGCGCACTCTGCATCTGATCTTGGTGGACAATCGGCGCACGGAGATCATCGAACAAGGCTTCGGCCAGGCCCTGCGCTGCATCCAGTGCGGCGCGTGCCACACCGCGTGTCCGGTCTATCAGCAGATCGGCGGCGCAGGTTACGCGCACTCCCCCTACACCGGCCCCATCGGCGCGGTCATCAACCCCATCCTGATGCGGCCCGACCTGGGCGAACCCCAGGCCTATCTCTGTGCCAGCAGCGGGCATTGCCAGAGGGCATGCCCGGTAGACATCCCCATCCCCGAACTCATCCACCGCCAGCGCTCGCATCTGGCCCAAGCCAGACCGCAACGAAACGACAAACGTCACTTCACGCTCTGGCGTCGCCTCCTGGCCCGCCCCGCACTCTTCCATCCACACATCCGCCACAAACGCCAACGCTGAAACGCGGAGAAGCGTTCCTGAGAGGCCATCGATACGCAGGAGCGGTGTCGATTTCAGTCGTCCGAGGGGTCTCCGTCCACGAAATAGGCGATGGTGACGCCGTCACCGCCCTCGCCCGCCTCGCCCGAGCGGTAGCGGGTGGCCGCCGGATGATTGCGCAGGAAATCCCGCACCACCTTGCGCAGCGCGCCCGTGCCCTTGCCGTGAATGATGCGCACCCAGGGCAGCTCTGCCAGATAGGCCTGATCGATGTACTCGTCCAGCGCGTCCAGGGCCTCGTCCACCCGCATCCCCCGCAGATCCACCTCCATGCCAGGACTGGCCGCGGGGCCGACGAAGGATCGGCCCGATGAGGTCTCCGGTTCGGGTTGAGGACGCTGTTTGATCTCGAACTGATCGAAGGGCAGAGTCACGCGGAAGGAGCCGACGCGCACCTCGGCCTCCCGGTCTTCCTCCCACACATCCTCCACCTCGCCCGTGCTGTGCAGACTCTCCACCCACACGATGTCGCCGGGCCGGGGCGGACCAGCAATGCCATCGGGCCCGGGCTCCACGCTCTCGGGCAGGATTTTCTCCGCTTCCTTGCGGGCCTTCAGCGCCTTCTCCGCTTCTTGCAAAAAGCGCTCGTGCTGGCTGACGCCGCCCTTGCCCAGCCGCGCCCGGGCCTTGCGGATTTCCTCCCGCAGCGCGTCCAGCTCGGCCTGGGCCTCCTGCCGGGCCTCGTTCAGCACCGCGCGGCGGGCCTCCTCGATGTGCGCCAGCCGCTCCCGAAGCTCCGCTTCCTGGATCGCGATGATGCGCTCGTCGGCCTCGGCCCGCTTGCGCGCGCGGCGGGCTGCATCCCGGGCCTCGCGGATCTCCGCCAGCAGCGCGTCCGCGGTCAGGCTCTCCGGCTGAATGCTGCTTTCGGCCAGGTGCACGATGTCGTGGGGCATGCCCAGCCGCCGGGCGATGGCCAGCGCGTTGGAGCGTCCGGGCAGGCCGATGGTGAGCTCGTAGGTGGGGCTGAGGGTGTCCAGATCGAATTCCACCGACGCGTTGCTGACGCCCGCGGTGGCGTGGGCGAAGAGCTTGACCTCGGAGTAGTGGGTGGTGGCCGCGGCCGGGATGCCGCGGTCGCGCAGGTGCTGCAAGATCGCCCGGGCCAGGGCGCTGCCCTCCTCCGGATCGGTGCCCGCGCCCAGTTCATCCAGCAGCGCCAGACTGTGAGGCGTGGCCTGTTCCAGTATCCGCACGATGTTGGTGGTGTGGCTGGAAAAGGTGCTCAGGTTCTGCTCGATGCTCTGCTCATCGCCGATATCGGCGAAGACGTTCTCGAACAGGGTGAGGCGGGAGCCGGGCGCGGCCGGGATGGGGATGCCGGCCTGGGCCATCAGCGTCAGCAGGCCCGCGGTCTTGAGGCTGACGGTCTTGCCGCCGGTGTTGGGGCCGGTGATGACGATGATGAAGTAGTCGTCGCCGAAGTGGAAGTCGATGGGGACGACTGTCTCGGGGTTCAGCAGGGGGTGTCGGGCCTGATGCAAATCCAGGATGACGCCGGGATGCTGTTCGGGCTTGAAATCGGGCGTGCGATGGAAACCCAGCAGTTCGGGCGCGTTGGCGTGGATGTCATCCGCGTATTTGGCCCGGGCCAGGATGCCATCCAGCCCGGCCAGGGTTTCCTGGTTGAGATGCAGGTAGAGGGCTTCATCCGCGACCAGCTCGCTGAGTTCCCGCAGGATGCGGAGGATCTCTTCCTCCTCTTCGGCCTGACGCTGGCGCAGGGTGTTGTTCAGCTCCACGATGCTGAACGGCTCGACGAACAGGGTGGCGCCGCTACCCGACTGGTCGTGCACGATGCCCGGGATCTTGCCCTTGAACTCGGCCCGCACCGGCAGCACATAGCGCCCCTGCCGCTGGGTGACGATGGCCTCTTGCAGGTAGGGCGCGTTGTCGGGGTTGCGGGCGATGCGCTGGATGCGGTCCATCACCCGGTCTTGCAGCACCCGCACCTCGGCCCGCAGGCCCGCCAGACGGGGACTGGCGCTGTCCATCACCTCGCCCCGATCGCTGATGGCCCGACCGATGGCCGCGGCTACGTGCTCCAGGTCCTGCAACTGCTCGCCCCAGTCGGCCAGGGCTGGCGCGGTGCGGGCGTTGGCCAGCAACAACTGGCGAAGTTTGCGCGCCCGCAGCACGCTGGATCTGATTTGTAAGAGCTCGCTGGGCGTGAGGATGCCGCCCCGCTCCGCCTGGGCCAGATGCGCGCTCAGGTCGTGCACGCCGCCCAGGTGCAGGTCGGGCTGCTGGGAGAGGAGCCGGCGGGCTGCTTCGGTCTCCTGCATCCACAGCCGGGCCTCGCCCAGATCATCGGTGGGACGCCAGGCCAGGATGCGCGTCTTGCCCGGCTCGAAGCTGGCGTATCGGGCGATTCGGGCCAGGATTTTATCGAATTCCAGGACGCGCAGTGCGTGCTCGTTCATGGCGGCTACGATCTCGACTCAGCCCAAAAGCGCTCCCAGGTCGCCTGCGCCACCTCGCGGCTGCGCGCGTAGATGCGCGCCGCGTCCAGGTGGGGGATGATGCGGTGACGCATGAGGATGCGTCCGCCCACGATGGTGGTGTCCACTTTACGGCCATCGAAGCCGAAGATGATGTGCCAGGGAAAGTTTTCGGCGCTGAGAGGCGTGGGCGGATCGTAATCCACCAGAATCACATCGGCCGCCGCGCCCGGCTGCAACTGGCCGAAGGAACGGCCGAAGAATTGCCGGGCCAGGGCCGCGTTGTTGTGCATGACGATGTTCAGCAGCTCGTCCGCGGGCAGCACGCGCGGATCGTTGTGTGCGGCCTTGTGCAGCAGATAGGCCACGCGCATCTCCTCGAACGCGTCGTTGGAGAAGCCGTCATTGCCCAACACAACCTTCATGTGACCGCGCAGCATGGCGGGAATATCGGCCACGCCTACGCCATTGTTCATGTTGGAGCGGGGCTGGTGAGAGACCCAGGTTTCGGAGGCGCTGAGCGCGGCCATCTCCCAGGCGTCGATGTCGATGGCGTGGGCGACAATGGTTTGCGGGCCCAGGATGCCACGCTGGGCCAGCCGGTCGATGGTGGGCATGCCGTAGGTCGCCAGAGAATGCTCCCGATCCGCCGGGCCCTCGGCCGCGTGGATGTGGAAGCCCTGATGCCCGATGGCTTCGGCCTCGGCCACGCAGCGGTCCAGCGTCTCATCGCTGAGGGTGAGCGCGGCGTGCAGGCCAAATGTGGCCGCGATGCGGGGATGCGCCATCTCGCGCGCCTTTTTGATGAACCGCACATTTTCGCGAATGCCGGCCGCAGCCGCCGCGGGGCCATCCCGGTCGCTGACTTCATAGCAGAGCGCGGCCCGCACGCCCGTCTCCGCCACCGCCTCCGCGATGACATCCAGCGAGCCGTCGATGAAGCGGTTGCTGGCGTGATGGTCGATGAGGGTGGTGACGCCATAGCGAATAGCGTCGAGCATGGGAACCAGCGCAGAGTAGCGCACGCCCTCCTCGTCCAGCGCCCGATCCAACGGCCACCACAGCCGTTGTAAAATCTCGGGAAAATCCTTCATGGGCGGGCCGGGAATGTACATGCCCCGGGCGAACGTCCCGTAAAAATGCGTGTGAGAGACAATCATGCCGGGCATGACTAACATGCCGTGGGCGTCAAGACGCTCCTCATTCGGGTATTTTTCTTCGAGAATGTGACTGAAATCGACCTCGACGATGCGATCGTCTCGGATGAGCGCCGCGCCGTCCTCGATGAGACGGTGGTTGTCGCCAAAAGTAAGAACGCGTCCGTTGGTGATAAGCATGAGAACTCCTGGGTAAACGCCAGAAAATGGTAAGCAACTCGTCACTACGAAGGTGGCGTGCTTGAGCGTGACGTATGCCTTGAAGTGAGTGTTTCTGGATGCCAAGGCGTGAAACGTGAAGCGTGGAGCGTGGAGGGGTGCGACTTGGTCGTGGACGAGATGTGACGAGCATGGTTTGTGACGTCTGACGATATCCGGCAAACGATGACGCTCCTGTGGCAGCGTACATAACAGAGACGTTCGTTGTCACGTTTCTTTTTTCTTGGCGACTTTGTGTGAGATGTCTTCTTGATTCCGGCTTGTCCCGGTTAGGTGTCGAATAGAACCTGCGCCCGCCACAGGCCGCCCGTCTCGTCCGGCGGGGAGATGGCGAGATCGTGGTAGGTGACGGCTTTGATGTGGGCGAGATCGCTGGTTCCGGCCCGACCGAAGACCAGGGCCCGGAGGGCGACGTCGGTCAGCTCCCGCACGATGACGTTCTGGACCATCAGGTTGTGAGTCTCTTCCTGCCAGAGAAGTTCGTTGAGCCAGCTCACCAGCAACGATTCGCGATCTGCGGCCTCGACCTCGACATACTGCTGCACGGTCGGGCCTTGCACATCGTAAGCCGCCTGCAGGCCGAACATGGCCACAGCCGCGTGGGCGAAAAGCTCCTCCGGAGAGCCTCCAAAGACCTCGACGCCCCAATCTGCGGCATAGGAAAGCTCGCGATAGCGTTCGTAATCGGGGAGCTGCGGCTCCTGAGCCAGCAGCCAGGCGGCCAACTCCCTATCCCGGGCGATCTGGGCCTTAAGCGCGTCCAGGCCCGAGAATTTCATCTCATCCCGCAAGCGGGCGACGAAGGAAAGCTGCAAACAGCGACCATAGATGTCGTCATCGAAATCGATGATGTGGGCCTCGATGGTGCGGTGGCCGCCGTTGACCGTGGGCCGCACGCCGATGTTGACCACCGCCGGAAAACGCTGTCCCTCCACTTCGGCCCAGGCCGCGTACACGCCGTCGGCCGGGTGCACCCGGTTTTGCGAGATGGAGATATTGGCGGTGGGGAATCCCAGGGTGCGGCCCCGCTGGTCGCCGTAGACGATGACGCCCGAAATGGCGAAGAACCGCCCCAACCACACATTGGCCCATTCGATGTTGCCTGCGGCAATGGCGTTGCGGATGCGGGAGGAGCGCACGGGCTCGCCTTCCCAGTGGAACTCGGGCGTCACATGCACGCGCACGCCGATCTCCTGGCCATACGCCCGCAGAAAGGCCACATTCCCGCGGCGGTTGCGGCCCAGCGCAAAATCGGGCCCCACCCACAAGTCGGTCAGCGCCAGATGGTTTTTGAGCAGGTCCATGAAATGCTCAGGCTCGGTCTGGGCCGTCTCGCGGGTGAAGGGATGAACGATGGTGAAATCCAGATCGGCCCGGGCGTAGAGCTTCAGGCGCTCGGCCAACGAGTTGATGCTGGCCACAGGTTGATGGGGCTGCAGCACCGCCCGAGGATGTGGATGGAAGGTGAGCAAGCCGCAAGCCGCGCCATCCTCCCGCGCGGCCTCCTGCATGACCTCTATCAGGGCCTGATGTCCGCGGTGCATCCCATCGAAACTGCCGATGGTGAGATGAGTGGGGCCTTTGAGATGAGCGGCGGCAATGGATTCGAATACTTGCATGGCAAAAACCGTTATGCGTTGACTGTCGCCAGCCAATCCGGCAGATCGTTGACGTCGTTCAGAACGCCGTCCGCGCCCAGACTCAGCCACCGTTCTGGATCGCGATCATGATCGATAGCGACAGCCAGCACCCGGGCGCTGCGACGCGGGGGCGGCAGCTTGCGATAATTGAGCGTCAGGCGCAGATCGTCGAGACTATCGCCCACCATGACTGCATGATCGGTTTGCAGACGGGCGATAGCCCGTTCCAACAGCGCTGGATCGGGCTTCTGTCCATCTTCATCTGTGAACACAGCTTCCTCCACCAGCAAGCCCCCGAAATCCAGGCCCGCGTAGGCGGTGCGCATCTCGTTGCGATTGCGGCCGGTGATGATCCCCACTCGCCGCACGCCCGCCGCGCGCAACCGATGGAAGAAATCGGGCCGGGGATAGGCGCGCTCCGCGTGGGCGAAGCCGGGCCGATACGCGACGACCGGAGGCGCGTCGTAGATGTTGGGATACATCTCCGCGCCCCAATAGTGTGCATCGTAGTAGCGCTGCAGCTCGCCGAAATCAGGCGCGTCAGATCCGGCATAGGCCTTGACCCAATCGACGCCCCGGCCAGCATTCTCCTGGGCCAGCTGGAACCAATCGCGCTCAAGCGCGATGCGTCCCGCGGCCCGGGCCTGCAACAATACCACCAGCGCCCAGATCATGTTCCAATCGCTGTTGAACCCTCCCGAGCGCTTGAAGGCCCGGACATGTTCCAGCGAGAGGCCCGCATCGGGCCAGTTATTTTCCTGCGCCAGCTTGCGGGCCACAAAGAGAGTGCAACGGTTGTAAGCGTCTTGCGCAGCCCACAACACGCCGTCCACGTCAAAAATGATGGCGTCGATAGTCATTTGGACTGATTCTCGAAGAAAGCTTTATACGCCCGCGCCCGCTCCTGATAGCGGCGGGCGTTGGCCAGAATGGCGTCCAGGTCCTTCTGCCGCATAGGACGGGTGAAACGGGCGGGCACGCCTTTGTAGAGCGTGCGAGGAGGCACGATGATGCCGGGCGGCGCCAAAGCCCCGGCCGCGATCATGGCTCCCGCGCCGATGCGGGCGCCGCTGAGCACAGTGGCGTTGATGCCGATGAGCGCACCATCCTCCACCACGCAGCCATGCACCACCGCGCCATGTCCGATGACCACATTCTTGCCGATGAGGGTGGGAAAACCTGCATCGCTGTGGAGCGTGCAATTATCCTGCACATTACTGCCCGCGCCAATGACAATGCGATCCACATCGCCCCGCAGCACCGCGCCAAACCAGATATTGGCGCCCGCGTCCACTCGCACATCGCCAATGATGGTGGCGGAGGGCGCGACAAAGGCTTCGGGATGGATTTTTTCGGGGAAGTAGGCGATTACGTCGGTCTTGGACATGGAAGTCAGGGGAAATGGAGTGAGGATGGTGCGGCGCATGGCGTGAGTTGCTCACAGTTCGCGCCGACGGTGAGTTGATCAGGACAGCACAAGTTTAGCACGAATGAGAGCGAAATCCAACGTCCTCATAGGAACCTAAACGAGGCGTTAGTCGTTTTGCCTGGGTCGTTGCTATAATTGAATACAGGACAGTGGCGTTTTTTGGTTTAACCACAGATTCTCACAGATTTTCACAGAAATCAATCAAGAAAAATCATAACTATTACGTCACCGTCATGTACGCTGCCACGGGAGCGTCATCTCTGGCGGGATGTCGCCA
>Ga0256914_1002744_pt1 | contig 14478 bp, 15 predicted proteins | sample HulkmetaG_FD_191571 | JGI IMG/M metagenome (GOLD analysis project Ga0256914, IMG submission 191571) | Hydrothermal chimney microbial communities from Main Endeavour vent field at the Juan de Fuca Ridge, Pacific Ocean - Hulk | ecosystem: Environmental > Aquatic > Marine > Hydrothermal vents ... | reverse complement strand
ATCTTTAGCCAAATTAAGTTCCGGTCTTAGAATCAATAAAGCCGCGGACGACGCTTCGGGAATGGCGATAGCGGATAGCTTGAGAGGTCAAGCAAGCTCTTTGGGGCAAGCCATATCCAACGCCAATGATGCTATCAACCTCATTCAAACCGCGGATAAAGCGATGGACGAGCAGATAAAAATCCTCGAAACGATCAAAGTCAAAGCAACCCAAGCGGCGCAAGACGGACAAACCGCGGAAACGAGACAGGCTCTGCAAGCGGACGTCGTAAGACTTATGGAAGAGCTTGATAATATCGCTAGTCAAACGTCCTTTAACGGACAGTCTCTGCTTTCGGGAAATTTTACGAACAAAAAGTTTCAAATCGGAGCATACTCCAATCAAACCGTAACGGCTTCAATCGGGGGAACGAGTTCCGATAAGATAGGACAAACGAGATTCGAAACTACCGAACTCGTTAAAGTCAGCGAAGGAGCTAACGGCTTAAAAGCTTTATCATTAACTTTCAAAAACGTTGACGGAGAAAACGATCTTACTCTCGAAAGCGTCAAAATCTCCACGAGCGCGGGAACCGGAATAGGAGCTTTGGTGGAGGTTATAAACAAAAACTCCGACAGAATAGGAGTTAGAGCATCCTATACGGTTCAAGGAACGGGAGCTAACGCGGTAGCGGCCGGAGATATCAAAGGGCTTAAAATAAACGGTATAGAGATAGGAGACATCACCGATATAAAAGCCAACGACGCGGACGGAAAACTCGTAAACGCAATCAACGCCAAAAAAGCCGATACCGGAGTCGAAGCTTCGATAGACGCGGAAGGAAAACTGAATTTAAGAAGTCTTGACGGAAGAGCGATAGATATATCCACCGCAAGTTCGGCTTCCGTTTTGGGAGGAGGTAGTTTCGCAACCGCTTCGGGAGGTTCCGGAAGTGACGTTATAATAGGAAGAATATCTCTTGTTAGACTCGACGCAAGAGACATAGAAGTTTCCGGCGCCAACATCTCTACGATAGGCTTTACAAGCGGTATGGCGGAAAAAACGGTAAGTTTAAGAGATTTAAGAGGAGATTTCGATAAAGATATAGCAAGCGCGGTAGGAGCGAACGTAAACAGTTCAAGCTGGCAGTTCGGTAAAAAGTTAACGGCCGGTCTTACAAGTTTAACGGGAGCAATGATGGCTATGGACATAGCCGAAGCGGCCACGAAAGCGCTCGATAAGATCAGATCGGATCTCGGTTCCGTTCAAAATCAGTTAGTTGCGACGGTAAACAACATCTCCGTAACTCAAGTTAACGTAAAAGCTTCGGAATCTCAAATAAGAGACGTCGATTTTGCGGCCGAGAGCGCAAATTTCCAAAAGAACAACATTTTGGCGCAAGCCGGAAGTTACGCGATGAGTCAGGCAAACGCCACTCAACAAAACGTAATGAGACTGTTGCAGTAACAAAAAGGAGCGGTTTACTCCGCCCCTTTTATCAATAAGTATATTTAAATCCTACGGTTAAAAGATGAGCGCCTCCTCCGGAAAACTCTCCGTTTATTCCTTCGGGACCCTGATTGACGCTTACATCGTCCTTATCGTCGTATAAATAAGCGGCTCCTACACTCATTTTAGGATTTATCTTATAATCGAAACCGACCGAATAGATTTTGGCGTCGGCATCCGGAAGCTCGAATCCGAGAGTTTCTTTCGGAACAGGAGTTTCGTCAATGGCAAAACCGGCCATAAGTTTCAACTTATCGTTATATTGATGAGTTATTCCGAATCTGTAAGTATTCGTATCATCCCAAAATTTCGGAATCGGATCGTCAAAAAATTTCTTAAGTCCCGGATGAAGCTCTCCATCGTATTCGAAATCGAGATATCTGTAAACTCCCCATTTGGTTCTTTCGTAAGTAAATTCCAAAACCGTTTTTTTATCCTCCAACGCGTAAGAAGCCGCCAAAGTGATCACCGCGGGAAGAGGAACCGTTACGTTCGCGCTATTGTCATACATCTTTTTACCCGCAAAATAGAGCTGAGCCCTACCCTCTTCCTTCAAATCCACTTTAGATCTGTAAGTGGCGGCTAAAGTAAGACTTTCGGAAGGTCTGTAAGAGAGAGCGAAATTGTAACCGAACTCGCTCATATCTCCGTCCATGTCTCTTGCAAGAGCCCCTTTGGCTATACCGGCTTGAAAAAGCTCGGTACTATCGCTTTTTACCTTTCCCTCGCTATAAACAAACCTGATACCGGCCGCAAAAGAGAGATTTTCAAGGAGTTCGAAAGAGATCGAAGGAGAAAGTTCCAATACTTTCAAACTAAACTCTTGCGCGTACGCTTTCTGATAGATATCGTCCCACTTTTTGGAAAGCCCCGCCGGAGCCGTCAAAGAGACGCCCCATCTTAAGAAATCGTATTTTTCCGAAACGTAAAAGAAAGTAGGCACCAAAAAATCCTCTTTCTTGCTGCTTCCGTTTAAAAGAGGATTTACGGACGAAGTAAAATCTATGCTCGGCAAATGGATATAGGTCAAAGCAAATTCGAAAAAAGACTTATTCGGATCCATCCAAATCATATTGGCCGGGTTATAGTAACTCGCATCAGCCCCCTGCACATGAGCCACGTTAGCCGCACTCAAAGCCATAGAGTCCAACGACTGCTCAGGTATCTTATAAGCCGCCGCACTCAACACTCCGCAAAGCCCTACCGATAAAACTATCTTTTTACCAATGCCCTTCATAAATCATCCTTTCTAATAAAATTACCGTTCGATCAAGCTATAAAGGAGTTTTATCTCTTCCTCCCAAATCGTATCGTCTATCGTCTCTAAAATAAGAGGAATGCCATCAAGCCTCTCATCATTCATAATATGCCTGAAAGTATCCACTCCGAGCTCCCCCTCCCCTATCGAATGATGTCTATCGACTCTCGAGGCGAGCTTGGACTTGGAATCGTTTATATGCATTCCCTTTAAATACTTAAATCCAACTATTTTATCAAATTTTTCCATAGTCTTTTCATAACTCTCTTTGTCTCTTATATCGTAACCCGCGGCAAAAATGTGGCAAGTATCTATACAGACTCCCACTCTATCTTTATCTATCGAATTTTCTATAAGATAGGCCAAATGTTCGAACTTATATCCCAAATTGCTCCCCTGCCCCGCAGTCGTCTCTATAACCAGAGTCACCCCTTGAGTAACCTCCAAAGTTTTATTCATCGAATCGCTTATAAGTTTTAAACACTCCTCTTCGCTTATCTTTTTAAGATGGCTTCCCGGATGAAAATTGAGTTTATCCAGCCCCAAAAGCTCGCATCTTTTAACTTCGTCTATAAAAGCGTTTAGAGATTTCTCTCTCTTTTCCTTTTCGGGATGACCCAAATTTATAAGATAGCTATCGTGGGGAAGTATTTGAGAAACATCTATGCCCGACTCTTCCAAATTCTTTCGAAAATTATCCACCGTTTTCGAATCGAGAGGTTTCGCGTTCCATTGTCTTTGATTTTTGGTAAATAGAGCGAAAGCCTTAGCTCCTATCTTTTTAGCGTTTAAAGGAGCGTTAAAAACTCCTCCGCTACTGCTTACGTGAGCTCCGACGAATTTCATTCATATCCTTGCTTTTTGGCTCTATTATAACAAAAAGTGGGATAAAAAAAGGAGGGAGAGAAGAATTAAAGATATTTTTTTGCTATTTTAGCTTCTTTGGATTTAGGATAATTAGCTATCAAAGCGTTAAAAATCTTCTCCGCATTTTCGGTATCTCCTATCTTCTTAAAAGAGATTCCCGTATGAAGCAAAAGAGTGGGAATATAAGAGGCTTTATCGTAAAGCTCTATGCTCTTTTTATAAAAAACTATCGCATCTTTATACTTTCTTTGGTAGTAATTAGCTTCTCCGAGATAAAAATTGACTCTTGCCGGTTTGTATTTTTTGTTCAAAAGTTCCAAAAACAGAGCTTCGGCATCCGCATATTTATGTTGTCTGAAATTTTTTAAAGCTTTTTTGTAAAGCTCCGCACTCGTTAACTTTTTATTTTTCGAAGAAGAGCCTCTCTTGGAAGATGAAGAAGAAGCCACCACCAAAGCGAGTTCCTTAATCGCGGCTTCGAGTTTTTTATCGTTTTCTTCAAGAACCTTAAATCTTTTATCGATATCCTCTTTCGAAACTTCACTCTTGCCGCTTGCGTTAACGTCCATCGACGCGAGTTTCGCCTTAAGCTCCCCTATCGAATCGGAATAGGAAGAGATAACCGACCTAAGCCCCTCGACGCTCTCTTTCAACAAAGAAATCTCGTTTTTCAAAAAAGCTATCTCTCTCCTTAACGCGGCTATCTCTTTTTTATTTTGAAGAATTCTTTTCTCATCCTCCGTTAAACCGTAAGGATTGCCGCTATCCAAATCACCGGCACTAAGTACCGATGGTTCGGATGCGTTCAAAACGGTTATGCCGAATATGAGGCAAATTAATAAAACTATTTTTTTCATCATATCCTAAAATTATTGATTTTCGCTTTGATTTTTCAAAAGATCGAACTCCACTCTTCTGTTTAATTGCCAACACTCCTTGGTATGCTCCGTACAAACCGGATTGCTCTCCCCGTAGCTTATAACGATCATTCTGTTTTTCTCGACTCCCTGAGAAGCGAGAGCCTCTTTCACGCTTTTTGCTCTTTTCAATCCCAAAGCGTAGTTATACTCGTCCGTTCCCCACTCGTCGCAGTTTCCTTCAACCTTTATCGCATACTCTTTAGCGTCGTCTCCGTTGAATACTTGAGCGTCCGTCTCGATATTCGGAACCATGTCCGGTCTTATGTTATATTTGTCGAAATCGAAATATATTTTTTTGGTTTTGGATAGTATCTGAGAAATCTTCTCCTCTTCGCTAACTATATTGGCCGCCGCTCCTTCGGTAGTGGTGGTCGGAACTTGAGTATCGGCTATCTCTCCGGTTTGCTCCGGCGTAGTCATAGTCACTTCCTGCGCTTTTTGGCTACAACCGGTAAACAGCGCCACCGACAAAATCGTACTATACAACAAAGCTTTTTTCATATTTCACCTTCCTTAATTATTAGATTTGCTTTTTATTTTATCATCTTTAAGTTAAAAACTCACTTACCGTCCGCCTTACCAGTCAAGAGACTGAATTTTTCCGCTTTTTAACGGAAAAAGGTAACTTTTATTGGCATTTAGCCTTATGATTCCGAGAGCGCTCTCCCTTTGGTAATGTTTTATGAAAATGATCGTATCGTCCACTCCGGCGAATCTCGGAAAGAGATTTTTCCCGGTCGCCGTAAGCTTCCTTATATAATCGGTCTCAGTCGAAATTAAATAAAGATTGAAGGTATTATTTCCGAAAGGACTGTTCGTTTCTCTACTGGAATACACAATATATTTGCCGTATGCGGAGCAGGAGCTATTGTTTTTCCCGTGATAAACCATCTGCTCTATCGAATCGGAATCGATATCTTTGGCAAAAATATTCGGATATCCCAACCTATCGGAGATAAAAACGATTCTCTTTTCGTCGTCTATGAAATTCCCTCCGACGTCTATTCCGCTATATTTCGTAATTCGTCTTTTAGTTTTCGTAGAAAGATTGTAAAGATATATATCGGGCTGATCGTTCGGGGCAAGCGTCAAAAGAAGCTTGTTTCCGTCTTTGCTCACGTCCGAGCAAACCACCATTCCGCTCCCGCTTAGGACTTTATATCTCTTTCCGGAATAGAGATCCACTTTATAAAGAGTCGGCATCAGCCCGTTATAGGAGGTATAATAAAAAGAGGTCTGCTTCTCGTTAGCCCATTTGGGAAATACGTTCAATCCTCCGCTCACTATCGTTTTTTGGAAAGAGAGCGTATAATCGGATATAACTATCGAGCTTCTTCCTTTGCCGGTATATTTTGCGAATATCACGAGCCTTCCCATCCATTTTACCGGCGGCGCTCCTATATAATCGTTAATGTCCATCGTAATCTTATGAGCTAAAAAAGGATATCTGTTTTCTCTTCCGACCGCATAAAATTTTTCAAAAAGCTTATTTCCGCTTTTTACGTTTATAAGTTTAACGCTCGCTACCAATCTTTTTTTGCTATCGTAATCGAGTTTACATTTTAATAAAAGCTCTATTTTCTTATCTATAAAAACCTGATCTATGGAATCGTCATCGTAAGAACCTTGAAAAAAAGTCTCGTCTATCTTAAAATGAGACGTTACTTTGATGTCTCCTATTAAAAGCTTTATAAATTTATTTTCCGTACTTTTCTTGACGCTTCCCGAAATCGTGGAGTTTTCAATCGCTATTTTCGGAACGTGCATCGCCTTTTTAACGACCTCTATAGTAGCGTCGTAGGCAAACAGCATCACGTTAAAAAGAATCAAAATCGCAATTTTTTTCAAGGCTTCTCCTTATTCGTCTTTAAATTCTATTTTTATCTCTATATATCTTCCTTTACGGTAAGGAGGAAATCTGGTGTACTTCAAACTTTCAAGGAATTCTTTTAATTTGGCGTTAAAAGCATTATTATAAGATAACTTTTCTATCTTATAACTAAATCTTCCATATTTATCTATTTTTATAAGAACGTAAGCTTTGTTGCCGGGGAGAGTTTGCGGAGTTTGCTGCCATTTTAGGTCTATAATCTCCTGAATTTTGCCTATATATTCGTCATATTCCCCTTTTTTGAAACTGCGAGCTCCTTTATTTTCGGATAACTTCAATCCTTTTATCAGTTTTAAGATTCGCTTTTTTTTAGCTGAAGAATTTTTATTAATCTCTTTCTTTAGCCTGCTCGCTCTGGTTTTATGAGAAACCCTCTTCTCTTCCATTATTTTTTTATAATCTTCGGTTTTTACGGTCGAAAAAAGAGATTTTAAACTCCGTCTTTCAACTTTATCCCTGCTCTCTTTGGGTTTTTCCTTCTTATCCGGCTCTTTTTTAGGAGGTTCTTGCTTAATCGTCTTCTCTTTTTCGTGAGATTGAATCTTTTTAGGCTTTTTCTCCTCTTTTCTCTCGGCTATCGTAATTTCCAAAAAATCCTTTTTGTGGTAAGAGTAGCTTTTGGGCTTTAAACGCTCTTCGTAAAAATAGAAAACCACAAAACCCAACAGTAAAAAATACAAGGAGAGGGAAACCGCTCCCCCTATAAAAAAATATCTCCTGCTCTTAACCATCTGTTATCAAAGATACTTTGCTAAATCCGGCGTCTTTTATGCTCTTTAGTATATACATCACGTCCCCGTAACTTAAAGATTCGTCCGCTTTTATATAAACGGGCGTTTTTTTGTCTATATTTTTGGAATAGAGCGCAAAACTGTCGGCAAAAGAGTTATAATCGTACTTTTCGTTTTTTATGTAAATATTTCTGTTTTTATCTATTCTTATTTCAAGATCGGGGATTTTTTGAACTACTTTAGTCTTTGAACCTTGAGGAATTTTTATCCGCTCCTCATAGACGACCGTCGGAGCGGTAACCATAAGGATGGCGAGCAAAACGAGCATAATATCTACAAGAGGAGTAATGTTTAACTCCGGAGTCTCGTCCCATCCTATCTTCATTCCGCGCTCTTAAATCTTTAAAATATCTATCTGTTGATCTATATAAGAGATAAGCTCGTAAGCTTTTCTTTTTAAAAGAACGTTGGCGCTGTAAGCCGGAATGGCGACCAAAATGCCCGCGGCGGTAGCTATCAGAGCCTCGCTGATTGCGGGAGCTATCACGTTTAAAGAAGCCGTAGTGGTGTTGCCGAGTTCGCTAAAAGTTATCAAAATGGAGACAACCGTTCCGAAAAGTCCTATAAAAGGAGAAGTGGAAGCTATAACGGATAAAACGGCCAAAGACTTAGTCGCCTCTTTTTCGGCGATGGATTTACACATATGAAGAAAATCTCTTCCGCCTTCACCTAAACAACCTTCCAAAAAAGAGCCGCTCGCAACGCTTCTTGAACCCATAACCAAAGATTCCAAAGAACTCTCTTCAATTTTGACGGCTCTTCTTAAAGTTAAATATCTTGCGACATAAAGCCATACCGTAATAATAAAATAGATAGAAAGCCATCCCAATACGAAAATGGTGATGGCGTTGCTTCTATCTAAATAATTTAAAATAATCTCTAAAGAAGAGTTCATCTTTTAGAGTAAACCTTTTGCGGCCGTCTCTATCTTCGCCGTAGCGGCGGCTATAGCGACATCCGAATCGCTTACGCTCTCTAAAAGTTTCTTAGCCTCATCCAAAGAAGCGGCGATTTCGCTCTCGCTTTTTCCTTGTATCGCAACGGCTCCGTCGGCCAAAATGGTAACCTTTTTCTCTTCAACTTTCACGTGTCCCCAGTTGATAGCGACCATCTCGTGCTTGCCGTCGGGCATCTCTATGTCTATAACGCCCGCTTTCAAAAGGGAAACCAAAGAGGCGTGGCCGGGAAGAACTCCGAACTCACCCTCTTTTCCGGGAAGAGTTACGCTCTTTACGTCCTTATCGAAAATCCCCCCGTGAGGAGTTACTATCTCTAATCTAATCGTTTCCATACCTTTTCCTTAAACTAAAAGGTTATTAGCCTTTCATTTTCTCCGCTTTTGCGATAGCCTCTTCTATGCTTCCCACCATATAGAAAGCGTTTTCGGGAAGATGGTCGTATTTTCCTTCCAAAATTCCCTTAAAGCTTTGGATAGTCTCTTCCAAAGTTACGTATTTACCGGGAGTACCGGTGAAAACCTCCGCAACGAAGAACGGTTGAGATAGGAATTTCTCTATCTTTCTCGCTCTCTCGACTATCTGTTTATCCTCTTCGCTAAGCTCGTCCATACCCAAAATGGCGATAATGTCTTGCAAATCTTTATATTTTTGCAAAACGGCTTGAACGCCTCTTGCCACTTGATAATGCTCCTCTCCTACTATTTGAGGATCGAGCATTCTCGAAGTCGAATCGAGAGGATCGACCGCAGGATATATACCTTTCTCCGCAATCGCTCTGTTTAGAACCGTAGTAGCGTCAAGGTGAGCGAAAACGGTCGCAGGAGCCGGATCCGTCAAGTCGTCCGCGGGAACGTAAACGGCTTGAACCGAGGTGATGGAACCTTTTTTAGTCGAGGTAATTCTCTCTTGAAGCATTCCCATTTCGCTAGCAAGCGTAGGCTGATAACCGACCGCCGAAGGAATTCTTCCAAGAAGAGCCGACATCTCGGAACCGGCTTGAGCGAATCTGAAGATGTTGTCTATGAACATCAAAACGTCAAGTCCCATAGCGTCTCTAAAATACTCCGCCATAGTAAGACCGGTAAGAGCGATTCTGTTTCTCGCACCCGGAGGCTCGTTCATCTGTCCGTAGCAAAGAGCGACTTTATCCAAAACGTCGGACTCTTTCATCTCGTGATAAAGGTCGTTTCCTTCTCTCGTTCTCTCACCGACGCCCGCAAAAACGGAATAACCGCTATGTTTAAAAGCAACGTTGTGGATAAGCTCCATAATAATAACAGTCTTACCGACACCGGCACCTCCGAAGAGTCCTACTTTACCTCCCTTAGCGTAAGGAGCGAGAAGATCGACGACTTTTATACCGGTTTCGAAAATCTCGCTTTTGGTGCTTTGATCTTCAAAAGCGGGAGCCGGTCTGTGAATGGACCATTTCTCTTTGGATTTTACCGGCTCTCCGTCATCTATGACGTCTCCGACTACGTTAAAAATTCTTCCCAAAACCTCTTCGCCCACCGGAACTTGTATGGGAGTTCCCAAAGCTTTAACTTCAAGACCTCTTACAAGACCCTCGGTCATATCCATAGCGATAGTTCTGACTCTGTTGTCGCCTATATGAGCGGCAACTTCCAATATCAACTTTTTCTTCTCTCCCTCAACTTCGTAATTTACCTCGATAGCCTCGTTTATTTCCGGGAGATAGTTTTCAAAATCGACATCTACAACAGGTCCCATTACCTGAGTTATTACACCATTCATTTAAATGTCTCCTTTTATTATTCCGTTATTTATTATTTATTTCATTGCTTCCATACCGCTGATAATCTCTATCAGCTCGGTAGTAATAGATTCTTGTCTTGCTTTATTGTAAGAGATAGTCAACTGTCTCACTCTCTCTCCGGCGTTATTCGTAGCCGCATCCATCGCCTGCATTCTGGCGCTATGCTCCGCCGCAAGAGAGTCTATCAAAGCGTAATACATATTGTATTCGAAATACTTCTTAATCAACTCTTCCAAAATGCTCTCGTCGTCCTCCGGCTCGACCTCCATCATCGAACCGCTCTCTTCCGGTTTCATATCCACCGCCAGCTCAACCGGCATAAGATCCACTCTCTTTATCTCTTGAGTAATCATATTTTTATAACCGTTGTGAACGATTATGATCTTATCGGTTGCGCCTTTTATAAAATCTTCAACCGCTTCTTGAACGATCTTTTGAGCTTTTTCGTAACTCGGAGAAGAACTTACTCCGACATACTCTTTCAAAAGCTCTATTCCTCCGAAAGCGTAATACTCTATTCCTTTTCTTCCCACCGCTCTTAATCTGACTTTCGCTCCCTTATCCTTATACTCTTTCATAAGAGCGTTTACGGTTTTTATCGTCTGAACGTTAAAACCGCCGCAAAGCCCTTTATCGGCGGTAATGAAAATGATATCTACTTTAGAAGGATTGTCGTTTTTTTCGAAAAATCTTCCCTGAATGCCTCCGATCTTAAACTGATTGATCTTATAGGCGATTTCGGAAAGAACTTCGTTAATTTTTACGGCGTACTCTTTGGATCTTTTCGCCACGAGCTCGGCTCTTTTTAGTTTGGCCGTAGAGACAAGCTTCATGGCCCTCGTCGTTTTCTGAGTATTTTTAACGCTTTTTATTTTCCTTCTAATATCTTTTAGATTTGCCATCTTTCATACCTTATTTGACAACGAAAGTGGACTTAAACTCTGTTAACGCTTTTTTGAGTAAATCTTCTATTTCGTCGTCGATTTTTTTCTTGCTTCTGATTTGTTCCAAAATCTCCGGATATTTAGCCTCTATAAACGGATAAAGCTCTGCTTCGAATTTGGTAATCTCTTTTACCGGAATATCGTCAAGATATCCGTTCGCTCCGGCGTAAATGATAACGACTTGCTTCTCAACCGGAAGCGGAGAATAAGGAGGCTGTTTCAAAACCTCGACCATTCTTTGACCTCTCTCGAGCTGTTTTCTACTGCTCTCGTCAAGGTCAGAAGCAAACTGAGCGAACGCTTGAAGCTCTCTGTATTGAGCAAGATCCAATCTTAGCGTTCCGGAAACTTGTTTGATGGCTTTTATCTGAGCCGCTCCACCGACTCTCGAAACGGAAAGACCAACGTTGATAGCCGGTCTGATACCGGAGTTGAAAAGATCGGTCTCAAGGAAAATCTGTCCGTCGGTAATGGAGATAACGTTTGTCGGAATATACGCCGAAACGTCTCCCGCTTGAGTTTCGATAATAGGAAGCGCCGTTAGAGAACCGGCACCCAACTCGTCGTTCAATTTAGCCGCTCTCTCAAGAAGTCTCGAATGGATATAGAAAACGTCTCCCGGATAAGCCTCTCTACCCGGAGGTCTTCTAAGAATCAAAGACATCTCTCTGTAAGCGACCGCATGTTTTGAAAGATCGTCATAGATGATAAGGGCGTGTCTTCCGTTGTCTCTAAAATACTCTCCCATCGTAACGCCGCAGTAAGGAGCCAAAAATTGAAGCGTAGCGGACTCGCTCGCGCTTGCGTTAACTACGATCGTATAATCCATAGCTCCGTGCTCTTCAAGCTTTTTAACCACTTGAGCGACGGTTGACTGTTTTTGTCCTATCGCAACATATATACAAATGACGTCTTGGCCTTTTTGATTTATGATAGTATCCACCGCAACGGTAGTTTTACCGGTTTGTCTATCACCGATGATAAGCTCTCTTTGTCCCCTACCGATGGGAACGAGGGCGTCGATAGCCTTAATACCGGTTTGAAGAGGCTCGTGAACCGATTTTCTCGCCATAATTCCGGGAGCTTTCCTCTCTACGAATCTATATTCGGTAGCCTCGATGGGGCCTTTTCCGTCTATCGGATCTCCCAAAGCGTTTACGACTCTTCCTACTATATTCTCTCCTACCGGAACTTTCAAGAGTCTTCCGAGTCTTTTAACGGAAGTTCCCTCTTTTATCCCTTCGCCTTTTCCCAAAACAACAATACCTACACTTGACTCCTCAAGGTTTAGAGCCATTCCTCTCTCGCCGGTTTCAAACTCAACCATCTCTCCGGCCATAACGTTGTTTAGTCCGTAAACCTTAGCAACTCCGTCACCAAACGAGATAACTTTTCCCGTCTCCTCAACATCCACGCTCAGTTCGAAATTCTCTATTCGCTCTTGTAAAATTGAACTAATCTCGTCAGCATTAATTTTGGCAGCCACTAATTACTCCTTCATTTATTGATTTTTATATAGCTTTAAGTATGTGTTGCAACAATTGAGTTTTCAATCTATCTTGCGATAGACCGACCTCAACGCCTAAAGCGCCTATCTCCACCTTTATTCCGGGATAATCCGTAACTTCGTTTTCGAGTTTGATATTGGAGTTGAACTTTTTGCTGAAAGTCTTCTCCAATCTCTCTATTTCCGATTTTTTCATTTTAAAGTTACTGATTATCACTCCCTTAAACTCGTTTCTCTTCAAAGAGAGCTGATAGTCAAGCTCGTCAACGATAGACGGTATCTCCATAAGTCTTTTATGGGAAACCAAAAGCTTTATGAAGTTGATGATTTTTTGATCTTTCGTATTCAACGCGGAAAGGATGAATTTTTCCTTTTCCTCCTTGGAAACATCGGGGGAGAGCAAAATGTCTCTGAATTTATGATCGGAAAATGCGGGAACCAGCCCCGACAACCCTTTATAAACTTCCTCGATCTCCTTCTCGCTCAAACTTTTCATCAAGGCTTTTACATATCTTTTAGCAATTACACTATTCATTTACGCCGCCTTTTTCAAAAGGATATTAACGAGAGTCTTCTCATCAAGAGCCACTCCGCCTTTTTCGAACATCTCGTTAAGAACCTCCTTAACGCTCTCTCTAACGGCTTTTCTGCTCTCGATCTCCATCCTCTCTTCATAAGTTTTTTCAAGGTTTTGAAGTTCAAATTCAAGATCTTTAGCGTATTTCTCTTTTAAAAGCTCTATCTCCTTTTTGGTGGTTTCAACCAAAGATTTGGCATTCTCTTTAGCCTCCTCAAGATCCTTTTGAGCTTTCTCTTTTAAAGTTTTATACTCCTCCACTTTTCTTTGAACCGATTCGAGCTGATCGGCTATCCCCTCTCTCCTTTGTTTGAAAAAGTTTTTAAGGGGCTCCGCTATAAGATAATATAAGATAGCGGCAAAAATCAAAAAGTTAACCGTTCTGGCAACGATATCGGTTCCACCTTCCGCCTCCGCTTCGGAAGCGAAGATGAAAGCGGGAAGCAACAGCAGCATAAAAAGAATAAATCTCTTCTTCATCCCCTCTCCTTACAATTGGCTTATTTTACTTTTAATCTTATTTTGATATTCGGGAAGCTTACTCTCCAAAGCGCTTTTAAGAGACTCTCTCTCTTTGGAAAGCTCTTTTAAAAACGAAGCGTATTTCTCTTCAAGCTCCGCCCTTTTAGCCTCTATCTTCTCCTCCATTTCCGCTTTCAATTTGGAAACGGCGTTCTCTTTAAGTTTCGAAGCTTCGGCTTTTGCTTTGGCGATTACCTCGTGAGCTTCCTTTTCATACTCCTTTACGGCCTCGTCCATATTCGAAACGTTTTTAAGATCTTCGGCTATTATATCCTCTCTCTTTTTCATAAAATCAAGTAGCGGCACATAAACCATCTGATTCAAAAGATAGATAAGGACTATAAATAGCACGGCAACGGTCAGCATCAAGCCAAAACTTATATCTAACATCCGCTCTCCTCGTAAATTTTGTTTAAAATTGCGAAATTTTACCACATTAAAAGAAAAATAAAAATTAAATGAATAAATAAAAAGTATAAAATTCTCTTTTTTGTCCGTTTTTTAACCTTCTTTAACTATTTTACTCACTTTTATTCGTTTTAGGGATCCGCAAAGGAATCGGAAGCATCTTTTTAGATGAAAAAAATTATATTAATTTAATTTTCTTATGATAATATTTTCCCTTAAAGAAAAAACTATTTCAAAAGGATAAAAAAATATGAAAAGTTTTAAAAAATTAACCTTATCTACGACTCTTGCGGCAATTCTTCTTGCAGGATGCGGGGGCGGAGGCGGAAGCGACGCTCAAGTCTCCATAAAACCCTCAACCGACAACCCGATAACGGAAGCGGCTGAGGAGATGCAAAATCACATCTCGTCTCCAAACACGATTTTAACGGGCGTAACCAATCCGATAGTAAAAAACGGACAAATTATAGTTTTAGATCCGATGGGACATAAAATAGGAGGCGGAGTTACGGACGAAAACGGACATTACTCCATAAATATAGGACATTATGAAGGTCCCGTGCAAGTT
>Ga0256914_1002743_pt1 | contig 14480 bp, 13 predicted proteins | sample HulkmetaG_FD_191571 | JGI IMG/M metagenome (GOLD analysis project Ga0256914, IMG submission 191571) | Hydrothermal chimney microbial communities from Main Endeavour vent field at the Juan de Fuca Ridge, Pacific Ocean - Hulk | ecosystem: Environmental > Aquatic > Marine > Hydrothermal vents ... | reverse complement strand
TCAAAAGAGATTTTTTTCAAACTTTTTAGCTTCAACAATCGGAAGTTCCACTGCACAAATTTCGGCATTTTTGGACGGATGGTTGGCATCGTTTTTGATCAGCGGATCGATTAGTTATCTATATTACGCAAACCGTATCTTTCAATTTCCGCTCGCTCTTTTTGCTATAGCAACTTCCGTCGCAATCTTTCCGAAAGTCACCAGATACCTGAAAAACGAAGATGAAAATAACGCTCTTGTTATGCTTGCGAAGAGTTTTTGGTTTCTCTCATCTTTACTTCTATTTGCAACGCTTGTCGGCATGATATTTTCAAAAGAGATAGTCTGGTTATTATACGAACGAGGAGCGTTTGAAAATAGAGATACGCTAAATACCGCCCTGGTTTTGACGATGTATCTAATAGGACTTATTCCATTCGGTCTTGCGAAAATTTTCTCTCTTTGGCTCTACGCTACCCATCGACAAAAAGATGCGGCGAAAATTTCTGGTATATCGCTTGGAGCAAACATACTATTGTCTCTTCTTTTGATCAAACCGTTGGGTGCCGCCGGTTTAGCGCTGGCCAGCTCCATTAGCGGTATCGTGCTTCTATCTCTAACCGTGCGCGCTTTTGGCAAAAAAAAGTTTTTTGATATAATCAAACATAAATACGCAATCTATCTGTTCGTAGGTTCGATATTGACTATTATTTTACTATTTCGGATAAAGGAACTACTTAGTGTTTATATATAATACAGCGAAAAAAGAGAAAGAAGAGTTCATTCCTCTTCAAGAAAATTTCGTCCGCATATACGTTTGCGGACCGACCGTTTACGACGACGCCCATTTAGGACACGCAAGAAGCTCAATCGCTTTTGATCTGCTTAGAAGAGTCTTGATCGCTTTAGGATACGAGGTGACTTTCGTTAAAAATTTCACCGATATCGACGATAAAATCATTCAAAAGATGAATCAAAGCGGTAAAAGTATGCACCGTATCGTAACGCACTATATCAATAGATACAAAGAGGATATGCGGGCTTTAGGGGTGCTGGATGCGGACATCGAACCAAAAGCGACTCAAAATATAGAAGCTATTATCGAGTTTATTTCGCACCTTGTAAAAAAAGGGTGCGCATATATAATCGACGGCGGAGTCTATTTTGATACTTCAAAAGACGACCTCTATCTCTCTCTTTCTCGAAGAAACGCTAATGAGAGTCAAAATATAGCTCGAATCGAAACTAATACTCAAAAAAAAGATCCCAAAGATTTCGCTTTATGGAAATTTTCAAAACCGAACGAACCCTCTTACGAGAGTCCGTGGGGAGCCGGAAGGCCGGGATGGCACATAGAGTGCTCGGCTATGATAAAAAAGCATTTGGCGACCCAAAACGAATATCAGATAGATATTCATGCCGGTGGAGCCGATCTGCTTTTTCCGCATCATGAAAACGAAGCCGCGCAGACTCGTTGCGAATCCGGTCAACATTTAGCGAAATATTGGATGCACAACGGATTTGTACAAATCGACGGTGAAAAGATGAGTAAATCTTTAGGAAATTCTTTTTTTATAAAAGATGCGTTAAAAATTTACGACGGTGAGGTTCTTCGTTTTTATCTCTTGTCAACACACTACCGAGCCAATTTCAATTTCAACGAGGAGGATCTGAAATCTTCCAAAAAAAGATTGGATAAACTATATCGTCTAAAAAAAAGAATAAGCGTAAATAGCGGCTCGAGCGTTAAAAAAGAGTTCAAACAAAAGGTTTTAGAAGCCCTCGAAGATGATCTGAATATCTCATTGGCTCTTTCGCACATAGATGAGATGGTTCAACAAACCAATGAAAAACTGGATCAAAATCCGAAAAACAAGGCTCTAAAGAAGGAGACTTTTTCAAATATCTCTTTTATAAACGAGCTTTTAGGCATAGCCGGGAAAGACCCCTACGAATATTTTCAACAAGGTATAGACGAAAATACAAAACGAAAAATCCAAGAGTTGATGAAAAAGAGAGATTTAGCTAAAAAAAATAGAGATTTCGAAGCAAGTGACGCCATTAGAGAAGAGTTGGCTCAAATGGGAATTCAGATCATGGATACGCCAAACGGAAGTGTCTGGGAAAAAAAAGAGGAGTAATATCGACAACTATCGTAAATAAACGGTAATCAAGGAGTTGAAACGGATTCGATAAATAACCATTAGTGAATTTTTGAAACATAATGTTCTTTTTATCTCTAGGAAGGTTTACAAAAGTAAAATTATATTGTATAATCTTTATGTAAGCAAAGATTAATTTTCTTTGTATATCATAAAGATAGCTATTTTTTTCCGCTAAAATAGTTTTTACTAAACCAATATCAATAAAGAGGCAGATTATGACAAGCAACAATGTACTGTGGTTAGGTATGCTTTTGTTTTTGCTGCTTGTCACTTCATGTGTGGTTCACTTTATAGATAACTACAATCCGCACATTCAACAGATAACGCATATCCAAAGCGACTCTTTGGAACGATCGTCAAACGACCCTTTCTCTAAAGATGTCGAAATAGATACTTTCATAGGAGACGAACTTCAAAAAGGTCTGGAAAAATTAACGATTCCCGCATCGAAAATATATATAAGCGATATGAACGATTCAAATAAGAATATCCTTTCAACCGATCTCAAAACTCAAAATAGCTCAATTAGCGTCAAAAGCGAACAACCACCGCTTAAAATAGCGAACAAAATAGATAAAAAAATCATCCCGAAAAAAGAGAAAACCGTTAAAAAAGCGCCAAAAAAGATTAAAACGGTCAAAAAACCTAAAAAGGTGAAAAAAGTACGTAAAATTTCCATCGAGTCGGTTATTTTGACAAAAGAGCTATATCCAAAGCATACGAATCTAGTTACGATGGAAAGAACTTTTTTCAATGATATTATAAAAAGAGTCAAAAACGACGAAAATCTTTTTATAAAGATCAATTGCGGACATATAACTCCCAAAATGAGGAGATATCTTCAAAAAATAGTCGCCTATTTAAGAAAAAACGGATTGAAATCGTCACAAATCAAAATCGTAACAGAAAAATTAAAGAACAAACAAAATATAGTAGAAACAAACGGTAGAAACGATTTTATGGAATTATCACTCATAGAAAGGATATAAACGGATGTCTATGATAGAACTTATCACAAAAATTTCCCTATGCCTGGTTGCAGCCGCGATTTTGGGCTTTTTAGTCGGATGGTTATTTTCCGCGCTTTTTAAAAGTGAAAAAACGCAAAAGAGGTATAACGCTCTTTATGACGAATTTGAAGTAAAAGAGAGTGAACTCAAACAGCTTCATCAAGATTTCTCAACCCTTCAAAACAGTCTCGACGAATGTGAAAAAAGATATAACGAATGCGAAAAAGAGAGACTCAACACTCAGATGGATCAAGAGAGCAACCAACGATACCTAAGACAGATGAAAGAGCTGGAGTCGGAAAATCAGATGCTAATCTCACAAATCAAGGAGCAGAAATTATGTGAAGATGAAAACGAACTTCTAAAAGACGAAATAAGAGTACTGGAAGATGAAAAACAAAACCTTTTAGATCAAATAGATACTTATAAAGAGTATGAACATAACTATAAAGCATTGATAGTGGAAATAGAATCTTTAAAAAGCGAAAAAGAGAAGCTGCAAAAAGAGTCGTCGGCAACTAAAAAAGAAGGTTCTCTCTCCAAAGAGGAGTATGAAAGGTTGATGCAAGATATACTCACTCTAAGAAACGAGGCTTCCGAAATAAAAAAGAAAAAAGATGAACTTGAAAACGCAGTATCTAAACTAAAAAAGGAACTTGAAAAAAAAGATGAAGCCATTTTAAAACTACAAGATACTTCCGTAACGAACGAAGATAGAATTTTACCGCCGGAATCGAACACTCAAGAGAGCAGAGAAAAACTCGATACGGAAGTTTGCAAAGATGAAAAAGAGAGTGAAAACATAAAGATAAAAACACTCTCTCAATTGATAAACGAGACGCTCAAGGAGATCAGAAAATAACCCCTACGACTATAAATATCAAAAAAAGGGATATAGCTGTATTTAATAATAAATTTGTATAATCTCTCACAGAATATCCCCTTTAAAAGGGCGGCAGCTTAATTTTGACTGCATAAATCACAAACGGCAAAAACAATGATCAAATACGACGACATAAAAAAATATATTTATAAATTGGATCCTGAGATCGCACACTCTGTCGTAGAGGGAGGTGCTAGGATAGTGATAAACTACCTACCCTTCTTACTGCCGGCAATCAAATCGAAATACTCTTTTAACGACGAGAGACTCTCTCAAAATATTTTTAATGTGAACTTTCCAAACCCTGTGGGTATGGCCGCGGGATTTGATAAAAACGCTACGATGATTCCGTTTCTCGAATCTCTAGGTTTCGGATATGTCGAGTTCGGTACTATCACGCCCCGTCCGCAAAGCGGAAACGCAAAACCGAGACTCTTTCGTTTTATCGAACATAATTCCCTTCAAAACGCAATGGGATTCAATAACCAAGGGCTTACGAAAGTGAAAAAAAGAGTCCAAAGGCTCTACCCATACTCCATACCTCTTGGAGCGAATATCGGCAAAAATAAGACGACCACCGAAGCCGACGCTATTAAGGACTACGAACTTTTGATAAACGCATATAAAGATTATTGCGATTACATTGTCATAAATATCTCTTCACCGAATACTCCCGGATTAAGAGATTTACAAAACGAGAGATTCATAAAAGAGATTTTCACGCTAGCTAGCACAATAACTAACAAACCGGTTCTTCTTAAAATCGCTCCCGATTTAAAGAAAAAAGATATGTTGAACATATGCTCTATCGCACTACAGCACGGCGCAAAAGGAATCATCGCCACAAATACGACGATAGATTATTCGCTTTTGCCTAACGCCAAAGGTTTCGGAGGTATCAGCGGAGACGTGTTAAGAGAAAAAAGTTTCAAAGCTTTCGATACTTTAGCCGAAGAGTTTTTCTTTCAAACGACTCTAATCAGCGTTGGAGGAATAAGCGACGCGAACGAAGCCTACAAAAGATTGAAAGCCGGTGCCAGTCTCATACAAATTTACAGCGCATTTATCTTTAAAGGCCCCTCGTTGGTGAAACGGATCAATGAAGGTATTCTTGAACTTATGAAAAAGGACGGTGTCGAAAATATATCACAAATCATAGGAATTGATAGAAAATGATCAAAATATCTATATTTATACTACTAACATTAGGAGTTTTAATGGGAAATACACTCCCGAAACATTATACGAAAACACTTGAAAATGGACTTCAAATAGTCGTCATCCCGATGAAAAACAGCTCAGGAGTTATAACTACGGATATCTTTTACAAAGTCGGAAGCGGTGATGAAATTATGAGTAAAAGCGGTATAGCACATATGCTCGAACATCTCAATTTCAAATCTACTAAAAATCTAAAAGCCGGCGAATTCGATGAAATAGTAAAAGGATTCGGAGGGTTCAACAACGCCTCGACAGGTTTTGATTATACGCAATATTTTATCAAATCTGCTTCGAAAAATCTTCCGAAATCTCTGGATCTATTTGCGGAACTTATGCAAAATTTGAACCTAAAAGATGAAGAGTTTCAACCCGAGAGAGATGTCGTTTTGGAAGAGAGACGATGGAGAACCGACAACAACCCGTTTGGATATCTCTACTTTAGACTCTTTAACAACGCTTATATATATCATTCCTATCATTGGACGCCTATCGGTTTTACGAACGATATAAAAAACTGGACGATCCAAGATATACGCTCCTTTCATAAGATGTATTATCAACCTCAAAACGCTATTTTGGTAGTTGCCGGAGATATAGAGCCGAAAACTGTTTTCAAAGAAGCCCAAAGAGCTTTCGCAAAGATAAAAAACAGCGGTAAAATTTTAAGAAACCATCAAGTGGAGCCTCCTCAAGACGGAGCTAAAAGAGTTGAAATAGACAAAGAGAGCGAAGTTCAAATGGTGGCGATCTCTTTTCATATTCCAAACTTCCAAAGTCCCGACCAGGTGGCTCTATCTGCTATCAGCGAACTTTTAAGCAGCGGTAAAAGCAGTCGTCTAAATAGTCTGTTAATAGACAAACTTCAACTTGTAAACTCCATATCCGCGTACAATATGGAGACTAAAGACCCCGGTATATTTCTATTTTTAGCCGTGTGCAATCCGGGAGTTAAGGCCGAAGAGGTGGAAAAAATCTTATGGCAAGAGATCGAAAAGTTAAAAAGTGAAGAGGTGGATGAAAAAGAGCTGGAAAAGATAAAGATAAACACGAAATCCGATTTTATATTTAGCATGCAAAATTCTCAAACGCTTGTAAACATTTTCGGTTCATATATGGCTAGAGGGGATATAAAACCGCTTTTGGATTACGAAAAAAATCTTTTAAAACTTACACCAAAAGATATCAAAGAGGTGGCCAACAGATACTTTAGCATTAAAAATTCGACTACCGTGATTCTTAGAAAAAACGGCGACAAGGAGCAAAAATGAGTGGACCTATCGGTGCTATGACCGCACTTATAACACCTTTAAAAAACAATAAACTGGATACTGAAACTTATGAGAAACTCATAAAAAGGCAAATTAAGAATAAAATCGATGCCGTCGTGCCGGTAGGAACTACGGGAGAGAGCGCGACACTCAGTCATAGCGAGCATAAGGAGTGCATTGAGATCGCCGTCAATGTATGCAAAAAAACGAAAACGAAAGTTTTGGCGGGTGCGGGTAGCAACGCGACCAGCGAAGCGGTGGAATTGGCTCAATTTGCACAAAAACACGGCGCAGACGGTATCTTATCTGTCACACCATATTACAATAAACCTCCGCAATATGGGCTTTATAGACATTATAAAGCTATTGCCGATTCGATTGAGATTCCGGTATTGCTCTATAATGTTCCCGGACGAACAGGTGTTGATTTGTTTGCCGAGACTACCATCAAACTTTTTAACGAGTGTAAAAACATATACGGTGTAAAAGAGGCTACCGGCTCCATCCAAAGATGTGTCGAACTTCTCTCAAAAGAGCCGCGTCTTGCGGTCATAAGCGGCGATGACATGATCAATTATCCTCTTATTTCAAACGGAGGTACGGGAGTTATTTCGGTTACTGCTAATCTTTTACCAAAAAAGATTGCAAAACTTACACACTATGGAATGAAGGAGGAGTATAAAAAATCAAAAGCGATCAACGATGAGCTTTACGATATAAACAGCGTACTCTTTTGCGACTCAAATCCGATTCCCATCAAAGCGGCGATGCATATTGCCGGTCTCATACCTTCACTTGAGTACAGATTGCCGCTTGTAAAGCCGAGTCCGGAAAACTTTAAAAAAATTGAAGAGACTTTAAAAAAATATAACATAAACGCATAGTACTACAACTTAGTGTATAAACAAGGAGAATAGAAGAAGATGAAAGGTAAAACATTAGTTATCAGCGGCGCGACGAAGGGAATAGGAAAGGCTATCGCTTACGAGTTCGCCAAAGAAGGCGTGAATATAGCTTTCACATATAACTCAAATCAACAAGAGGCCGAAAAAATTGCCCAAGATATGCAAGATCTTTACGACATCAAAGCCAAATGTTATGCGCTAAATATCTTGGAACCGGAGACATATAAAGATCTTTTTAAATTGATAGATCAAGATTTCGATAGAGTTGACTTCTTTATCTCAAACGCCATGATATACGGTCGCCCGGTCGTTGGCGGATATGGAAAGTTTATGAAACTAAAACCGCGAGGTCTTAACAATATCTATACCGCGACTGTCAACGCGTTTGTCGTAGGAGCGCAGGAAGCCGCAAAAAGGATGGAAAAAGTAGGTGGCGGTAGTATCATATCTATGAGTTCTACCGGGAATATCACTTATATAGACAACTATGCCGGACACGGTACGAATAAAGCCGCCGTAGAGGCGATGGTGAGATATGCCGCTATGGAGCTGGGCGAAAAAAACATACGGGTAAATGCCGTAAGCGGAGGCCCTATAGATACCGACGCATTAAAAGCTTTCGTCAACTATGAAGAGGTCAAGAAAAAAACTGAACAAATCTCCCCTCTTGGACGCATAGGTCAGCCAAAAGATATCGCCGGAGCCTGTGTTTTTCTATGTAGCGATAAAGCTTCATGGATAACCGGTCAGACTCTGCTGGTTGAAGGCGGTACGACATTTAATGCAAAATGCTGAATCTTCCGAATCTTTTAGCTCTGCTTAGAATCGCATTGGCACCTTTGATGTTTTGGCTACTGATAGACCGCGACAACACTATCTTTAGCGGAATCGACGTCAGTTGGCTGGATTTTGGTGCCGCTTTTATCTTTGTCGTGGCATCCGTAACGGACTTTTTCGACGGCTTTATAGCCCGCAGTTGGAATCAAATAACAAAACTCGGTTCCATTTTAGATCCGCTGGCCGATAAAATGTTGATGCTTGCGGCCTTTTTGGGACTTGTTTACATACACAGAGCCAGTGTGACGGCCGTTTTTATCATACTTACAAGAGAGTTTTTCATAACAGGACTTCGTATTCAAGCCGCAAGCGAAGGCAGAAATATTTCGGCATCGTTTGCAGGTAAAGCAAAAACGGTTTTGCAGATGGTGGCGATAGGTTTTTTGCTCATGAATTGGCCGTATGCAAATGAGTTTTTATGGGCGGCCGTTATTTTGACACTTTACTCCGGATGGGAGTATTTGAAAGGATTTTTCGATTAATGGGAATATTAACATCTATTTTAGTCCTCTCGGCTTTGATCATATTTCATGAGTGGGGACACTTTCTAGCGGCACGCTATTTCGGTGTAAAGGTGGAAGAGTTCGGACTCGGTATGCCGATTTTGATAACAAAACCGATCGCGAAGAAAAAATGGGGCGATACCACTTACTCGTTTTATCCTATGCTTCTTGGCGGCTTTGTAAGAATGAAAGGTCAAGATGATTTTGATCTTAGTAAAAAAAGCGACGACCCGGACAGCTATATGTCAAAAAAACCATGGCAAAAAATCGTCATACTTTTGGCCGGACCGTTTGCGAATATTTTGTTGGCATTTTTGTTATATGTCTGGATAGCTCTTATAGGTGCGGAGGCTATGGCACCCGTTGTCGGAGCAACTTCGGAAAATTCGCCGGCACAAAAAGCTGGTATCATAAAAAGCGATAAAATTGTGGCGATAAATAACAAACCCGTAACCAAATGGGACGATATCGGCAAAATCATCACCTCCTCCCAAGGCTCGCTATTAGTGACCATCAAAAGAGGAAACGAACTGAAAAACTTAACGATAGTACCTTATATATCGGAAGCTAAGACGATATTCGCAGAGACTATACAAAAAAAGATGATAGGAATAGCGCCGACTGGAGAATTTGTGAAACTCCAACTCAACTCTCCTTCGGAAGTGTTGAAATATGCATGGGATCAGACGATTTGGGCGACCGGCATAATAGTCAGAAGCTTGCAGAAGCTAATTGAAGGTATCATACCTGCCGATCAAATGGGAGGTATAGTCTCTATAGTACAAGTCACTTCACAAGCAAGCGCCATAGGCATAACTACACTTTTTGCACTAGCTGCTTTGATCTCCGTAAATCTAGGGGTATTGAATCTTTTGCCTATTCCGGCACTTGACGGCGGGCATATTATGTTCAATCTTTATGAAATGGTATTCAAAAGAGCGCCGAGCGAGAGAGTGTTTTACAATTTAACTGTCGCCGGCTGGGTTTTACTTTTATCGTTGATGGTCTTTACGACATATAACGATATAGCACGAATTATGGGAGGATAATCATGACCAAATATGAAAAAAATTTCGACAAAGTTTTAAGAAGCATAGAAGAGGTAAGAATCGAGACGAACGAACACCAGATCATCAAAATCGTGGCGGCTAGCAAATATGCAAATGCCGAGGAGATCAGGAATTTTTACAATATCGGACAAAGGGCTTTCGGTGAAAATCGTGTTCAGGATATGAAAGAGAAATGTTCTCAATTAGAAGATCTACCGCTTGAGTGGCACTTTATAGGTCGTCTTCAAAGTAACAAAATAAATACTCTTTTAGATCTGAATGTCTCTTTGATCCAATCATGCGAGAGTTTTCAGATGGCCAAAGAGATCGACAAAAGAGCCAAGGCAAAAGGAATCAAACAGCAGATTTTACTTCAAATAAATAGTGCCAAAGAGGAGTCCAAAGCCGGTATCGATCCCGACCTTGCGTATGAAGAGTATATAAAAATAGCACAAGAGCTGGAAAATGTAACTCTAAAGGGTGTCATGAGTATAGGTGCGCATACGCAAGATGAAAAACTTATCCGAAAAAGTTTCGAGAACACTTTTAAAATTTTTGAAAAGCTACAACCCTATAAAGCCAAATATTGTTCGATGGGGATGAGCGGCGATTATATACTAGCCATAAAGTGCGGATCAAATATGCTTAGACTAGGAAGTACTCTTTTTAACTAGAGTACGTTCCTCCTTAGCGTGTTCTCCTTCTATCAAACAAATTGGCGATAGCCTATGCTTTACAAGAGAGTAGGTACAAATTAAAAGTCTCTTATCACTTTAAAAAGATGTCCGAATCCAAATTTTTCATAGACTCTTTATACTCTTTGGAAGAAGAAGATTCGAGCTCTTTTCGTGTTTGAGTTTCGATTTTATCTATAATTTTATCTATATCTACATATTGCTTGATACCTAAACTCTGTATATAGATAAAATCTATATCTATCATATATTTTTTAAGAATGTACCTTTTTAACAGCTCTTTAAAACGCTCTTTACCCTTTGAAGTAAACAGATCCTCGATATAGAAACTGCTGACGACTATATTTAACGCATCGAGAATTTTATAATCTTTTGCTTTTATATCCTCACCTTCGAAAATAAGAGAGATCTCTATCTGTTTTAAAGATTTCGTCTCTCTTGAGAAGATATCGCTTTTGAAATTGTCCACTCTATACATCTGCGCCTTGCATAGCGTGGAAAAAAGCAGGATCAAAAGCGTTATCTTTCTCATCTTGAAACCTTAAATGGTTTTTGTCATCATTTCGTAAATACGATTGCTAAAAGCGTTTGGATCTTCTATTTTCATCCCTTCGGTCAATTTTGCCAAATCCAAAAGGGTATGTGAAAGCGCATCTATTTTATTGTACGCTTTTTTCTCTAAAAGGGTATTGAAAATCTCATGATCCGGATTGATCTCCAAAATAGGTTTTATAGCGGGAAGCTCGGTTTGTCCCATCTGTTTTAGCATCTGCTGCATCGCAAAATCAGGATCATCTTTATCATAAACCAAAACGGCCGGTGATTGTTTTAATCTAGTCGTAATTTTTACGTCTTTGACTTGATCTTTCAAAATCTCCTTCATCTTGACCAAAACTTCCGCAAACTTCTCTTGCGCAGCTTTTATCTTCTCTTCGTCGATCTGCTCGACATCGGTAGAATTTACCGCCTTTAACGCCGTCTCTTTGTATCGATGTATATTAGGAACGACGATAGCGTCAACTTCATCATCCATTAACAAAACTTCAATGCCCTCATCATTAAAACTCTCAAGAAGAGGCGAACTTTTAAGCATATTAGCATCTTCACCGGTTATATAATAGATCTCTTTTTGAGACTCTTTCATATCGTCTATATATGTTTGAAAATCCACAAGCCGATCTCTTTTACTGGATTTAAACAGTAACAGATCAAGTAGAAGATCTTTTTGCTCGAATTCGCTCATAATCCCCTCTTTGAGAACCTTTCCAAATACATTGTAAAATTTGAGATACTTATCGAAATCACTATTTTTTAATTTTTTCAACTCGCTTAATATCTTTTTGACCGAAGCTCTCTTCACTTTTGAGAGTATCGCGTTTTGTTGAAGTATTTCACGACTCACGTTTAAAGGAAGATCCTCCACATCTACGATTCCTCTTACAAATCTCAAATATGTCGGAAGTAACTCTTTGTCGTCATCCGTGATAAATACTCTTTTTACATATAACTTTATACCCGATTGATAGTCAACTCGAAAAAGATCAAAAGGTGCGCTTTGAGGTATGTAAAAAAGCGTGGTATACTCTAGCGTACCTTCAGCCTTCGTATGTATGTATAGTAACGGATCTTCATTGTCATGAGATATCGTTTTGTAAAAATCTTTATACTCTTCATCACTTATTTTAGATTTCGGGAGTCGCCATAACGCCGAAGCTTTATTTATCTGTTCGACGACTTTCTCCTTTTTACCCTCTTTTTCTTCCTCTTTTTCAAGATAGATGGCAAAAGGGATATGATTGGAGTACTTTTCTATGATAGATTTTATTCTATATTCTTGTAAAAACTCATCTTCACCCTCTCTTAAGTGCAAAGTTATTTCCGTTCCGTGAGACTCTTTTTTCGCATCCTTTATCTCGTACTCGCTCCCACCGCTACTTATCCATAAATTCGCACTCTTAGCCCCCGCTTTTTTACTCAAGACTTCTATTTTATCGGCAACCATAAACGCCGAATAGAAGCCGACGCCAAACTGACCGATAAGCTGGGAATCCTTCTTCGCATCACCGCTCAACTTCTCCACAAAAGATTTCGTACCGCTTTTTGCGATGGTTCCTAGATTTTTTTTCAGCTCATCCTTGCTCATACCTATACCGGTATCGCAAATCGTCAACGTTTTGTTTTCGTTATCTATTTTAATGTCAATACGCGGCTCATATTTCAATTCCTTGTATTTATCATTAGTTAAAGTTAGATAGTTTAACTTGTCAAGCGCATCCGAGGCATTTGATACCAACTCTCTTAAAAATATCTCCTTATTCGAATAAAGCGAATGGATCATCAAATCCAAAAGCTGTGAAACTTCCGTCTGGTATTCATATTTTGACATGTAAATATATCCTCCTGTATCAGTACATATTTTTGGAGGAATTATAGCAGATAAAGTTTAAGGCAAAATTAAAAGTTAAACGAAAGGACTCAACTACTTTTAGTTTCTCTATCGATTATTTCTTGCATCTTTTTATGAAGTTTTGTAAACCACTCTTTATCTTCTTTCGGATCGATAGGATCGAGATAGATAATTTTAACTTTTCCGGACTTAGCGGTAAAATTCAACGAATCAAGTATCGTTCTGGTGTTTATAATCACGGCCGGCTGTACTTTGAGATTTAATTTCGAAGCCAGCAGTTTCGCACCCATTTTAAACGGAAGCAATTTTTTTCCGTCGCCTCTGGTACCCTCGGGAAACATAGCTATGACTCTCCCCTCTTGCAGCCTCTCTTTGGCATCGGATACAAGTTTGACAAGCGATTTTTTATTTTCACGATCGATTATCACCATTTTAGGCAGAGTCAAAATCTGTCCGAAAAACGGCATATCCGCTATCTCCTTTTTCGCCACCCAACAAAGATCTTTCGGATAACTCGCATCGAGTATTATAATATCCAGTAAGCTTTGATGATTCAGTAGCAAAAGCTGCGTATGCTCATCGGCAGATCCTATGACTTCAAGGTCGTAGCCCGTAAGATACGCCTGCATTTTCGCCCAAGATTTTCTTATTAGCCACTGCTTCGAATTGAACAGTCGCATCAAGATAATGACTACGGTAACCGTTATCAAAAACTCGAATAATATCCAAGAAGCTTTTATTTTACCTGATATCTTCATTTTTTATCCATCCGATCTTTTTATTTGGAAGTAAAACTTTCGTATAATCTCTCTTTTTTAACAAAATATCCACTTCAAGTGGCGTCCGCGTTCTAAAAAAGACCGTGGAGTTAGCCATAGGTAAAATTCTAAGTGCCGATCCCGCCGGAAGTTTCGCCTTCGTTATCGGCATTTGAACAAAAGAGAGCATTATTATGAAAGCTAAAGCGAACAAAAGCAGATAATATTTTCTATATTTTATAAACAAAATTACAAACAAAAGAGCCATCACTATCAAAAAGATAGCCTTGTAAATTATATATTTGTTTTTTTGAGGATTCAACTCCGTATGCGTGCTTATTTTCGTATCTATCGGCTTTATGTCGAACGAAATCACTTCATATCGATTCTTTTCAAGATTGAAATATTTGAATTTGAATCTCTTTTTTACATTCGGTACGATCGCGAAATAGTAAATTTTCTGCTTCGCACCGTTTTGATTCAACTGATCTATTCCCTCTCTTAGAGCTACCGGTATATGAAAATCCTCGAGATTACCGGATGTCGCGTTTATCTCTAAAACGACAATATTCGCACTCTCGTCGTATTTTCTCTCTTGATGATTCAAAACTTCCAAATCGGCGGCGATCACTTTACAAAAGAGATCATCTTCACGAAGAGTGATAATTTTTGGTGAAAAAGGCTTTAGATATTCGCTTCTGATACTGCCGCTTTGAGTCTGGTTGGTAACTTTTATGTTCGGCAGTTTCGCATTCGGTGTCAGAAGTTTGAAAATAAAACTGTTCTCATAACTATTATCA
>Ga0256914_1002742_pt1 | contig 14483 bp, 7 predicted proteins | sample HulkmetaG_FD_191571 | JGI IMG/M metagenome (GOLD analysis project Ga0256914, IMG submission 191571) | Hydrothermal chimney microbial communities from Main Endeavour vent field at the Juan de Fuca Ridge, Pacific Ocean - Hulk | ecosystem: Environmental > Aquatic > Marine > Hydrothermal vents ... | reverse complement strand
TTTGGCCTTAGGCCAAAAGCAGGCCTGTCACAACAGCGCTTCCGTCGGAAATTGTTATCTTTCTCTTTAATAGAAACTTCTGTATTAAAAACTCTGTTATCACAGCCGATACGACACAAACAATCATTATGTATAAAGCGCGCAATCCAAAAAGCCAGACACCAGCCACGCCTGCCGGCAATAAGCTTACAACCACCCACCACATTATGGACTTAACGGTCTCTTTATCGCGTATGTGTGGAGATGAGCCTATGCTTAACATCAGTTCTCCTTATTTAAAACACACTCTTTTATATTTTCCAATTCTCTCTTAACCGCTCTGACAACCGCAGAAGAAGATATCGTTGCGCCGCTAATCGTCTCTACCTCGTTTATATTATCCAACGTCTTTCCGTAAAATTGCTTTAAAAACCAAGGGATAGCCGGCCCCGAGGCCTTATTTGCCTTTCCACCTAATACATCCCAAAGGGTCTGATCTGCTTTTACTTCTATTATTCTTGTGCCAAGGCCCGGCGTCTCGTTTTGAGACAGGACTTTAATCCCGGTTATGCGAAAATCCTTATCAATACCTATCATCATCTTTATAACACTTGAATAGCCCTTTTCCTCAGCCTTGAAACAATATCCGGCTACATTTCCATCCTTATCCAATCCCTGCCAAAGGCCGCACGCCTCTTCGTATTTAAAAGACTCTGCCGAAGGCAGTACGTATTTCATAGCCTCAGACTCCTGCTCCTTTTGTTGCTGTTTCAAGATAGGCTGCGTTTTGGCATATACCATAGACAACAGCGCAGCTGAAAATAAACAGATTACAGACAAAACAAAAACAAATTTTACAGGTGATTCCTTCATTTCTTCTTCCTCACTATGTATTTTGCCTTTTTTATCCATTGCACAATCGGACGTTTTGAAGGGCACACGTAAGTGCAAACCCCGCACTCTATACAATCCATTAATCCATACTCCTTGGATTGTTCTGTCTTTTCTCTCTCTATTGCCATTCCCATATCAGCGGGCAGAAGCCCCATAGGGCAGTAATCAACACACCTGCCACACCTGATGCACGCCTCCCATTTATCGCCGATATATGCCTCTGCATCTGTCAGGCACAATATTGCCCCGCTTGCCTTCACAATAGGCGCGTTTAAATTCGGCTGGGCAAATCCCATCATCGGCCCGCCGGCTATTACCTTCACCACGTTATCTTTCATACCCCCGGCCTGCTCAATCACCCATTCAAACGGCATACCAACCCTTACCCACAGGTTTTTCGGTTCATTTGCGCCAAGTCCAGAAACAGTGCAAAGCCTCTCGTATAAAGGTTTATTTAAATAGACTGCCTCATAAATGGCATACATAGTCGCTGTATTTTGAACAACAACACCAACGGCAGACGGCAAACCACCCAACGGCACCTCCCTGCCCAATACGTTTTTTATAAGCTGTTTTTCACCGCCTTGCGGATACATAGCCGGCAAAGGAAAGACCTCTACTGCCTCCGGGGCATTGTCCTTCAACAGCTTTATCAACTCCGGCTTATTATCCTCTATACCTATTATTGCCCTGTCAACTTTCAACAGTTTCTTTACCAACAATATAGCGGAAAATATCTCTTTGTATTTGATAGAAAACAACTCCGCGTCAGAGGTGATATACGGCTCGCATTCCGCAGCATTAATCAAAAGCGTATCCAGTTTATCTTTAGGCTGGAGTTTTACGTGCGTCGGGAACGCAGCGCCGCCAAGCCCTACGATACCGCAATCCTGAACAATCTTAACCAACTGCTCCAGAGAAAGCTTATCAACTTCCTCAACAGTTCTGTTTGCGCTAAAGGCAGGCTCATCCAAACCATTATTCTCTATAACAATTCCTTGAGCTGCCCCAAGGGCAGGATGGGCAATCTTTCCTATTTTCTTCACCTTACCAGATACAGGACTGTGGATGTTTGCGCTTATAAAACCATCAGCCTGCGCAATGAGCTGGCCCATTTTCACCTCATCGCCGACCTTTACAACAGGCTTTGCCGGTTTACCAATGTGTTGGGACAAAGAAACAAACAACTCTTTTGGAATATCTATTTCAACAACGCCTTTGCCCTCATTTAGGTATTTGTAATCCTTAATGTGTATCATATAAGTATGTTATTATTTACCCATTCCTATTTTTTGCGCCATCTGATGCAGTTTTCCTTCCGTTTGAATAGACGGAGCAATAATAATCTCCGTTAACTGCATCTCCCTGATATTCTTTGCGCCCAAAGAACCCATAGAGGTCTTTAACGCGCCAACGAGATTCTGCGATCCATCGTCAACCCTTGCAGGCCCGAGCAATATCTCTTCTAATGTGCCTGTCACTCCAACTTTAATACGCGTACCGCGCGGGAGATTGCTGTGAGAGGTTGCCATTCCCCAATGATATCCTCTGCCTGGCGCCTCTTTTGCCCTAGCAAATGGAGAACCTATCATTACGGCATCCGCTCCTGATGCAAAGGCCTTACACACATCGCCTCCTGTCCTCATTCCACCATCCGTTATGATGGAAACGTACTTGCCTGTCCTGCGATAGAAAAAATCCCTTGCGGCCGCTGTATCAACTGTGGCCGTCACCTGAGGAACACCTATACCTAACACGCCGCGCGTTGTACATGCAGCGCCAGGGCCAACGCCAACCAGCAATGCCGATGCGCCGGCCTCCATCAAGGCCAATGCCGTCTTATAGGTAACACAGTTGCCAATAACCACCGGTATCTTCATTATCCTGCAAAAGTTTTCAAGGTCCACCGCCTTATATGCCGAGGATATATGCTTAACAGACGTAACTGTCCCCTGAACAACAAATATATCCGCGCCGGCCTCCTCTGCAATCGGCCCGAATCTTTCCACATTCTGAGGGATACAACTAACAGCAGCAATCGCTCCCTTTGATTTTATTTCTTTAATCCTATGCGCAATGAGTTTTTCCTTGATTGGTTCTCTGTAAATCGCCTGAACAAGCTCTGTTGCTTGTTCGGGAGTTGCTTCTGCTATCTTATTTAAAACCTCATCGGCATTTTCATACCTCGTCTGGACACCGTCAAGATTTAATACGGCAAGTCCGCCTAAACGGCTCATCTCAACGGCAAATTTAACATCCACAACACCATCCATTGCAGATGCAACAAAAGGTATCTTAAAATCTATTCCGGCCAAATTAAATGAAACATCCACCTCTTCAGGATTTATAGTAACATCACCCGGGACAAGAGCCACCTCATCAAAACCATAACAACGTCTTGCGCGCCTGCCTATTCCAATCCACTCACCCATAAAAAAACCTCCTTCAAAATTGCCATATAATAAAAGTATAACAAAGTCCCGATGCTAGTTTTGCATCGGGATAAATATGTCTATAAGAAACCTAATTATAACACAATTTCATCTGCAAGGCGACCAATAAAAGGTAATTTATAGTAATTGCCGTTCAAGGCATTAAACAAGCCCAGCAAAGACATTATGCCCAACAGAAAATTGCCTATGGAAAATAAAATAGAACCCAGCAAAGGCAGAAACATAAATACCCATAGCACAAACTGTATAAGGAATATCACCAATCCCTGCTTTGCATGAAACAAGGCAAACGGATTATCCTTGGCCCTAATTAGAGGCCAAAAACATAACGGGCCTATATAACCCATTATAGCCCATATCTTACCGTCAAAAATCTCTTGAGATGTCTCCATATGCTCCTCCATAGAGTACCTCCATTAACCTATATTCAATAGAGAATCCAATTCCCCATAAGGATTCTTTTCTTTAATCGGATTATTCGGATCGTCAATCCATCTGCCGTCAACAACAAAACGATAACGGTATCTTCCCGGTGGCAAAGTCATATTTTTAACCCACATACCGTTCTTCTTTTCCAAACGGGTATCTTCGCCAACCCTCCATGAATTAAAATCGCCTGCAATATAGACTTCCTTTGCATTGGGATCAGGAAAAACAAACTCCACAGTCCTTTCAGGCATATCCCTGCCAATAGAGGCTTGATGCCTTGTTTTCCCCTGCATCTTGGTTTCTTTGGCAATCCTATTTTTAGGTTTCCATTCCTCATTTAAGGGTTTCTTGGGTTCTATGCCCGTGATAATCTCTCTTGCCAGCGTCAAGTAATCCTTTGTCCCTCGGCAATATTTATCATAATACAAGGCAGGTTTCCCATTGCTGGCGGCCTCTCTTAACTTGACGTTTATATGAATAATAGAGGTCATCACCTCTCCTGAAAACCTTTCTTTAATCTCATCCTGCACTTGATACGAATACTGCAAACGAGAATCAAACATCGTCATAAGGATCCTGTAATTCAAATTGTGGTTCAGCCTGTCTCTTACCAAACTCACAACATCCAAGAGCTGCTTTACGCCGTTAAAAGAGAAGAAACTCATTTCAAGGGGGATAATAACTTCATTTGCAGCCCTTAATGCATTGATAGTTAAAAACCCGAGATTAGGAGGACAATCAATCAAAATATAGTCAAATGCATTGTTCATAGACGAAATAGCATCGGTGAGCCTCGTTTCCCTACCTATTGCATCCGACAACTCTTGTTCTAACGTCGTCAAAAGTATGTTTGAAGGGATTATAAATAGGTTTTCTTTTACCTGAGCGATAGCATTATCCATATCAACTTTCTTTGTTGAAAGCGAGGAAAGCACATCGTAAATAGAGTATTCAACCTTATCTATGTTAATTCCTAATCCAACACTGGCATGCGCTTGTGGGTCAAAGTCGATAAGTAAAACCCTTTTGCCAAGATGAGCTAATGATGCGGCCAGATTTACCGACGTAGTAGTCTTGCCACACCCCCCTTTCTGATTTGCTATTGCAAATATATACATAGCCCCCCCTTTTTTTATTGTAAAACTACCCCCTAATCTCCTTTAATAAATTTGACATTTCCTATATAAAAAGTGCCTTTATTCGCATTAACATTCCATTTATCCAAGAAAAATCGCAACTTTTTAAGCGCCTTAAAATCAGTTAACTTCGGCACATCTTTAACATTTATAATAAAATCCTGCCAATGCTTATCAACACCTGTAATAGAAACCTCGCCCGATTCACGGAACCTATTTATAACCTCAAGCCTGACAATATGATTCTCACCAGAATCAAACCGCATAGGCACCACCATCTTAGCATATTCAGACACGTCAATACCTTCCAAAGGAAGCTCATATACAATCGTATTCGGCGCCCCTTTTACGTCAAAATCAAAGGCAACCTTTATAGGCCTTTGTCCTGGATGCACTTCCAAAACGCCACGCAACATTGGCTGAGGCCTGAATAAAAACGCTTTTAGAAAGATAATAACTACTAGAAAGAGAAGGACATTCACCAATACAGAAAACCACATCCATCTCTTCTTCTCTATGGGGATGGCAGGTTTCTCGCCTTGTCCCCCTTTTGAGCCAGAAGAGAAGTAAACATCCGCAAGCGTATTATATATATCGGACTTCTCTTTCATTTAAAATCTTATACCACACAATGACTTATACGTCAATCCCTTATTTATGATAATTGGGAAACGGAACAGACATAATTCGGCCTCAAAAGAGATCCCCTTACAATTACAGATAAGGCCTTATTATTCATATTTAAGCGCATTTTTAGTAAAAATACATTCCTGCCATAGCCACAATGTTAAACAACTCCTGGATTTCTCTGCAATTGCGCATTTGCCCAAAAAGCAAAATCTATAAAAAACTAAATTTGTTCCCAAATAAATCATTTTATCTGCAAGTATTATAAAAAACTGATATCTCCGATTCCTTTTTCAGAATGCCTCCGATAGATCTTGATTATGCCACAGACTTGTTGTATAAATAGCATACTAGCCAGCCAGCTATGTCTGTGCCGATCCCTGAAAAGAAAAGTTAATCAATATTCCTGTACACCTCATTAGAGTCTATAAGGTTACAGCAAATAGCACTTAAACTAATGGGCAATCGCGTATATTTCACTTTCCCAAATGGCTAATTTCAACATATTTCACATTTCCTGTCCTTGATATTTCAAAGACATCATTAGTCCAATCCACAATTTTACGATTTTCCATATTTATCTTGCGATATCCATAAATTACATCTATCCACTGGTATTTATAAGTTGGAGATGGAATGGCCCATGCCCCCGTATTGATGACAGAAAAATCATCCAGATTAACAGCATCTCCTATAAACCTTGAAATATACCATTCATTGATGAAAAATTTTGTATGTGTATGGCCAAAAGCAACTATATTAACATCATCTAAAATCTGTTTCACAAATAACGCTCGTTGAATAAGATTATTTATCTTAAATTGCAACACCTTATTTCTAAATAAAGGGTTAAAAGCAACTTTTTCAAAAAACCACTTATCCAGATTTGCAAAAAACAAATCAATATTCTCGGGGTTTTCTAATTTTGTTAAACACAAGAGTTTTTTCAATTTATAAAGAATCACCTCAAAATAGCGCGTTAATTTGGAATTGCAATAACCGTCGCAAATATGCCCGTGTTCCGCATATAACCCCAGTTCTTTGTTATAATAATATTGCGGATAGATATGCAAATCCACATCCGGCAAAGCTCTTCGCAATACTTGCGAGACCTCATCGATCCGCATATCTTCATCATGATTGCCCATAATATAAACAATGCTCTTAAGCTTATTAAAATGAGAAAAAAGATTTTTTCTGTTTTTGTAAATATGTTCTATACATGCCTTGTACAAGTCAAACCAATCCCCATTTATTATAAGCAAGGCATTTTCCTGAACAACCTTTTCTAAAAGGATGATCAAATAATTTTCTGCTTTTCGTCCGAAATAATCGCCAACGGATTTATCAGCAATATGCAAATCAGACAATATATATGCTTTTTCATACCCTGTTGAAGCCTCCGAAAAAGAAAATTCCGCATCATATTGATAATTTTTATTTTTAAGCAAGGAATTCAACCTTTGTTCTATAGATTTATTCTCACACATTCCTATAAAACCATTTTCTTTAATTCCAATAGCTAAATCATATGATGAAATTAGATCCCATAAATCAAAATCCAACAATAATGTTTTTATTCGGTTTTCTATAAGCAAAAGCTTTTCTTTTGAGGAATTTCCTTTATAAAAAATCGCAAGATACCTTCCCCTATTTTTGAAAGATGTTTGAAAAACGCGTATATTATACTTGGATTGCAGGTAATGATTTTTAATTTTTGAAAACCAGATAGATTTTTGCGCAAATCTTTCAGGGATTCCTTCTGTGAATTCCCTCCAAGAAATACTATTTTGAGAAGTTCTTGCAATATGTTTACAATCTCCGGCAACAAGCGCCCTTTCCATTTTTGCGATTTTCTTTATTGAGTCTATGGAATCAACATTTGGATATGTCCGCAAAACCAATTCTTTCTCTATCTCATATTCTGCAATTTTTCTATTTAAAGTATATTCGTCAAAAGATTCCAAAATAATCCGATGTTCTATATGATAATCGATTTTACCTTTTGCGAATTTATATTCGAGCAATATCAACTTCTCAGTTATTTTAGGAATGACCTTCCATGCATATATGGGGATAAAAAATAAACTGATATCTGGGGAATAATAACCGCAGATAAATGGAAATACAAATATAGCCGAAATAATTCCAATTCTTTGGAGAAAAATTTTTCTAATTGCAGAAGATGATTTTCTCTTTTTTCGGCCTTGGAAATAAAATGCTACCAGTTTTGCGTCATTATAAAGAGTCTTACTCTTTCCATCTTTTAATATGATTTTCATTTTCATAGGCAAGGCATTTGTCAAAAAAGTCAGAGAAGAAACATATGTCAGGTAACGAAAACTCGCATTATAATACATGGCTGCATATAACATAGCCATAACAACTAACATATCCGTAAAAGGCCCGGCAAAAGCTATAATTGCCCTTGCCTTACTTCTATTCAATTTCCCTCTATATAAATGCATATCAACAGCCGCCAACATTATCTTGACACGTTTATATCCGAGCATCCTTGCCATTATGTAATGAGACATCTCATGAAGAAAATACCGCAAGAGCGTAAATACACAAAAAACGGCAAACACACTAATTGAATTTAAAAAGAAAAACAAAATATTATCAATCCATACATCTGTGATTGCCGAGGCAGACAAACTTTTTCTTTGAATCTCTTTTTCTAAATTTTCATTTGAGATAATCCTTATAATATCCAACCCTTTTATCTCTATATGAATTGCGCTGCTAACTCGCATTTTCATTATGGATTTGACAATACCTCCTATTCTATCAGCAGAGTCCTTCAAGGAGTATGATCTATCATTACTCATTAATAACTCTACAAACCTCGTATAGTCATTTGGCGACTCTATACCATATAAAGCAGGGACTATAGCCTGCTCATAGAAATCAAGGCTGTAATAATCATCGCACAAAAGGCAATTTTTTATTCTAAGGCCGAGATCATAAAACACCTCTCTCATACCATCTATATCTAAAGACCTGCTTGGGAAATAAGGACTATGCAAGTTAGGATCTATCCATACCAAACGTCCTGAGGTATCAACAATTGCATTATCATATTTATAATCAAGGAAATCGCTATGGGATAGTTTATGAGACAATAGGAAAGCGACTCCTTTAAAGGCCTGATCCAAAAGAAAAACAAAATCCTCACTTCTCTCTTCCTTAAACATGGCATTAGAACCTAATAAAAGATCTAACCCAACGCCTTCCACATATTCCAAAACCTGATAATGTTCATCTGCTAGTTCCCCGTAATCCAAAAGCGCGCATACATTGGGATGAGATTTACCCTTTAACGTTTTTTCCCACTTTTCAAGATTTTCTTGCATAAAATCACCCCAATTATACGTGAACTTGACAACTACGTCGCTATTATCTGCGCTACGCAAAGCCTTAAAAACAACCCCATAATTCCCGTTCTCAATCATACGAATATCAGAGAAATTTCGCATATATTTAAGCATCTCATAAAACTCAATTGCCCTTTTTTCTTCATAAGAAACAGAAGAAGATGACAATGGTGATGAAAAGTGATATACAAAGGATAGGTGTTTATAGAAACGCCTTTCTTTATATCCTCTCTTGCGCACTATGTTAAATTTCAATTTGTTTCTAGTTCTCCCAAAATAGCTAGAGCCTTCGCCCAAGAATAGAAATATATCTCCATTAGCAAGATATGGAATACATAAATCCTCTATCTTCCCTATTAGAAATGGGAAAAAAACTCGCGCAGTATATAGATCAGGGAATCTATCTTGAGAAATAACAATTTTTAAAGCCCTATTTTGCTCTGACAACCCTGTAAATAAATTTGCTTCAACAACCTTTTCACCGCTCAAAGATAACGATGCAAAATCCGGATGAATATCTACTCTATAAGGCATAAGATTAAAAATCTTTGTGCGAGAGTTAGAAGTAATAGACGAAGACAAATTAAGCCTGTTTTTAATAAATCCTTGATAAGAAGTTTTATCTTCCGGATTTATTTCTTCAAGATCGGATATAATCCAAAAATATTCATCTAAAAGATCTTCTTTTTCATCCCAATCTGCTGATGAGTATTGCAATAAAATACTGGCAATAGAGCTTACCGCATCAATATCAATCTGTTTCCCCTTGGAAAAATCAATATGAAAATGCACACCAGGATCAACAATCTTTACCTTGTCGTCAGGCGTAATTAACAGATTATTGGCCCCTCCTAGAAGACAATTCAATCTCAAATCGCCATGGAATAGCCCGCGATAAAACAAATAGGCAATAGCAGATACAATCTCATTAGATAACTTCACAGCAAGATCTAAAGAATAGTTCTTCTCCTCTGTTAGGAAATCATAAAGAGTTTTGCCCGCAACATACTCCATAATCTGATACTCTACGCCTTCAAACTTTCCAAAGTGCATAATGCGGCAGAAATTTTTACAGTTTGCTACCTGTAATTTGTCTTGCCATTTTTCAAGCAAATCATTAAAAATAGTTTTCTCTCTATCGCGTAGGACCTTAATTGCATAATACTTGCCCTTTTTAATTGCCCTATATACATTAGCAAAAGAACCGGGATTAAAGGATTTATCTATCTTTGAGAATCCAAAAGATTTCAATAAAGGCGCTATTTTTAGTAAATTTTTTGATACAAGATATGTGGGGATCTTAATTTCTATTGCAGAACTGGAACCTGTTTTAGAGTCGGCAAAATTGACAGGTGTAAAATCATATGCTATAGTTTGATTGAAAGGAGTAGTTTTTATGGCCAAACGAAGGAAATTTAAGGTTATTTTAGAAAAAGATACAAATGGCGGATATAGCGTATTCGTACCGGAACTCCCCGGTTGCGCATCACAAGGGGAAACCTTATCAGAGGCAATTAAAAATATACGCGAAGCTATCTCTTTATATATAGAAACATTAAAAGAAGATGGCCTTCCTTTGCCTGATTCGGTTAAAGAGATACGTCTCAAAGAAATCTCTGTGCCAACATGACTAATATCCCCCAAATTTCCGGTAAAAAACTGGTAAAAATACTCCAGAAAAAGGGATTTGTTATTAGACGGCAAAAAGGCTCTCATATTATTATGATTAATCCCGATTCCCCTAAAATAAGATGTGTCATTCCCGTCCATGGAAATAAACCACTTAAATCTGGCACACTTAACACTATTCTTAGAGGAATAAATATGTCCATATTTGATATAATTCCTTTTACTTAATTTGCAGAGAGAAGAAGAAGGCCTTGCCTGTTTAAATAGCCTAACAAATAAATCCCTGTCATAATCGTATTCCTGCTCAGTGTAATAACGGATAAAGGCTTCCGTCTCTGTAATGTAATTTCTCTCCTCCATATCCAGAAACTTAACAACATATTCATTGCCTATTTTCAGATATCTTATATCCTGCCGAACAATATCGTTTATAATCAGGCCAGCATACCTTGGCATTTCAAAACTCAATGTCCATACATTAATCAATGCCTCTATTTCTCTTACTATTAATGCAGGTTTTAGCAGATTATAGCGCCTACTAATATAAGAAAAGCCCTCAATAAACTCTTCTATATACAAAACCCTGCCATTACCATACTCAATCAAATCATACGGTTTTGGAAAAGGAGAATGTTCTCCCAATTTCTCGCTAAAGAATTTTGCTATTTCAAATCGCTCTTTTACCCCGTATCTTTTCCCGACTTCATAAGGCATCAGTTTTGCAACTAATTTTTTATTGCCTTTCTTTACTATAAAAACCGAGGCATTTTTACCCCCGTCTTTTTTGCCTAAAAACTCATATCCTAAAGAGTTTAACACCTTTAAAACCCGTGAATCTGGCTTATCCATATAATCAGATAAGGTTAAGGAGAAAATTGCTGAACTTGAATGGCGTACTAGTTGATAATATTGCTTTGCCTCTTTGAACCAGTTTTTGAACTTCTCATATTCGTTATCGTCTTTGTTTACCCTTTCCATATTGCCAAAGCGAATAAGCCATTCATAACGGATAACATCTAATATCAAAAAGGCATACGGAATAAACTTAATCTCATCTTCTGCAATCGGCAGGCCTAACTCCTTTGCCTGCTTATCATAAATTGCAAGCCAGTTATAAAAATCAGCCCTTGTTTTGTAAAAATCAAAACTCCTTACCAAATCCCATATGCGCGCCTCAAACCTTGCAGTATCAAAATCACAGACAAGGGCAATTTTATCGCTATTTTCTTGCCACAATATATTGCGCAAATTAAAATCCCCGTGAATAACTGGACGCTCAAGGCGGTAATACAGCCTTTCAGCATTCCTCTCTATATAATCTATTAATCCAACAAAAAAGGCATGCCAATCTAAGAACAGGGCTTCTGCCCTGCCCCTTTTTATTGCATATCCTGACAAATCCACTCCAAAGGAGTTAAATCCATTATGCAATCCGGATATAACAAAGGCGCCCATAGCGCATCCCACATCAAGGTGCCTTACGTAATTTCTATTTACAAATCTCCTTGCTATGTTAATCAAGGCAATGGAATCCCTTGCCCGCACGTCTAAACTGGCCTCATAATCAATATATCCAACCCTGTATTTCCATTTCTCCTGCTTTTTGTGTAAAAAATATTCACTGCCCTTATACAAGTCAATTGGCATTCTTTGGTCCTTATCAAGGGCATAGGCCCCGCAGTTTAGACACTTCCATAGGATAAACCTGCCCCTTTGACTGTGGGCTTTGACAATGCGCAGTTTATTATCCTTATTAGCGCATACAGGGCATTTATCAACTGCGCTGGATGAGGAATTATTTATCTTATTTACTTTAACTTCGGGGGCATCTAAATTCAAAGCTCTTGTTATGGCAAGCAAGTCACTATATTCGGAACAAATAATTATATTGGCGTTAGCATCTATATGCTCTTGTAAATTTTCTTCGGTATGTGCTATACCTATCGCAGAATATCCTTTATCCGTGGCCTTGGCCACAGTTGAAGGCGTATCTTCTACAATTACTACCTCTTCAGGGAAAAACTTGCCACTATTTTTAACAAATTCCAATACTGCCAATTTTGAATATTTGCCCGCACTAAAAAACCCCGATTCCGCCCCAAACACTCCCTTAAAGTATCTCTTAAACCCTAATTTTTCAACATTAAAAATCCTTATTTCCTCAATAACATTAGTAGCTACATATAAAGGCAGGCCTTGCTTATTCAGAAATTTCAGAAGATTTTCAATCCCATTTAACAATGGTATATTTTTACCTGTGTCATCATATATGAAAAAAAGCTTCTTCGCTTTCCGCACATACTCTATTCTAAAATTACGATAAGCCGTTTCCATCTTCAGTGAATCGCCATACTTCTTATTGTATATTTCCTCAAATATATTTTTTAAAGGAATCGGCCTACAAGAAATATATTCCAGCATCTCCATTATTTTTTCTTCAGAAATATCATTGGGATTCAAAAAATCACTTAACATTTTGGCTTCCAGCAGTTCAATTGCCTTAAGGCTATGCTGAATAACCCCATCCCAGTCAAAGACAATTGCTTTCGGGATCCTCTGAAAAATTTTATTTACAATCACATTCCCAACAAAGAATTTTTCCCTCTCAGTATACCGATGGATAGCGGATGAGGCTCTTATGAAATCATTTGAACTGTCACGACAATTTACAATCCGTTGCCCTTTGCGATATTTTTCAAGATTACTTCCACTTGTTTCTATATTTGTTATGCATAGAGAGAATGCATCCGATACTCTGCCTAATCTTTTCGCATTTTTACCGGAATCCGCCACCTTAACACTAGCAACATATATACCATTAACAGCCGATACATTGAAATTGCCCAGCACTTCCTTTAAACCTTCTGTGCCTGCTGTTTTGTCAAAGATCTCTTTATATTTATTTTCATCAGGCAACCTTATCAAAGGCTCATTTTTTATCTCTGCTTTAACCTCTTCCACCTTAGGCCTTGCGTTATTCTCTTTAACTGCTCTGCTTAGATTAAATACCTCTTTGCGGTTTTTGTAAGATAACTCCAAATGCAAATGCGGCACTGCCAAATCAGGCAAAAATGTTGTAAACACAAGGCCCTCCACCTCTTTTAATACATCTAAATAAGCATTGGCCTGTAAATCGTAATAAGCACTGGGCCTTACATTAGGCAGAAACTCTTCAAAAAACTTACCCCCCATAAATGGCCTGCCATTTACTTTAATCTCCCTAAATACCTGCGCAACCTCTTTTGGATTAGCCAACGCATCACCAAACGCAAGATTTGCCCAATAGGATATTGCCAAGACTATCTCAAATAGGGAAGAAACCGCCTGTGCAGGAAGGCCCTCAATTATCTCACCCCCATCAACTACGCCTATCTCAGGCCGGATATTGATATGCTTAAATGCATCATTTAGATTGCGTAGATTCCTGCCACTCGGGTCAAACCTAACATCAAGAGGAAATCCTTCATTTATGGCCTTTACAAACTCATCTGAAACCTCATACATCCAACTTGGCATATACATCCAATTTCTAACTACGCCATTATGCGTAAGCATTGTAATAACCGTATGGATATACCCCTTCTCAAGCAAACGCAATATCTGGCAGATGGAATTGTATAATAAACCGCTTAAATACGTCCTGATATCCTCTTTTTCCATAAAATCCTGCAAAGCCACTGGCCTATCTATTATCACTGAAAATGGCGCAAGGTATTCAACTGCTGTATCTGACGCAGATATAGACCTGTCTTTTCCTACTACTTCCTTTAAATCTGCGCCTACTTTCCGCGCCAGCCGATATCCCCTCTCCTCCTTTGCCCTCTCATAGCGGCTTTCAACATCCTTGACAATCCTAAACACACCTGAATCTTGCGCAAAATAAACCCTGCTCCTGCCGAAATGAACCGGCGCAAGGCCTTCTATTTCTTCTTTTTTAAGCCCACCGTCCCAAATAGACT
>Ga0256914_1002741_pt1 | contig 14483 bp, 9 predicted proteins | sample HulkmetaG_FD_191571 | JGI IMG/M metagenome (GOLD analysis project Ga0256914, IMG submission 191571) | Hydrothermal chimney microbial communities from Main Endeavour vent field at the Juan de Fuca Ridge, Pacific Ocean - Hulk | ecosystem: Environmental > Aquatic > Marine > Hydrothermal vents ... | reverse complement strand
TTCCAAAAATTGGAATGGATTTTATACCAAAAGAGGATAAAGCAGAGTTTGAGATATTTATAAAAGCAGATGCAAGTGTATCACTCGAAGAGATGATAAACAGATCAAAATCGGTAGAAGAGGTGGTTAGAAAAGATAATAATGTCCTCTTTACTACTTTGAGTGTGGGTTATAATAGTGCTGGGGAAAAACATAAATCTGTAATTTATGTAAAATTAAATGATAGAAAAGAGAGAAGTATTAATCAAGAGCAAATTATTCAAAACTTTAGAGGTGAGTTAGAACCATTTAAAAAGGATCTATTTATAACTGTTGCTGCAATTCCAAATATCAAAGGGGCAGGGGTTTCCGTACCTTATCAGATAGTTTTAAAATCTGATTCTTTTGAAGATTTGAAAGTGGCTACTAATAATTTGACAGATTATCTCAAGAAAAAAGAGGGATTTGTAGATGTTGATACAAATCTTGATGATGGAAAGCCTCAAATAGATATCAATATAAAAAGAGCCAATGCTAATAGGTTGGGAATCTCTGCATCTCAAATAGCCAATGTCATTTCAACAGCATTTTCAAGTGATTTGGAAATCTCCTATTTTGAAGAGAAGGGTAAACAGTATAATATTACGCTGAGGTTTCCTGATAAAGATAGGGTCTCTATAGAAGATATCAAAAAGATACAACTTAAATCAGAAAATGGTCATTTGGTATATTTAGATGGTTTGGTTGATTTTTCAAGCTCTACTGCCTTGGCTACAATAAATCACTTTGATAGACAAAGACAGGTAACTATCTTTGCAGATCTATTTGGTCTTGATTTGGGTGGTTCTGTAGCTTATACAAGAGAAGGCATAGATAAACTTTTACCAACAAATGTAACTTATAGATTTACAGGATTTGCAGAAGAGATGGAAAAAACAGGTAAAGCTTTTGGGGATGCTCTTGGGCTTTCGGTGATTTTAATGTTTATTATTTTAGCTATTTTATATGAGTCACTGATTCAGCCCATTATCATCATGATAGCTTTGCCTCTTAGTATTATTGGTGTAATGTTAGCTCTATATTTTAGTGGATTACAATTTTCTCTATTTGTTATGATTGGTTTCATGTTGCTTATGGGAATGGTTGGAAAAAATGCTGTTTTATTAGTAGACTTTGCAAATGGAGCAATGCAGAGGGGGAAAAGTTCAGATGAAGCTTTGATAGAAGCTGGTGAAAAAAGACTTAGACCAATTTTAATGACAACAGTCGCTATGATATTTGCCATGTTACCATTAGCGATAGGCGATGGATTAGGATCTGAGACAAATGCACCAATGGCAATTTCTATTATCGGAGGTCTTTTGAGTTCGATGGTGTTAACTCTTCTTGTTGTTCCTGTGATGTATAAAATGATTAATCCAATAGATAGGTGGTTTAGAAAGTTTTATGAGCATGAAAAAATATAAGTACTAAGGGACTAAAGTTGCATTTTTGATTTTATTATTTGTGTGCTTCTTGGTGAGGCTGGAGTTATTGCTGTAAATTTGGTTTGGATCTTCTTCCTTTTGGGCGGTGGTATCCCGAATTGAACATGGTTAAATGAAGAAAAAGGAGAAATTATTACTATGGATACATTGGAAAAAGAGTTTGAAAGTAGAGAAAAAACTATTAAAAAAGAGTTGAAATTCCTTTTTAAAGCAAATATGAGATTTACAGATTGGGATATCCCTGAGGTGGATAATAAGAGAGCTGCACTTAAATTGCACGCTATTTTACAAGAGGGTTTGGATAAAATTAAAGAGGATATTGATGCAGGAAGATTTGATTAATTTTATTTGCAGGGATTAATTTCCCTGCTTTTATTGTGCTAGTACTTATGTTGAGGTATTGGATAAATTTGTGTAGTTTATTTTAGTTCACCCCAATTATCGCCAATGCTTACTGAACATTTGAGTGGTATTTTTAGTTTGTAGATATTTTCCATGATCTCTTTTGCTTGTTGTGAAAACTCTTTTGTATACTCCTCTTTGACTTCAAAAATAAGTTCATCATGGATTTGTAGTAACATTTTGCCTTGATTAGAATCCATCTCTATTAGAAGTTTGTTCATTGAGAGCTTGATTAAGTCAGCTGCACTTCCTTGAAATAGTGTATTTACACTCTCTCTTTGAAATGAGGCTTTGACAAAGGTGTTGGCATTTTCATAATCAAAAAATCTTTTTCTGCCTAGAAGAGTTGTTATAAAACCATCTTTTTTGGCTGAATTTTGTATAAATTCCAAATAATTTTTTACAGTAGGAAATGATGCAAAATAGCTATCAATATAGGATTTTGCCTCTTTGGAGCTTACTTTGATAGTTTGTGATAGTTTTCTTGCTCCCATTCCATAAAGAAGTCCAAAGTTTATACTTTTTGCAATATTTCTCTTCTCTTTAGCTTTCTCTTCTCCAAAAATTTTGATAGCAGTCTCTAAGTGAATATCTTTATCATTATTAAATGCACTCATGAGTGCCTCATCTTCACAGTAGTGAGCTAAGAGTCTAAGTTCAATTTGAGAATAATCAATACCTATAAGTTTATATCCATCTTTGGCTATAAATCCCTCTCTAATTCTTCTTCCTACTTCTGTACGAACTGGTATATTTTGGAGGTTTGGATTTTTACTACTTAATCTCCCTGTTGCTGTTCCTGTTTGTAGAAATGAGGTATGTATTCTACTGTCTGGATTTTTAGAGCCTAGTTGTAATAGAGGTTTGATATAGGTTGAACGAAGTTTATAAACTTCACGATACTCTAGTAATTTTGGGATAATCTCATGTTCGTCAATAATTGAATTTAGTACTTTTTCATCTGTGCTATATCCTGTTTTGGTTCTTTTTCCTGCACTTAGACCCATCTTTTCAAAAAGTATTACTCCTAGTTGTTGGGTGGAGTTGATATTAAATTCACTTTGGCTTAGTTGATAGATATCATTTGTAAGTTGTGTAACTTTTTTGTCTGCGGCTTCTAATAGTTTTTTGAAAAAGAGGGTATCTACTTTTATACCCTCTTTTTCTATCTTTAAAAGGGTATTTATAAAAGGGTATTCTACCTCTTTTGCCTCCTCTTGAAGCTCTTTTGGTAGAAGATTTTGGAGTTTATAAAATAGTTTATAGGTCATCCATGCATCTTCTGCTGCATAAGATGTAGCTAACTCTATCTGTACATTGGCAAAAGTCTCTTTTTTCTTGACTATATCTTTGAACTTTACCATTTCATAGGCAAAATATTTTTTGGCTAAATTATCTAATCCTACACTTTGAGAGGGATCAAGTAGCCAAGCCATAATCATAGTATCGCTATATGCTTTTAGGTTTTCAAATCCAAAATTATACTCTAATATGGCAAAATCATATTTGAGATTTTGTCCAACTACTTTATAGTTCATAAGTTTTTCAAGTGCCTCTTTGGCATCCTCTTTGGATAGTTGATCTCCTACTCCTAGATAGTTGTGAGCTATTGGAACATAGTAGGCTTTACTTTCGTTTGTACAAAAAGAGAATCCTACTATATTTGCATTTTTGGCATCAAGTGAATCTGTCTCTGTATCGAATGCTACAATTAAATCAGGGGTGAATTTATCTATTACATTAAAAAGTTTCTCTTTTGTATCTAATAAAATAGGTTCAAATGAATTTTTTGGCTTTTTTTGAACTTTGTTTTCATACTCTGCTCCAGCTCTTTTTAAAATAGCGGTCATATCATAATCTATAAGCTCTTGAGATATTTGTAAAATGGGGTTTTGAGATGGAAAGGAGAACTCATCCATATTACAACTATCAATTAGATCACTATAGAGTGTAGCCAATTGTTTGCTCAAAAAGGCATTTTCTTGACTCTCTTTTAAGAGTTTAACCATGCGAGGATTAAGAATATTATCAATATTTTGATATATATCTTCAAGATTTTTAAACTCACTTAGAAGTTTTGTAGCTCCTTTTGCTCCAATCCCTTTGACTCCTGGAATATTATCAGAAGCATCACCAACAATAGCCAAATAATCAACAATTTGATGAGGTTCTACACCAAATTTTTCTCTGCATTTTTCTTCATTGATTTCTACTTTTTTCATAGGATCATAAAGAACTACTATATCATCATCTATAAGTTGATAGAGATCTTTATCATGAGAGACAATTTTTACTTTTAGATTATTATTTTTGGCATAAGTAACCATTGAACCAATAATATCATCAGCCTCATAACCATCCATTATGAGTTGTTTAAATCCCATCTTTTTAATCCAAGAGATAGCAACAGGCAGTTGTCGAAGTAGATCTTCAGGTGGAGCAGGGCGATTTGCTTTATATGAGGGGACAAGCTCTTTTCTAAGAGTTTTCTCTTTTGAGTCTAATGCAAAAAGTATATAATCTGTATCATGCTCTTTTTGGAGTGTGGCAATAAAATTGATAAAACCAGTCAAAAGCCCTGTAGGAAAACCAGAAGAGCTTCTAAGATATGGAAGAGCATAATAATTTCTAAAAAAGAACCCAAATGTATCTATAATTGTAAGTGTTTTCATGAGAGTAGTTTATCTAGTTTTTGGTTTCTATAGGCTGTGCTACTACTTAATTTTCTGTAAGTTTTTTTTTGTACTTTTCTAAAATTTCATCTAATTTTTCACTAGCAATTTCAAGCTTTTCAAATAGCTCTTCTATTTCATTATCTATCTTTGATATCTTTTTTGATATCTCGATAATGGCTGAGTTGTCTCCTTGATCAGATGCTTTTTGTAGCTCTCTATTCTCTATCTCCATTTTTGTTTCTAAGGCTGTAATTTTTTCTTCACAATGTGAGACCTCTTTTTTATATGGGGCGGCCTCTTTGTTTCTTGCTTGAGTTAGTTGGTTTCTTAACTTTTTTTGCTCTTTGTAGCTTAGTGTTGAGTTGGTTTTTTTTGGTGCCTTTTTTTCACCTTCTTCCTCTTCCCAACCTATTTTTTCCAGAAAATCATCATAATTTCCATCAAAATATTCTGCTCCACCTTTATGAAATATGATAAGAGCATCAGCTAACCTTCTTAATAACATTTCGGAGTGAGTAACCATGATAGTTGCTCCATTAAATGACTCTATAGCATCACAAAGAGCATCTATTGATTGCATATCTAGGTGGTTTGTTGGCTCATCTAATAGTAGTAGGTTTGTAGGGGTTGCAATTATTTTTCCAAGCATTACTCTACTTCTCTCTCCTCCTGATAGGACCTCTATCTTTTTATCGGAGCTATCCCCTGAAAACATCATGGTTCCACAAATTGATTTTATTTGTGATATTGGCATACTTTTAACTACTGAGTTTATCTCATCGGTAATGCTATTTTTGGGATTTAATCTCTCTATATTAGTCTGTCCAAAGTGTGCCATTGTAGTTGCTGGATGTAGATTTATTTCACCTTGTTGATGTACTAATTCACCTGCTATATAATTTAGTAGGGTTGATTTTCCTTTTCCATTCTTTCCGATTATTGCTAAAGTTTTACCATTTTCTAGTGTAAATGAGAGGTTTTGAAAAAGTGGTTTATCTTTGTTGTACCCAAAGCCCAAGTTCTCTGCTCTAAGAGTGACTTTTGCTGGTGTCTCTTTATAGTTAAAATTAAATGATAAACTATTTTCACTCTCCAAGCTATCCATTACTTCCATTTTCTCTAACATTTTTTGTTTTGATTGGGCTAGTGCCGCGGTGGAAGCCCTAGCTTTGTTTCTTGCCACAAAATCTTCTAGTTCTTTTCTCTTTTTCTCTTGATTTGCTCTAGTTTTTTCATATGTTTCATCACTCATAGAGAGTATCTCTGCATATTTTTTGGTATTACCCTCTATTATATGTAGAGTTTTTCTCTGTAGTCCCATTGTATGAGTAGTTACACTATCCATAAAATCACGATCATGAGTGATAAGTATTACTTCACCTTTAAATGTTCGTATAAATTTTTTGAGCCATCTAAGAGATAATATATCAAGATAGTTTGTAGGTTCATCAAGAAGTAGCATGTGTGGTTCTGTGGCTAGTAGTTTTGCTAGGTTTATACGAATTTGATATCCACCAGAAAAGCTTAATGGATCTTTTTCTAAATCTTCCATACTAAAGCCAAGACCAAAGAGAATTTTTTCTACTTTATAAAAATTGTATTGTTCCTCTTCTGATAAGACTTGGGCACACTCTTCTCGCACTGTTTTTTTTGTAAAATGAAGATGTTGTTTGAGTGTCCCTATTTTGTAGTTTTTTGGAATAGTCATTTCACCTTCATCATAGTGTTCCTCTTTTAATATAATTTTAAAAAGAGTAGATTTACCTGATCCATTTCTTCCTATAAATCCTATTTTCTGATTTGGTGATATTTTGAGATTGATGTTTTTAAAGAGAGTCTCTCCTGCAAAGCTTTTGCTTAGGTTTGTTATTTGTATCATGATTATATGTCCGTTTTAAAAATTGGAGAGAGTATATCAAAAAAGTACTATTACAAGAGTAGCTTTGATAAAAAGCTACTCCTGATATTTATAATTTATCTAATTGAGATTTAACAATTGCAGGTCTTTGTTCTGCGAAGTCTCTCAACTCCTGTATTGCATTTTCCCAAGTTTCAACACTCCAGCTACTTTTGAGATTCATCTCTTTAGGTATCTCTTCTCGTCTCTCATCTGCCATCTCATCTATTAGTTTAATAACATTTCCTGGTAAGAAAATAGAGTTTAGATATTCATTGAATTTTGCTTTAAATTGAGCTTTAAATTCACTGTTTCCTAATAAAGCATCAAATATTACAGTCTGATTCTCTCCATGTGTTCTTGCTCTATTAAAGCTGTCTAAGTTTATATTTGATATTTTAAAACCTTGATCTATATCTTCAAGCATCCAACGAAACTTTCTATAAGGAGAGCCCTCTTTTTGTTCATTCCATACTCTATTGTTACTGCCTGGCCAATCGCTATTTGCTGCATATATATGAGTAATCATATAGTTTATAAATTGATCAATATCAACTATATCTGCAACTTTTTGGTAGTTGGCATCATCTGCTAGACTATTTCTTTCAACAAATTTAATAAGATCCATATACTCTTTTCTATCTCCTATTTTTAGGAATAGGTATGGCTTGATAACATTTAGTTTTTTTAAGTCAATTTCTGGGTAGTTTGTAGTGAAGTATTGAGGACCTTTTCTCTCTCTTATATTAAATACGCCAAAAAAGTTACCATTCATATAAAGTGCTATACATGTATACGCTTGATAATCTAGTTTTGTAGCATCTTTTACGATATATTGTACCAAAGGATCATCAAGCTTAGCAAAATTTCCACCACCTGAACGGAGTTTAAATGTGGTAAACTCTTTAATATCTTTATCTTTAAAAAGCTTATATTTTAGTTTATCTTTACCATATTTATTTCTTAGTAGAACTTCAAATGATTTGATATAGTGGTGTCTTGAACACTGTCCACTAATTCTAAGTCCCATATCCATAGAGAACTCTTTTGTTCCATTTGTTTCATAAAATGCTATATGGGCTGGTTTTTCCCATGATCTTGCATAGTTGTAGAGTTTAGTATCATTTTCGTTACACTCAGTAGCTCTAACTCCATTTGTTCCTACTACATACATACCAATAGTATCATCATACATGTATTCATCATTTATGGATATTGACATCACAGGTATTGAAGAGCTCATATTTATAAAATATGTTGCTGTATGTACTTTACTAGGTAGTAAGCCATCTTTAAATGATCTAGCTTTTAATACAGTCGCTTTTGCATTTGAATTTGATGTTTGAGGAGTAATAGAGATAGGTCCACTATAAGTAGGTGAGTTTTCTGTAGGGTATGAACCATCAAGTGTATAGTGGATAATTGAATCATCTTTTGTTGATAGAGTTACTTTTTGTGTATTTTTATAAAATCCACCTTTAATTGAAAAATCTGGTTTATCAGAAGTTATTATCTTCTCAAATCCTTCTCCATTTGCTTTGGCAAAAGATGGTTTCATAAAGTTTGCAGAAAAAGTTTTACTATCTTTTCCATAAGATATATCACCTTTTTGTTTTTTATAAACTATTTTATCAATTGCTTTATCTGTTTTATCATATAGTATTACCTCTCCTCCACTACCTTTTAATTTAAAATTAGTATGTGAGCCTTGATCGTTTCCATCAGCCCAAAATATTTTGTAACCTTTGGCTGGTATAGTAGAACCACTTGGAATAGTCCATGTATTGGACCCATCACTAAGTTTATACTCTCCTAAATCAATATTAGATGAGCTATTATTATAAATCTCAATCCAGTCAGAAAACTCATAATAGTCAGGATCATACGCTACTCTTGCATTTTCAGCCATAATTTCACTAATGAAGATATCTCCAATATTATAACTTTGTCTACTTTTCTCACTAATTAACTTGTTCTCTTCTACAGCTATAGCACTAATAGTTGCCGTTGTTGATATATTAATTGGTCCTGTATATAGAGTAGAATTTTGAGAGGGGCTTGATGAGTCAAGTGTATAATAGATTTTAGAGTTTGGAGCTGCTGAAATAGAGACGCTTTGAGTATCTGCAAAATAGCCTGGTTGTTTTGAAAAAGTTGGTTTTTGTGATCTATTAGGGTTAATAAATCCGATATTATTAGTTTTTCCAAGTGATGGATTCATATATATAATTTCATCATTAGAGTTACGAGATATTGAGATATTATCTGGTTGTTTTTTAAATTTAACTCTATCTACAATTTGCCCATTTGTATCAAATAGAACAACAGAATCTTTTTTTCCACTTAATTTAAAATTAGTATGTAGAGCTTTTCCTTGAAAATTGTGATTATCTGCCCAAACAATTAAATACTCTCCTGATTCCAAAATAGTATTATCAGGGAAGGTCCATTTTATCTTTTTACTTGAATCACTTAATCCATATCTACTTAAATCAACACGACTTCCTGTGCTATTTTGTAGTTCTATCCAATCTCCAAACTCATTAAAATCTGGGTCTTGATCTGATGTTTTATTTGTTGCTAAAACCTCATTTATAACTCTTAAAATAGGTTTTCCTGAGTAGTTGTCATTTTTACCTGTATTAGGTGAAGCAGGGTTTGAAGTTGTGCTTCCACCTCCGCCACCACAGCCTGTCAGTAAAGCAACAGATGATAATCCCGCAAATAGTAGTTGATATAAATATCTCTTTTGTATTCTCATATCTTAATAATCCTTATAATTTTATTATAAATAACTATTATATATGATTTACTTGTGTGAATCTTTTTTATTTTAATATATTAAAATAAAAGTTTATGAAAATTTACAAAAGATACAAAAAGTAACAAATATATATTTTTTAAAAAATATTAACTATAAAATTATACTTTATTTACTAAATCTTGCATTAATTCTATCATTGAAATCAAAAAATTGCTTATGTCTTTCATCATATGTGATTGCCGTTTGTAAACTTGCAAGATATTTTGAAAAAGATGTTCTATTTAATTGAAATCTCTTTATCAGATCTAGTAGCCATAATGGAACTTGATGTGGATAACATTTAAGTTCCAAAATGACATTACTTCCTGTAGGTCTATTTGGTACTTTTGCATATACTAATTCACTATCATAATTAATTAATCTTTTTGGATCATGTTTTAGTGTATATTGATCTTCTAAAAAACATTTCATATCTATATCCATTGTTACACGAACATATTCATCAACTTCAGAGACAAAAGCCCTTCTTTTATATTGTGTATATATTCTTGGAGATGAATTATACTTCATAGCTGTTCTATAAAATAGCTCTTTATTTTTTAGCTCTTTTGGGTCACCTTGTAAATTTGTTCGATAATTAAGATCGGTAAACATGTGAGGCCACTCATCATCTCCCACTTTTGCTCTATATTTATTTACTACATTTCCATCTTTTACTTTAATCTCAAGAAAATATGGTGGTTTTGTACCATCTGCATAAGCACGAGAACGCATATTAAATCTTGGACTTCTTACATAAAGCCTATTTGTAGCAAAAGTTAAATTTGGTGTATCAAAATAGAGACTATTAACTTGATAAAATTGATTTGGTGCAGTTGTTGAGTGATAATCTAATGAGCAATATGCCATTAAAAACTCTGTCATTGGCTCGACCATTTCATAAGGAATAATATATTTTAACTCATATCTATCAAGTTTTGATAGATATGCACCACCTAAGTTTGCCACTAGGATATTCCCTTATCTCGAATGATATCTTTTAATTTTGACTCTTCTAATTTATCTGCTATATAGAGTATAGTTATATATTTTTGTAATATTTGATAGAGTATTTTAGATTTTCTTTTTTCTAGTTTTAGACTTTTTTGTCTCATTTTCAGTGATAACTTTATTTTATAATAACTATTTTTAGGTGTTGATATATTTGATTTTGTAATTTGGTGATTTATTTTTTTTAGATATTTGCTTAAATATTTTATATCTATCTTTAGTTTTTTTACTCTATATTGAATACTCTTACTATCTTTGTCAGCTTTGGATTTTAATGATAAGAATTTTAATTTTTCATTCATTATTTTTGAGTTACTTGGAGGGATAGGAACTTCTATGCTAAGACCAACTGAAAAAGCATTTTTTGATTTTTTAGAATCATCATATTTTAATTGGATACTATCAAGCTTGATGCCATTTTTTGCCTTAATTAAATCTATTTTATGCTCTGAGAGTCTGATCTTATCAGCATCACTATTTAAAAGAATATTATTTTCTACATCTATTGACAAAGTATCAATATGTTGAGAAATATAGTTAGTAGTTTTTATGGAGTGTGTAAATATATAGTCATTAATCTCTCTTTTAATATCTTTAATTTCAGAATTTGATATTAGTGAGATATTTTCCAAAAAGATATTATGCTCTTGTTTTAGCTGGAATTTTTTTAACTTTAAGGAGTCAATATTATCTTGTATGTTATAGATTTTTAAGATATCTGACTCTTTTTCTGCCATGGCTTTTGTAATTTTTAGATTTTTTTTCTCAATACGAATCTCTCTATTTGTTAGAGTTAATAGTCTATCTTGATATATAGCCTCAATTAGGGTTTTATATTTGTCTCTTAATGCTTTACTTTTTGATAGGAGACCCTTTTTTATAAAAAGATCTCTTCTTAGATTGTATATGTTTTCTTCATTTTTTGCTTCAGAAAAACCCTTAGTATATATTTTAAGTGTGTAATCTCTCTCCACATCACTAAAGTGGGAGTGTTCTACACTCAGTTTCGCTTTTTCTATTAAACCAAATTTATTATTAGACTCTTTTTGAGATATTATTGCATCTATATTTTCATCGACTTCTGATAAAAAAAAATTATCAATTACTGAGTCGGCACTTAATAACTTATGAATAAGTATCAATATAATTATTGCTTTTGAATTTATTTTCATAATTTGTAATCCTCTTCTGTTAGTGTAATTTAATGGAGTCTAGTATGTTAAATAATTCTAAACTTTTGCTTGTGTCATTCTGATCTAACTGTTTTGCAACTATTACTTTTTGACCTAGCTTTAGATCACTTTTTGGAATATTAATCAAGACTTTATATCCCCACAATGGAACAATTTTAAACTTTTTTAGTCTTACAGGAAAACCAACAATTCTAGTACTAATACTCTGTATTTCTCCTATTACAGGTTTTTTATTATTAGATAGTTTTGATAGAGGTTTAACAACTACTTTTTGCCCAATTTTTATATTTGTAGATATATCTTCATGAATATATCCTGTAATATAGCTAGGATAGAGTGGATGTAGGTTAATAATAGATGAAAATGCTTTTATAGATTCACCTTCTGTTTTACTAATTGTTCCAATATCTGCATCATAAGGAGCATAAACTGTAATTATTGCTCTATTTTGTTTTAAAATATCTATTTTATTCTCTAATTGTCTTATTTGAGCCGTTATTGGATCATTTTTTTTGTTTAAGGTAGATAGAATATTTTCTATTTTTGATTTATAAAGCCTTGTTTGTTCTTTATGTTTTTGTTGTAATGTCTCAATTTTCATTCTAATAATACTACCATTAGAAGATAATTGATTATTTCCTATTGATTTCATTAGATCTTTGTTCTGTTTTTCTCTCTCTTTTAGTGTTTTTATTTGAAACTCTATCTCTGATAGATCTTTATTCTTTTTTATCTCAAGAGTCTCTAAATCTGCTTTTAGACGCTCTTTTTTTAACTCCTGTTTTGATACCAATTCAGCAATTTTATAATTTTTGGTTGATATCTCTGTATCAACATCTAATCTAATTATTTCAGCGAGTTTGTCTCCCTTTTTTACCTCTTGTCCTAAATAGACATGTATCTTTTTTATTTGAACAGGAAAAGGAAAGTTCATATTTGTCTCTTGACTCTCTGTTAATCCTAAGAAGCTATCTACTTTATCTTTGCTTTGAAGAGTAAGAAATACCAAAAAAATAGTAGCAACTAACCATGCTATATATATTAAAATTTTACCACTTCTCATAACTCTACCGTCGCTTCTTGCATCATAAAATTAACTCCAGCAATAGATTCTATTTTCATTAAATCCCCTACAAAATCATCCTGTTTTTTACCTCTTTTGAGTTTTACTTGATATGCGTAGTCTAATTTATTACCTTGAGCCATATCTCTTAGTGTAATTAGAGCAAATGATTTACAATATTTTACAAGTATCTTTTCTAGTTCTTGTTTGCCTTGTAAATTGTTATCAAGATTAAATCTTAACATACCATCAAAATAGCTACTCTCTCCAAATGGAGACCAATATAGTAAAAATGCAGCCATAATAAATGCAAGAGCACCTACAATAGCAATTTCAAATCCATTTACACCGCAAGATACACCAACTGATAGTGCTGCAAAAATAAATACAATATCTCTCGAATCTTTAAAGTTTGTTCTAAACCTTATAACTGCCATAGCAGCCATGATTCCTATTCCTCTAGCTAAAGATTCCCCTACTGCTTCCATAACAGTTGTTGCAACTAAAGAGATAAGAATTAGTGATTGTACATAATTCCTAGAGTATGAGAGTGCACGGTAAGTCTTTTCATAAGTAATGGCAATTAGCGTAGATAGGATAAATGCTAAAAGCACAGCGTAAATTAGTGTTATAACACTAGCGTCACTTGTTGTTGTTTGCAAGGTTAGAAAGTCGAGCAATTATATTCCTTTTTGTGTTGGGGCTTAAGGTGTTCATCTTATATAATAAATAATTAACTTTTGCTAAAAATTGCCGATTTTTAGCAAAAGTTAATTATTTATTATATAAGATACCCAAATAGTAATTTTTGACCATTTAAAGTGAGGTTTTTTGTACAAATGAAATATTTTTTTCTATCTATTCTTTTATCTATTTTCTTAGGTTGTTCTAGCAGTGATTCTCATCCAGAATCTATTATATATGGTAAGATATCCAAATTATCAGAGGCATCAGGAATATGTTATGTCAATAAAAATGATACACTTTTTGTAGCATGTGATAATGGTATCTTGTATGAAATTGACAAAAATGGTGCTGTTTTAAATAAAAAAGATTTCAGCACTATTAAAAATCATGATTTTGAAGGTATTGCCTATGATAGCAAAAATGATTTAATTATGGTTGCTGTTGAAGGTAGTGATAATGTTTTGGTATTAGATAGGGAATTAAAAATTATAAAAAATATCAATGTTGATAGAATAGATTCTCAAGGTAGATTGATTTTACAAAAAGATAAAAAAGAGGGTCTAGAAGGTATCTCTATAGATAGTGATGGTAAAATTTTTCTCTCAAATCAATCATTTAAACAGTTACCAGATTCAGATCCATCGGTAGTATTTAATATTACTATACTAGATAATTCAAGTGCAGAAATAGATCAAATCTTTAGTCATGGGTACTCAAATATTGCGGGTTTATCTTTTTATAATGGCTATCTATATATGGTGAGTGATAGTGGGAACTTATTGATAAAATATGACTACAAAAATAATAAAATCATATATCAACATAAAGTTACTAGTTTTAGTGACGATATTAAAGATATATCTGTCGAAGGAGTAACCTTTGATGATGATAATAATATATATTTTGCAGATAATAAAGATGGTCAAATTTTTAAATATCAGTTTAATGAATAAATAATAAAGGGTATAAGTATGATTAAATATTCAGGTATGCTTTTAGTGGCATTGTTAGCATTTTCTGGCTGTGGGGGAAGTAGCAGTAGTGATAATGGTACTAGTAATGGTAATGGTGATGAAACTTCTAGTAACTCTACAGGATTTATTATTAGTGAGGTACTAGCAGATAATAAAACTACAAATGTAGATCCTGATTTAGGTGAGTATAGTGATTGGGTAGAATTAAAAAATAGTGGCTCAAAAACTTTAGATATCTCTGGATATGGTCTGAGTGATTCAAAGAAAAAAATTAAATGGACATTTCCAAATAATACAAAAATTGATGCAGGA
>Ga0256914_1002740_pt1 | contig 14488 bp, 17 predicted proteins | sample HulkmetaG_FD_191571 | JGI IMG/M metagenome (GOLD analysis project Ga0256914, IMG submission 191571) | Hydrothermal chimney microbial communities from Main Endeavour vent field at the Juan de Fuca Ridge, Pacific Ocean - Hulk | ecosystem: Environmental > Aquatic > Marine > Hydrothermal vents ... | reverse complement strand
CGACGCTGGCCCCTTCTTCGATGACGACCACCCTGGCCTTTTCTTCTTTGGCCACCACTTCGGTCTCTGGGGTAACCACCGTCGATCCAGGGGAGAAGGGCGGTGGTTGTGAAACCGAGGCCCGTTCTCTGATCTGGACGCTCAGGTTTCCATGGGCAATGGCCACCTTGGAGACCCGGACGTTTTCACCCATGACCACGGTGCCGGTGCGTTCATCAATGACCACCCGGGCAGGGACATCCGGTTCGATGGAGAGCTTACCGATCTCTGCCAGGAGTTTGACCACCTTTCCGCGATATGCAGGGGGAACGGTGAGATTAATGGTCCGTCCGTCAAGGGGCGTGGCAAAAGGCCCGCCCAGGTAGGCATTTATACTCTCCGCCGCCCGGGAGACGGTGGTAAAATCCGTCTCTCGAAAGGAAAGATGTAAAGAGGCCTTGTCGTTGATATCAACCGGCACTTCGCGCTCGACCACCGCCCCGCTGGGGATACGGCCCACAGTAGGGTGGTTTTTTTGGACACCACCTCCGGCCCCGCCGGCGGCAAAACCACCGATGGAGACCGGCCCCTGGGCCAAGGCATAGACCCTCCCATCCGGCCCGCGTAGGGGCGTAAGGAGCAGAGTCCCTCCTTGAAGGCTCTTGGCGTCACCGATGGAGGAGACCAGGACATCTAGTTTTTGGCCTTGGCGAACAAAAGGGGGAAGCTCGGCGGTGACCATGACCGCGGCCACGTTCTTGAGTTTTACCTGCTGGCGATTCACCTTGATCCCAAAGTGTTCGAGCATGTTGACCACAGATTGGACGGTGAACTTGGTCTGGTCCCCATCACCAGTGCCGTTAAGCCCCACCACCAGGCCATAGCCCACGAGTTGATTGCTTCGGACCCCCTCAACGGTGATCAGGTCTTTGAGCCTGGCCGCCTGGGCCGTGGTCAATAAAAGGAAGAAGACCAAGATCAGACCCATCCTGCGCACTTTATGTCCTCCTAAAAGAGCCAAATAATTTGGAGGATCCTCGAAAGCCAGCCTGGCCCCCTGGTGACCGAGGCATTGGGCCCTGCTCCGCTATACTCGATATGGGCATCGGCAATCTGGGTAGAAAGCACACTGTTGTCTGCGTCGATGTCTTCCGGACGCACGATCCCGGTCACCGTAAGGTATTCCAGATTTTCATTCTGACGAATGACCCGCACCCCTTGGATGACCAGATTTCCGTTGGGAAGCACGTCTATCACCCTGGCGGTGATGGTGGCCACGATCTTCGTGTTCCGGGAGAGTTTTCCTTGCCCATTTACTGTGGAGGAATACTCCCCGCCGAACATGGAGCTTGAGGAGAAATTGGGGTTAGATTGTTCAAGGGCCTTTTCAAAACCAAGGAGAGAGTTAACCCCGGCGGAGACCTCGGTGCTTCGGCTCATTTTATTGTTTACGTCCATAGAGCTTTGATAGCTCTCAAGGATCTTCACCGTGATCACGTCTCCGATCCGGCGGGCACGATGGTCTTCAAAGAAAAAGGCCCTGCTCCCGGAAAAGAGCGAGCCCTCCGGTGGAGTCTCTTCGGTCGGCGGAAAATAGACCTTAGGAGGCTCCGGAGGAGCTGGTGGCCTCTGGGTGGCACAGGAGACAAGCATCAAGGCGATTAATAGACAGATTACCCTCTTCATTAGAAGGTCACCCTCACTGTTTTTTGGTCTACGACTTGGGCAAAAATTTCTCTTTTACTTGAAAGATTGCGTACCCGAATGATCTCTCCCAGTCGGCCATTCTGTCTGGCCTCACCGATGGCACTCACCGTGAAGTTTTTCCCTTGGGCGACGATCCGGACCAGGCTGCCGCGTTTGATAATCGGCGGGCGTTCAAGCACTGACTTACGCAGGACCGCCCCGGCCCGGAGACTCACCCTGGTCTGAAGACCTATGGCCTCTTTGGGATCAAGGATCACGTCCTTGGCCAATCTGGTCAGGGGACGATTTTCAAGGCCCAGGTCTTCGGCCCGGATGATGGCCTGTCTTGGTAAGGGGCGCTTTAAGACCACTACTGGGAGCATAACTTCCACGTAGCCGAGCATTCGCACCCTGGCTACAAGCTTTCCCTGCAAGAGGTAGTCCACGATCAGGGTGTTTGAGCCTGGTCTTAATTGGTGTTTGAGGCGCACGACCTCTTTTGTCCCTTCGGGGAGCGAAAGGTGCCCTGGTTCCACGGCAAATCTGGTGATGACGATCCTTTCCGCCGGCCAAGGGAGTTGTTGTTCAACCAATTTGAAAAAGAGATTTTCAAAATACCGTTCATCCAGTTCCTTGGCCAAACAAGAGACGGCCAGGATCCAAAGCAGGTTTAAAATGACTAAAATTATCAAGGCTTTAAGTTTCCTGTTCATGATCTTTTCACTAACGTTTGAGGTTATTGGCCAATTCCAGCATGGAATCTGCCGTTTGGATGCTTTTTGAATTCACCTCATAGGCCCGTTGGGTAATGATCATGTGGACCATCTCTTCCACCACGTCCACGTTGGACATCTCGAGATATCCTTGGGCAATGGTGCCGAAGCCTTCCCGTCCGGGCTGGCCTTCGATCACGTCTCCGGCGGCCTCGCTAGCCCGGAAGAGATTGCGCCCTTCGGCATAAAGCCCGGCGGGGTTGGGGAAATCATAGAGGAGGAGTTGGGTCTGGGCCAAGGCGTTTCCGTTTTGATCAAGGGCGGTGATCAAACCGTCTGGAGTGATCTCGATGCGTACCGTCCCGGTAGGCACGGCGAATTCCGGCTGGAGCCTGGCCCCATTTGGGGTGACGATGTAGCCATCCCGATCGACCTTAAAGTGCCCGGCCCGGGTATAAAATTCCTCGCCGTTAACCAGGACCTTGAAGAATCCTCGCCCCTCGATGGCCAGATCAAGTTCATTATGGGTCTGTTCGTATTCCCCCTGCGAGAAGATCTTATTGACCGAGACCGGTCGCACCCCGAGTCCGATCTCCATCCCCACCGGGATCTGGTTCCCCTCGGCGTTTAAGGCCCCGGCCATCTTGAGTTTTTGATAGAGGAGGTCCTCAAAGTCTACCCGGCTCTTTTTAAAGCCAGCGGTGTTTACGTTGGCCAGGTTGTTGGCGATGACGTCTAACTGGAGCTGTTGGGCTTGCATGCCGGTGGCTCCGGACCAAAGGCTTCGGATCATTTTCTCCTCCTCCTTTAGATACGACCATAGGTCTCGATCAAACGACCCACGGTTTCATCCTGGCTCTTGATGGCCTTCTGGGCGGCCTCAAAGCGGCGTTGGATCTCGATCAGATTGATCATCTCCTCCAAGGGGTTCACGTTAGAATCTTCGAGATAGCCCTGTTGGATCTGCGGGTTTTCTACCGGTATCTCCATCGCTCCTTCTTTGGCCACGAATAAGTTTTCGCCGTACTTCTCAAGTACCGAGAGGTCTTCGAAAGTGACCACATCAAGGCGGGCCACCTCGGTGCCGTCGATGGAGATGGTCCCATCGCTGGTGACGGAAAAACGTTCGTTATCAAGGGTAATTACCCCGCCTTTGGCCAGACCAGGGTCCACGATGATAGGGACCCCATCGGCCAGCACCGGATAGCCTTCAGGGGTGACCAGACGTCGTTGGTTATCCAGACGGAAGTGCCCGGCTCGGGTGTAGGCGATGCCAAAAGGGGTTTGGACCTTGAAAAAACCCTCACCCCCGATGGCCAAGTCAAAGGGGCGGCCTGTAAACTCTAAAGGCCCCTGTTGAAAATCTGTCTTTGGTGTCACTTCCTTGAACGTGCGCCACCCCTGGAGGATCTTCCGCATGAGGACCTCACGGAAGGTAATAATGTCTTTTTTAAAGCCCGGTGTATCTACATTGGCCAGGTTGTTGGCGGTGACATCCAACCTTCTCTCAAGGAGCCTCGCCCCTTCCAGGGCCTCAAGCCAGCCAAGTTGGGGATTGACCTTTATCGCCTCCATCGCTTGGTAAAAAAGCAAAGATTATGCCATGATAAAAATCCTCCTTTCCTAATTCCTGGATGAGACCGGCCCGTTTGGAGATTCGTTCCGTCTTTTCAGATCAAAAAAGGCACGGCTCTCCTCTTTTTCTGAAGTTCTTGGTCGGCCAAAAACTCAAATTAAAGATCGAAAATACCCTTTATGCGGCAAAAATTTCCCACCCGGCAAATTTTTCCGCTCAAGTTATTGAAACTTTTTTTCAGTAGCATTATAGTAGCGCCAGCAGGAGAGATACAGCAGGTGGGGTATCTCAATTCACGCGAGGAGGAAGGAATGAACGCAAAGAAAGTGGCTGTTACAGCCGAAGGAGACAATTTAGATGCACGCGTAGACTTACGATTTGGTCGGGCAGAGTATTTCATCATTTATGATCTGGAAAACGACCGTTGGGAAGCCGTACCAAATCGTGCCGCCTATGAGGCCAGGGGAGCGGGCATAGCCGCTGCTACCTTCTTGGTGGAAAAGGGTGTAGACACGGTGATCACCGGCCATTGCGGTCCCAAGGCCTTTTCGGTGCTTAAGGCCGCCGGGGTAAAAATCGCCTCTTTCCCTGGAGGGACTGTGGCCGAGGCCATTGCCCAACTCAAAGAAGGGAAACTCCCTCTGATCGAGATGCCCAATGTTGATACCCATTTCGGCGGTGGAATGCCTGGAATGGGCCGCATTGTAGGCGGTGGTATGGGTCGTGGTTGCGGCGGTGGCCGCGGTATGGGCGGCGGCGGAATGGGTGGTGGCGGTCGCGGTTGCGGCGGTGGTATGGGCGGTGGCCGTGGTATGGGTGGCGGTGGCCGCGGTATGGGTGGTGGTGGCCGTGGTATGGGTGGTGGTCGTGGAGGTTGGTAAATGATTGTTGCCGTGGCTAGTGGCAAAGGAGGCACGGGGAAGACGACTATTTCCGTGGCCCTGGCCCAGAGCCTTGGGTCAGTCGTCCTCCTTGATGCCGACGTCGAGGAACCCAATGCCCATCTCTTTTTGCGGCTTCCGGTAAAAGAAAAGGGCCCGGTCTATCGCATGGTGCCGGAGGTCGATGAGTCACGTTGTACCTTTTGCGGAAAGTGTAAGGAGATTTGCTGTTTCAACGCCATTACCGTGCTCCCTGGGGTGGTCATGGTCTTTCCCGAGCTCTGTCATGCCTGTTACGGGTGTGTGGAAGTCTGTCCGGAAACTTGTATCGAACCGGGCCAAAAATTGGTCGGGCGCCTTTTTTACGGGGAGAGAGACGGCCTCTTTTTGGCCTATGGTCTCTTAGAGATAGGTGAACCCATGGCCTCCCCCCTGATCAAGGCCCTTAAGGAAGAATTCCTAAGGCCTGACAAGATAAATATCATCGACTGTCCCCCTGGGACGGCCTGTCCAGTCCTTACCGCGGTCAAGGGGGTAGATTATTGCCTCTTGGTCACCGAACCCACCCCCTTTGGGCTTCACGATCTGAAACAGGCCGTAGGGGCGATGAAGGCCATGGGGGTCCCGTGCGGGGTGATCGTTAATCGGGCCGGTAGAAATTATCCAGAACTTTACCAATTTTTAGAGAAAGAAGGTCTGCCACTCCTCCTTGAGATCGAAAACGATCGCCGGGTGGCTGAAGCCTATGCCGTTGGTCAGGGGCTTTTAGAGGCCCGTCCGGATCTTAAGGAAAAATTTCTAAAAGTATGGGAAGAGATAAGCTCATGAAAGAGATAGTGGTCTTAAGCGGAAAGGGTGGCACAGGAAAGACTACGGTCACGGCCTCTTTGGCCTATTGGCTGGAAGACAAGGTCTTGGTCGATGCCGATGTGGATGCCTCTAATCTGCCCTTGGTCCTTTCCCCGAAAGTCAAGGAAAGCGAGGGGTTTAAGGCCGGTTTCGAAGTCCTGAAAGAAGAGGAACTCTGTACCTCCTGCGGGCTCTGCCTTGAAAAATGCCGTTTCGACGCCATCTCAGAAGACCTGGTCATTGATCCTGTGGCTTGTGAGGGTTGTGGGGTTTGCGTCTGGTTCTGTCCAGAAGAGGCCCTGAAGCTTAAAGAAAAGGAAGTAGGGCAGATATTTTGGGCTGAGACACCCTATGGCCCTTTGATCTACGCCACTTTATACCCCGGGGAGGAAAATTCCGGCAAGCTAGTGGCGGAGGTGAAAAAGAGAGCCAGGGAATGGGCAGAAAAAGAAGACCTGCGATTAGTCCTGGTGGACGGTTCACCAGGGGTGGGCTGTCCGGTGATCGCCTCTCTTTCCGGGGCAGAGGCGGTCATTTTGGTGGCTGAACCAACGGTCTCCGGGCTCCATGACCTTTCCCGGGTGGCCTCGCTTATCAAACATTTTCAATTAAAGGCCTGGTTAATCATCAATAAGGCCGATTTAAATCCGGAGATGGCCCAGAGGCTGAAGACCGAGGCCCAAAGATTGGAGCTTGGTTTCCTCGGCGAGATTCCCTATGATCCTCAAGTCTTTGAGGCCATCCATCAAGGTCAGCCGCTCCCGGCGGTCTCTTCCGGGGCGGCTACTAAGGCCCTGGAGGAAATCTATCATCAATTAAAAAAGGAGGTGTTTGCATGAGGATAGCGGTGCCTTTAGAAGGGGACCTTGTGGCCGAACACTTCGGTCATGCACCCTATTTTGCCATTTACTCCGTAGCTGACGGGGAAGTAACCAAAGAAATTCTTACTCCTCCCCCACATGAGCCGGGAGCCATTCCTCGTTGGCTCCATTCTTTGGGGGTAACTCATATCATCTCCGGTAATATGGGTTGGCGGGCCAAGGAATTCTTTGAGGCCTTTGGGATAGAGGTCATCACCGGTGCGCCACCGGCACCGGCGGATGAGGTGGTTTCAGCCTTTCTGGCTGGTAACTTGCGGGTGGAGCCGCGTTTCTGCGGTGGTCACGGACACGGCCATGGTTTAGGTGGTTGTAGACATTAATGAAAGGAGAAGATCATGAAGGTGGGTATCATTCGCTGTCAGCAAGCCGAGAGCCTTTGTCCGGGGACGAGTTGTTTTCGGGTCAGTAGAGAGGGGAAGGGGGCCTTTGAAGACATAGGGCCAGTGGAGATTGTGGGCTTTGTTGGCTGCGGTGGTTGTCCGGGTAAGGTGGCGGTGCAACGAGCAAGGCTGATGGTCCAGAAAGGGGCAGAGGCCATTGTCTTGGCCTCCTGTATTTCCAAGGGAAACCCTATTGGCTTTCCTTGTCCTTTTTTTGAAAATATAAAAGCAGCGGTGAATAAAGCCCTGCCTGATATAAAAATTATTGATTATACACACTGATTTTTAGAATACCTTTCGCTAGTTAAGACAAAAACAAGGCTTTTTGATGGTTCGGGTCAAGATTTGTGGCCTAAAACGGCTTGAAGATGCCTTATTGGCGGTAGAGCTCGGGGCTGATGCCCTGGGCTTTGTTTTTTATCCCAAAAGCCCCCGTTATATAACTCCCGAAGAGGCCTTAAAAATCATTTCTAGACTCCCGCCTTTTGTGACCACGGTGGGGGTCTTTGTCAACGAGACCAGGGAGACGGTGGCCAAGATTTTAGAGATTACCGGGCTTGATTTGGTCCAATTCCATGGAGATGAACCACCGTCTCTTTGTGCCTCCTTTTTTCCTCGAGCCTTGAAGGCCTTTCGGATAAAAAGCCCTGAAGACCTTGAACAAATAAAAGACTACCAAGGTACGGTCCGGGCCATCCTCCTTGACACCTTTGTCAAGGGCCTCCCTGGAGGGACGGGAAAGACCTTTGATTGGGAGTTAGCGGTGGCCGCCAAAAGATACGATATGCCTATTATCCTGGCCGGAGGTCTCAATCCTGAAAACGTGGCCTCGGCCATGGAGAAGGTCAGACCCTTTGGCCTTGATATAAGTTCAGGGATAGAAGAAAGTCCTGGCCTCAAAGACCCTTCCAAGATGAGGGCCCTTTTTAAGGCCCTTTTTCCTTTTCGCAAATCAGGCTAAATTAGCCCTGGCCTCATCAAAAACTTTGGCCAAGGCCGGTGGACTATTATGACCAAAAACAACAAGAATATCGCCAATAAAAAGAAGACCTCCCGGAAACATCGAGAGGGCAAAAAGTCCTCTGAAGGCCGGGAAAGACTTCGTCGCCCACATCATCTGAAGGAACCCTTGATCGTCGAAGTGGTCCTGCGGGATGACCTCCCGGGTTTCCACGCCGAGGCCGGCCCTTTGCCCCTTAAACGGGGGGATTACGTCCTTTTACAATTACCGGAGGAACGGGTGGAAGTGGCCAAGGTGGTCAGTCCTCCGGTGCATCTACCCATTAAATCCGGGCTCTTGCCCAGGATCAAAAGGTTTGCCACGGCCAAAGAGATCACGCGCTATAAGGAAAACATAGAATTTGAAGACAAGGCCTGGGATGTATGTGAGACCTTGGCCCGGGAACTCGGTCTGGAGATGAAACTAGTCCGGGTCGAGCGCCTTTTTGATCGAAGTAAAGTCATCTTTTACTACACCGCCGATGGCCGCATTGACTTTCGTCAGTTGGTCAAGGATCTGGTCCGGGCCCTGCGGACCAGGATCGAGATGCGGCAGATCGGTGTTCGACATGAGGCCGGCATGCTTGGTGGCATAGGGAGTTGCGGGCGGGAGATCTGCTGTTCGCTCTTTTTACGCAAATTCGACCCGGTCTCCATCAAGATCGCCAAAGAACAGAGTCTACCCCTTGATCCTACTAAGATTTCCGGGATCTGTGGGCGTCTGCTCTGTTGCCTCCTCTATGAATACGATGTTTACGCCGAACTTTCGGCCAGCCTGCCCAAGATTGGTAAACGGGTCTCCACGGAATCCATCGAAGGTAAGATAGTGCGTTATAACATCTTCCGTAGTTCGGTCACGGTCGAGACCCCAGAGGGTCAGGAAGTAGAGATTCCGGTAGACGAATTTCGGAAGGAGTTGAAGAAATGAGCTACTACGTCACCACCCCCATCTATTACGTAAACGCAGAGCCTCATTTGGGCCACGCCTACACCACGGTCGTTGCCGATGTGGTGGCCAGGTTCAAACGCCTTAAGGGAGAAGAGGTCTTTTTTCTCACCGGCACCGATGAACACGGGGATAAGATCGTCCAGGCCGCCCAAAAGGCTGGCCTTTCCCCCAAGGAATACGTAGACCGGATGAGCAAGGCCTTTCGCGATACCTGGCCCCTTTTAAATATTTCTTACTCGCGTTTTATTCGGACTACTGATCCCGAGCACAAGCGGGTGGTCCAACTGGTCCTCCAAAAGATATACGACCAGGGAGACATCTATTTTGACGAATATGAAGGCCTTTACTGCTTTGGGTGTGAACGCTTCCTGACCGAAAAAGAACTGGAAGACGGCCTTTGTCCAGACCACAAGACCCCGCCCACCCCCCTCAAAGAGGCCAATTATTTTTTTAAGCTTTCCAAGTATCAAGACTGGTTGATTGACCAGATCAAAAAACACCCTGAGTTTATCACCCCGGAGCGCTATCGAAACGAGATCCTGTCCTTTTTAAGGGAAGAGTTGGAAGACCTGTGTATCTCCCGGCCAAAGACCAGGCTTACCTGGGGGATAGACCTCCCTTTCGATGATCGGTTTGTGACCTATGTCTGGTTTGATGCCCTTCTCAATTATCTTTCAGGCATTGGCTATCCCGATGACCCCCGGTGGCAAAAATTCTGGCCGGCGCATCACATCATCGCCAAAGACATCCTAAAACCCCATGCCGTTTACTGGCCCATCATGTTAAGGGCCTTGGGGGTTCCGCTCTATAAAGGTCTTCATGTCCATGGTTATTGGAACGTGGGTGAGGCCAAGATGTCTAAGAGTCTGGGGAACATTGTGCGTCCGGCTTATCTGGTAGATAAATACGGTTGCGATCAGGTGCGTTATTTCCTCCTGCGGGAGATGGCCTTTGGTCTTGATGCTCATTTTAGTGAAGAGGCCCTTATCCGCCGAATCAACGCCGACCTGGCTAATGACTTGGGTAACTTGGTCTTTCGGGCCCTGACCATGGTCAGGAAATACTTCGGAGGTGAGGTCCCGGCCCCTGATGAGGGCAAAGAGGCAGACAAGGCCTTACAAGCCCTGGCCAAACAGGTGGTGGCCGAGTACGACCGGGAGATGGAGGGCTTTCAATTTCACCGGGCCCTGGCCAGCTTGTGGGAACTCATCGGCGAGACCAATCGTTACGTAGACCACCAAGCCCCTTGGAGCCTGATGAAAGAAGGGAACACCGCCCGTGCGGCCACGGTACTTTACCATGTCCTTGAGGTCCTGCGGATAGTGGCCGGTTGTCTCTGGCCGGTCTGTCCTGCTTCAGCGGAAAAGATCTTGACTAATCTCGGGCTTTCTCTGGAAGAGCTTTCCTTTTCACGTCTTGAAGAATTCGGTCGGCTCAAGCCGGGTCTTAAGACCAAACGAGGGAAGGCCCTTTTTCCTCGTCTGGAAAAGGAAGAAACACCCCCGGAGCCATCCAAAGAGAAAAAGTCTGAAGCCCTTCTTCCCTTTGAAGAATTTACCAAATGGGACCTGCGGGTGGCGGAAGTGGTAATGGCTGAACGTGTCCCTGGGACGGATCGTCTGCTCAAGCTCAGGGTAAGATGCCCGGAGGAAAGGACGGTGGTCGCGGGGATAGCCGAGTTTTACAAGCCAGAAGACTTGGTCGGCAAACAAGTAATCCTGGTGGCCAATCTCAAGCCAGCCAAGATTCGAGGAGTAGTTTCGCAGGGGATGGTCTTGGCGGCCAAGGACAAGGAAGGACTTAAGCTTGTTGTTCCTGAAAGCAGGGTTAACCCCGGGGCCAAAGTGAGTTAACGGACATAGGCGTCAGAGAGCGTCTGCATGGTAAGATGGTTGATCACCTTTTGGAGGGCCTCGAGGAAGCGTTCTTTGAGTTTGACGATCTCAAGGCCGGCCATGGTCCCTTGCTTGGTAGCTTGTACCCAGACCACCCGGGCCTTTCCCTTAACCGGGGGGTCAGAAGTAAAGGAAAAGGCCACGGTCAATCCAGGTTTTAAAGGGGCGTCGGTCAGGAGCCGCATCCCAGTAAAACTTAAGTCCAGGAGGGTGGCGTGATAGACCCTCACGTCTCCGGGCAGGGCCAGGTGACAATCAAAATTTACTTCGTAACGAGAAAAAACGCGTTTATCGATCATGTCTTCCCCAAAGTCATGTTACTTATCGGTTAAAGAGAGATTTCCTTTAAGGCCCTTTTTGGGCGGAAGACCAGGAAAAAGTTTCAGTTCCTCGATGATCTTTAAAGCGCACATGGCCTCGAAGAGCTTGCCGCGTTTAAGGGCCCCTTGGGCAAAGACCTGTCCTTTTTTTAAGGCCTCTCGCAGGGCAAGGAGCCTCATGGCTGGGGTGAGCCTTGGTTCGTTTTGAAGGAGTTTGGCCAAGGCCAGGAGCCGATACCAATCGATCCCAGGCTGTCGCGACAGTTGATCTTCATGCCCGCCCCGCTTGATAACCAAGGGTTCCTTGATGAGATAGATCGGATAACGGGCCGAAAGCCTCAACCAGAGCTCATAGTCCTCGGCTACGGTAAAATTCTCGTCAAAAAGGCCGATCTCTTGGAAGATTTCCCTCTTTAGCATCACCCCGGAAGGAGAGACGACGCAAAGCTCTACACAGCGATGAAAGATGAAACCACTTTCCTTGGTGTGTTTTTTCTTGGGGTTGACCCGTCGGCCTCGCCTGATCCAAATCTCTTCGGGCTGGACAGCCACGGCCTGTGGATGCTCTCGAAAGAAGGCCACTTGGCGTTCGAGTTTTTTCGGTAGCCAGAGGTCATCGCTGTCCAGGAAGGCGATTAATTCTCCGCGGGCAAGTTTCAGCCCTCGGTTCCTGGCCGCTGCTACTCCTCGGTGGGTTTGTCTTACATAACGTACCGGGTATTTCCTGACCAATTCCTCGGTTTTATCTGTGGAGCCATCATCAACCACAATAATTTCAAAAGGCGGATAGGTCTGGGCCAAGACCGAGTCCAGGGCCTCAGCCAAAAACTTTGCCCGATTATAGGTAGGAATAATGACCGAAACCAACATTATTTAGGCTAAGCGATCTCGTTCCCATCTTTTTGGATTTGGAAAATAGAAACGAATCCCTCTCAACTTGGTTTATTTATGATAAGGTTCGCCGGAAAGAATGGTAAAGGCCCGATAAAGTTGTTCCAAGAGGACTAGGAGGGCCAGTTCATGGTTGAGGGTCAGAGGGGAGAGGGAGAGCCGGTGGTGGGCTTGTTTGAGCACTTCTTCTGCAAGCCCGAAGGCCCCACCGATGATAAAACAAAGCCTTGGGCCGGACTCCAAAGAACTCCTCAGGAAGCGGGCAAACTCAAGGGAGCTAAAGTTTTTTCCGCGTTCGTCAAGGGCGATTATCTTGGTCGAGGAATCGAGCCCAGAGAGCAAGGCCTTGGCCTCTGCTTGTTTGATTATTTCGGCCTCTTTCCCCTTTGGAAGGGCCTTTCTTTCTTCTAATTCGAGTTTGATGTAATGTTTGAGGCGCGAGGTATAAAATCGAGCCCCTTCACGGATGAAGGGAAATTTAAGGCGTCCGGGGAGGCGGATGTAAATCTTGGCTGGAAAACGCATAAAGGAATTTTAACATGAAAAAGGAGGAGCTTCTTCGATCCATTCCAGCGGTACACGAATTGATCAAGGCCTTAAAAGATGAGATCAAGGCCGTAGAATCCCTTTATCTATTAAGTGCCCGTGAGGCTGCCGAGTATTTTCGGCAGGCCATTTTGGCCGAAGAACTGACCCGGGTCCCCACCTTTGAGGAGGTCCTGGCCAAGGCCAAAGAGCTATTAAGACGCCGACTAAGGCCCAGTCTTTGTCGGGTGATAAATGCCACCGGGGTGGTGGTACACACCAACCTCGGTCGATCCCTCTTACCCAAAGAGGCCATAGAGGCCTTACTTTTGGTGGCCAGGCGTTACTCCAATCTTGAATTCGATCTCTCCTCTGGCCGGCGGGGGAGCCGTTATAGCCACGTGGAGGAAATCCTTTGTGAACTTACCGGGGCAGAAAGTGCCTTGGTGGTCAACAATAACGCTGCCGCCGTCCTCCTTACCCTTAATACCTTGGCCCAGGGTCGTGAGGTCATCGTCTCCCGGGGAGAATTGGTAGAGATCGGGGGCTCTTTTCGTATCCCAGACGTCATGTCTCGCTCCGGGGCCATCTTGCGCGAGGTAGGGACCACCAATCGCACTCATCTCCGCGACTATGAGGAGGCCATCAACGAAAACACAGCCCTCCTCATGAAGGTCCATAAGAGCAATTTTGCCCTGGTGGGCTTTACCAAAGAGGTCTCTGAAAAAGAACTGGTTGAACTTGGTCGCCGTTACGGCCTTCCAGTGATCGAGGACCTAGGAAGCGGTTGTTTTATAGATTTCTCCAAATACGGCTTGCTTAAAGAACCCACGGTCCAAGAAACCCTGGCTGCCGGTCTTGACGTGGTTACCTTCTCGGGAGACAAGCTCCTTGGCGGGCCTCAGGCTGGGTTGATCCTGGGTCGAAGGGAATTGATCGACCAAATCAAAAGAAATCCGATGAACCGGGCGGTACGGATCGACAAGCTCACCTTGGCCGCCCTTGAGGCCACCTTAAGGCTTTATCGAGACCTAGATCAAGCCGTGGAACATATTCCGACTTTGGCCTTAATCACCATGTCCCCCAAAGAGATTCGCCTAAAGGCCAAACGCTTGGTCTCCTGTCTTCGAAAGGAAGACCTTTCTGGAGCGAAGTTTGAAATCCGGGAGACGATTTCCCGGGTGGGGGGAGGGGCCCTGCCTTTGGCCAGCCCCAAGTCCTATGCCGTGGTCATTGAGTCGGAGAGATATTCCGCCGCTAAGGTCGAACGTCTCTTGCGGCAAAACGAGCCGCCGATAATCTCTCGGGTGGAAGAAGATAAAGTTTTTCTTGACATGCGCACGGTTTTGCCCGATGAAATCCCCGAAATAGCCGCGGCCTTGGCCAAGATCTTTGCCCCTTGAGGTGGTGATGGACGGAATCTCCATCGAGGTCTTAAAAAGATTGTTGCCCCTTTTAGAACAGTCTTTGGCCCCTATTTTACCGGTAAGTTTCAAGCTCAAAGAGGAGGGAGATGATCTCCCCTTAGAGTTTAGAGGCCATTATTTGGGCAATTTGGTCCTCTCATCGGATGGTCTCTCCCAGGAGGAACTTTCGCGGTGGAGACCGACGGTCTTGGCCCTGGCCCATGAGCTCCTGAATCGCTTACTAAATGAAAATCTAATAGATGGTCTGCCTGGGCCACGGGTTTTGGAAAGCGATCTCAAGCAACGGGAATTTTCCGGCCTCTTGGTCAAAGGGCCACGCCCAGAGGGGGAAAGACTTTATGCCCTGTCTCCGGGGCTCTATTTTTTGCCTGAAGAAGAGGTCAGGCCTAGAGAGTTTTTGTACCCCCTCTGGGCCAAGGGCGAGGATTTTACAGCGGTCTCGGTAAAGTTCTCCTCCCCCGAAGACCTAAATCAAGCAGGAGATCTAATCTGGCTGGCCGAGGCCTTTGGTTTTACCTGGCTCTCTGGTAGGGCCTT
>Ga0256914_1002739_pt1 | contig 14491 bp, 10 predicted proteins | sample HulkmetaG_FD_191571 | JGI IMG/M metagenome (GOLD analysis project Ga0256914, IMG submission 191571) | Hydrothermal chimney microbial communities from Main Endeavour vent field at the Juan de Fuca Ridge, Pacific Ocean - Hulk | ecosystem: Environmental > Aquatic > Marine > Hydrothermal vents ... | reverse complement strand
GCACGTGCTGGCCATTATGCCCACCGGTTCGGGCAAATCTGTTTTGTACCAGCTTCCGGCATTGCTGCTACCGGATTTAACGCTGGTTATTTCGCCGTTGATTGCCCTGATGAAAGATCAGGTGGATGCCCTGCAAAGCAAGGGAATCGAGGCCACCTTCGTTAATGCCTCTCTGAGCAAAAAAGAACGGGAAAAGCGTTACGCCGAAATTCGTCAGGGAAAGTACAAGCTGCTTTACGTCACTCCGGAGCGTTTTCGGAAGGAAGATTTTCTCGAAGTAATTCAAAAGCGAACGATTAGTCTTTTTGCCGTGGACGAAGCCCACTGCATCAGCGAGTGGGGAAACGACTTTCGGCCCGATTACACCCGCCTGGGCGATATTCGGGAGATGCTGGGCAACCCGACCACAATTGCCCTGACCGCCACGGCAACTCCGGCCGTGCAGCAGGACATTATCAAGCAATTGCGCCTGAGCGATGTGCGCATCTTTCACGAAGGCATCGATCGCCCGAATTTGTTTTTGGCTGTAAACGAAGTGTGGGGCGAAGAGGAAAAGCTGGCGATTATTCTGGAATACATAAAAAATCTGAAGGAAGGTTCGGGCATCGTTTATTTTTCGCTCATCAAGGATTTGCTTAAAATGAGTGAGCGTTTGCGCAAAATGAAAGTTCCCCATCTAATTTACCACGGCAGGCTTAGTGCGGGCCAGCGCAAAAACATCCAAAACCAGTTCATGCGAAACGATCGGCAGGTGGTACTGGCCACCAACGCATTTGGCATGGGCATTGACAAGCCCGATATTCGTTTTGTGCTGCACGCGCAAATTCCCGGTGCGCTGGAATCGTACTATCAGGAAATCGGCCGGGCCGGCCGGGATGATAAGCATTCGGATTGCATTTTGCTTTACGACCAACAAGACCTGAATATTCAGTTGGAATTTATCCGCTGGAACAATCCGTCGGCGGATTTTTTCCATCGCGCCTACCAGATTCTTCATGACCATCTGGAAGAGGTGAATGCGCTGGGGCTGGATTATTTTAAGGAACAGCTCACCTTTAAAAATCGCCATGATTTCCGGGCGGAAACCGTTCTGGCTCTGTTCGATCGCTGGGGGGTGACCATCGGCAGCATCGAAGAAAAAAATTTGCAACTGATCGGAGATTTGCCCGAAGAGTGGCTGGATGAAGAGCATCTGGAGCGCAAACTCAAAAACGAGCAACAGCAACTGTACAAAATGATGCAGTATGCCAAACTGGAGACCTGCCGCAAAGCCTACATTCACGAATATTTTGGGCTGGAGCACGGAACGTACTGCGGGGCCTGCGACAACTGCCTTAAACGTGCGGGTGACGAATGAACGACCGGAGTTTTCAGTCTTTAAAAAAAGCCTTACTCATTTGGCGGCCAGGCGGGCCATCTGCACAACCCGTTAAAAGACCAGCGAGGAGGCTTTAATAGCCGCAATGATTCCCGTCGGGTAAACGCCAAGCCAGACCAGTGCAATGGTTAAAAAGGCCAGAACCACGCCCGTTAACACACCTACATTGGGTTTTGTTGCAGTAGTGACCATATCGGCCTGGGAAAACATTTCTACGATCAAACGCAAATAGTAATACACGCCGATGGCACTGTTAACGATCAGCACAATCACCAGCCACCAGAGATGGCTACCGACACCGGTAGAAAGCACGTAGTATTTACCGACAAAACCGGCCGTTAAAGGAATGCCGGCCAGAGAAAAGAGCATGGCCGAAAGCGCCACCGAAAGGAATGGATGTCGCCAGTACAGACCGCGGTAGTCTCCCATGTCCTGTGCCTCTTTTTCTTTTGTGGAAAGCACGCCCACAATAATAAAAGCACCGATAATCGTCACAAAATAGGAGACAAGGTAAAAGGTAGCCGCCTCGATGCCCCGAAAGTTTGACATCCCGTTTCCGGCCAAAAAAGCGACCAAAATGTAACCGAAATGGGCAATGGAAGAATAGGCCAGCAAACGCTTGACGTTTTTCTGCATCAAGGCCAAAAAGTTACCGCCAAACATGGAAAGTACGGCCAGCACGGCAAAAATCAGAAAGAGCGCCGGGGATTGCGCCAGATTGTAATGAGAGAAAAGCCGGAACAATAAGGCCAAAATGCCGCCCTTGGAAACCGAGGCAATAAAAGCGGTTACCGGAGCAGGCGCGCCTTCGTACACATCCGGCGACCACATATGGAACGGAACCACGGCTAATTTGAAACCGAATCCGACGATCATTAAAGCCAGCCCACCAATCGTGATAACAGTGAGATGGCCGGGTGCGGAAAGAAAACCCATTACGTCAGAGAAGGCCATCGAACCCACCTGAGAATAAATAAGAGCCATGCCAAAGACCAGAAAAGCGGAAGAAACCGCCGCAAGAATAAGATATTTTAAGGCCGCCTCGATGCCTTCGTTGGTGTGGCGCAAATAAGCGACCAAACCGTACAGCGATACACTCAAAATTTCCAGTCCCAGGAAAAAGCTAACAAAGTGCACGGCCGAAGCCAGAATGGCCGAGCCCAGCGCAGCCGTTAAAATGAGCAGGTAATATTCTTCTTTGTTCCCCGAAAAACGTAATTGCAAGTAGGAATAGGAAGACACCACGATAAAAATAGTGGCCAGGAAAATCAAGGAATAGTAGAACAGTGCGTAACTATCCACAACCAGCAATTCTCCGACGCGGTCGATACCGATTAAGCGTGAGGCGGGAATAAATGCCAAAGCCGCTGCCAATCCGACAACCGAGAGTAACATGGTCGTAAAATGATTGCGCCGAAAGGCGATAACCAGCATAAGAATTAACGGCGTGGCCAGTACAATAATCAAAGGCATTATTTTCGAAATTTCCTGGGCGGTCATTCCAAAATCTCCACGTTAATGAATTCCGAATTACAGACGCATGGGATCGGCGAGGTGCCCTTCCTCATGCGGTTTTTTCTCCGTCCCAACCGGGCGGGTGCGTAGTTCTTTAATTTTTAATCTTTACCTGTTGGGTGGTTTGCTGAGCTTTGGTTAAATTCAACACATGCTTAAATGCGGTTTTTGATGTATTCAGCACCGTGTTAGGAAAAAGTCCCAGCCAAACCAGCGCCACCGTCAAAGCGGCAAAAATCGAGATTTCCCGTGCATTCGCATCGGGTAATTCCCATTGGTTTTTGTTTTTGCCAAAGAAAGTACGTTGAATCATCCACAGAGAGTAAATGGTAGCCGCAATAAAGCCCAATGTGGCCAGTGCGGCAATGGGAACACTAACCTGAAACACGCCCAAAAGGACGAGAAATTCTCCCACAAAGTTTGCCAGCCCCGGCAGCCCCAGCGAGGCCATTGCGAAAACCATTCCAAAGCCTCCGAAGCGAGGTACCACATCCCACAATCCGCCGAGTTTGTCCATATCGCGTGTGTGAATTCGGTCGTAAATATCGCCGACCAAAATGAAGAGAGCGCCTGTGCTCAAAGCGTGGGAGATGATAATCATCATGGCGCCCTGCAGGGCCAATTCGTTCCAGGCAAAAATGCCCAGCAAAACAAATCCCATGTGGCTTACGCTGGTGTAGGCCACCAAGCGCTTTAAATCGGTTTGGGCAAAAGCCACAATGGCCGCATACACAATTCCCACAATACCCAGCACCATTGCAAACATGGCAAATTCTTTACCGGCTTGCGGAAAAAGCGGCATCAAAAAACGAATGAATCCGTAAGCACCGGCCTTTAACACCAGCCCGGCCAGCACAACGCTACCGGCGGTTGGTGCTTCGGTGTGGGCGTCGGGCAGCCAGGTGTGCACCGGTACGATGGGCAGTTTAACGCCAAAGCCCAAAAAGAATCCCAGCATAAGCCAGAACGCGATTTTGGGCGAAACCTGCGTGCCCAGCAACTCCATGTAATTAAAGGTGTAATGGCCGGTCTGATGTCCGTGAATAAAAAACAGGCCCAGAATGGAAATTAGCATGAACAATCCGCTGGCCTGGGTAAAGATGAAGAATTTCAAGGTGGCGTAAATGCGATTTCCGTGCCCCCAAATACCAATCAAAAAGTACAGGGGGATGAGCATGATTTCCCAGAAAAAGTAAAAGAGAAAGAGATCCAGCGCCATGAACACGCCGGAAATTCCGGCCAAAATCCACAGCAGGTTAAAGTGGAAAAAGCCGACCTTTTCCTGAATGCCTTTCCAGGAACAGGCAACGGCCAGCAGACCCAGAAAACTGGTTAAAACCAGCAACAGAATACTCAGGCCGTCTATCGCCAGATAATATTCGATGCCCCATTGGGGAATCCAGGGAAGTTTTACGGACATGAACCAGACGTTCCGGCCAAGCTCCATCCCGTTTTGTGCTAAAAAGGCAAGCCAGAGCTTTACGGTAACCACCAGATGTACGGCCAGCACCAGAAGCGAGATCCAGCGCGGCGCATTTTTGCTCCAGCGGCCGGAAAGCCAGGCAAGCAAACCACCAAAAAGTAACCAAACGAATAAAAATGTCAATGTCATAGGAACACCACAATTGTTATTGATACCACTGCTCCAAGGGCAATGCCCCAAATGTAACGACGCACTTTGCCCGATTGCGTGTAGCTAAAGGCGTAATGGAACTGGCGCGAAAGCCAGGGAAGAAAGACAAAAAACAAATCGATAAAGTCGCGTTTGTTAATGCGTGCAATCCAAACATACGGCCGAATAAAAAGGCGTTCGTAAACCCAATCGAATCCCAGACCCGAAAGGAAAAAACGTTTCAAGTCGCCGCCCCAACGCGTGTCGGTAATCGCCGCAACGAGATGCGGTTTTTTAAGGTACAGCACATACGCCAGGTAAATGGCAGCCAAAGCCAGAGTTGCCGTTAAAATTTGTGAGAACCACTCCAGAGAGGCGCTTTCATGGTGGGCCATTTCGACCGGCAACACCGATTTTAAGAAATCGGAAAACAAGGTAAAATGTCCCATTGTGCCCGGCAGTTCGATAAATCCGCCGAACAGGGCAAAAAAGGCCAGCACGATCAGCGGCAGATGAATCGTCCAGCGCGGATAATGACTAACTTCGATTTTCTGTTCGCCGAAGAAAGTTACAAACACCATGCGAAAGGTGTAAAACGCGGTAACAATGGCTCCGAAGACGGCCGCGGCCCACAAATAAACGCTACCGTTTGGTCCGGCCCAGGCGAACCAGATGATGGCATCTTTGCTGTAAAAGCCGGCAGTAATCAATGGTAACGCAGCCAGCGAACCGGAACCGATTAAGAACGTCCAGAACGTGATGGGCAGGGCTTTGGCCAGCCCTCCCATTTTGAACATATTTTGTTCGTGGTGCTGAGCAATAATAATGGCGCCCGCACCCAAAAAGAGCAAGGCTTTGAAAAAGGCATGAATCATAAAGTGAAAAATCCCGGCACTCCACGCTCCCACGCCCAGCGCCAGAAACATGTAGCCGATCTGGCTTACGGTAGAATAGGCTAAAACACGTTTGATGTCTTCTTGTGCCATTCCGGCAAACCCGGCAACCAACAAAGTGGCCGCTCCCACCACGGCAACAGCCGTCATGGAAAACGGGGCCAATTCGTAAATCCCGTGCATGCGGGCGATTAAATACACACCGGCTGTTACCATAGTTGCCGCGTGAATCAAAGCGCTGGTCGGTGTAGGACCGGCCATAGCGTCCGGTAACCAGACCTGCAACGGCAATTGAGCCGACTTGCCAACCGCTCCGCCCAGGAGCAGCAATGTGGCGATGACGGCCGTCTGATTACCAACCGACCAAACCTGCGGCGCTTTGTTCAGAATTTCCTGAATGTTCAGCGTTCCGAAGGAAGAAAAGAGCAAGAAGAGCCCCACGGCCATTGCCGCATCACCGACACGGGTTACAATAAACGCCTTGCGTGCAGCGTAGCCATTGGCCGGATCGTTGTACCAGAATCCGATGAGCAGGTAACTGCACAGGCCAACGCCTTCCCAACCCAGGTAAAGCAAAAGCAGGCTGTCGCCCAAAACCAGCAGCAACATGGCCCCGACAAATAAATTCATGTAGGCAAAGAAACGGCTGAATCCTTTGTCTCCTGCCATGTATTCGGTAGAGTAAAGGTGAATGAGAGATCCGACAAATGTAATGACAAAAATAAACACCAGCGAAAGCGCATCGAGGTGCAGGGCAAAGTTCACCTGAAATTTACCGGCGGCCATCCACGACCAAAGCACCTGATGAAAGGCGTGGCCTTCCGGCGGGTTGCTCAAAAAACGCAAACCAATTAACAAAGTAAGCAAGGCAGAAAGCGAAACCGAGCCCACTCCGATAAATGCGGAAAGCCTGGTGCCTAATTTTTTCCCGAAAACGGCTAAAATAAAAAATCCTGCAAAGGGCAAAGCCGGAACAAGCCAGAGAAAATCGTACATATTAACCCCTCATGTTACTAACTGCATCGGAATCAAGGGTTTTGAATTTTTGGTACACCTGAATCATCAGGGCCAATCCCACAGCCACCTCGGCCGCGGCCATGGTTAAAATAAAAATAAGCATAATTTGTCCGTCTGGCGCGTGCCAGCGCGCTCCCGCAAACACAAAAGCCAGGCCGGCCGCATTCAACATAATTTCAACCGAAATAAGCATGAACAAAATATTTCGGCGAATCATTACGCCCAAAAAACCGGTAAAAAACAGAATGGAAGCAATGATCAAGCCCGTATTTAAAGAAATTTCGCTCATTCATCCGCTCCTTTGCTTTGTAAAAAGCGATGGACTACGTGCTTCTTTTTACGCGCCAGATGGTAGGCCCCCACAATGCCGGCCAGCAGCAGCACGGCGGCCAGCTCAACGCCCAGCAAGTAGGTGGTAAACAAAGAATAGCCTACCTCTTTGGGGGGGACCATTTTCCCGGCAAGGGGGCTAACCGGCGAAGCAACAATGAGATAAACGACTTCCGCAAGTAAAACAAAACTGAATAAAGCGGGAATGATCCAGCCGGAGGCAGAAAGCCATTCTTTTTCTTGCTCAACACCTTTGGCCCCCAGATTCAGCATCATGATGACAAAAACGAACAGAACCATAATGGCTCCGGCGTAAATCATGATTTCGAGCGCGGCCATGAAGGGCGCGCCGACGATAAAAAACATGACAGCCGTAGCCAAAAGCGAAATTACCATGTAAATTAATGCGTGAACCACATTGGCCCGCGTTACGACCAGCACAGTCGAAAGAATGGCAATAAGCGCTGCAATGTAAAAAAACACGGTCATTTAATTATCCCTAAAGTTTTTCTTAACCGTTTTGCTATTTGTTGGGGTTAAAAGCAAACGTCACGCTTTTAACCGTCAGGCCCGCAAGTCGTGAATGTCGATGGGCGGATCTTCGTGTTCGGCTTCTCCTTTGCCCTTTCCGCCAATGGCGTAACCGGCTACCCGGTAAAAATTGTAATCGTGATATTTGCCCGGCCCGTCGATGAGCAGTTCTTCTTTTTCGTACACCAGATTCTGCCGATCGTATTCGGCCAGCTCGAAATCCGGAATTAATTGAATGGCATAGGTAGGGCAGGCATCTTCGCAAAAACCGCAAAAAATGCAACGGGAAAAGTTGATGCGGAAAAATTCGGGGTAGCGCCGTCCGTTTTCGTCTTCCGTTGCCTGCAACGAAATACAATCGGTAGGACAGGCAGCCGCGCACAAGTTGCAAGCCACACAGCGTTCCATCCCGTCCGGGTCACGTGTTAGCACAACACGCCCGCGCCACCGTGCGGGAAGTTGAGGCTTTTCTTCCGGGTATTGAACGGTGAAGCGCTTGCTAAACGTGTGCAACAGGGTTAGCCAAATACTGCGTAAAATGCTAAACATTTATGCTCCTTACGAACCTATTTTTTAACCGACGGCCAGAATTATGGCGGCCGTAACCAATAAGTTTAACAAAGAAAGGGGCAAAAGCACCTTCCAGCCCAGAGACATTAATTGATCGTACCGCGGCCTGGGCAAGGCTGCGCGTAACAAGATAAAAATCGTAATAAAAGCGAACGTTTTAATAAAGAACCAAACGATCGGAGGCAAGAAGCCCGGGCCCAGCCATCCGCCGAAATAAAAGGTGGCAATCATGGCCGAAATAAGCGTGATGCCCAGATATTCGCCCACAAAGAACATTCCGAATTTCATCCCGGAATACTCGGAATGGAATCCGGCAACCAGTTCGCTTTCCGATTCGGGCAAATCGAACGGAGCACGGTGCGATTCGGCCACACCGGCAATGAAAAAGATGACGAATCCGATGAATTGCGGAATAACAAACCAAACGTTTTTTTGCGCATTTACAATATCGACCAGGCTAAACGAACCGCTCATTAAGACAACGCCCATGAGCGAGATTCCCATGAACACTTCGTACGAAACCATTTGTGCGGCGCCGCGCAACGAACCGATGAGCGCGTATTTGTTGTTCGATGAAAGCCCGCCTAAAAACACGCTGTAGGCACCCAGAGAAGACATGGCCAAAAAGAAAAGCAAACCGATGTTCATATCGCTGACAACAATGCCCGGAGCAAACGGCACCACGGCAAAGCCCATCAAAACCGCCATAACAACAATGGTCGGGGCAAAAATAAACACCCATTTGTCGGCAAAGGGAGCAATCCAATCTTCTTTGAAAAAGATTTTAATCATGTCGGCCAAAACTTGCATTAGCCCGAAGGGGCCCACGCGGTTCGGCCCGTAGCGGTCTTGCCACAAGGCTAACATGCGCCGCTCGTACCAGATGAGCAAAGCGGCAATGGAAAGCATGACCACTAAAACACCGACAATAATCAGCAAATACATTAACGTCTCGTTCATTGCACTATCCTGAAATTTTAACCCGATTAGGAAATACGATGGCCTCTGTGTCGGGCAGGCCTACCGGTAATCCGGCAGCGCCCCGCGGAAACACATCGGATTTTTTGAGCTCAACTTCTTTGTCCCACTCGCCGATGTGGATGTGCACACTGTCGCCAAGGCCTTCGGCATCGGCGGTGTTCAGCAAAACGTACGGTCTGGGAGTTAATTCCGCTACTCCTTTGGTGTGCATGCTCAAATCTTCGCTGCCAAAAATGTGGTACAATGGCACGCCCAGCCAAACGTCTTTTTGTGCTTTAAAAGTTTCGGGGATCTGGTCGTAAAAGTGACTTTGTGTTCCCTGACCCAGTTTAAGGACACGCACACCGGGATCGCCTCCGTGCAACCCGCCTCCGACTTCAATTTGAAACTTGTTCAAGGCTTGTACGGAATTCCAGCCCGGATACCAGTAACGCGAAAGCAGCGGTGCGGGCGGCTTCCCCTGGTAGCCTTCCATGGTAAAGCTCATGGCCGAATCATGGTCTTCGGGCGGTTTGGGTTCGCTCACATTAATGTGCGCTAACTGGGAGGTGCGGCCGGAATAGCGATGGGACTGGCGCGGAATTTTCTGGCCGTTAATGCGGAAATCCGCAGGCGGAGCCGCTTCTTTGATTCCCGCCAGGTTCGGGTAATCGGTGACAAAAGCCTGGATAAAATCGTCCAGGTTTTTCAGCGTAATGTTTTCTGCCATCCGGTTGTCGCTCATTATCAGGCCCAGCCAGCGCCAGCTTTCTTTGATGAGATCGCCCGGGTAAAAAACCTGGAAAAAACGTTGCGCCCGGCCTTCGTTGTTGATCAGCGTGCCGTCTGTTTCGGTAAACGGCCCGACGGGAACAACCAGATGCGCCCGTTCGGTTGTCCGGTTGCGTAAATAGTGGAGCACAATAACATGTTCAAACGAATCGAACAATTGGTCGATTTTATCGCTCTCCAGACGACGGTACAGATCGTTTTCCAGAATGACCAGAGCGTTGTATTCGCCGGATACGGCCTTTTCGATGGCGTGATTCAGATTTTTTTCGTCCAGCAAGGCAAGACCCACGCTATTGGCTTCGGGCACGGTCAGGAAAAGCCAAGGGGTCTTGTCACGCCGCTTCAAGGCCAGAGCAATGTTGGCTGCAGCTTCCAGAAGGCTTTCGCTCATTAAAGAAGTTCCGCTGACAATTAAGGGCTTTTCCGCGCTTAAAAGATGCTCGGCAATTTGCCGGGCCAGGGTTTGCTCTTCCTGACTCAAATCGGACACGGCAGGAGCCTGAGCGTCGATGGCATGGGCCACGGCCTGAGCCAGTCGGGCCAGGTTGTCCGGTACGTGGCGGTACGTTGCAGTGGCCACGTCGTCTAACTTGGTTGGCGTGGGAGTGAGCACGTAAAAGGGGCTCCGCTCGTCTTGAATTAGTTCGTTAACGGCATTTTCATTCCATACGGGAATGTTCATTTTAACGGGCAATTCCATAGCCCGCACGCGAGAAGCCTGGCGCAAACTTAACGCCAGCATGGGAGCCGTGTTCGTTACGTCTTCGCCTAAAACGAGCACGGTATCGGCTTTTTCCGTTTCTTTCAAAGAAGGCACGTGGGCCGGTGTTTCCTGCAAAAGGCGCACGGCTTTCAACGTCAGGCGTTGTTGGATTTCCGAAACGCCGGCGAAGAAGTTTTCTTTGCCCACAAATTTTTGCAAAGCGTAGTTTGCTTCCAGCGAAGCCTTGGGCGAACCGATGCCCATGAAACGGGCGTTTTTCGATATTAATTTTTTGAAATAGGTACGTACCGTTTCCTCATCAACCGGCTCCAGTTGCCCGCTGGCTTTACCGCGTCGCAGCGGCTCTTTGATGCGCTGATCGCTGTTGACAAATTCGTAACCGAATCGTCCGCGGTCGCAAATGAAGTATCCGTTTACTTTTCCGTTGTAACGGCTTCGAATGCGACGGATGGTGCCGTAACGTTCACCGGGAATGATGTTGCATCCCAAACTACAAAGGTGGCACACACTGGGCGCTGTGGTTAAGTCCCATTTGCGGGCAAAATGTTCTTTAAATGTTTTGTCGGTAAATACGCCGGTGGGACACACTTCTACCAGATTTCCGCTGAATTCGCTTTCCAGCACGCCGTCTTCGTAACGGCCGAAAAACACGCGATTGCGCGACGCAAAGACATTAAAATCACGGCCGCCGGCATAGTCACGATAGTAACGCACACAACGATAGCAGGCAATGCAGCGGTTCATTTCGTGATTGATGAATGGCCCGAGGTATTGATTGTTGTGAGTGCGTTTGTTGTATTCGTAGCGGCGGTAGTTGTGGCCGGACATGAGTACCACGTCCTGCAGGTGGCATTCTCCGCCTTCGTCACACACCGGGCAATCGTGCGGGTGGTTGGTCATGGTAAGTTCGATTAGGTTTGCACGGAACTGTTTGACTTCGGGGTCGTCCACAGAAATGCGCATGCCGTCGACTACCGGTTCCATGCACGACATGACAATGCGGCCCTTGGTGTCGTTTTCATCGTTAAACTTTTTTACCGCGCACTGGCGACACGAGCCGACTGATCCCATGGCCGGATGCCAGCAAAAATAGGGGATGTCGAATCCCAGAGAAAGCAGAGTTTGCAATAGATTATTTTTTGGCTCAACTTCGTAGTCTTTGCCATCTATGTTGATTTTTACCATGTTTTAAGACCTCCAGGGGCAGCGTTTCTCTTTAATGTGACGCTCAAAGTCTTCTCTAAAATATTTCAGGGCACTTTGTAACGGCTCCATGGCGCCGGGGGCCAAAGCACAAAATGTATTGCCCGGAGCAAGGGTTTTGGTCATTCCCTGCAAAATGTCTAAGTCTTCCATTTTTCCCTGGCCATTTTCGATGGACCAGAGAATTTTTTCCGTCCAGGGCAAACCTTCGCGGCAGGGGGTACACCAACCGCACGATTCCTGAGCAAAGAAGTGAATAAGATTGTGTACCATGCCTACCACACAAGTGTGATCATCCAATACAATCATCGTACCGGTCCCCAGTCGGCTTCCGGCGTTTTGCACCCCGCTGTAATCCAGCTTGACATCCAGATGCTCTTGGGTAAGGAAGTCGGTCGAAGCTCCACCGGGCAGCAGGCCTTTGAATTTTAGGCCGTCACGCATGCCACCGGCGTGTTCTTCCAATACTTCGCGCAGGGTAACGCCCAGCGGAAGTTCCCACAACCCCGGGTTTTTTACCTTTCCGCTTACGCCGTAAAGCTTGGTACCGCCATCTTCGCTCAGGCTGATGCTTTTGTACCAGTCGGCACCATTCTTTAAAATGGGCGGAATGTTGCACAAGGTTTCGATATTATTGACAATGGTCGGCTTGCCAAACAAGCCGCTGGTTTGCGGAAAAGGGGGTTTGGCGCGCGGGTTGGCGCGTTTGCCCTCCAGCGAATTCAAGAGCGCGGTTTCTTCGCCGCAAATGTAACGCCCGGCGCTGGTATGCAGGTACAAATCGAAGTTGTAGCCGCTTCCCAGAATGTTTTTGCCCAGCAAGCCGGCCTCGTAAGCTTCGGCCAGGGCCTTTTCCACAGCCTGGGCGCCTTTTTTGTAAGCCCAGCGCAAAAAGATGTAGCCGATTTCGGCCTGAATGGCAAAGGCGCTGATAAGCATGCCTTCGATGAGTTGATGGGGATTGCCCTCGATGAGCAGGCGATCTTTAAAGGTGCCCGGCTCCATTTCATCGCCGTTGGCAACCAAATATTTGGGGCGCGGGGCATCGTCGCCCAGTGGGACAAAGCTCCATTTGAGTCCGGTGGGGAAACCCGCACCGCCGCGGCCGCGCAAGCCGGAGCGTTTGACAATTTCCTGAACTTCTTTGGGCGTAAGCTTGAGTGCTTTTTTGGCTCCTTCGTAACCGCCGACCTTTTGATATTCGGATAGGCTTAAAGGAGGCCCGCCGGGTCGAATGTGTTGCGTAAGTGGTCTTTCCATGTGCATTCAATTCGTTATTTGTATTTTTCCAAAATTTCGTCAATTTTTTCCGGGGTTAGGTTCCCGTACAGTTCGTTATCGATCATCATAGCCGGAGCCCGATCGCAGGCCCCCAAACACGGGATGGTCAGCAGGGTGAACTTGCCATCCTGTGTGGTCTGGCCGATGTCGATTCCTAATTTTTGGTTTAAGTGGTCTCGCAGATTTTCGTAACCCATAATCCAGCAGCTAATGCTGTCACACATTAGAATAACGTGTTCGCCTACTGGCTTACGAAAAATCAGGTTGTAAAAGGTGGCCACACTGTCCACCTCATCGGGCGTCATTTCCAGTAATGTGGCAATGTCCTTCACATTTTCGTCTGACACGTATCCGCGGTGTTCCTGCACTACTTTTAAGGCCTCGATAACGGCGGCCTGTTTGCGCGGATAGTGTTTGAAATGTTCTTTTATTTCCAAAACTTCTTTTTCTGATAGCATGGTTCGATCCGTAAAAAGTTATTTGTCAACATCTGCTAACACGTAATCGATGCTGGCTAAAATGGCCAGCAAATCGGCAATGGTGTGCCCGCGACTAATGTAGGGCACCATTTGAATGTGCGGAAACGACGGCGTGCGGATGCGCGTTCGGTACGACATGGTGCTGCCGTCGCTGATCAGATAGTAGCCGTTGTTCCCTTTGGTGGCTTCAATACCAAAGAATGCTTCGCCGGGCGGAATGACCGGCCCCCAGCTCACATTCAGAAAATGGTTGATTAATGTCTCGATATCGTGCATGGTGCGTTCTTTGCGTGGCGGCGTTGTGATGGGGTTGTCCGACTTGTAAGGCCCATCCGGCATATTGTTCAGGCATTGCTCGATAATGCGTAAACTTTGATTCATCTCTTCCATGCGCACCAGAGCACGGTCGTAGGCATCGCCGTTTTGAGCGATCGGGATGTCGAACTCGAACTGCTCGTAACCGGAGTAAGGACGTTTTTTGCGGAAATCCCATTCCAGCCCCGTGGCACGCAAGCCCGGCCCGGTAACGCCCCATTCAATGGCCTCTTCGGTAGTGTAGGCGCCAATGCCTACGGTGCGGGCCTTGATGATGCTGTTTTTCATGACGAGTTTGTCGTAGGTTTTAAGCTGCTTGGGAAAATGTTTGATAAAATCGCGTACTAATTTTTCCCAACCTTTGGGTAAGTCTTGTGCCACGCCACCGATGCGGAACCAGTTGGGGTGCATGCGGTCGCCGGTAATGGCACTGATAATATCGAAAATGCGTTCACGATCGTTGAAGGCGTAGAAAACGGGGGACATTTGCCCCACATCCTGAGCGAAAGTTCCAAACCAGACCAGATGGCTGGAAAGGCGGAACAATTCGGACAACATGATGCGAATTACTTTGGCCCGGTCGGGCACTTCAATGCCAGCCAGGGTTTCTACGGCTTGCACGTAGGCAAAGTTGTTCATCACACCGCCCAGATAGTCAATGCGGTCGGTGTAGGGAATAAAGGTGTGCCAGCTTTGCCGTTCGGCCATTTTTTCCGCACCGCGATGGTGAAAGCCGATATCCGGAACGGCGTCAACAATTTCTTCGCCGTCTAATTGCAAAATGATGCGCAAAACTCCGTGCGTGCCCGGATGTTGTGGGCCCAAATTCAAAAACATAAAGTCTGTGTCATCGCTGGCCCGCTTTAAGCCCCATTCTTCGGGTTTAAACTG
>Ga0256914_1002738_pt1 | contig 14495 bp, 3 predicted proteins | sample HulkmetaG_FD_191571 | JGI IMG/M metagenome (GOLD analysis project Ga0256914, IMG submission 191571) | Hydrothermal chimney microbial communities from Main Endeavour vent field at the Juan de Fuca Ridge, Pacific Ocean - Hulk | ecosystem: Environmental > Aquatic > Marine > Hydrothermal vents ... | reverse complement strand
CGTCGTTGTCGGCGGTGATGGCTCGAGGGGTTCCGCCGGAAACGGGGACCACGAACAGGTCGACGTTGGTGGAGAGGGCCGGGTCCGGGTCCTGATTGGAGGTGAAGCAGAGTTCCTTCCCATCCGGGGAAAAGGCGTAGCCGGCGGCCCCGTTCAGGTTGTAGGCGGGCGTGTCGAACGGGCCGCTGTCCACGGCGCGGAGTTCCTGTGTGTTCAGGTCCAGGAGCAGGAGTGCGGTGCGGCGACCGTCGCGCCAGTCGTCCCAGTGGCGATAGAGGAGGTCGTCCGCCACGTGGGCCTGGAGTGGACCTCGAGTGCGGAGGCGGTCGCGGAGGCTGTTGCAGGCGTCGTCGATGCCGCACTCGGGGTAGATGGTGGTGTCCAGTGCGATCACATTCCCGGTGGGCGACCACACGAAGCCGCCGACCCCCAGGGAGAGGTCTGTTTCCTGCCTCACGTCGGTCCCGTCCGGAGCCATCGTGAAGACGTTGGGCGCTCCCGAACGGGTGGACAGGAACCCGATCCGGCTGCCGTCCGGCGACCAACGAGGGCTCCAGTCCCGTCCTTTGCCGCTCGTGAGTTGAACCAGGTGCTTTCCGTCCGCATCGACCCGCCAGATACGGGTCTCGCGGACCGCGCGCTCGAGGTCGCTGGTGGTCCGCGCGAGCACCACGGCGTCTCCGTTCGGCGAGATGTCCACGTCGGAGATCCAGGTCACCCGGTAGATGTCCATCAACTGGAACGGGGCCCTGTCCCCGGCCGGCGCCTCCTCGCCGGTGGCAAGGCCGGACAGGAGGGCCAGGACGATCGAGACCAGAAGCCCCAATGTGCGATAGCGTGCGTGCATCGTTCTCCATCCCCGTGTCGGTTGCACCCCGGTGTCTCCGGGGTAGGGTGGTGTGGGCGTCGGCCACTCCGGCCGAGCGTGCTTCTGGGACAGCGATGCACAAAGACGCGGCGGGATCAAGGACGGAGTGTCCAGCGGGCGCGTGGGCCCGGGAAGGGCCGCCGTTCGCCCTCACAGAGATCGAGTCAGAAGACGAGGTAGCGGTACCCGAAGAAATTCCAGATCAGGCCGAAGGGGATTCCCGCCATGGCTGCGATGGAGGGCCAGTAGGCGGCCAGGACCAGGGGAGGGGGTACAAAGGTCGCCACCGAGGTGGCCACGCCCACGTTGATGAGCAGTCCGCCGATACTGACGATGAGAAAGCCCGTGAACTGGGCCGAGGACGCTGCGGTCTTGCTCTGGAACGTGAACTTGCGGTTGAGGAGGTAGCTGTTGGTCACCGCTGCGAGAAACGAGAGGGTCTTGAAGGCCGAGTAGACGAGCCCACTCCGACCTCGAGGCTCCAACAGGATGAGCAGGTTGAGGACCGTGAGGTCCACCACCGTGTTGATTCCGCCCACGATGGAGAACCGAAGTCCTTGCTGGAGCATGGAGAGGCTGGGAGCCTCCTCCGGTTCGCCGGTCTCGGTTTCCGAAGAGTCGTGTGTGAGGGTTTCACCCATCGTGTATCCGCTTTCGCCTGGTACTGGTTGCCGGTTGTCGTGCCTGTTGTCCTGCTCTCCCCACGTCGAGGGTGAGAAAGGAAAGGTAGCGTAGCCCACAACGTTCCTGGTTGCAACCGTTCATCTTCCCTGCCGTGCGGTTCAGCGGCGGCGGCGGATGAACAGGATGGCGCCGAGGAAGCCGAGCAGGGTCCAGATTCCCGGTCCGGGCGGTGCAGAGTGGCTGCACGTGCACCCGGGGAGTTTGACCGCGTCCTCTCCGAACCGGTCGTTGTCGTAGGGTTCGGGGGTTGCGGTCGGTTCGGGGGTTGCGGTGGCCCACGGGACCGGGGTGACCGTGGGGGTGAGTTCCGGAGTCGGTCCGGGCGTCTCGGTCACCTCGACCGCCGGGGTGGGGGTTCCACCACAGAGCGCCGGGTCGTCCACCGTGCCGCTGCAATCGTTGTCCACACCATCGTCACAGATTTCCTCCGCACCCGGATGGATCGCCGGGTCATTCGGATCGCAGTCTGAAGCGTCCGCGTAGCCGTCGCCGTCGGTGTCCACCAGAGGGGTGGGGGTGAGCTGGCATTCGGGTGCGTCGTCCACCAGTCCGTTGCAGTCGTTGTCCAGGTCGTCACACAGTTCCGGGGCGCCGGGGAAGACCTCGGCTGCGTCGTCGTCACAATCGCCCTCGAGGACCGTGAATCCATCGCCGTCCCGGTCTTCGTCGGGGGCCGGCGTGGCGCATCCCGGTTCGGACGGGCAGTCGCAGGGATCGGTGGTGATGGTGAAGCCCACCTCCATCTCGGTGGCGTTCCCCAGGAGGTCCTCTGCGCGAACCACTAGGGTATAACTCCCTGCTGCATCGATGGTTTCTCCCGCATAGGCATCCCCGTTCAGGGTCATCGCAATGGTGGTCGGGCTCACATCCTCCACCGATACCTGGGGATCCACCGGGTCTGCACCACAGTCGCCGTCCTCCACGCCGCCCACTTCGATGACCGGCGCGGAAAGGTCGAGCACCAACTCCACGGTTCGAGATGCTTCCTCGTTGCCCGCCAAATCCACCGCGCCGTATGCCAGCGTGTGCGCTCCCTCGATCGTCAGGGTGAACGGCTGCGCATAGGTGCGTTGGCTGCCCCCGTCCAGGGCATAATGGATGGCCGCCACACCGCTGAAGTTGTCCTGGGCCTCGAGCACCACGTAGGTGGTCCCGGGAAGATAGACCACGCCGTCCCGGCTCACCGTGGTCCCGTTGAACGAGAGCGTCGTGGCCGGTGCTCGAGTGTCCACCACCGAGAAGGTGGCGCTGGCAAGTTCGGTCGGCGACCCTCCTTCGGGCACCAGGTACAGGAACACCGTGAACTGCCCGATACCCAACTCGTCGCTGGAAACCGTCTCGGTCCCGGTGGACGAACCGTCTCCTGGAAGGTCCGCGGACCAGGTGATGGTCTTCACCACCTCGCCACTCTCCATGGATACCACCTCGAGCCTCAGGGACAGATTCTCCAGGGCCACGTCGGAGAGGTTCGTCAATGTGTGCTCGATCGTGACGTCCCCTTCTCCTCCTTCGATGGTGTCCGGGGAAATCGCCAGCGCGCCCGCAATGCTCAGAAGGGTGAGGCGGTCCCGGGCAAACGTGACATACTCCCCTCCGAACTCGAGCTGGAGGAGCACCGAGTAGCCGCCTTCGGGCACGGAAGTGTCCAGGTCCACAGCGTCCTCCAGCAGCGCTCCCTTGCCCAGGGTGAGGGTGAAAGCATGCGTATCGTGGACCTCCCCATCGTCGTCGTTCACCAGCACGACCCGGGCCGGAATGTCGAACACGTCTGCGTTGCCGTTGTTCTCGATCCCGTACCCGGCCGAGACCGCGGCGCCCGGTACGGCGCTGTCCGGGTCCACTTCGAGCCCGGCGTCCAGCCCGATGCCCGTGTCCTGGGTGGACCGCAACTCGAACGTGGTGGACGCCGTGTGGCTGACATCACCGGACTGGCCGGTCAGCAGGATCGTGTAGGTCCCCGGCGGCTGATCCTCCATCGCCCAGGCCTCCACCACGGGCAGCTCCTGCCCAAGGTCCAGGTCGGTCGGCCCGAACGAGGTCTCGTGCAGTTTCTGACCATCCGGAGTCACGAGCGCAAGGGTGGCGGTCACGTTGGAGAGGAGGGTGTTTACACTGTCGTTGGTCACCGTCCCGTTCACCTCCACCGTGGCGAACGGGTCGTAGGCCGGAGCGCTGGACCGCACAGTGGACGCCAGGGCGGACACGGCCTCGATGGAGAAGGACGCCGCGTCCCTGGTGCGTTCCCCAACCGAGTCGCGCAAGATGCCCACAACCTGGTAGGTTCCTGCCCGGTAGGTCCCGGTATCCACCGTGGCATCGTAGCTGGTCCGGGTGCTCACATCGCTGACCGGGATACTCCCCGCATCCAGCACGGTGACGCCGTTCTGGTCCACGAGCTTCAGGTCGATCTGGCCGGAGAAGGTGGTCCCGTTCGGGTCCAGGGTGCCGGTAACGGTCATGTTGCTGTTGGGCGGGTACGCGCTCTTGTCGGTGGCGAGAGAGAGCGTGACCGGGAATGGATGTATGGTCACCTGCTGCAACGACAGGTTGTTGGTCTCATCGGACTCGTCCACCCGGTTGCGGGGGTCGACCCAGACGTAGATGTCGTAGGTCCCGGCGAGCCGTTCAGTATTCCAGGCAAAGGTCACCTGTTGCGGCGCGCTCGAGGTGAGCGTGTCGATGGTCTGGCCGGTGCCGATGGCCGTTCCACCGGCCAGGGGATTGCCCTGGTAGGCCTGCACGGTGACGCCGGACGCCTCGACGCCGTCGTTGGCGATGGTGGCGGTCACGGCGACCGGGTCGCCGGAATACGGTTTGTTCGGGGTGAAGGTGATGCTGCCTGCCACGACGCTGAGGTCGGTGGGGTTTTCGGGGACGATCAAGGTCAAGCTGGCTTCGTTGTTCCCCTCGTCGGTTTCGTCGAGCAGTCCGTCGGCGTCCGCAGCGGCGCGGTAGGTGGTGGTTCCGGCGTGAGCGGTGGTGGTCCAGCGTGCGGTTGTGGTGGTACCAGCATCGATGCTGGAGATCACGGTTTCGCCGAGCACGGTAGGGGTCCCTGCGCCCTCGTAGAAGCGAATGGGGACATTCGTGAGGGTGGAGGAACCCTGGTTGGCGACCGTGGCCACCAGGTCGAAGGTATCTCCTGCCCTGGGTGCGGCCGGATCGGCGGCGAGGCTGGCGATCTGGAGGTCGTAGAGCGGGTTGGATGGAGCCTGGTAACTGGTCTCACCGGAGCCGACCGAGGGCGGGTTGTCGATGGTCACGAGCACCGAGCGGGTGGAACCGTCCCGTGCGTGGTCCGGGGAGGTCCAGACGAGCAGGTAGTCGCCTTCGGTCCCGGTGGGCTCGAGGCCGAGGTCGCTGCCGTTTCCTGCCGGTTCGGTCACGGTGACGAATCGGGCAGCGAGACCCTGGACCGGGGAGCCGAACCCGTCCTCTACATGAAGTGGGACGGACAGGACCGGGAAGGCACTCACGTCCACGGCGCCCGGTGTAATGACGTAAACGGGTCTTGGCAGGATTTCCACGGAGAGGACGGCGGAGTTGTTGTCTTCCCGCATTTCTGCGAGGGTTTCCTCCGGGTCGGCCACCACGTAGATGTCGTGGAGTCCCTCCTCGGTGGAGAGGTCCCATTCGATGGAGACCTGCCGCACACCGTAACCCAGGATGGCCGCCAGTTCAGCGGAGCCGATGAGTTCGCCGCCGCCGTCCGGGTCTCCGTCGTAGAATGCGACCGAGGAGACACCGGAGGTCACGTCGCCCAGGTTGTGCACGGTGGCGGTGAGCACCCCGGTGTCCAGGATGGTGGCCGAGGCCGGTGCGAGGGAGAGGTCGCTGTCGGACAGCATGAGGTCTGTGCGCACGACCTGAACGGTCGCGGTGCTGGAGCGTGAGCCTTCTCGACCGAACATGTCGAAACCGGAGACCTGGTAGACGTGCTGTCCAGCGGACACGTCGAGGTCGGTGAAGGTGGGCGCCGTGGTTTCGGCCAGGAGTGCATAGTCCTTGTAGACCTTGAATCCGTCCCGCAGGGGTTCGTCTGCATCGGTCCAGTGGAGGGTCACCGTGGTTCCTTCCACCGTTGCGGTGACGGTGGGCGGTTCGGGACGGGGCGGGGTCCAGGTGTAGGTTCGCATGATCGGGCTTTCGTACCCGTACACGTTGACGCTGGAGACCATGTACCCGTAGCTCGTCACCTCGGGATCGATGGCGCCCACATCGGTGAACGTGGGATCGACGAGCAGGTCGGTGTTGAGTTGAATCCCCGAGTCCAGGTCGTAGACGTTGTATCCGGCGAGGATATCGTTGTCCACCGGGGTCCAGGACAGCACGATGTCGCTCCGCGTGTAGTCGGACACGGTGACGCTGTCGGGCGGCAGTGGAGGCTCCTGGCCGGCCGGTGGCACACTCACTTCCTCGGCGGCAAATGCCACGTGCGCCTCGCTCATGGCTGCCACACGGTAGCTGGCGGAGTATTCCGGTCGCTCCTGGTGGGTGAGGCCGGCGGTGTCGATGGGCAGAGCCTTGTAGATGGCCACGTAGGCCACCGCCACGGAACTGGAACTCGCCCCGGTGATGTAGAGGCGGATCTTGTTGGTAGCCCCGAACTGGCTATACGTATCGAATCGGGACACGTATCCGTTGTCCCGGACCTGCTGCTCCACGATCCATTCGGTCCCGGTCCAGCCCATCACATCGTAGTCGGTCGGGTAATAGTAGGAGGAGAAGACGAGTTGAATGCCGTAGATCCGGGTGGTTTCCGGCAGGGTGATGTCGAAGGTCCATGGGCCGGTCCCGGAGGACTGCCAGTAAGTGGTGCTGTCGGTGTCCACCCCCAGAGACGGGTCGTGTCCGCTGGCCGAACTGGACGCGGTGGCGGTCATCTGGCCGGTCAAGCCGGTGGCGTTGATCAGGATGTCCTTGTCGGTCAGCACCTCGTAACCCAGGGTGTTGCTGGACACGGACCGGGTCCAGAAGATCTCGGTGCGGTCCGGATAGGCCACGGCATAGGCATCGGTGGGCGGTTCGATGTCGCCCAGACTTACATCGATTTCGGCCGGTTCGCCCTCCCGGCCCGCCCCGCTGGCCGACTTGATCTCGTAGTGCCTGGCGCCCGCGGCCACGTTCATGTCCACGAAAGCGTTCTCGGTAATCAGTCCCGGGCCATACACGGAGACTTCGGCGACCGAAATCGGGTCGGCGTCGGCCGTCGACCGGGTGAAGAAGAGCCGCACCTTGTCGGTTTCCACCGTGCGATACAGGGTGAAGGCCCCCGACCCGACACCGGTTCCGGTGGCGGTCACCGTGCTCGACTGGCGCGTGTACCACTCGCCCTCTGTCCAGGTCTGGAACGCATAGGTAATCTTGAGGTTCCCCTGGGCGTACCAGTAGACAGTGAACGCGGACACCTCCTGCACCGAGCCGAAATCGATCGTGTAGGTCCAGCTTTCGTCCGCCGCGTCGCCCTCCCAGTAGGTGCTGAGACTCCCGTCCGCGGCCGCCGCCGCTTCGTGGTCCGCCACGGCACTGGACGCGGTCACCGTCGCACCAGGAACCAGGTCGTAGTCATAGTCGGGCGGGTTGACGATCTGACCATCCCGGTAGATCCGGTAGCCGGCCGGGTTCTGCGTGTTGTCCCACGTAAGGGTGACATTGTCCCCCGCCACGCTGTAGGCCACGTTCGTCACCGGCTCCAGCGACGCCTCGCCGGAGCTGACGCTCATCTGGAGCACGCTCTGGTTGTTGCTCTCGTCGCCCTCCGAAATCCGGTTGTCCGGATCGATCACCGCATACAGCGTGTGTCGCCCGGCCCAGCCCTCTGTGTCCCACGTGGTGGTCGCCACCGTCGTTCCGTTGCCAGCCAGGCTCGAGATCGTGTCCGCCCCCAGCAGCCGGCCGCCGTCGTTCGGGTTCCCGTCGTAGAACTCCACCAGGAACTCATCCGAAATGGCCGTGTCCGTGCTGTTCAACACCGTGGCGCTCAGCGTCACGACGTCCCCCTGGTCCGGCTCGGCCGGCGATACGGCAAGAGAGGTCTGGAACGCCAGGTCGGGGCGAGGCAGCACGGTCACCGTCACGGCCTGCTCGTTGTCCGTTTCGTCCGATTCGGACAGAAGATTCGATGGATCCACCATCGCCACCACCGTCTGATTCCCCGCAGAAAGCCCGGTCGTGTTCCAGGTCACGTAGGGAGTCGACACCTGGGTCCCCGGATCGATCCGCTGCACCGTGGTCGACCCTATCGAGGTTCCGCCTCCACTGCCCAGGTAGAACTGGACCGGCACGTTGTAGAGCGTGCTCCCACCCAGGTTCCGCACCGTGGTGTTGAGTTGCACCAACTTGCCCTCTTGAACCGGGTCCGGCGGTACGAAATCACCGGTCAGAATGGCAAGATTGGGCGCCTCGATCACCCATGCCGTCACAGATGACTCGTTGTTCCCCTCCTGCGTCTCCTCAACTTCATCCGCAATGTCTGCTACACCATACAGCGTGAGTTCCCCCAGGTGCCCCGCAGTGGGAACCTCGAGCGTCACCGAGGTCGCCTCACCCGGACCCAGACCGTCCACGTCCGCCGAGGCCGCCAGCACGCGCTCGGCGGGCGACCCCATCGTACCCGGGTCGTACAGATAAGCCCCGGTGGTAAACGGACCGGACGGACTCTTGCCTCCGTTGTAGACCATCACCCACAGGGTAATCGGGTCGCCTTCCGTGGCCGTCGTGGGCGATGCCTGGACCTGCCCGGAGGAGACCTGCAAGTCGATTTTGGGTGCCACCGTAACGTGAATGGATGCCTGGTTGTTGGTTTCGTCTACCTCGTCGATGGCATCGTCCGCGTCCACGGTCACGAACAGCGCATGCTCGCCCGCATCCAGGCTTCCAGACCAGGAGATCTCGGCCGTGTCGCCGGGATCGAGTGCGAGGGTGTAGGTGTCCAGGAGCGTGCCACCTGCTGCTGGGTCCCCGTCGTGGAGCGTGACGGCGACACTGGCGTGGGGGACCGCGCTGAAGCTGGACACGGTGGCATAGAGGGTGACGGATTCTTCCGGAGCCGGGTCTGGCGGCTGGACCGTGAGGTCTGCGGAAGTGACGGCCACGTCGGCCCCGCCGAGAATGGTGACGGGTACGAGCATGGTATTGTCGAGTCGGTCCTTTTCGCCGATGGAGTCGTCCGGGTCGACCACTGCCTTGAGGTATCCCCCCCCGGAGAAACCGGTGGTGGCCCAGGGGATGGTGATCTCGCGGCTTGCTCCCGGAGCCAGCACGGCGAGTTGGTCGGTTCCGATGGGCATCTCCTCGCCGGTGGTGCCGGAGATGAAGCTCACGGTGACGGGGACGGACTGGGTGAGGGAGGCCCTTCCTTCATTGGCCACCTGGACGATCACGGTGGAATCCTGCTCCTCGATCACGGGGTCGGTTCCCGGGGTCACGGCGGTGACGGCGAGGTCGGGTTTGACAGCCCCGAGTGCGATCATGGCCTTTGCGGTGGTGTAGACGTCATGATTCCATGAACCATCTTCGAGTTGAGCGTCGGAGAGGGCGGTGTACGCGGTGGTCCAGGCGTCGGTGTCCACGCTGTCGAGTTCGAGCGTGGCCAGCAGGGTCATGGCGGTGACCAGTTCGGGCTGGGAGGTTCCGAGGAGGCCGCTGTCCTGCTGGAGGCCGAACAGGTATGTGGCTGCGGCGTCGATGGTGGAGGAGATGGCGAAGGTATCGCCCCATGCGACCAGGGCGGTGAGGATTTCGGCGGTCAGGAGTGGTTCAGACGTGTCGTTTCCTTCCCAGGCGAACCCGCCATCAGGTTGTTGACGGGAGGTGAGGTACCCGAGTCCCTGGGAGATCAACGACAGGTCCAGGTCCCCCACCTCGGAGAAAGTGATGAGCGCCTGAGCGGTGTCCATGAGGGTCCCGGGCCACCCTTCGAACGTGCCCCAGGCCCCGCTGCTGTCAGCCAGGACGGCCAGTTCCGCTGCTGCGTCATCCGGGTCGATGTCGGCCAGCGCGAGTGCTCGAGCGCGGCGGGCCATGAAGTCGACGGCGAGGGGGTCCGAGTAGAGGAGGAAGCCTCCTGCCGATGCCACGGTATCCCAGTCGGCTTTCTGGAATGCATTCAATGCGCGCAGGGCCGGGCCGGTGTCCCGTTGAGGAATCGCACCAAAGCTCCCGTCGTCGTTCTGTTCTTCCAGGATGAAGTCTGCCCCGTCTGCAGGTGCTGCCAGGGCTGGCATGGGGGAGACCAGTAGAGTCAGGAGACCTGCTGTCCACCTGGTAAGTCGTTTCATGAGACCGCTCCCAGTCCGCTTCCGCTGTTGCCGTGCACATCCACCGATGTGGACCCTCGTGCGCGTTGTCGCCGGTGTGCTGTCACGCCGCGTCTGCCAGGGCGTTTCCCGTGGGATTCATCAAGGCCAGTATCAATCTGACCCGACAAAAAGTCAACTGCCGCCCGATTCCGGGGGAAGATGGAGCTGGTGCGTGGGGGCGTGGCAGGTGGTGCCGTCGCAAACGTACAGGGTCGGCTGCTGGTTTTCGACCACCTTGTCTGCCAGGATGGGGAGGGGGGAGCGTTCCGGGTCGGTGTCGGCGTGCAGGGTGCCGAGGCTGACCACGAGGCCGGGGGTGAAGGGTTTGCGCAGTTCGGTGAGGAAGTCCTGCACATCCCCGGGCAGGGCATCGCCCTCGAGAGATGGAGGCAGCACGAGCACCACCTCTCGCACGGGTTCCAGGTGGAAATCGGCGGCCAGGAGCAGATGGGCGAAAAACGAAGGCTGGTCCTGGAGCAACCGACCCGGACCGGCAAGGACCTGGGTCGCGTCCTGCTCGAGCCGGTCGTCCCGGAAGAGGCGAGCGAGGCGGAGGAGGTTGAGGGCCGAGCAGCCGTTGGGGTTGGGGGTGGCCCCGTCGGTATAATCCTTGGTGCGCACGATGAGGGAGCGGGCGCGGTCCGACGACTGGTAATAGCCTCCCCTGTCCTCGTCCCGGAACAGGCCATCCTGTGTATGCTGGAGGGTCATGGCCCACCGTGCCCAGTGAGGGTCGAAGTCGGACTCGTGCAGGTCGAGCAGGCCCTGAATCAGGTAGGCGTAGTCTTCCAGGGTCCCTTCGTGCCGGGCGTCCCCGTCCCGGTATCGGCGCAGCAAGAGGCCGTCCGCGTACAGGGTGCGCTCGATGAACCGGGCGGCGTCTCGGGCCGCCTCGAGGTAGCGAGGATCGCCGAGCACGTTGTATCCGCGGGCCATGGCGGAAATCATGAGGCCGTTCCAGGCGGTGAGGACCTTGTCGTCCTTGAGCGGGCGGACTCGACAGGCCCTTGCGGCTCCAAGTGTCCGGTGAGCCTCCTGAACAAGCGGATGGCGCTTGATTTCCCAGTCGTGTCGCTCGGTAAGATGGAGAATGTTGGCTCCGTGAAAGTTGCCTCGAGAAGTGACGCCGTAGACCTCACAAGTCATCAAGAACACGTCCCGATCGAGCAATCGCTCGAGTTCCGGCCGGTGCCACACGTAGAATTTCCCCTCCTCGCCCTCACTGTCCGCGTCTTCGGCCGAGTAGAACCCACCGCCCGGCCGGGTCATGACCTCGAGCACGTAGTCGAGGGTTTCACGCGCCACCTCGGCATACATGGGGCGGCCGGTGACCTGGTAGGCCTCGAGGTAGGTCCAGGTCAGGGTGGCGTTGTCGTAGAGCATTTTTTCGAAATGGGGGACGAGCCAACGTTCATCGGTGGCGTACCGGGCGAAGCCGCCGCCCAAATGGTCGTAGATACCGCCTCGAGCCATTTTCTCGAGGGTGGTATTCACCATGTCGAGCGCGCGGCTGTCGCCTGTCTTGCGGTGGATGCGGAGGAGCAAGCGGAGTGCAGCGGTCGGAGGGAACTTGGGGGCACCGCCGAATCCTCCGTGCCGCCGGTCGAATCGGGTCCATGCCTGCTCGAGAAAGTTCTGGAACAGGTCGGGATGGATCGTGCCGCCGCCTGGGAACGGGGACGCGAGTCGTTCGAGCCGGTCGTGCAGTGCGTCCCCCAGTTCGATGGCCGGCCTGGGGTTGCGTGTCCAGGTGGACGCGATCTGGTCCAGGATGGAGAGGAGCACGGGGCGAGGGAAGTAGGTTCCGGCAAAGAACGGCCTGAGGTCCGGGGTCATCACCACGGTCATGGGCCAGCCGCCGGAGCGGCCCAGCGCCTGGAGTGCGGTCATGTAGACCTGGTCCACATCCGGGTGTTCCTCTCGGTCCACCTTGATAGAAACGAAGTGTTGATTCAGGAGAGCCGCCACCTCCTCGTCCTCGAACGATTCCCGGGCCATGACATGACACCAGTGGCATGTGGCATACCCGATGCTCAGGAAGATGGGTTTTCTTTCGGTGCGCGCGCGCTCGAACGCCTCGTCGCTCCAGGGATACCACCAGACGGGGTTGTCCTTGTGTTGCAGCAGGTACGGGCTTTTCTCGTTTCCCAGGCGGTTCGAGGGCTCGGTCATGACGTTCCTCCGGACGCAGGGGGCGAGTGCCTCGGAGGTCCTCGCGGGCGACCGGGCACGGAACATGCCCGTCCCCAGGCAGAGGCCTCCAGGGGTTCAGGAAGAGTACGAATATCGGAACGGCCGGTCAAGCAGGTGGAAGACCACCGCCACGCGCCCGGGGGGCTCGACGAACCGGGTGAGCGGGCGATCCCGTGATTCGGCCCGGGCCAAGACAGGGTCATGGACCGGTCGTTCGTGGCCCGGTCTCAGTCCAGGAAGGGGTAAGGGGGCCAGGGCAGGCAAGGACCGGCATAATCGACGTTGACACCAGCCATGGCTGCAAGGCAAGCGTTGGGGTAGGTGCGATGATCACAACCGCACACAGGGTCTTTCACCACGGGCGTCGGGCACGATGTGGGCCGGGCCACACACTTCCCCGAGTCGAAGCAGGCGCCCTCCTGTTTTTTGCAGTACTCGGACTTTCCGCAGTCCGTGTTGTCCATGCAGCCGGCGTCGAGCAAGATGATCTCGAATTCCACCTCCTGGTCAGGCTCGAGATTCCCCGCGTGGTCGGTGGCCCGGAACGTGACTGTGTACTTGCCGGGTAGGTCGAACTCGAGTGGCTCCTCGTATACTTCGGTGGCGCCCCCGTTTGTTTCGTAGGTAATTTGGCGTACTCCGGACAGGTCGTCCCTGGAATCGAGGAACACTGTCAGGGGCGCCAGGTAGACCGGTGGTCCTTCGGATGACTGAAACGGCCCGAGGACGCCGTCGAGAATGGCCCGGGTCTTTGGTGGATTCACGTCGATCACAAACTCGAGTTTGTGGTGTTCTTCCTCGTTGTCAGCCCGGTCCTGGGCCCAGAAAACCAGGGAGTGAACGCCCGTGGTCTCGACAACAAACGGCTTCTCAAAAACCCCCACGTGGCCGTCATCCAGAACAAAGCGAATCGCCTTGACTCCGGACAGGTCGTCCACGGCCTCGAGCGTGACCATCACCTTGGTCCTGAAGAAGCCGGGGTCGCCCTCTTCGCCTTCGAGCCGGGCCGAGCTGTTCGGGGGATTCAGGTCGACGATGAATTCCAGTACCTCGGCCTCGCCGGAGTTGCCCCACTGGTCGACGCCCCAGAAGAGCACCTGGTGTTCCCCGCTTTGGTCCACGAGAATGGGTGCAGTGTAGCAGGATTCCTCCCCGTCCAGGATGTACCGGATTTCCGAGACCTTGCCGAACGCATCCGAGCAGGCGATGGTGATGGTGACAGGGGACCCGAAAATGCCCGCCTCTGTCTCTTCCCCGTCCATCGTGGCGAAGCACCTCGGTCCCTCGGAATCGATCAGGAACTCGTAGGTGTTGGATGGCTCCCGGTTGCCCGCGCCGTCCACGGCCCAGTAGGTGAGTTCGTGGTAACCGTCACCGGACACGGTGAAGGCGCCTGCATAGAGTGTGACTTCCCCTCCATCAAGGGCGTGGTAGATACCCTGGATTCCGGTCAGGTCGTCGGTTGCTTCCAGTGAAACAGAAACCGGTGTGACGAACACGTTCGGCTCCACCTCGGTGCCGGCCACGACCTCGAGCATGGTCACGGGGGGACGTGTGTCTTCCTCGAGCACGACGGGCGGAGAGGGGAGGTTGTTTGTCCAGACGGTGGAATCCTTCGAGATGACCGCACCGGTGACCTCGGAGATGAGGACGAATTCCTGAGTGACCTGGTGGCCGGGTTCGATGTCGCCCAGGAAAGCGTCGGCGTGGAGCAAGGTTCCGGTGGCGTCGTCGTAGACCAGGGTCACGTTGGCAGGCTGTTCGGGTTCGCCGACCAGGGGATCCGCCAGGTGACAGTTGACCAGGTCCTCGGTCTTGATTCGGATGTGCGTCCGGTAGGCAGGCACAGGTGCTTCATTGGTGACGATCACGGCAAAGGGCGGGCTGAAGGGCGCTCCCTCTTCCACGACATCGGGGGTGAGGAATTCGAGCCGCAATCGGGGATGGTGGACGGTGAACGCATGACTTTCTGCGGTCACGTTCAGGGCGGACACGAAGGTGTCCTGGAAAAAGAGGTCGGCCACCGCGTTGGCGGACAGGATGTAAGTGCCTGGAAGGTCGCCACGAATCACCCAGGTCGCTGTGGCTGCGGCTCCGGCGTCCAGATCGCCCAGGGAAACGGTATTGTCCTGGGGAACCCCGTCAAGATCCGGCAGGCCAATGCCCGAAGGTTGAAGCAGGGTGAGCGTCACGTCCCGAAGCTGCACGTCTTCAGGTGGATCGGCGACAGCGTTGTTCACAACAACGACTGTGGCGTCGAAAAACTCTTTCAGGAATTGAACCTCGCCTGGAATGATGATCCAGGTTTCCGTCCGGCCATGGTCGTTGGGCTCCCACCACGAGGAAATCACGTAGCGCTCACCCCCGCTGCCGAGGCCCGTGCCGCTGAAAAAGAACGGATCGATCACCTCGTTGGGAACCTCGATGTTGGGAACGTGGATGTAGCCCCC
>Ga0256914_1002737_pt1 | contig 14498 bp, 7 predicted proteins | sample HulkmetaG_FD_191571 | JGI IMG/M metagenome (GOLD analysis project Ga0256914, IMG submission 191571) | Hydrothermal chimney microbial communities from Main Endeavour vent field at the Juan de Fuca Ridge, Pacific Ocean - Hulk | ecosystem: Environmental > Aquatic > Marine > Hydrothermal vents ... | reverse complement strand
GAAATTCCTGCCATTGAGGTAGTGGAAACACAAAGAAAAAAACCAGCCATCGCACACAAACCACCAGAGCTCCTACCCCGAGCCCGTAAGTCAGAGCCCCCCGAAATGCCTGCTTCGCCCGTCCAAGAGGAACTGCCTGACGAACTACGCGCTCCCATGCCCGGAACCATCATTAAAGTCAATATACCGCCAGGCGCAAAGGTTGCGCGAGGGGATCAGCTATTCGTCCTCGAGGCCATGAAGATGAAAAACCCAATCCGCTCCCCACGCGATGGCATCGTCGACGAGATTCATGTTCGTGAAGGACAAAATGTAAACTTTGATGACATACTTCTAAAATATCGCGAAGGATGATGCCGATGGATTTACTCTCACCGCTTTTCGCAGGTTTGGCAGCGCTCACTTGGGGCAATGCTATCATGTTAATCATTGGCGGGTTGCTCATCTATCTTGCTATTGTCAAAGAATATGAGCCAGTGTTGTTATTGCCAATTGGAGCCGGAGCGATTTTAGCCAACCTCCCCCTGTCGCCCGTGGTGGGGGAAGACGGAATTCTCTCTATACTTTACAACGCCGGGGTAGCCAATGAATTATTCCCACTGCTCATCTTCGTTGGTATTGGGGCTATGACCGATTTTGGTCCTCTACTAGAACGCCCCCACATGCTGTTAATGGGGGCTGCAGGACAGTTTGGCATCTTTGGTACACTTTTCTTGGCGTTGCTCCTGGGCTTCGACATCAACGAGGCAGCCTCCATTGGTATCATCGGCGCCATCGACGGTCCCACATCTATTTATGTAAGTAATCAGTTAGCTCCCCATCTACTGGCCCCTATTGCCGTGGTAGCCTACAGTTACATGTCGCTGGTGCCAATCATCCAACCTCCCATCATGCGGGCGCTAATAAGCCGAAAAGAGCGCAAAATTCGCATGCCATACAGTGAAAATCCCGTCAGTCGACGCACGCGCATCCTGTTCCCCATCCTGGTAACGATCGTGGTGGGAATTCTCGTCCCCATGGCCATCCCACTAATCGGCATGCTGATGCTAGGAAATTTGATGAAGGAGTCTGGTGTGGTGCAACGGTTGGTCGGAGCTTCGGAAAATGAAATCGCCAATGCGGTTACTTTGTTTTTAGGACTAGCCATTGGCGCCACAATGCAGGCTGGCGCATTCCTGCGCAAAGAAACGTTACTCATCCTTGTTTTAGGTATTTTTGCTTTTGGCCTTGACACTGCCGCCGGCTTGTTGTTCGCAAAATTCTTGCGTTGGTTCGTGAGAGGTCCTTTAAATCCGCTGATAGGTGCTGCCGGCATTAGCGCTTTCCCCATGGCAGCCAGAGTGGTGCAGAAAGTGGCGCAAGAAGAGGATTTCGAGAATTTCTTGCTAATGCATGCCATGGGCGCCAACACCGCAGGGCAAATAGCCAGCGTGGTGGCTGGGGGCGTGGTATTAGCGTTATTTGCGGTACACTGATACAGCGTCTTCATTGGCAACCTCTCTGTAATTTTTTGGGGTGGGAGGTTGGTTGGGTGTAGTATTCCCCTTGTAACATTTTGTAGCCATTGGGCTGTCTATCAGTAACTACTGACAAACCTATTCGCAGCAAGTGCGTATGCTCTAGCGAGCTTACAGCCATTCGCGACCGCTGTGGCTTTGAAACGGGTGCGTAAGCAGTTACATCTTTCGATGCTGTAATATCCACGATAAGGAATGGACTATGCTGCTAAAAAGTTACATTGCGGATAAGGAACGCCAGGAAGCTAACAGAAGACTCCCTAAACTGCTGGTAGAAGGCTTGTTGCTGGGCGGCACAGGCTTGGGCGTTTTCGCGCTTATTTTCGAAATCGCAGCAGATGCTTTTAGTGTCGCAGCCTATCAAACCCTGTTGGCAATACACGGGGCGGCAGGTTATCACAGTATCGCCATCTGGGCGTTCATCGTCCTGTCGGTGCTACTTTACTTTGGAATCGTCCCTGCATACAAAGCCGGAAGCTACTTGCGCCCCAACGCAGGTGGTAGCGGCCCCATGGTGGAGGCCATTGGCCCCAAATGGCTACGTTGGCTCTCTTGGGTCGGCACCAGTCTCTTTTTTGTCGATGCCGTGTTAACCATTATTATTAGTTCTATCTCTGCTGCGGATGTCACGATGCTTGTGTTGCCAGAAATGGCGCCCTATCGTATTTTACTGGCAGAATTTTTCGCCTTTTTCATCATGGTTGTGCTAGTGCTCATGGGCCCAAAACGCGCCGTTCCACTCTTCCTTATTGGTGGTGGCGCCTTCACTCTTTTTACTTTGGGCGCACTAACCCTGGTGGCAATTGAGGCAGCATCGCATCCCGAATGGGCATTTCTTACTGAAGGTATCATTCGTCGATTGCAGGCAGCCAACGTCGTAGAGAACGTGGTGCGCGCACAAAAGGATATGGCAGCGCTAGGCACGGTGGTTGTCATGCAGCTATTCTTCCGTTCCATGTCCAGCGCTATGTTAGGTTTTTCTGGATATGAGGTGATCCCGGCTAGCGGCAAGCATGCAGCAAAACCAAAGTGGAAAGTCATTAGCGTGGCCTTGACCCTGGCAGCTGTATTCCTTATTGGCACTGGCGTCGCCCAGTTATATGGCGCCAAGGTTTGGAACATCCCTGCTACGGAGGGCTACAGTACGCTTCTTATCGAATATGAAATCGTAGCTACTCAAGCCATGAGTCCAGGTGTAGATCCAGGCCAGATACAAGTCACAGAAGCGGACAAGATAGCAGCAGAGACGATTTTTGCCGAAGAACAACTATCACACCCTTTTGAAGGTATTCTTGGAGGCAAAACTGGAGCGCAAGAGCCACCGCCTGTAGACCACAAAGAATTTGTCGAGCAAGTTTCCTATGACGTAGCCGTTTCCAAAGCTATCACAAAAGCTCTGGCAGGTTCTGCGGGAGCAACATTTCTTTTTGTCGCAGGCACGCTAATGGCCATTATTTTACTTTTGGCCCAAGGTGGCGGCTATGTTGGCGGGGCGGCTGTCGCCGCAAATGCCGCGCGATTAGGACGCATGCCTAACTTCTTGCATGATGACCGTATTGGTATTGCGATCATCTGGGCAGTATCGGCTTTTCTCATCCCTATCATCAAGCAAGTGGTGGTGGTTGAAAGTTACTATGCGTTCGGGTTTGTAAGTGCGTTTATGATCACCAGCACTGCAGTGGTCTTTGTTCGTAACGATGTACTAGAGAAAAAGAGCATCAAACCAGGCTCAGCCGAGGCAAAGACACTAAAATTCGCAGGTGCCCGTGGTATGTTTGCCAGCTACCTTATGGGAGCAGTGCTGGTGGTGGAAAAGACGCATGCGCTTTACGCTGTAGCGTTGGTGGGCGTAGCGCTCACTCTTTTCCAGATATTTGTAGCCAACGGCGGAATCAAGAAACAAGATGTACGAATGCTCATCGACAAAATCGTCGCCGGAGCAGAGAAGATTAGACCCAAATCGGGTATTGAGCGGGCCATCGAACAGGCTCGCCAGCGCGGTATCGCCGATGCTTTGGAAGACCTTATTGAGGAAGGACGCCTGGTAAAATTCAATGTGGGCGAACAACGAATCAAGCGGCTTATCACCTACCTTTACAATCTTGATCCAGTAATATTTACCCATGACGATCAACACGAGGAACGCATAGAAGAGCCAAACCTCATCATGGAAGAGGCGTACGAACGGGCATATGCCAAAAAAGAAGAGATCGCCAGACGCATTGAGGATTATTCCCATTATGGTATCTTTATGTTCATTCACAATTACCATGTTAACTGGGTTTCCCCTGAGACTGGTCGAGGCCCCGAAGTCGTGCAACAAGCCATGATCGACATTCTCTTTCCCCTGACGCCTCACGAAGAAATCTGGAAGGAATATCAGGTCTTCAAGCCGGTGCGCCAACCAGAAGAGACCTGGCAATTCAGTCGCCAACGCTATCGCTGGGCAAAAAACCAATGGCCTAACCTTTCAGATCGCATCACCACAATCTGGACACTTCAGGATTTTGGCCTGGTTCCCCAGAATGTAGACTTTGATATGGTAATTACGGTAGCAAATGGCAAACAATTCCGGCGTATTCGGGTACACACAACAATGCCCGAAGGGGTCAGTGAGGATAACATTAACAGTATTGAGGAAGACATTGCCACGCCACTTCTTGAGCCAGAAGAAGTGGAAGAAATACGTGACCAGACAGAAGCCCAGGAGAATGGGGAAACATAGTTAATAACGCCAAACCAGTTGCGGCGCATTTACAGTTTGATGCGCCGCAACAATCACCAAACCCTATACTGACTTCTGGCAACCTCACACAAATTTCATGCCCAATGGCCCACCGATTGAAATCAGGACTGCGGGCCTGCGGCCGCCTGTCAGCCTTCGTTGACAACCCTGCCTTCAAAGATATAGACGGCAAAATCGCGACTGGTGGCACCGTCCCCACAGGGGGACAGGCGGCGCAGGTCATTCCTTGCTAATCTGTGTCAGGTAACTCGTACTGACTTCAGTCTGCGCAGGTTTACTAGAAACGTAACAAGATCCTGGCAAACAAAGCCTGCATATCCTCCGCCCAGGCAAGCAATTCCTCGTCCATCATCCAGGATCCAACCAGCTGCAAGCCAAGAGGGAGTCCTTTGGCTGCCATGGCAGCAGGCACGGTAACTGCTGGTAAACCGAGGAAAGTCCATGGCAAATTCATGATTGGATCGCCGGTACTCTCCAACCCTTCAGGCGCAGACCCTGGCGCCGCAGGGGTGATCCACAAATCAACATCGTTCGATGCCATCATATGCATCACTTCCTCCCTTAGCAGCCGCTGCAAGTCGCGGGCATCTTCCACTGTCTCCGTATCCACCGCCATCCCTTCCTCGATGAGTGCGATCGTGCGGGAGCGATAAAGATGCTTGAATTGCTTGTACCAATGCTTGTGCTCCCATGCGAATTCAGCCGCAATGAGCTGACGATGTATGCGATTGATCGTTGTGATGTCCTTGAATACCTCAACTTCCTTTACCCGGTAACCAACTGCACGCAGGGCGTCAACCTGGGCTGAAAAGGCTCTCAACGCTTCCTGGCTCGCTTGCTCCAAATAGGTCCCAACAGGAATCCCCAAAACAGGTTTGTGCGCCACTACTGCATGTTTATCCCAACCACTGCAAGCCACCGATGCAGCCAACCGCATTCCGGCAACATCTTGAGTGAACAGGCCTACATGATCTGCCGATCGAGAGAAGAATAACAACCCTGTGGGGTCGATGCGATTGTAGCTGGGTTTATAACCAACAATGCCACAAAAAGCGGCTGGTCGGATGACTGAGCCAATCGTTTGGGTGCCGATTGCCAACGGCACCAAGCCAGCGGCCACTGCGGCAGCAGAACCGCTGCTAGATCCACCAGGCGTGTGGTTCAGGTTATGAGGATTCCGCGTTGGTCCTGGCTCGAAATAAGCAAACTCCGTCGTAATGGTCTTACCCATTATCAAAGCGCCAGAACGCTTGAAAGCCGTTACTATAGCTGATTCAGGCCCAGTGAGCTCATCAGCTGGAAGATTGGCCCCTGCGCGAGTAGGTAAACCATCAACATGAAAAATATCCTTGACGCCGATAGGAATACCAAACAATGGGGGACGCTTTCCAGGTTCTGGATAGCGGTCAAGGAGGGCTCGAGCAGCGTCCATCACCCGTTGACGCCGATAGGGCTCAGGCACAAATGCTTTCACAAAGGGTTCAACTTTTTCATGGCGAGCAAATAGGGCCTCTAGATATTCAAATAAGTTCAGTGAATCGCTACGCAGTGCAGCCGCGGTCTGAGCCAAAGGTGCAGAAGCTATCAGGGATGTAGTCATGATTGTCACCTTGAAGAGTGAACGTGCCGAATGAAATAATAATCAACATAGTGCAGCCAAACTTTACTCATGGAATCCCCATACGTCAAGTGTTAGACAGGAAGTTATGAGGCGTGTATAATGAGGACATATTACGTCCCCCACCCACCGACTCATTTGCCTTCATCATGACCAAACGATTGCCTTTTGAATCCCCCTATCTATATGGGTTACACGACGCTGGCGGCGAACAAATCATGCTCGAAATGGGCATTACGGGCTGGATTGTATTAACAGAGGCTATTGGGTATGATCCCCAAAATATGGAAGGCAAGCACTATGATGAACTATCACAACAGGGACTAAGTGTGATGGTTAGGCTTAACGCAGGATATGCGGGTACGGGCACCATCCCCAAAGAAGAGTTTTATGAGTACTTTGCGCAACGCTGCGCTAACTTCGTGGCTGCATCGTCCGGAGCGCACATATGGATTATTGGCAACGAACCCAATCATCCCATCGAATGGCCAGGAGCCGATTGGGATTGGGGAGAAGCCAAACCGCGTTCGCCGGAATCAGTAGGAGAACCGATTACGCCCGCGCGCTACGCCCGCGCTTATCTCATGGTCCGTGACGCCATTCATGAAGTCGAGGGACACGAAGATGATTTGGTGTTGACGGCAGCAATCGCACCGTGGAACGCGTTATGCATTTATCCTGGCAACCCCACTGGTGACTGGCTTATCTATTTGAAGGACATGTTACGTATCTTGGGGCCTGAACGTTGCGACGGGATCACACTTCACGCTTACACTCACGGCGCTGACCCAAACTTAATCGATGCAGAAATCAAAATGCAGGCTCCTTACAAACGCCACCGCTACGAGTTTCGCGTTTATCAAGATTTCATGAATGCTATTCCATGGGACATGCGCCATTTGCCCGTTTACCTTACTGAAGCCGACCAAAACGAACCCTGGCGTAACGAAAACATTGATTGGGTAAAACGGGCCTATGGTGAAATTGATTATTGGAACAAAAGACATCCATTCCGCCCCATTCGGGCACTGGTCCTCTATCGTTGGGCAAAAACCGATCAGTGGTATATCGAAGGTAAGCAGGGCGTCATCGAAGATTTTAGGGAATCCATGACGGACCGCTATCGATGGGATATCTATCAGGAAAAAGCTCCAGCCTACCGGGCGGAAATCCATGTTCTTAATATCCCTGACGTCATACCAGTTGGCGAAACATTTACTGTTACTGTGGCTATCCGAAACATTGGTAGTGCAAAATGGAAAAAGAAAGGCAGGCATTCGGTGAGTGTGGGTTATCGGTGGCAAGACAATACTCACAAAGAAATCAAATCAGCTGATTTTCGCACATTACTGCCACACGATGTAGAGCCAGGGGAGTGGGTGGAAGTGAAATTGGCCGTAGGAGCGCCCAGCATCCCAGGAAAATATCTCCTTATCTTTGATCTTATCCATGGAAAAAATATATGGTTCGGAGACGGAAAAAGTCGGGTGGCCCGTCGTACCATTCGGGTAACACTAGGCGATCGAGGCAAGGCGCTCGATGCAGTTTGGCGTTATCTGCAACGTTTGAAGGAAGAAAACAAACAGCTTAAGCGCTACTTTCTTGGGCTCGAAGGGCCTGCGCAAGGAATGGCACCAGACAGGACCTCACTTCTAGCGCCATCTTTCAGTGGAGGCTACTTGGGTGAAAGAGATGAAATTGTTGTTTCCCAACCTCCAATGCTTGAAGTTGTCGATTTGCTACCGCGATTACAACCAATGCCGAAAGAAGGGGTAGTTGTAGATTCACCTGATGACTGTTACAAAGAACGAGACATTAGCCAAATTACACATATTGCCGTGCATCATAGTGCCGCGCCAGGAAGCATTTTGCCAAGTCGCATTGCCAGCTATCATGTTCACTCCTATCGTTGGCCAGGCATTGGCTACCACTTTTATATTACCCCCAATGGCACGATCTATCACACCCAAGATATAAATCTAATTTCCTGGCATGTTTATAGAAACAACAGCTACACGGTCGGTATCTGTCTGGCAGGAAATTTCATGCGTACCGTACCGCCCGCACCCCAACTCGACGCATCAGCGCGTCTGATTGCCTGGCTTATGCAAGAGTTACGGATTCCCATTGAATACGTACTGGGACATAAGGAATTTCCCAAAAACGCCACAGCCTGCCCCGGCAACCAGTGGACAACAGGAAAGAGGTGGAAAAAAATGCTCATCCGCGCAATACAAAATGTCCAAAATGGAAAAAGAACCATCACACCGAAGAGCTTTAGACATTACGTGCTTTTCTGGAAGCATGAAAATGATTGGGCTAAAGAAGATTGGATGGGCGCAGCAGAATATATCGCACGCTTTGATGCTGTCGCAGGCTTCTCAATCGAAAACGCGCACCTTGCTGAATTGGTCACCATCGTTGGGGGGCCTGCTGGCGTTTCCCGCCGGGTTGAAGCGCAACTACGCGCCGATGGATGCCAGGTGCAACGCGTTGCCGGCAACACCCCAGCAGAAACGACTGCACTCTTGCTGCGTCTGGCCCAAAATGGTCAGGAATGGTTAAGAATCTGATCTGTCGGACCAGTGCCGCGGCAGATGTTTATATCTCGTACAACATTATGTCATCTTCATAACCACTTTACCAATGACATTCGCTGCCTGATCGGCCTGATCCGCAGCGTTCGAAACGTGCCGATACACCTCTCGAGTGCGTAACATCATCATCACATGATGTACATCCTCGGGCCCGGCAAATAAGTCCGTTACCGCCCGCCGGTACAACTTCTCAACCTGATTTTCTCGCCGCTTGGCCCGCCGAGAATGCTCCAGTGCAACTAAGGGATTATTCTCCAATCGCTGCATGGCTAGCAGTAATTCATCCCCAGCTTCCCGTACCCGCAAGACCATCTCCACCAAAAAATCATCAGCCTGAACATCAAGAAGATTCATTTCCAAAATGGTGGTGTAGCAATAATCGAGAACATCATCGAGAAAGAGCGATAGCTCGAAGATGTCTTCCCGGTCAAAGGGGGTCACAAATGTTTTGTGTAACTCGTCAATGAGAACGCGACGAATTTCATCACCCTCTCTTTCACACTTTTCCACAATCTCGGCATCGGCGGAATTTCCTTCCTTGACAAAGCGCTCAAGGGCCTGAGCACCCTTTTGCAACACCTCCGCTTGCTCACGCAGGAGACGGATAAATACATTTTCTTTACGAGTATTTAAGATGCTCATAAAATTCTGACTCCGTAATGGGATGAAATAGGCGAGCTCTATGCGCCCAGGAAAATACGTAAGACAGGATAGAGAACAGCAGCCAAGGCCGCGGTGATGGGCACAGTAATCAGCCAGGCAATCATGATATCGGTGAGATTCAACCAGCGCACTTGGCTCTTGCGTTCAGCTGCGCCTACGCCTACGATGGTAGAACTGACAACATGCGTAGTGCTTACGGGGCCGCCCAGCATCGAAGCCCCAAAGATAACAAGAGAGGACGCCAACTGCGAGGTGAAACTATGAACCGGACGGATACGATAAAATTTACCGCCTAATGTATGAATGATGCGCCAACCGCCGCTAGCTGTTCCCAAACCAATTGGGATAGCACTGAGGATAATCACCCAATCGGGAACAAAAAAATGATCCTGAAAACCTAGCGTGACCAACCCCATGACAATGATGCCCATGGCCTTCTGAGCGTCGTTGGTGCCATGAGAAAGAGCCAGAGCGGTGGCTGTCAGCACTTGCGCCCGGTTGAAATTTTTATTGATCTTCGGCGTAGCGCCCCGAGCCAGCCAGTAAGTTAATTTCAGTAATACCCAACCGATAATAAAACCCAGAATGGGAGAAAGGAATAAAGCCAGCGCAATCTTAACCAGCCCATCCATTTTGATGATGGCTACGCCGCCATAGATAAGAGCAGCGCCCACCAAGCCTCCTGCCAGGGCATGAGAAGAGCTGGAGGGAATGCCAAACCACCACGTGACGATGTTCCATAAATTGGCCGAGGTGAGAGCGGCAATAAGCGCTGTGATGGTGATAGCGCTGGGTTCTACCAGGTCTTTGCCGATGGTGGTTGCCACAGCCACACCAAAGAGCAACGGTCCCACAAAATTAGCAATAGCGGCTAGTAGTAGCGCAGCCCGAGCCGACATAGCCCGTGAGGCAATGATGGTTGCCACCACGTTGGCCGCATCGTGAAAGCCGTTGAGAAAATTGTAGAGCAATGCCAGAGATAACAAAATGCCGAAAATTATGTAAGGGTTCATAGGCGAAACATTGAGAGAAAATGGAAAGTGCCAACCAGCGACGTGTCGATAGTTTGACGCCAGTTAAACAAAGGAGAGGAAAAATCTTTTGGCGACAATTACCCGTCAGGATAACCTCAGGCGGCTCACTGGTCAAATCTACCATACCAAGCCAGCGCCCTGATGCACGCATGGTCTCATTGGGTAGCAGATACCGGAATCGCTGATGATGCAACACTTTCTTTCCCTGCTTCACCACTAAGACCACGTCTCTTGCAAATTCTCGCACACGGAAGGATAGCTGCCGCTGAGGCGTAGACAGGTCCTCGGGAGAGATGCTGTGTTGGGGAAGGTCCAGAGGATCGGCAGCAAAAAAATACGCAATGCTTTCGGCCGCGAATCGGCCCTCCATGGGGCTAATGCCGCAGTCTCCGCACCGCGCAGCAAGTCACCCGCAGCGAATACGCCCGGCCCGCATGGTGCGAAAAGCGCCGTCGATTCGGGGCCACGACCGCCAGAGCCCATTGCCAATTCACCATGGCACACCACCACATACTAGGGAGCCCAGTCGCCAGTAATAACCACGGCACTACAGGGGATGACCTGGTAGACACTGTCTGTTTGCACGATATCTACACCTTACCACGCGCTTGCACCCTAGCAGATGGCCGGCGCTGCAATTGCATCCTGGCCTATGGATCAGTACATGCTCACCGACCCAACCTTTAGACTCAGGCGCTTTGGGGGCTTCTGCCGTCGGGGTGTTGGTAGGCTCGGACGCAGACTTCCTAGCCGCAGGGGCGGTACCAACGCAATCTGAGAGCGTCAGTCCGAAAGCCATGATTAACACAATGTCTAACAAGATTCTGCGTTTCATTTGTTCCTTCTCAAGATTAGGTTGAGAGAGATGGGCTCGGAATCTAGGTAGGGTGAGCCATGAATGGTTAATGGGCATCAAACGCCACATGTGCAGTGAATTGATGCCCTTGCTACAATTGACAAAAATTGCTCCGATGAAAAACTTCGCCTATACTTGCACCTAACCGCATTCCCAAACTGCACCAGGAGATTAACCATGTGGAAATTCTTATCTCATTACCGTACTATTTCGTCTATATTCATTATCGGACTTGTAGGAATATTGTTCGTTGGGTTGTTGTTTAGAAATGATATGTTGGATAGTAAGGTCTATGCTGACAACATCGATGCTGCGGTATACCAAAGTTTTGAAGCACGTCTTGAAGGCGAAGTCACCTTCGTTGTGTACATGAAGGACCATGCTGACCTAACCAAGGCTAAAAGCATTAGAGATTGGGATGAACGAGGTCGTTTCGTGGTAGAACGTCTGCAAAAAACTGCACAACGTTCTCAAGCCGACTTACTGAACAAACTTGCCAATCATACAATTCCAGGCAACATCAGCCACTATCGGCCATTCTGGATCGCCAACGTCATCTATGTCACAGGAGATCTAACCGCTGCCGAAGCCATCGCACGCCACCCCAATGTTGACCGCATTGTGCCAGCCGGCAAGGTGTACCCACCTGAGCCGCCTCAAGAGGTAAACGCAGAAACCCCGCAACTGGACTTTAGCTGGGGAATTGAGAAGATAGGAGCTGATCAAGTATGGTCGACGTATGGTTTTACCGGCCAGGGGATCGTTGCCGGCGTGGTAGATACGGGAGTCCAATGGGATCATCCCGCCCTAAAAGATCATTACCGGGGTTGGAATGGTAGCACCGCCAATCACAACTATAATTGGTATGATCCTGCCAGCTTGTGCAGTACCCCGGGCGTGCCGTGCGATGATAACGGACATGGCACGCACACTACAGGCACCGTGGCAGGCGGCAATTCGGGAAGCGCGCTGTATGGCGACATCGGCGTTGCGCCGGGAGCCAAATGGATTCACGCCCTGGGCTGCTGCCCTGACAGCGAGACTTTGATGGCAGCCATGCAATGGATGTTAGCTCCCACAGACCTTAACGGTGATAACCCAGACGCTTCCAAACGCCCCCAAGTGGTGAACAATTCTTGGGGCGGGCCAGGTGGCCGCACCTACTATTTGGATGCGGTTGAGTCATGGAGAGCAGCAGGAATCGTACCCGTGTTCTCTGCTGGCAACGAGGGCAGCGAATGCGGTACACTTGGCTCCCCTGGTGACAACATAAACTCATACAACGTTGGCGCGACCGATTCTGGTGATGGCATTGCTAATTTCAGCAGTCGGGGTCCCAATCCGTTTACTGGACGTCCCGGCCCAGAGGTGAGCGCTCCCGGCGTCAATATCGGCTCATCTTATCCCGGGGACAACTACACTGTTATGTCTGGCACTTCAATGGCTGCCCCCCATGTCACAGGTGCAGTGGCTGTACTTCTCTCAGCTGAACCCGATCTTATTGGACAAGTGGATATGATCGAGGAAATTTTTCGAGCCACCGCGGTACATCTCACCAGTAACCAAACCTGTGGCGGCGTGCCTGGTTCCGAGGTGCCCAACAATGCTTTTGGCTGGGGCCGAATCAATCTATTGGAGGCGGTGGAGATGGCTATGAATGCCGGAATTATTGAGGGGACTGTCACTGACGCCGTCACCGGTCAACCTATTTCTGGGGCCAAAATTTACATCACACGAAATGGCCACACCTTTATGCAGTCCAGCGACGACTCAGGCAACTATACATTTATCATTGGCAATGGAAACTATGACATCCATGCAGAAGCATTCGGCTATTCGGACTCGACACCGACAAGCATTAGCGTCACCCAAGATGTCACCACAACTCAAAACATTCCATTATCAGCGCTGGCTGCCGATCAAATCTCAGGCGTCGTGGAGGAAAACAGCGCACCGGCACCAACCATTGAGGGGGCGGTAGTGAAACTCGTCGAGGACTTCACTGCTTACATCACAGATACGACAACCAGCTCAGGTGAGTATATTCTTGCTAGTGTTCCACATGGCGATCGTGTAATTGAAGTCTCTGCTCGAGGCTATGCTAAAACCAAGACCACAGTCACTGTCTCCGGCCCAACGACCCATAACTTTAGCCTGGACCCAGCTCCAGACTATGCACTTGGTGATGGTGGCGACTCCTGCTCCGCTGAATACAACTGGATTGATGCCAGTGATGGCACATCCCACTCGCTTGATGATGATGACAACAAAAAGGTGGCGCTTCCTTTCACGTTCACCTTTTACGGCAACAGCTACAACGATGTGTATATCGGTTCTAACGGATTCATATCCTTTGGTGTAGGTTACGATCGATTGCATGGCATTATACCCTTCGAAGGGCCTCCAAACAATGCCGTCTATGCTTTGGCGATGGATCTGAATCCAGAGAATAACCAAGGGGCAATTTATACCAAAGATTTGGGAGATGGACGTTTCGTAATCGAATACGATCAGGTGCAACATTGGCCAAATGGAGACCCGGAAACCTTCGAAATCGTGCTGAACAACAATAGCAGCTCCGTTGTCGTGCAATACAAAAGTTTGAGTAATCCGCACACTGCTTTGGTCGGTATTGAAAATGCCGATGGGAGCAGCGGTTTCACGTATTCCACCCCCGTAACCAACACGCTGACCCTCAAATATACACCGTTCAGCGGCCAGCCGCTCGCCTGTGCTCCCGCTGTGGCACCTGATGTTGCCATCGAAAAGAGTGGAACCAGCGACGCCTTGCTACGTTGGCAACATGCCGATCCCAATTCTGCATACCAAATCTGGCGCGATACATCGCCCTACTTTAATCCCGCTGTAGGAGAAGGATCGTTACTCAGCACTGAACCTGCATCCCCTGGAGAAATGACCTATCTCGACTCAGGCGTATTAGGCAACGATGTACAGAACTACTTTTATGTCGTGCTTGGCTATCTGAATGGCGACGCATCTCCACCTTCCAATCGAGTTGGCGAATTCGATTTTAAATTGACGCCGGGCACAAATTAGCTATATTCCCATCTAGGGTATCTTTTCTCGTCCCTACAGACCTCAAAGGGCATCTCCTTCGAGGTCTGTAGATTCGTGTTCCATACGCGCATGAAGGCTATAAGCGCCCGCATAGCGTCAATAAGGCATTAAGCATCGCCATTTTTGTAGTAAAACAAGATACAAGTTTCTCCATCCAATCACAAGGAGGCGCTTTGTGTCCACCAAAACGTCAGTACTGCCTCTAATCACATTCCTGGTCGCTCAGATCGCAATACTTATTGGTGGTGTGGTTGCAATCAACGCTGCGCCCGCTGGCGAACAAACCGCGGTCTTCCAGCAGGGGCTGAATGGCTATGCGGGCGTGGAAGACGCCTGGGTCAGCAGCAACGATTGGGACAATCCACCTCAATACAGCGAAAACTACGGCT
>Ga0256914_1002736_pt1 | contig 14502 bp, 12 predicted proteins | sample HulkmetaG_FD_191571 | JGI IMG/M metagenome (GOLD analysis project Ga0256914, IMG submission 191571) | Hydrothermal chimney microbial communities from Main Endeavour vent field at the Juan de Fuca Ridge, Pacific Ocean - Hulk | ecosystem: Environmental > Aquatic > Marine > Hydrothermal vents ... | reverse complement strand
AACATTGCCTTTCCTCTAAAAATGCACAAAGTCTCCAAAGAGGAGATAGACAAGCGGGTTACGCAGGCCCTTCAAATGGTCCAGTTGCCCCAGCATGGGGATCGGTATCCCTCGCAGTTGTCGGGAGGACAACAGCAGCGCATAGCCCTGGCGAGGGCCCTTTCCTTCGAGCCTGGGCTTATCCTTATGGATGAGCCGCTGGGCGCGCTGGACAAAAAGCTGCGCCAGCACATGCAGATCGAGATCAAACATATCCAGGAAGAATTGGGTTTTACGACAATTTATGTGACACATGATCAGGAGGAAGCCCTGACCATGTCGGACCGCATCGCTGTCCTTCGAGACGGTAGATTGGAACAGGTGGGGAAACCAGAGGAGCTTTACGAAGAGCCAAAAACGCTCTATGTTGCCGATTTCATTGGTGAGTCGAATATATTCGAGGCAGAAGTGCTGGAGATGACGGTTGACAGGTTCCTGTTGCAGTTACCCGGAGGCCGGCCTTTTCACGCGTTGAGGTGTTCGGAAACGGTGGAAGGTCCCCGCGTCTATGTGGCCATCCGTCCAGAAAAGTTCCGGGTTGTTTCCACCTCGGAGGCTGTGTCCGAGGAATACAACACCTTTAACGGGGTGGTAAAGGAGGTGATATATTTCGGGGAAAGCTCCAAATATTCGGTCGAAATAGGGCAAGGGATCGTCATCACGGTTAAACAGCCCAATTTTTATCCCGCTGCGAAGGTAAGGGAGGGAGATCAATTGACCCTCGCTGTGCACTGGAAGAGCTGTCGAACCTATTGCGACGGCCTTCCGGATTAATCAATTTTTTGGGGAGAGGAGGAATCATGGAAAAGAAAAAGCTGACGAGACGTGAATTCTTGAAGGGGACGGCCGTTGCCACAGCCGCTGCGGCGGTGGGTCCTCACATCTTTGTGCGAAAGGCAACGGCAGCTTCCAACAAGAAAATCGTGATTTGTTCTTATGGAGGCTCCTATCAGGCCTCCCAGCGAAAGGCCTTTTTTGAGCCGTTCGAAAAGGCGACGGGGATCAAGGTCGTGGAGGCCACGGGGCCGGATCTGGCCAAGATTAAAGCCCAAGTGACGAGCGGTAACGTAGAGTGGGATGTGGTGGATATTGAATCCCGCATCATGTTTACGGCGATTACGGAGAATTTGCTGGAGCCTATCGACACGGATATCGTCAAGCTCAAAACCATCGTCAAGCCTGCCATCCATAAATACGGCATTGGGAACATCGCCTTTACCACCGCCTTAACCTACAACAAGAAACAGTTGAAAAAAGCGCCCAAAAGCTGGGCGGATTTTTGGGACGTGAAAAATTTTCCGGGTCCCCGTTCCCTTCAGGACCACGCCCCCTTCAACCTGGAATTCGCTTTGATCGCGGATGGAGTCAGTAAAGACAAACTTTATCCCCTTGATATTGATCGGGCTTTCAAGAAGATGAGTCAGCTCAAGGGGCATATCGATTCCTGGTGGGAATCTGGCGCCCAGTCGATACAGCAATTGACGTCCGGGGCCGTCGTCATGAGCTCCGCCTGGAACGGACGGGTCAATGTGGCGCAATCGAAAGGCGTTCCGTTGGAGATCGTTTGGGAAGGGGCTGCCTACGATTGGGATTTGTGGGCCGTTCCAAAAGGCACGCCCAGAAAGGAGCTGGCGATGAAATTCATCCAGTTTGCTCTGGACGCCAAACGGCAGGCGTATCAGTGCGGCAAGCTCATCGCCTATGGGCCGTCCAACAAATTGGCCTACAACTATATCGACAAGGCCCGTCAAAAACAGCTTCCCACCTACCCGGACAACTTGGCGAAACAGTTCAGCTTCAACTCCAAATGGTGGCAGCCTCGGCTCAATAAACTGAACGAAAAATGGGCGGCGTGGAAGATCAGCTAATCTCCTAGCAACCCGAGAAGGAGCATCTCCGCAGGCCGGATGGATTATGGATAAGAGACTTAAGAGATTCCTTCACCATCCTACGATGAAGGGGATGCTCCTTCTAACGCCGGCGCTTGTCGCGCTGGTCGTCTTCTTTGTCATACCGATTCTCAGGATGTTTCATCTGAGCTTGTTTGATCCCCATTTCACCCTGAAATATTATCTCGCCTTTTTTCAACGTCCCGTTTACATCCGGGTGATGTGGATCACGGTCAAGATCAGCCTCATCGTTACGGCGGTATGTCTGTTGGTGGGCTATCCTTTCGCCCTTATCTTGAGCCGCGCGGGGGACAAACTCAGCAAGATCTTTCTCGTCTGTATCGTCTTGTCCATGTGCATCAGCTTGTTGGTGCGCAATTTCTCCTGGATTATCATTCTCCAACGTTCTGGCATCGTGGACAGCTTCTTGATGAAGATGGGCATCACACACCGTCACGTGAAACTGCTCCACAACCTCTTCTCCGTGGTCGTCGGAATGGCGGAGATCCTGCTGCCTTACATGATCTTGCCCATCTTCAGTGTGCTAAAAAGCATCGATCCGAACCTGCCAAAAGCGGCGCAAACCATGGGGGCCCGCCCCGTGCAGGCGTTTTGGTGGGTGACGTTTCCCTTGAGCCTTCCCGGTGTGTACGCAGGGTTTCTTCTCGTCTTCATCATGAGTTTAGGGTATTTTATTACGCCGGCGCTGTTGGGGGGCGCGCGGGAGATGATGATCTCCAACATGATCGCCTTTCAGGTTCAGACGGTTTTGAATTGGCATTTTGCCGCGAGTTTGTCCATGATCTTACTCGTGGCGACATTGGTCTTCTACACGATTTTCAATAAGGTGGTGGGACTGGAAAAACTGGAGGATCTGGGCGTTTGATGGAAGCGGAGGCGAAAAAGCTTCATCTTGTCGAAATCGTTTTTGGGGTGATGGTATCCATCTATCTCATCGCCCCTATCTTTGTATTGGTTCCCATGTCGTTTGGGCCCGCGAGGTTCTTTTCCTTTCCCCCTCCGGAGTTTTCCGTCGAGCAATACGTGAAATTCTTTCATAGCGGGCCGTGGTGGCGTGCCATTCGCATTTCCTTCGAAGTGGCGGTATTGGCGTCCTTTTTCGCCACCGTGTTGGGGATTCTCACATCCCTGGCCATGCGGTACAAGATCCCCGCGAAAGGGTTTCTCAACGCCATGTTCATCTCTCCCATGATCGTGCCCCTCATCATTACGGCGGTAGCCCTTTACTCCTTCCTTTCCAAGTTTCATCTCGTCGACACGGTGCCTGGTCTCGTGTTGGCCCACACTATTTTGACGCTTCCCTTTGTCATCATCACCGTTTCCGCCACGTTGAAGGGGTTGGATCCTTCACTGGAGCAGGCCGCGGCCACCTTGGGGGCGAGTCCCTTACAGGTCTTTTTCAAGATAACCTTGCCCCTCATCAAACGGGGGGCGATTACAGGGGCGGTCTTTGCCTATATGATATCGTTTGATGAGACGGTCGTGGCCATCTTTTTGTCGAGCTCCCACGCCATCACGCTTCCGAAAAAGATGTGGGACAGCATCCGTTTCTCCATCGAACCGATTCTTCCGGCCTTATCGACCATCTTGATTCTGTTTGCCATCGTGATGTTGGTCTTGTTGGAAGTGCTTTCCAAAAAGCGAAAGTAGACCCTCTCGTTGTGAATGAGGGGGTAGGATGATTCGATTAAGGGTGCGGTCCATGGAATAGGTGAAAGGGCCAGACGATGAAGATTCTATTTCTCGGTAACAACTGGTTGGGATGGCAGGTCTTGAAATGGCTGATGGAGACGGGAAGGGAGATTATCGGCCTAGTGATTCATCCTGTAGAAAAACAAAAATATGCCGATGAGATAGTAAAAACCGCGGGGTTGCCCGATGAACGAATCTTTTATGGACACAACCTCAAAGAAAAGCGCGTGCGTGACCAGATACGTTCCTTGCGGCCCGATGTGGGGTTGTCGGTAATGTTCGATTATGTTTTGAGAAAAGAGTTTCTGCGAATCTTTCCAAAGGGATGTTTCAACTTACATCCATCCTACCTCCCGTTTAACCGTGGAAATTACCCAAACGTATGGGCCATCGTGGATGAAACCCCGGCGGGCGTAACTTTCCATGTCGTTGACGAGGGGGTGGATACAGGACCCATCGTCGCTCAAGAAAAAGTTGACGTCGAACCGATAGATACGGGAGAAACCCTTTATCGAAAATTGGAGGATGCGGGTGTTCGCTTGTTTGAAAAGGTGTGGCCAAAGATCGAAAGTGGAAGCTATGCGCTGATTCAGCAGGATAAGAAGGTTGGTGTGTTCCACAAAAAGCGTGACGTGGAAAAAATAGATCGCATCGACTTGGAAAAGAGCTATAGGGCAAGGGACTTGATCAATATATTACGTGCCCGGACATTCCCCCCCTATAAAGGAGCCTATTTCGAGGAGGGGGGGAAGAGGATCTATATGGAGTTGAAGCTGTATTATGGAGAGGAGAGTTGAAATCACCTACACTTGTAATTGCCACGATCAGGAGATGGAACCAAGAGCTGGCAGAGAAATTTAAGGTGGGCCATCCAGATTGGGAGATTCATCTCATTTTGAAAAAAGAAGATTTACGTCTTCCTGTATTGGAGAGAATTCACCCAGATTATATATTCTTTCCTCACTGGTCATGGATCATTCCAGAAGAGGTCTATGCGAAGTGGGAATGTGTGGTTTTTCACATGACCGACCTTCCTTTTGGCCGGGGGGGAAGTCCATTGCAGAACCTTTTGGCGAGAGGGATTCATGAAACGAAGATCACGGCTTTGAGGGTGACGGGGGGGATTGACGAGGGACCGATTTATCTAAAGCGGGATTTGGATCTCTCGTCTGGTTCGGCAGAGGAGATCTACAGAAAGGCTTCAAAGATAATTTTTGAAGACATGATTCCTTTTATTGTCGAAAATCGCCCAAGCCCCGTCCCCCAAGAAGGGGAAGGAGTCTATTTCGAGAGGAGAAGGCCGGAGGAGAGTGAAATTGAGGAGGGAATGGAGCTTTCCCGTTTGTATGATCATATACGAATGTTGGATGCCGAAGGGTATCCACGGGCATTTCTTCGATGTAAGGGGTTTCGTTTCGAGTTTTCGGATGCGAGACTGAAAAAAGAGAGGGAAGAAATAGAGGCTTTTGTGCGGATTTGTGTGGAGAGAGGCCATGAACCTTAAGCGAAAAGGATTGGAGATTAGGGGGAGAACATCGGCATTTGTGATAGCGGAGGCGGGGGCCAATCATAACCGGGATCTGAAACTGGCGAAGGAACTCATCGATGTTGCCGTGGAGGCGGGGGCGGATGCCGTCAAGTTCCAGATTTACTCGGCGGAAACGATGTATTCGAAAAAGGTGCCGACCCATTCCGGCTATTCCAAAAACCTTTGGGAGCTTATCAAAGAGATCGAGACACCCAGGGGTTGGATTCCGGAACTGGCGTCTTATTGTCGTGAGAAGGGAATTGTCTTCTTCGCCACCCCCTTTGATGCGGCGGCAGTGGACGATCTCGATCCCCATGTCGCGCTTTACAAAATCGCTTCTTTTGAACTGGTGGACTATCCCTTGCTGGAATACACGGCCAAAAAGGGAAAGCCGGTAATCTTATCCACGGGGATGGCTTCATTAGGGGAGATTCAGGAGGCCGTCCGGGTCATCGAGGACGCGGGAAATAAGGATATCGTTTTACTCCAATGCGCCTCGACGTATCCCGCCGTGCCGTCCATCATGAACTTGCGGGCGATGGAGACATTACGGAGGGCCTTTCCGGAGGCCGTCGTGGGATTGTCGGACCACACGTTGGGGATACACATCTCCGTGGCGGCGGTGGCCATGGGGGCGAAGGTCATTGAGAAACATTTCACCCTTTCCAGGAAGATGGAGGGGCCGGACCATCCCTTTGCCATCGAACCGGACGAGTTGAAGGCGTTGGTGCGTCAGATCCGCGACGTGGAAGCGGCATTGGGAGACGGACGCAAAGATGGACCGTCTCCCCAGGAGATGGAGAACTATCGAATCGGGCGGCGAAGCCTCCATGCCCGTGTCGATATTCCAAAAGGGGCCGTCATCTCGCGGGAAATGATCATCGTCAAGCGTCCCGGGTTGGGGATTCATCCCCGGTTTTTGGATGTGGTGGTGGGACGTGAGGCCCGCCGCGATATTGAGGCGGATGCGTGGCTCACATGGGAGATGATATAGCGATGGTTCTTCCGAACAACGTTCTTGTGGTGGCGGCGCATCCGGATGATGAGGTGTTAGGGTGTGGAGGGACCGTGGCGCGTTTGACCCGGCAGGGCGTGAAAGTTTCGGTATTGATTCTTGGAGAAGGCATTACCTCGAGGGAAAAAGGAGGAGGGAAGAATAAAGAGGCCCTCGCGAGGTTGAAGGAGCAGGCGAAAGAGGCGGTATCGCGTTTGGGCGTCCATGAATTGGTCTTTGGGGATTTTCCGGATAACCGATTCGACGCGGTCGCAAGGCTTGACATTATTCACGTGATCGAAAGAGAGATGGATCGTCTTCAACCGGAAGTGATTTTCACGCACCATGGGGGGGATCTGAATATCGATCATCAAATTACGTTCGAAGCCGTGATAACGGCGGCGCGTCCTCTTCCCAGGGTGCCGGTCAAAGCTATTTTGGCCTTTGAGGTGCTCTCTTCCACGGAATGGGCGTTTGGCCGCCTTCCATTTGCCCCGCGTGTCTTTGTGGACATATCTTCAACCCTCGAAAGGAAGATAGAGGCAATGAAAATCTATGCGGGGGAGATTCGCGGTTTTCCTCATCCGAGATCCGAGGGAGGAATAGAGGCGTTGGCGAAAAAGAGGGGAACTGAAGCGGGCCTTCCTGCGGCGGAAGCCTTTGAATTGGTAAGATGGGTATGGTGAGAGAAGAGGCGACGAGACCCGGGGCGATAGTTCAGGCGCGCGCGGGATCCACGCGCCTGCCTGGGAAGGTGTTGAAGGATCTCCCCTTCGGCTGTGGCATCACGGTTCTCGAACAGGTCATTCGACGGCTTCAGAAGAGCCGGGAACTCCAAACGATCGTCATCGCCACGACGACGAATCCGGAAGACGATCCCATTGTGGAAATCGCGGAAAAAAGGGGGGTGGCCTGGTTCCGAGGGAGTTCCGAGGACGTGTTGGCACGGTATTATGGCGCTGCGGTGGAGTTCGGTATCGACCCCGTGGTGAGGGTAACCAGCGATTGCCCCTGTATCGACCCGCAGGTCGTGGATCGCTGCGTGGCGCGGTTTTATGAGCGGAAGGTGGATTATGTGAGTAACACCCTCGTGCGGTCCTTTCCCCATGGTCTCGACACGGAGGTGTTTTCGTTCCGGGCGCTCCAAACCGCGTACGAACAGGCCACGGCGGAGCCGGAGCGGGAACACGTGACGCCGTATCTTATCGAGAATGGAGAAAGGTTTTCACGGGATTGCGTGGAAGCCCTTCCCGAGGAGAGGGGACCGGATATTCGCGTGACCCTCGATACCATGGAAGACTATGCCTTACTGTGCGTCGTGTTCGATTTCTTGTATGCCTCGGATCCCCTGTTCAAAGCCCGAGACCTTGTTGCCCTCTTTCGAAAGAAACCTTATCTCTTTGAGATCAATCGCAGAGTCGTTCAAAAGAGGATTTGCCATTCCCTGGAAGAAGAGTACGAAGAGGCGATAAAACTTTTGCGCCTTCAAGATTTGACGCGCGTGGTGGCGTGGTTGCGGGAGCAAAAGATTTGAAAGGATGATCATGGACCATTTCGCGAAAAATATGAACGCCATCAAAGACCGCTATCCCGATCTTTACAAAAAGCTGAAACGTATGAAACCGCCAAAAGACGTCAAGGTCGTCAAGACACCTTCGGGCCATCCCACCGCGAAATGGCGGATAAAGGGCAAGTGGGAATACGTGCATGATCCAACGAATCCTCGAGAAGCGGCAACCCGTTTCGTGTTTCGGGAAAAGAATTTGACGAATCCTCGACTCGTCGTGTTTCTGGGGTTTGGGCTGGGATACAACGTGTTTGCCTTTCTGGAGAACAGGCCACCGGTCAATAGTGCCGTTGTTGTGGTAGAGGAAGAGCCGAAATTTCTGTGGTTGGCTTTCCATAAATTCGATTTGACTCCTATGTTGGAAAGAGATGATGTCTATTTCGTGGTAGGTGTAGGTCACGATCGGCTTTTTCTTCATCTAATGGCCATCATGGAGGAAGGAGGACTGGTTAGGTTTGCGAAGGCCTTCGAGTTTATTGAAGAGCCGGTCCTATACCGTGAAGGGAAAGAATATTATAAGCTTTTTATAGAGACATTCAAATTGGCAATCCGTGAGACGCTGAATAATATTGGAAATGATCCAAAAGATTCTTTTATAGGGCTCGATAACACCCTAGCGAATCATAGGTTTTTAATAGAGAATCCGGGAATCAATCAATTGTTCGATAAGTTCAAGGGGGTTCCCGCTATCATTGTGGCGACGGGTCCCTCCCTGAACAAAAACATCAACCAGCTCAAAGGGTGTGAAGAAAGGGCGTTGATCATCAGCGTGGATGCCTCGTTGAAGCCCCTGTTGAAACACGGCATTACCCCCCACTTGGTGACCTCACTGGAGCGGGTTCCCCTGGTCAAAAAATTCTTTACGCGCATTCCCGCGGAGCGATTGCGGAATACCTTTCTCGTGGCAATCCCTCTGTTGACCCCCGACAGCCTGGCCGCTTACAAAGGGGAAAAGATCGTGGCGCTTCGCGCCTTTGCCCACTACTATTGGCTGGGAATTGATAAAGGGATCTTGTCCATAGGCCCTTCCTCGGCGAACATGGGGTTTTCCATCGCGGAGGCTATGGGGTGTGATCCAATCGTCTTGGTCGGCCAGGATCTGGCGTACGCGCCGGATGGCCGGACCCATGCGGCGGACAACGCATTGGGGGAAAAACAGGAGGCCATACTTCCGGAGAAAATGGATACGCTTTGGGTAAGGGGAAATTATGTGGATAGGATTCTCACGAATCGGATATGGCATATGTTTCTGAAAAGTTTTGAGCATTCCATCGCCACATACGCGGGAACGTGCATAAATGCCACTGAAGGTGGAGCGTTCATTCAAGGGTCGAAGGTGATGACATTGCAAGAAGCAAAGGGAAAGTATTTGAGGAAACGGTATGACATCGTCGGAAATATCCGGGGAAACATAATTCCAACTTCTCAAGAAGAGATTGAAGAAAGCTATCGGCATTTGAAACGATTATTGAAGGAAGGTATCGAGGAGTTGAATCAGTGTATTTATGAATGTAGGGAATGGGAAAGGAAAATTGAAGAATACTTGCAGGCAAATTTTTCCGGGAAGATTGATGACGAGGCGGAACTGTATGCTCGCAATGTTTCGTTTATTAAAGAAATAAGTAAATACAAGGGAGAATTAATAGATAAAAAGTCCTATAAAGGTATAATGTACCATATCATGCAGTCGTTTCTCGTGGGTGAGGAGATAATTTTCAATGCCGTTCCTGTCTATAATAACCCTGATCCGATCGCATCCCAGAAAGGCATTATTGTCGAGCATATTGAGTGGTTTAAAACGAACTACAAATTCATGGAGAAAACGAGGGAGATTTTGAAACGGCATCTGAGAAAAGTAGAAAAACATCTTTCGTAAAAGGAGTAGGGAGTTGAGGAAAAAAGATAAGTTAATCGTGAAAAAGATTGAAGAGTGGCTGGGGCATGAGAAAGAGAGGGAGGGTGAGATAACATCCTTCGCAGGTGATATCAGATATGATGTTGAAAACTTTCTCAAAGGGATTCGGTATCATACCGATCGCTTCAAGAAGGAAATTGATGCGGATCCGGGAGAATTGACCGGGTTTCTGGAAAAACCTCAATATTTGTCCAGTGGGGAGTTTATTAAGGAAATTGAAAGACAGATAAACAATATCCGAAGTGGTATAGGGATTCCTGTCGCCTTTTTGCTGTTGGGTAATAGCCTTTTTTTTATGAGGGAATACGAACTGGCGTCTCGATGTTATGAGAGAAGTATTTCTTATTTTGAGAATGTCCCGCCTTTTTATAACAATATGGGGTGTTGTTATTACAAGCAGAAAAGGTGGATCAAGGCGAAACGGATGTTTGAAAAGGCGCTGGAGCTGAATCCGGATTATAAAGACGCACGGTTGAATTTGGAAAAGGCGAGGGAGGCCTACGCCAATCAAAAGAGAGTCGACTATTGGATGGCGAAGGGGAACACCTATTTTTCTCAGCAGCGCTGGGAACAGGCGGAGCGCTGCTACGAAAAGGCCCTGGCCGCCGGCGGGGATATGCCAGAGACACTGGTGAATCTGGGGAATATCTGTTTTCAGCGGAAGGAAGACGCCAGGGCGGAAGAGTATTATATGAAGGCCATTCACGAAGATGCCGACTTTGCCCACGCCTATTCATCGCTGGGGAAATTGCGGTTGCGTCAGGGACGTTTGGAAGAGGCGTTTGAAAACCTGCAAAAGGCCTTCGAGCTTGATCCCTCACATCACGACTCCCTCGCCCTGATGGGCGATATCTCCTTCAGATGGGGAAATTATCCCCAAGCCTTGGAGCTATACGAAGCCTACCTGAAGCTTCACCCGGACTCCCAAACCACCCTGATGTGCATTGGCGACTGCTACCTGAAGATGGGTAAAAAAGACGCGGCGCGTGTGGCCTATGAGCGTTTGAGTGCCGAAGGAATGGCGTCGGAGGCGCTGAAGACAAGGCTGGAATTGGTTCGAGAATAATCACCTTTCTATCCCTCCTCTTTCCTGATTTCTTTCCCCGTACCTGACAGATTCTTCCTAAAGTTTTCACCTCCTTTTCCGATAAGAAGGTTGAAACCAAAACGGAGGTGAGAAGCGGGTTTGGCGGTGTTCCAAGAACCGCACGGGCAAGGATGCCCGAAAATAAAAAACAACAAAACAAGGAGGTTTGAACCATGGGAATGGTCATTAACCACAATATTGCGGCCCTGGACGCGTGGCGTCAGTTGGGCCAGACGAACCAGGCGCTGAACAAATCCCTGGAAAAACTGTCATCGGGTTTCAAAATCAACCGCGCGGCGGACAATCCGGCGGGGTTGGTCATTTCGGAGCAGATGCGCGCCCAGATCGCCGGGTTGACCCAAGCGATTGAAAACACCGAAACGGCCACGTCGATGGTGCAGACGGCGGAAGCGGCCCTCTCCACCATCCACGGCATGCTGGACAAGATGCGTCAGTTGGCCATCCACGCCGCCAACGAAGGCGCCAACGATCCTACCATGTTGGCCGCCGACCAGGCGGATATCGAAAACGCCATCAATTCCATCACGCGAATCGCCAACACCACCCAGTTTGGAACGAAGAAACTGCTGGATGGGTCCCGTGCCAGCGTGGTGAACTTTACCACCGGCAACACGGCGAAGGTCAGCGTGGGGGATACCACCCTCTCGACGGGAACCCACACCTTGGCCGCGACGAAGACGGCGGATGCCTCGGCGACCCTCAGCACCACGCAGTTTGGGCTGTCCAGCCCCACGAACGTAACGAACCTTGAGGCGGGGAATCACACGATTCAGGTGACCCAGGCCTCGGCGGGCGCGACCAAGACGAGCAATGAGGATATACGGATTACGGACGCGTGGGGGAATGGATTGTCTTTCTCCACTAACGCTGACTATGCGAAGATTAGCGGTTCTGTAACTGGAGTTTCAGCGGGCGATACTGTTTCAATAGGTATTGCTTATCAAGGTGCCGATGGAGTGGTTCACACGGCGAATATTTCCGTTACCCTATCTACAGGTTCAACGAATGCTACAGGTGTGGTAAACGCCCTCAATAGGGGATTGAACGGGACAGGACTGAGTGGATCGGTGGAGTTCGTGGTTTCTGGGACGGACAACTTGTATTTTCGTAGTAAATCCCAGGGAACTGATCAAAGTGTTAGAATCGTCACTTTGACCGATAATGACGTAACGTGGGCAGGCAATATAGCCGCAGGGAACTCGGATCGAGGTGTCGCGGCCGGTGCGAATGTGTTCACAATGAAGTTGGATGGGGGAACCGCTACGGGTGTGACAATGACTGCCGCTACCTATACTTCTATAGCGAACCTTGTTTCTGGCGTTCAGGATGCGTTAGACACTGCGTTCGGCTCGAGCGCTTTCACAGTTTCTCAGGACGGATCCAACAACCGTATTACCATCACAACGCTCGATGAGGGATCGGATGCGTCCTTGCAAGTGACGGCAACGAGTTCCGACAACGAGTTGGGATTGTCCACCGACGCGGCGGCTCTGCTGGGGACGGACGCGTTGGTAAGCTTCGATGGATACGTGAACACGATTACCGACGTCCAGTATGGAAGTACCGGTTCCGCCACTCTTTATAATGGATCCGGATCTTCAGCGGGGCATGTGGATGTGACGGTTGCTGCTGCGAGTAGCGGTGTGGATCTCGGAACGATGGTTCTCAACGTCACGCCGACCCAGTTCAACGTGACGTTGGACGGCGGACCAAACACGGCCGTCACGGCGGGAACGGAAACCACCATCTACAACGCCCAGCACGATGAATACATCAAGGTGACCTATGCCCTGGACAGTGACGGCGGCACGGAAACCCTGTACGTCTCCGACCAGGCACTGGTCTTCCAGGTGGGCGCCAATCAGAACCAGACGGTAAAGATCTCCATCCAGAGCATGAAGGCGGCGGATCTCGGTAAAAACGTGACGGGCAACATGTTCAGCAGCCTGGCGGATATCAATGTGACCACGGCGGAAGGGGCGCAGGATGCTATCGAGATCATCGACAAGGCGATCGACGAAGTGTCCCACGCCAGGGATGTGCTCGGTGCCTTCCAAAAGAATACCTTGGAAGAGACGCAAAAATCCTTGAAGATTGCCAATCAGAACCTGACGGCCGCCGAGTCGCTGATCCGGGATACGGACTTTGCGCTCGAAATGTCGGTCTTTACCAAGAACCAGATCCTGCTTCAGTCGGGTACCGCCATGCTGGCGCAGGCAAATACGGTACCGCAGATTGTGTTGCAGCTTCTGAGATAAAAGCCATCGGGAAAGGGTTGGGGAACCGTTTGGGGTTCCCCTCCCTTGAAGTGAGGTGAGAAAAAATGGAAATTGGTCAGGTTTTTGCGATGCCTCTCGATGTTCCGGGAGACGGACATCCCAAGCCGGTTTCCGTTTCGGGTGGTGAGCCCGCCTCATCACCGGTGGTGCGTCAGAAGCCAACACAGTCTCTGCCAAACCAGGAGGCGGTGATGATAGGTCTTCAGCAACAGAAAGGCCTGTCCCAACCACCTGATCTGGAAAAGAGGATCAAAGAGATGATGGAGCGTATCAACCGGTACCTCGAAGAAAACAAGCTCGATCTCCATTTCTACCTCCATAAAGGGGTAGGACGGCTGGCTTTGCAAGTCATCCAGGATTCCACGGGGAAGATCCTGCGGGAATATCCTCCCAAGGAATGGCTGGATCTAGAGGCGAAGCTGCGGGAGATGGTGGGAATCTTCGTGGACGTTGATAACGCGTGATGTTCAACCAGAGGGTGGGAGGTTTTTGCCTCCCACCCGGCAAAAAGGGTAAGATAAAACAAAACAAATCAATCATAACGGGAAACAGAACGCCGGTAAAAGTAGAAGATATTGGGAGAGGGCGTATCGAGGCATTATTTTTGCGTTTTTCAAAAGATTGGGAAAGTTCTATGAGGTGGATATAAATGGCATCGGGTATAGATGGAATCATAAGTGGATTAGACACGACAAAGATCATTCAGGGTATTCTCAAATATGATCAAGCAAAGATCGACCAGCTCAAACAGGAGCAGGCGGAGAAGACCAACATGCTTGCCACCTGGCAGTCGATCAACGCCTTGCTTTTGGGAGTCAAGACGACGGCGACCACCCTTCACGCCAATGCTACGTGGCAGGCTAGGTCGGTAACTTCAAGCAACGAGGACGTCGTGACGGCAACGGCTTCCGCCGAGGCGGCTCCTGGAACGTATCAACTCACCGTCAGCGCCCTCGCACAGAACCACCAGATCGCGTCCCAGGGATTTGCCGATGTGAACCAAACGAGTATCGGGACGGGAACCCTTGACATACGACTGGGAAACGGTTCCACGAAAACGATTACGATCGATGATTCCCACGATACCCTGCAGGGATTGGCCGATGCCATCAACAACGCCGATGCGGGAGTAACGGCGTCCATCATCAATGATGGGTCTTCGTTGAATCCGTATCGCTTGATCATCCAAGCCAATGATACCGGTCTGGAGAATGAGATTCATATCACCAATAATCTGAGCGGGGGGGAGCGCACCCCCGATTTTACCAACACGCAAATCGATGACGTGGAGACGGATCCGAACAACGCGGCGACCTACACGGGAGAGGCCACCTCCTCCGGAACCTACACGGGTTCGTCCAACAGTCGATATGTGATTGAAATCATGAATGATGGGGCCGTGGGGACGGCTACCTTCAAGTTTTCCACGGATGGAGGAGTGACGTGGAACGATAATGGCGGGGCGGGATA